>SWBW01001849.1_pt1 | contig 181481 bp, 146 predicted proteins | sample 4693041 | NCBI WGS metagenome assembly SWBW01 (sample SAMN10267271, study PRJNA491770) | bioreactor metagenome | isolation source: DHS bioreactor inoculated with marine methane seep sediment | place: Japan: Omine Ridge, Nankai Trough | collected 2006-05-06 | reverse complement strand
AATCATAAGGCCCATCACCATAACCACTACTAAAAATCAAGCTGGTTTCTATTTCTGGTTGAATAACTACTGGTTTTTCTTTCACTTCTTTTATGAGGCCACCCATAAAAAAGAGCATGTTTACGCCGACAAAAAAAGCACCGATCATACCAACTGTAATGGCGACGGCGATGTTAGTTTCTGTCAGTACTTTGGTTTTAGTTTGTTGTTCCATAATATTATATTAAATAATAAAATATATATAATTATGCTAAGTATAGCATAAAAATAGTCATTTGTCAATTTGATAGATTATTTTTTATTTACTTTATTTGCCTATCTTTTTTTGCTTTATCTCTTTCTTTATTAGTAAACACATTAACTGTGCCAAATTCACCATCGTAGCCAGGTAATATATGTAATTTTCCTTTTCGAACTCGCATAATTCCTTCGGCAATTAACTTGTCAGTAGCTTGCTCAAGTTTTTCTCTGGAAGTATGTAAAAGTATTTCAAATTCGGGTCCAATATTTCTAATTATATTTTCATACTCAGTTTGGACGCGTTTGGATGTTGGACCGACACCAAATGCATTAGCGATTATTTCTTGTAAGGGGATAATAGATTTAAAAGGAGGTCGGCCTGCCCGCAACGCCTCGTAAGCCTCGGCTTGCTTGGCGGGCGGGTCGGTTGGATTTATGTTAAATGGTTTATCAGCAAGTTTATCAACTCGGTTCATTACTCCAACTGTAATTTTCTTTTTACATTTCGGACATACGCTATTATATTTTTTAGTCTCAGTTGGGGATAATCGTAATTTACAATTACGGTGTCCATCATAATAGTACATACCTTCTTCAGGATATAATTCAATGGTGTATGATATTTTATTCTTTTGGGTAGGATTTTCTATAGCTTGTTGGATGTTATTATATGTTAATTCTTTTAGTTTTAGTACGGTAGCTTCACGACCAATCTTTCTAGCCGAGTGGGCATCAGATGAAGATATTATTTGCATATGATCTAGTTGAGATATCTGCCAGTTCATTGCTGGGTCAGATGATAAACCAGTTTCGATTGCATGAATGTGTTTATATTGTTTTCCAAAACATTGTTTGGCATTATCAAAACCTGATTTAGATCCAAACATAGCAAACCATGGAGTCCAGATATGAGCAGGGAAGACCATAGAATTTTTATTTGCTATTTTTGCCAGCTCTGTAATTTTTTCAGCACTCATTCCAAGAATAGGCCGACCATCTGATTTTAATTTACCACCATTGTCAATTAATAGTTTATTAAATTTAGCTACAGCATTTAAGTTGGGCATCGTTACCACTAGATGGATTCTTCTAACTTGACCATCTTGTGAGTAGATACATGATAATTCTGTACTTAAAATAAAGTGAGTTATATTAATACTGTTTTTCAGTTTATATAAGCCATTTTTTTGTTGCTTGAGTTTACTTTTTAATTCAGTAAACCAGGTAGGATGAGTAAAATCAGCACAAGATAAAATATCTATGCCTTTTTTCTCCCCCCAAAAAGACATTTCTTCTAAGTTCATATCTTTGGAAACAGCTCGAGAATATTTAGAATGTAGATGTAGATCAACTATATATTCTTTCATATATTTGTAGTTTATCATTAATTCATACAAATTAAAAAACACCTTCTATTTTGGAAGATGTTTTATAATAAACTGGCGATGGCTTACTTTCCCCACGGTTTGCCCCGTAGTATCATCAGCGCAGGCAGTCTTAACTGCTGAGTTCGAGATGGGATCAGGTGTGACCCTGCCGCTTAAATCACCAGAGGCTAATAAATAACCGTTAAGTTATTCACTAGGCCTCTCAATTCTTTGAAGAAAATGATTTAAGAATCAATAGACATTATAATTTTATGTAATTCGTATTATATCACAAAATTTTGTAATTTAGTGATTGCAATGTGGCTCGATTAGTACTCCTCTGCTAAATCCATTGCTGGACTTACACATAGAGCCTATCAACCTGGTAGTCTCCCAGGGAGCTCATAATGAAATCTTATCTTGAAGACGGCTTCGCGCTTAGATGCTTTCAGCGCTTATCCGTACCGAATGTAGCTACCCAGCTTTTGCCCCTGACGGAACAGCTGGTTGACTAGAGATTCGTCCTTCCCGGTCCTCTCGTACTAGGGAAGAGCCTTCTCAAATTTCGACGCCCACGGCAGATAGGAGACCGAACTGTCTCACGACGTTCTGAACCCAGCTCGCGTACCGCTTTAATTGGCGAACAGCCAAACCCTTGGGAGCTTCTTCACCCCCAGGATGCGATGAGCCGACATCGAGGTGCCAAACCCTTCCGTCGATGTGGACTCTTGGGAAGGATCAGCCTGTTATCCCCGGAGTAGCTTTTATCCGTTGAGCTTCGACCATCCTACATTGGATCGTCGGATCACTAAGTTCTGCTTTCGCAACTGCTCGACTTGTCGGTCTTGCAGTAAAGCTAGCTTGTGGCTTTGCCCTACAAAGCTCGATTTCCATCCGAGCCTAGCTAACCTTTGTAAACGCCTCCGTTACTCTTTAGGAGGCAACCGCCCCAGTTAAACTACCCACCAGACACTGTTCCCGCACCAGGTAATGGTACAGGGTTAGAATTAAAACTATATTAGCGTGGTATTTCATATTTCGACTCCACTTTCCCCAAAAGGAAAATATCAAAGTCTCCCACGTATGCTAAGCAAAGATAACTCTAATTCAATGCCAAGTTGTAGTAAAGCTTCACGGGGTCTTTTCGTCTAGCCGCGGGTAACTCGCATCTTCACGAGTCTTGTAATTTCACCGAGTCCATCGTTGAGAGAGTCCTCAAATCGTTATGCCGTTCGTGCAGGTCGGAACTTACCCGACAAGGAATTTCGCTACCTTAGGACGGTTATAGTTACCGCCGGCGTTCGTCAGCGCTTCGGTTCAGAGCTTGCACCCCTTACCTTAACGTTCTGACACTGGCCAGGCATCAGCCCCTATACGTCATCTTGCGATTTAGCAGGGACCTGTGTTTTTGGTAAACAGTCGTTTGAGATCATTCGCTGCGGCCCATGTGCCCCGAAGGGCAATGGGCAGGCCATATACCGAAGGTACGGCCGCTGTTTTGCCGAGTTCCTAAACGATGGTTCTCTCGTACACCTTAGCGCATTATGCGCCCACCCACCTGTGTCGGTTTTCGGTACGGATAACCTATAAATAGAGTTTTTACCTTTTCTTGGCACCCTCTGGATCCAAATTGGTCTTGGCTTGCGCCGCAACCTGCAATCATCCCCGCAGAACGGGAACAATAACGCATGTAGTCAGAATACGTTCGGATTTACTTGATGCGTCAGTAAAAATATTTCATAAGTTAGTACAGGAATATTAACCTGTTGTCCATCGACTACGCTTTTCAGCCTCGCCTTAGGACCGACTAACCCTGGGTCGTTTTGCGTTGCCCAGGAAACCTCGGGTTTACGGTGTGGGGGGTTCTGACCCCCATTTTTGTTACTTATACCAACATTCTCACTTCGTATTCCTCCACCGGCCCTCACGGGTCCGACTTCAGCGGAATACAAACGCTCCTCTACCACCTTCACAATAAAGTGAAGATCCGCAAATTCGGTACTAGATTTAGCCCCGGTACATTTTCGGCGCATCATAACTTGACCAGTGAGCTGTTACGCTATCTTTAAAGGATGGCTGCTTCTAAGCCAACCTCCTGGTTGTATAAGTTACGATACTACCTTTTACACTTAATCTAGATTTAGGGACCTTATTTAGCGGTCTGGGCTGTTTCCCTTTCGACTAGTGAAGCTTAGACCCCACAGTCTGACTCTATACATATAACTTGACCAGTATTCGGAGTTTGGTTGGAGTTGGTAAACCGAAGTCATCCAGCCCCATTCAGTGCTCTACCCCTGGGAGTCATGTATAGGCTAGCCCTAAAGCTATTTCGAGGAGAACCAGCTATTGCCGAGTTCGATTAGCATTTCACCTCTATCCACAACTCATCCCCTCGTGTTGCACGGCGAGTGGGTTCGGTCCTCCCCTTTGACTTCTCAAAGGTTCAACCTGGTCATGGATAGGTCACCCGGCTTCGGGTCTTGTCTGCATAGTCAAAAAACGCGCTATTAACGCTCGCTTTCACTGAACCTTCGTCCTACGCGGACTTAAATAAACTATACAGAACAAACTCGTTGGTTCATTCTTCAATAGGCACACTGTCATCCAGTAAACCGGACTCCAGCTGCTTGTAAGCGCATGGTTTCAAATACTATTTCATCCCCCTCACCGGGGTACTTTTCACCTTTCCCTCACGGTACTTGTTCACTATCGATCACTAAAAATATTTAGTCTTGGAACTATAGTCGTCCCAGATTCCCATAGAATTTCACGTGTTCCATGGTACTTGAGAAAAATTAAGCAGAGTTTAGGTTATTTTCGTCTACGGGACTATCACCCTCTATGGTAGCTCTTCCCAAAGCTTTTGACTAAAGACCTAAGAACCCCTTTACTGGACCAATAAAATTAGCACAGAAAAGGAACTCCATAACTTACTGATTGATTTCGCAAGAAATCAAAATATAATTTCCTCGCAACAACTTAAATGCAGCAGCTTGCGCTTCTCCCTTAAATTCGGTAAACCGAACCTAATTTCACAAAAAAGCTTTAGACTCATCCCGTTTCGCTCGCCGCTACTCAGGGAATGAGCAAATTACTTATCGTCCGTCACGAACATCTCGCGATTAACGAAAAGAAATTTGCGTTTGTTTTCTTTTCCTTCGGCTACTAAGATGTTTCAATTCGCCGAGTTACCTTCTTACATCCTATTTATTCAGATGCAGATAATTGTGATTTGATACACAATTGGGTTACCCCATTCGGACATCCCCGGGTCAAAGGTTGGTTGCCACCTAACCGAGGCTTATCGCAGGCTCCTACGTCCTTCATCGTTTTTTAGTGTCAAGGCATCCGCCATGCGCCCTTGTTCATTGCAATCACTAAAACACAGAACTTTATGTTGGTTTTGTTTTAGTAATTTTTCTACTATCACTAAAATAAGCAATGCGTTATTTTAGTGGAAGATACTTGTTACACCTATATAATGTCTATTAATATGTCAAAGTTCTTGTTCAAAACTGAGATGGTCGGACACTATATTATATAGTGTATTTTATCTTAGTTTTGACTTGTTATAAGGTACAAAAAATCCCGCTTGAGACGGGATATAACCGTTACCAAAAAATGTATTAACGATTATCCGTCTTTTTTATTTAATAATTGATTTTTTTGCATATTTAACAAGGTTTTTTGTAATTGTGTATAAATTGTTAATATTGTAGTGTTCAGTATAGAGTAATCAAAAAGGTATGTCAAGGGTATGATATATGTTGGATTTTATTAAATATTAAGGCTAATTATAGTGTATTTTTGATAATTTTCTTGACGGATTAAATAGGTCATGATAGAGTATGAAAACGATATAGTTCATTTAGTTAATTATCTATAAAAGACCCCCCTCTGTCTCTTTTTGAGACAGCCCTGCGTTGGGTAGGATTATTTATAATCCTACCCATTTTTTTATTTTAAAAAACAACCCAATTAAATTGAGTCGTTTATAGGATGGATCTACCTTGACAATTTGTTTTTGTCGTGATATTGTTTACCGTTGAAAAGTTGAAAAGTTGAAACCAAAATCAAGGAGCTCATTAAAATGGCAAAGAGAGAGATGTGCTGTTTCTTGATTTATAAAATTGAGAAACGGTATCGAAGAAGTATTGCTCGTGTATATAAGGTCGAAGGCCAGCATGCAACAATTCATGCGACCAGTAAGACGGCGGCGTTAAAGATACTTAAAGGACTTTTTCCTGGATTAAAATTTAAAGTAGTAGTGAATCAGAAATGTTGTCCTACAAAAATAGTCCAAGGTGATCATTGTTTTAATAATTTGATCGCCAAAGATCCGTCTGATTTTACCCTATTAGGATTTATTCAACTGAATAGTCCAGAGTGGATACGCCGAGTGCAAGATTCGTCTAAACCTATTTCTGACAATCGTCAGAAAATAATTAACGATATGCATAAAAAACGACCTGATCTTTATGACTGACAAACGTCTACAATTAAGTAGGCGTTTTTTTAAATAAAAAAACGACTCAATTGCATTGAGTCGTTTGTGTTAAGTTTATTTATTGTACGATTGTTGGCCATTTGCGATTGCCAATATCTTTACGATAAATCTTTTTTTCGAACTGAATTAATTCAGCTGCTTTATTAGCTCTGGCTTGAGCAATTTCTAATGAATCTGCTACGCAGATAATATAGAGCACTCGTCCACCAGTTGTTACCAGTTTACCTTCGTCATTGTACTTTGTCCCTCCATGGATAATAGTAATATCATCCATTTTAGATACTTCGTCTAGACCGGTAATTTCGTAACCACCTTTTGGAGAGCCCGGATAAGGATCTTCACATAACGAAACGCAAACGGCATGCTTGTTATCTTGCCATTCAAATTCTGGCCATTCACTTAGTCGTCCATCAGCACAGGCTGATAAGTAATCCAATAAATCGGATTTTAGAAGTGATAGTACGGCCTGTGTTTCTGGATCACCCATTCTAGCATTCCATTCCAAAACCTGGAATCCTTTACTGGTATACATCAAGGCGATGTATAAACAGCCGGTGTAGATGATGTCATATTCTTCTTCAAGATATTTGAGAGCGGGGAGAATACGTTGATTAACAAAATCTGTAATCATTTCATTCGTAATCCAACCAACGGGAGCAAAAGCTCCCATCCCGCCAGTCATTAGACCGGTGTCACCTTCGAAACGTTGCTTATGATCCTGAGAAGCAATCATGGATCGGATTGTTTTACCGTCGTAGAAGGCCATGAAAGATATTTCACTACCTACAAGGAATTCTTCAATGACAACTTTTTTTCCTGCTCCACCAAATGCCTTTCTCAACATCAATGAATTCAATGCTGCCATTGCTTCATCTAGGTTGTGACAAATAATCACACCTTTGCCACCAGCAAGACCATCAGCTTTAATGACGATTGTACCATCAGGGAATGTATCATAATATTTGTCAACGTATCTGGCAGCCGCTGCATAATTATCAAAAGTGTCAGATACAGCAGTTGGGATATTACATTTTTTGAAAATGATTTTTGCAAAATCTTTTGATGCTTCCATTTTGGCCGCTGCTTTGTTTGGACCAAAAATTGACAAACCAGCTTCTCTGAATTCATCGACGATACCTTCGACAAGTGGTCCTTCCGGTCCGACGACGGTTAAGTCAATTTTGTTTTTTTTCGCAAACTCAATCAACTTATCAATTTCAGTTGGTTTGATTGGAACATTAGTTCCATATTCTGCTGTGCCTGCATTGCCAGGGGCAATAAATAGTTCAATCTTACTAAAAAGCTTAGATAAGCTGATTAGTAAAGCAAGCATAGCTTCTCTTCCGCCACTACCGATTACTAATACTTTCATGATTTCTCTCCAAGATTTTATGGTTATTTTATTAAGGTTCAATTTTTTGAGTAGTTTATTATCTTAAAATATATTAAGTAATTTGGCAAATCTTGATTTGGGCATTTTTTTATCTTTCAAGTACGTGGTAAGATTGAAAAGTAACCACTTAATAATTTACATCCCTAATCCCTATGAGTAATAAAGCTACTACAAAACTCGATACTGATATACGTGTTAAATTAGGCCTATCTTTAGGTATGATCGCAGCTGCATTTGTTGGAATGGCTTTTATTGGAGTATTAAGTAAATTAGTAACTACCGAAAAAATAATTGAACCAATCCCGATTGTGATTGCGGAAGATACTCCTACATTCACCGAATCAAAATTACAATTTGCGCCTGGTGAAATAATTGTGAAAATGAAATCCGATGCTATAAAATCTATTGATGATGTGGCAAATATTATTAAACAAGATACATCAAGACTATTTAAGAATAAACAAGCTAAAGAGCTTGCTACTACAACATTTTCATCAAAGAAGGTATTTAAAGATATTGATGATAAGAATATACGTGGTACTGATCTAGGATTAGATAGAGTGTATTCAATTTCTATTCCAAAAGAAATTAATGTTGTTACATTTTTAGAAACTAGCTCGCTTCTCAGTAATGAAGATATTGAATATATAGAACCTAACTATCTTTCCTACATAACATATATTCCTAATGATCAAGATTATTTATCCCAATGGAGTCATCAAATTACAGATGCAGAATTGGGGTGGGACATAGAACGAGGAGATGAAGAAGCAGTAATTGCTGTCCTTGATACAGGCGTTGATTATTTGCATCAAGATTTATTTGATAACATGCTAGGTGATTGTACAAATGGCTGTCCAGAAAATACGGGTTATGATTTTGTAGATATTAATTTTGCTGATTATCAAGCATATGGGTATATCGCTGTTGAAGGTGAAGATTACGATACACCAGATAATGATCCTTCAGATGTGCACAGTCACGGAACACATTGTTCAGGGATTGTAGGAGAGGTGGCCGATAATCTAAATGGAGGAGTAGGGGTGTGCCATAATTGTAAAATCATGCCTGTACGTGCAGGATTTGCTATGACTGATAATTCAGGTGCTAGATTGGGATCACTAGAAAATGACGATATCGCAAATGCGATAGTATATGCAACTGATGCTGGGGCAGATGTGTTTAGTATGAGTTTCGGGGGTTCATGGTCTCAATTAGAAGAGGATGCAATTGCCTATGCTTATAATAATGGAGTAACACTTATTGCAGCAATGGGAAATGATTTCTCGGAAGGAGCTAAATATCCTGCCATGGATGATCGAGTTATTGCCGTTGCAGCAACAACAGATAATGACGATAGAGCGGTCTATTCAAATTGGGGGTATGTAACCGATATTGCAGCGCCTGGAAGTCAGATTTATTCTACTATTCCAGGAGGTGATTTTGCAGAATACAGTGGGACTTCTATGGCAACACCTTATGTAGCTGGACTCGCTGGACTTATTCTTTCTCAGAATCCGGAGTATACATCACAACAAGTTAAGCTAGCACTTCAAAATGGTGCGGATATGATTCAAACAGATCACTATATTGGTGAAGGACGAGTGAATGTTGAGGGGTCACTCTCGCTTGATTATGTTTCTAATATGTTTAGCAATTTACTAGGCCATGGGGACATCATGTTTGAGGAATACGAAATTATTGGATCAGCTTATGCTGATGAACCAATTAGTGGTTATTTTTTAGAATACTATGATGGGACGTCTTGGAACTTTTTTGGCGGAGGAACTCAATCTGTTGAGGATGGTATTCTTGGCGTTTTGGACGCACGTACTTTGGTAGATGGCCAATTGTATGATATACGTTTAACAGTTGCTGATAACACCAATCAATACACAGCTGTTTCATATGGGTCATATACGGCAGTACATACAGAACCATATATTAGGTTGCCAATTACACGCATGCCGGCTGCTGTTGCTGATATTGATAAAGACTATCAAGGATTAGAAATTGCTGCGCTTTCACAATCGGGTGGATTATTTATATATCATGAGGATGGAACAGAAGTTCCAGGATTTCCCACTGGAGTAACTTTAGGATTAGGATCATATGAGGCACTTTCAATTGGAGATATTGATAATGATGATCAAGAAGAAATAATTATAGGTGCATGGCAAGACAATAGATTATTTGCAATCAATCATGATGCAACTGAAGTCGAAGGTTGGCCAGTTTCATTCCCTCAAGGGTATCAGCCCTCAACAGCAGTTATAAAGAATGTTGATGAAGATCCAGAAAACGAGATTATAGTAATAACACTTGATGGAATTGTTTATATCATTGAAGGTGATGGAACAATACAATTAACCTATGAACAAGTTAATCCATCATATGGAAATAGAATTGGAGAACCCTACGTACTTGATGTAGACAACGATAATGAAATAGAAATAGTAACTGGTATTAAATATTATGATGAAATATGGCATTCAAGAATAAACATACTTGATATTGAAGGGAACATCGAATACACATGGGATGTGGAAGGAGAGGTGTTAACGGATTTAGCTGTTGCTAATATTGATCGTCAAACTAAAGAATATGAGATTGCTTTCACGGCATGTGAATTTATGGCATTTGATTGTAATGCATTTATCAAACGACTTGATGGAACTAATATTAATCAAAATTGGCCAGTCTACCATGATACATGGTTATCAGGTGGCATTGTAGCTGCAAATATAATCAATAATACGAGTAATGATCGTGATAATCTTGAAATAATTTATACAATTGATGATCAACTATTTGTGTATGACTTTGAAGGAAATCTTGTGCAAGGATGGCCACAACAAATATCATGTGATCAAGCAATTGAAATTGTAGTAGGAGATGTGACAAATGACATACACCCAGAAATTGGGTTTGGAATGGGTTCAATTTTCTATGATACACAATGTTCTGCTCAGATCTTTTCTGCTGATGGAACACAAGCCCTAGATTCTCCTTATTATTTGATTGGAGGGAAACTATACGGACCGACAATTACAGATGTTGATCAAGATGGATATATTGATTGGATACAATCAACGTATGGCATGGGAGTTTACAGATTTGAATTACCATATTCCTATAATTCAGAAACACTTCAAATCCCAACGTTCATGTCTAGCGCTTCTCGCATGTCCGAACAAAATTATGTTTGTCTTCCAGGAGCAGAACAAGATATAGATTGTGTTGAAACGCGTGTCTGTAGTGATGGGACATTATACGGCGAATGTAATACCCAACAAAAATATTGCGATGAAGGCTCATTAATAAGTAGATGTAATTTATGTAATCGAGGATGTACAGGTGATTATTCATGCCAAAGTGGAGAGTGTTGCAAGAAAGTGAGTGGGCAACTTATTTGTAAAGATGAATTAGAGCAACAAAATGAATCTTTACCCCCAGCGTTATAGATCTATATATTAAGAGCACTGTCTAAATCTTGACGTTTAGGGTAAATACGTTTGAAAAATTAGAGCCGTATAGATTAATAATCTTTACGGTTTTTTTATTAAATAAAAAAGACCAAAGCATTGTTAGTGCGATGGTCTAAGAGTTTTAATTTATGGGCTTAGTTTCACATACTGAATTATAGATTAAGCATTTTTTCAAAAGTAGTATCTCCTTTTTTTGACTGCTAGGATAGTAGTCACGGAATCAACTTGTCCGTGTACTTTCCAGGAATTTCGCAAGTTGGCAATACACCCAATTAATTCAGATCCACCATTTAGGGGAAAAGCATAAAAAGGATTAATTCGTGCGTTGAGTTCGTCATTTACAATTTTTCCTTTCGCATCGAGATAGATAAAAGGGAATCGTTTTAGACAAAGATTTTGTAAAAGCCAGGGTTCACTAGGACAATGTAAAGGAAAAGAGGGCTTTTCATCAAAAAATTCTATTGGAATGTATCCTGCTATTACTTTTTCCATCATTTTTTTTACATTGTTTCTTTGGTCACTCATAGCAAGATTGTAGACCCCTCTTCCTCCCGCTCTCAATTTTGGATTAAGTCCAGAATATTTTAGTGCTAAGGGTCTCTCTGAATTTTTTAAGTTTATAATATCAAATAAACTTAAACTTGAGAGATATCTATTTCCATTTAGATTTATTTGATATCTTCTAAAAGGGTCTACCAAATGGGTGATTGGGAATAGATTTCGAACGTTATTAGAATAATGATTCATTGTTTGTGAATCAAATGGAAGCATAAGACTAACCTTGTGATCAGTCAAAACACTAGGGGGTGGCTCAATTTCAATAGAACCCTGGATGTAAAGTTCTAAAAGATTTTGCCAACCTTCGTATTGACCAAGTTCTTCCATGTAATGACGCAAGACAATGTCATAGCTTTCAATATTCTCAGGAATTGATCTTACGCAAATTGTAAAATCTATTCCTTCGTTTCTGATAGCTTTAGCAAAATGTTCAGCTTCATTTTTATAGAAATCAACTTTGTGCAACAGGTGCACAACGCGTGAAGATTCTTTGCCAGACAAAAGACGTAAGTGCTTTGCAACCGACTTTACAAATTCACGACCGATGACGTTGTCAGTTTTATAAAGTTCGGCCATAGCAGTGTAATACCCCCAACCAGATCCGGGAGTTTGAGCTTCTACTGCTTTCCCGAAGTCAGGTTGATCCATGCGCATGAATAATGGAGCGCGGATAGGACCCGTCTTAAAGATGCGACGATGGTACGGAAGCATTTCTGGACTCAGACCAGTTTCCAATAAATCACGCAGTCCTTGCATCTCCTCATGGTGCAACGACTGGTGATAGATTAAGTTAGTGGTTTCTATCCATTCACGGATTACTGGGCCACGATTAATTAACTGCTTATGTGAGAATTGATCAATAAAAAAGGGGGTTGGACTGACAAGGGAAGTAAATTTTTTTTGCTCTCCATGCCCAATACCTAAATTATTTAGGTATGTAATAATCCTAGAAGCAATTATTGCCAGGCTAGTTTTCATTTCTTGAGTAACAAGTTTGTTCATTTTTTAAACCTCCTTAAGGTTCAATATATGTTAATGTACTGTCTTATTTTTTAGCGATATTTATTAAAAGTTCATTTTTTTTCACCGGACCTGATAATTTGATTCTAACAATTTGACCAGATACGGGTGAGTTAATTTTTAATATTTCTTTTTTTGTTTTAATTATTCCGATTGTTTGGTTTTTTTTAATTGATATCCCTAGACTAACCAGCTGTTTGAAAGATCCTTTTGATTTTGCTCTGATGTTTTGTCGCAAAAAAACTCTTCCTTTATTTTTATTTTTAATTTTTTGTTTTAACAAATGTTTTATTATATTATTAATTCCTTGTACGCTTTCTGAGACCTGTGATGACAATAAATGATCTAGTGGTGGTAATTCTGCACCAACTGACGGTATTCCAATGTTGATAGTATTGAATATTAAAGTTTTATGTATATTGCTTATACTTTTACTTTTCGGATTAATCTTCCAGATTATAGGGAGGTTAAATAATTTACATAGTTTCAATGATTCTCGTTTTATCTTTTTATTACCAGTATTAATAAAGATAGTTTGTGGTAGAGCGGGGTCAGAAAAATTATGTAGATCTATAATAGCATTGCATTTTTTTGCTTCTTGCATTACTAAGTCCGCTATTCTTTTACTTATATATTTACTATTAGGAGAGCCAGGAAAAATTCTATTCATATTTAGTTTGTCCGTTGGGTTTTCTTCACAATTTTTCTTTAGGCCAAGTGGGTTTAATCTGGGCAGGATAACCAAAGTAAGAGGTAGTCTATCATTAACTTTTTTTAATAATTGTTTAATGACTAATTGTTGACTATGCTCATCACCGTGAATACCTGCTGTAATAAGGATCTTTACCTTACCTTGGCCAATTTCCCAGCGCTCAATATTAACTTTTTCGACTTTAATAATTCGTTTTTTCATATAAAAAATAACCATAATAATAAAAAAACCTCTTTGAAGAGGTTATTTGGTATATGGTTTAATTAAATTTTATTAATTGAAAACGCAAACAACACTCTTCGTTAAGAGGTAAAAAAGAAATAATAGTAGCTGTTTGTTTGAATTGTTTTCATATTATTTTCAACATACACTAACTTAATAATGTTGTCAAGAGGAAGTATCTAATTATTTTATTGATTCCCAAAGCAGATCAAACATTTGTTTGTTTGTATTTATAATGCTTTTATTTTCTATGACCACGGCCATTATAGGTGGAATTAACTGATGAGTTACTAGCTTATTTGGGGTAATTATTAAATTTGTAGTTAACTTAGTTTTTTCAGGTAAAAACTTTGAGGTAATATTATAATTTTTTGAATATTTTTTATGTTCAATGCTAATTTTAGACTTTTTTGTAAGGATTTTAATATGGATATTTTTTTTGGCTCGTTTTTCCAAAAATTTTTGGTAAAACTTCTTGTCGGTGTTGTACCATTTTTCAGTATCAGCAAATACATAATAAAAATCTGTAGGTTTTACTTTTTGCAATAATTCTTCATAAATATTTTTTACAGCTTCTAATCCCTCATAATGTTTGATAAAACCTTCACCACCTTTTAGATTATAAAGAGCCGAGAATTCTGGTAATGAATTTTGAAGTTGGATTTTTCTAGATTCTAAAATTGATTCCAATTTGTTTGGATCTTCCGCAACATAAAATTGTTTGAATCCTTTTATATTCAATCTCATCAATCCTTTTTCTTTCAATGACTCTACAACCGAATAAACTGTTGTCCTTTTGGTTTCGGAGGCCCTGGCGATATTTAGGATAGTGGTAGGACCAAGTGATAGGGAAGCAAAATAAACCTTAGCTTCGTTTTCGCTTAAGCCAAGGTTTATAAGTGTGTTGATAAGTTTATTATCTGGCATTTTGCTGATTTATGTCGGATTATTCGTCAACATAATATTAGCATATTTCTTAGTAAAAGTCAATATTTTCAATACTATGACGACATAAATGACATAAAATCAATTATGTTATATGATTATTTGTTAAAGAAGAGGAGAGAGTACATTGAAACAATAACAAAGGAGTCTCAAATGAGAACAGTAATGTTGGTTCTAATGATGGTTCTGGCTACTACCTCAATGTCTGTAGCGGGAAATATTCATGGAGAGTATGAATCTCGTACCTCTACTGACAAGATTAACATTTGGTATCGGACATCTCATCTTGAAGTGTTCGTACTAAAGAATGCTAATCTAAAGATCGCGATTGGACCACGATTCAAGTTTGGACCTTTAACTGTAACGACAAAAATTGGTGGCGATTGGCGTGTCGCTGATAGTACGGTTAATGGAAACGGTTCCGTAAATCTATTTTTTAGACAAGGTAGGTTTACGTGTCTGAGCGTTAATGATTTCAATCTGGAAAAAATTTCTTTTAATAATGTTTTTCAAGAAGGTTTCGTTTTGGTAGACGTGCCAGAAATCACTGATGGTTTCTCAATGGGGATGAATTTTGAACATTATCATATTAATAATGTTCAAAAGTGGGTCTTCGGACCACGAGTAGACCTGAAGCTTGGGTCTGGGAGTCTGAATAAAATATCGTTATGGGCAGGGATTACGGACAATCCGACTGCGGCGGTACTATTACATTTCAAGATTCCGATGTAAGCACATTTTTTGTAAGGAGAAGATTAAACCCTTCTCCTTTTATTAAAATGTACTTTGAAAATAAAATGGGAGAATTAAGATGAAAAAAAATACACTTACAGAGAAGAATCTCACTTTAATGGACGACATCCAAAAAGAAATAGTTCTAACACAATGGCAAAAACATCAACATGAAACCTATGAAATAGATTTTAATGTTAGTGGAGAAGGAGATGTCATAAATAGATTTATTGTAGGCGAAGGAGTATGGGATCCTTTTTTAGCTTCTGGGAGATATCATGCAAGATATTTATTCTACAATAATCATTTATTTTATGGAAAAACTGCCATAGAGATGGGTTGCGGAACAGGCCTTATGGATATCGTAATGGCTAAATATGGAGCCAAAAAAGTAATAGCAAGTGATATATCTCTCCTTGCCTGTCAAAATACAATAGATAATGCAATAAAATTCGGACTCGAAGAAAATATTCACGTTGTCCAAGGAGATTTATTTGAGAACATTAGTGAGATAGTAGATATGATTTTATGGAATATTCCATTTTTCCCTGGAACACCACCAAAAGGAGATACAATTGCTGCCAGCATGATAATACCTCCAGAATTGTTTGAAAGATTTTTAATCGATTCAAAAAAATATCTCAAATCAGGCGGTGTAGTTGTTATACCTTCTTATAGCCTTGGTGGAGAATTTAACGATCCCATGAGCGTAGCTCCAAAATTTGGTTATGACGTTAAAAGAAAATGGACGCACAATTCACTAAATGGAATTCAACAAGGTTTATTGTATATTGATGAGCTAAGATTAAAATAAATCTTCTTTCTTAAAAACAAATTAGTTGAAAGCTGAAAACGTTAAGTCAAAAGCACATTTTTCGCAAGGAGAAGATTAATTTTTTCTCCTTTTATTAAAATGTACTTTGAAAATGGAGTTATAAAATGAACTGGATTGAAATAAATAATTTTGGCTGGAACGCTCAAACCATTGGGGCTGTTGGAATTCTTGTTTTTGTCGGGTGGAATGTTTGGGCTATGTTAAAACAAAATAAGCTAATTTGGTCGAAGCAGAAAGGAACTTCTGTTTCAATTGTGTGGTTTGCTTATTTTGCCGGCTATCAATTAATCGGAGTGGTTTATGGGTTTGAAATAAAAAGTTTAACCATGGTAATTAATGGTTTGTCACGAGGGTTTTTCTTAATACCTATTTTAATCGGCCTCTGGAAGTTCAAGGGGTATAATAAAATCGAAAAAATAAGTACGGTTTTAATTTTCGTTGCAGTTTGTACATCCCTAATCATTCCTTGGATTGAATGGTATTTTTTCATTTTTTCTTGGGGCGTACTTGGAACCATGGCCTTACAACCAATTGAAATTTGGAGAAATCGGGATTCGGGAGTGGTTGATATCAGAATGATTATAGTTTATATTTTAGCTGGGATTTTTTGGCTGAGCTATGTATTTACCATCAATGATTTGGTTTTGATGATTTTTAATTCTGTTTCCATATCAATTATGATGATCACTTTGGTTATATGGTTGAAATTCAAAAAGAAAGGATGATTATGGAAAAGCAAGAATTGCTTTCCGGACAGCTACTGTTAAATGCAATTGAGGAAAGTGGAAAAGATCGGTTTCCTGATCTTCCGGAAGATGTCCAAGATTCAATTGAGGCAAATGTTACTGTTGAAGACAGACTCAGGGGATTATCGTTTGTTAAAAATTTTCTAAGGAAGGAAATAGCTGACAAGAAATAGCCAGCGCACCGTCTTACATTTATTGTGAGGCGGTTTTTTTATTGGAAAAAATAAAACAACCCATATTAGTATAGGTTGTTGTGTTATATAAATACTTAGGACAAAACTAATTTCTTACGGCTGACGAATGCAAGTTTGCTTTTAGCATTATAATTGCAGTTTTTGTGACCATTATTCCATGTGAGCCTGGGAATATTGTCTTCAAATGAAATACTAAATAGATATGAGATGATGGTATCATGAATTGGTTCCATTGCTATCGAAAAATCATCGTTTTCTATTTGATTTCCATATTGTAAAACATATTGTGGTCCCACTTCTGCTGGACAGAGTTCAAGTCCATACTTAAAGGCTCTTTCACAGACTTCTTCATATTTAGCTCCGTGTGGGAAGCCAAGATCGGCAACAGATAGTAAAACTAAATTTACATATGTGGGCGTATCTTCTATGGTGAAAGAATCATGATTTAGCATGAAATCTAATATCTCAGCGGTGCCACTAGAATTGTCTCTGATTAATCTAAGATAATCATTAACAGTATTATGATTTTTACCAAGTTGGATAATTTTCCAAACTGGAAAGTTCATTCGACCACCATTTTTTAGAAAGGCTGTAAAATGTCGTCCAGCCTCTTTTGGGCTACGAACAACTAATTCTTGCAATGCGTTTAGATTGAAATCCAATTTATTCCAATCGGTATTGGCAAGAAGAGTGGCAATGACCTGATAAGATTGGTCTGTTGAGATTAGTCCCATCATTAGTCTCCTTCTTTTTGAATAGGTTAGTACTAGAGGACCACTTTTTGTAGCCATAGTCTTAAAATACCCTAAATAGAGTATCTTGAGGCTATGGCTAGTTACAAAAGTATTTAAATGTTTAATGAGCTAGTAATTATATATAATATAAAACTAAAAGGATGTCAAGTACTTGCAATATTTAAAAAATAAAAGTCATTTGATTTATGAATGACTTGTTTTTCTTCTTTAGCGCATAACTTCTTTCAAGTTGAATGTGAGTTTTATAATATTCATGAGTATTTGTAAATCAAAAAAGACTATTATATGTAAATAGTCAATTTTTTGGTGCTGGGAAGACTGGTTAGTTTATTTAGAATATTAAATTAGTGGTGCCGAGGGGGAGACTTGAACTCCCATGCTTTTACAAGCACTAGCTCCTAAGGCTAGCGTGTCTACCAATTTCACCACCTCGGCATGATATTAATACTATATGCCAGCTTGTCCCGCAATATTATGCGGGATTCCACCATCCCAGCTTGTATTAATAACATTCTAACTATTATATAGAAATAATGCAATTTTGCAAGTAAGTTTGACAGTTTTTGGTGGCAGAGTTAAAATATATAACTATTAAAATATATAGTAAATATAGAACATTAATATAATAAACAAGGAGTGTGTATAGTGCAACTTAAAGTAATTGCAGGACCAGCTTGTGCTGAGACTTTGAAACAAGGAATTAAGCGTAAAATCATTGAAATGTCAGGGGATGAATTATTTGATTTTACTCAATGGGATGACAAGAAATTTCCTGATGGAGATTTTTTACCCCAGATTCTAGATAGTGTAAGAGGATCTGATTTTTATGTAGTACAGCCAACAAATTCTCCCGAAGAAAACTTTAAATATATGAAGTTACTTGCAAAAGGAGCAGCCGGTTCATCTGTGCGTCGTATTACAGCAGTCTTTCCATTTATGGCCGGGCTTAGGCAGGATCGTAAAGATAAGCCAAGAGTACCAATAACAGCGCAGATGAATGTTCAAGAAATTGAAAACGCAATGCGTGGTGTGCCCGAACGTCATATCATGATAATGCAACCGCATTTTCCACAGGTTCAAGCTGTATTTTCGGATGCGTCATCTGATTTACTTTACCCAAGAGATATATTCATTCGGGCTTTGAAACAACAGCTAGGTGATGATATATCACTTGTGGTTCCTGTTGCCCCAGATATCGGTGCCGGTGCAATCGCAGAATCATATGCTAAGCATCTTCAGCTTGATTATGTGGTTGGTGATAAACATCGCCACCCAACTACTGGTAAAGTAACTATCCGGAAGATACATGGCGATGTTAAAGGCAAGATTGCTGCTATCTTTGATGACATTTTGGATACAGGCGGAACGTTGATTGCACTTATCGATAAACTTGTAGAAATGGGCGTTATTGGTGTATATGTATTTATTACACATGGTCAATTTTCGGGACAGTGTGTCGAAAAATTATTAGCGGCTCAGAAATCAGGCGCCTTGAAACATGTCTATGTGACAGATTCTATTAGACGGAGCAATGGTGATTTGCCATCTGATTTGGTAACAATCGTGCCATGCGGTGAGCTCATTGGCGAAGCAATTTATCGTACTCATATTAATGATTCTATTAGTGCTATTGATGGGATGTTCAACTAGAAGAAATTGACTTAAGGCTGTTGATTATATCGACAGTCTTTTTTATTTGCGGTATAATTTATCTAATATGAAAATTATTAATAGTGAAAAAAGATTTCCAACTATTATAATCATTGCAGTCGTTGCATTGTTAATTCTGTTTGGTTTTGCTTTGTGGCAGGAAGAAAGTAATCAGGGAGCTATCGTTAATACTGGACCAGAAACATCTTTTCAACCAACTGCTATTAACGAAGAAACGATTGGTGAACCAGCCAAAGAGTTAACTGAAGAAGAAAGTAACGAAGCATCAGATAGAGATGAGACAAGACTTACTGATATTAAAAAAATGCAGGAAGCTTTGGAAAATTATAAAGATAATAATGGAAATTATCCAGATAATTTTGAAGGGTTGGTACCAGATTATATGGAAATAGTTCCCACAGATCCTTCTTTGAATGGAACAGAATATAATTATACGGGAATAGGAGCAAGTCCATATATGTATTATGACATGACTTATACTCTTGAAGTTGGAGTTAATGATATTAATCCGGGGATGCATGTAGCAAATCCGGATGGAATAGCAGTGCCATAAAATTATCTAAATAAATAAAAAAAATATTTAGTTTCAAATTGACTAAAGGGCTTTTTTGTGCTATAGTTAAGGTAGAAATTTAATATTTAGCATAATTAATAAAATTATAAAAAATATGGAAAATCAACCTGACAAACAAGAAACAATTACCAAGTCAACTACCAAAACACGCCTTATTGTAGGTTTGGCGTTTGGTGTGGTAGCAGCAGCTCTACTTGGAATTGCGTTAATAACAACAATTGGTGATTTAACCGATAAAACAGAAAAAAGTGTTTTACAACCTATACCTGATGTTGTAGAAGAAAAAGAAGTTATTGATTATGAAATACCGTGTATTTCAAAAAAGGATTCAAATGGCGAAATTGTCTCTTGCGGTGAGGAATTAGTAAAAAATTATGCATTAGGTCAGTTGTTGGTCCGTTTTACCAAAAATTCTGGCATTGATACGGAAAAGGAAGTTGCTCAAAAATTGTTATCACTATCTAAGTTAAACCGTTCTTTGCCACCGGTACTTGAGACTAACATTGAGCAACTAGTTCCTAATGCAAATGATCGTGGAGAGCATAATTGGGAAGGTCTCTTCTTGATTAAATTTGACCAAGATGCAGATGAAAATATTGTTGATATTATTAAGGAGTTTGAAAAGGATGCCAGTATTGAAAATGTAGAACCAAATTATTACTCTTATGTCTTGACTAATGATCCTATGTTTTCTGACCAGTGGTCTCACCAAGTAATGGAGTCTGAGCAAGGTTGGGGAATTACAACAGGTAACTCGTCAGTTATTATTGCGGTTATTGATACTGGCGTTGATTATAACCATGAAGATTTGTCTGCTAATATGATGGCAGGTTATGACTTTGTTAATCTGGAAGGAACGACTGCATTAGAGTTGTGTGCGGCTGATGAGGATTGTACTATTGAGGATAGCGATCCAATGGATGTTTATGGTCACGGCACGCATGTTTCCGGTATTGCAGCCGCAGTAACTAATAATGGAATAGGCATTGCCGGCGTATGTCAGGATTGTAGTATTATGCCGTTACGGGCAGGATGGAAGAGAACTAATGGAAATGCGGCATTATTGAAAAGTGATACAATTCAGGCATTGCATTATGCTGCTGATAATGGAGCAAGTGTGATAAATATGAGCTATGGTGGTCCATATAATTCGGATGAAGAGGCAGCTATTGATTATGCAGCTGATCAGGGAGTTGTTTTAGTTGCAGCTGCGGGAAATGATTTTATAATCACCCAAAACTATCCCGCCGCTTATGACGCTGTTATTTCAGTAGCAGCAACTGATAGTAATGATACTAGGGCTTATTTTTCTACTTATGGTTCATGGGTGGATGTTGCAGCACCGGGACATGAGATATTAAGTGCTTTGCCGGGAAATAATTATGCTTCTTGGTCTGGTACCAGCATGGCCACACCACAAGTGGTTGGTTTAGCGGGTTTAATTTTATCTAAAGATCCAAGTTTGGATGCCCAAGATGTTAAAAATATCCTGCATACAGGAGTAAATGATATATTAATTGGCCAACGAAGTGACTATGTTGGGACCGGTCGGATAAATCTTTATCAGGCGCTACAGATTGATTCTCCACCATTAGCTTTTTTAAGCCCCGACTATGATGATAGGTATTTTAAAAATTTTCATATAGATGGTTCAGGTGAAGTTATTAATATTGAGGGATCAGCTGGAGGAACTGATTTTATTAGCTATAAGGTTGAATATGGCAATTATGCTTATCCTGATTCATGGACACTAGTTACTGAATCAACTACTGCGGTAACCAATGGATTATTAGCTCAAATAGATGATTCAAGGTTATTAAACCATGGATCTTCTTCTACTATCCGGCTTACAGTTCAATCATATACTGGTGAAAAGAGTGTTGATAAAATAAATGTTTGGCATATAGAAGATTCATATTCTAATACTACTAACATGGATGTTGAAATAATATATGAATTAACTGGAGATGGTGAAGTTTTTATTACTACGCCGTTGGTGGTTGATTTTGATCAGAATGGCGTTACGGATTATATTATTGCATCAGGACCTTGTAAAATGTGTTCTGAAGGAGGCGGATTAACGGTACGAAAAATTTACGCTTTTGACCATTTAGGAAATGATTTAGTAGGTTGGCCGGTTGAAAATGAATGGGGTTACTGGGGTTCGCCAGTAGTGGTTGATTTGGATCAAAATGGAGATCTTGAATTGCTTGTGGCGGCTTTGGATGGTAATTTTTATGTCTATAACGATGACGGATCCATACTTTGGCAACGTGATGGTATAAGCTATTCAGATTTTTATTATGGTTTTGTTGCTGGACCGCAACCGGTAGTTAGTGATCTGGATGGTGATGGTGATTTGGAAATTATTGTAATGAGCGACAGAATTACACGATATGTTTTAAACGATGATGGATCTGATTTTTTAGCACCCTATGCAATACCTGGTGATATAAAAGTAAAATCCACTCCATCTGTAGCAGATCTGAATGGTGACGGGAATAAAGAAATTATTCATACAGTTTTACATTATGATGCACCTACTGCTTCCGAGCGTTGGGCTGATATACACGCGATTGACATAACTACCAATGACAATATTGTTAATTTCCCAGTCGGTTCGTATGCTATGACCTTTCCGGAATTATCCGAGGTAACGTTAGCAAATATAACAGGAGATGCATCAGAAGAGCTTATTCTCGGTTTTCAGGGAGGAATGAGTATCCTTGATTCTTCTGGTAATCATATTGGTAATTCTCCGTATGGTGTTCCAGTTGATCCATATTACAGCCCCTTTTCAACTGTAAAGGCAGCTCCGGTAGTGACAGATTTAGAACATGACGGTACTTTAGAAATCGTATATACTGGCCATGATTTGTCGGTGTGGGATCTTGATGCTAATGGCAATGCCACGTTACGGTTTAAAGTTCCAAAAGATGTTTTCATTAACGATTTTGGTGAATTAGGCTTAGCGAGCGGAGCAGTGATCGGGGATATTACAGGAGATGGAATTTCTGAAATAATTTGCGGGATGAATGAATTTGGCTATGTTTATGCTTTTGATAAAGATGGAAACATGCTACCAGATTTTCCAATTAATCTTGTAAGTAGGTTTGTTAATCCGGTAATAGCTGATGCCGATGACGATGGATATGCAAATTTAGTAGTACCAGGCGACTATGGGCTGTTGTTTGTTGTTAGTTTTGACGGTGTTGATTATAGGTCTGACTGGCCAAAACGGTACCATGATTTTTTAAACACGAGTAATTATTCATTCAATGATGTTCAATGTTATGATGGCACACCCTCTGGCGAGTGTAATGGAAGTGATTATTGTAATGAGAGTGGGCAATATATAAATCAATGTGGTTTATGCGGAGTAGCGTGTTCCACAGGATATACATGTATGGGGGGAGAGTGTTGCAAAAAATTAGGTGGTTCATGGCAGTGTGGCGGTTTGCAGTCACAGCCAGCGGCAGGAATAGAGTAATCTTTTCATAGAATATAATATGATTCCTTAAATCATTAAATTTAGGGGTAACCATTTCACCACGGATATATATCCGTGGTGTTTTGGTATATAGGTAAATAGTTTTTATAATATTAATTGGCAATTCATAATATTTTAATTTATTAGTTTATTAATTTCAAAGAGATTGACTAAAGGGATTTTTTGTGCCATAGTTAGGGTAGAAATGAACTCAACAAAAAAATAATAATAGATCGTTTGGTAATTAATAGTTGGGTGGGGGTGAAATATATTATTTGAATTTCCTCCGCTTTTTAATATTAAATTTAATATTTTAAATATATAGAAATATAGGCTTATGGAATCAAACGAAGTACAAGTAAAAACTAAAGTTTCAATTGAAGAAAAGATTGGCGTTGCTCTGATGATGGGAGCGTCTTTGTGTTTGGCAGCAGGGATTGTTGTTGGGTTTTTTAGTACACCAATATCATTTGTTGAACAAAAGATAGTAAAAGTAACTTGTATTGAATCAAGGCCACTGGTATTAGAAAAACTAGTAGCAGATAGTACTGACATTGAAGAGATGACAAACTCTATGGGTAAATTAAATATTGATCTCAGACAAGCACTTTCAGTAGGCAAGAATGTCAGTTTAATACAAGAACTCATTATTGAAAGAAAACAGCTTTTATCAGATCTGATGCAGGTAGATTCATCCGCAGCTTTGGATTCAGTATTTACCAAAGCAGAGCTAGATAAAGTAAATACCTACTCTAATAATTGTACAGAAATATTAAATACTTATGATGGAAAAGTCTATATAACTACTTTTGATGGTTTTGAAGAAGGCATAAGTAAAGAACTATATACCTTTGTATCAAATAATAATAGAATAAGTTTATTCCCTTCAACACCACCACCAGAAATAACAACTTCCAGAACAGTAGCTCAAATAGTTGGCTATACTATTGATAATAAACTATTATTTGATGGAGCAAACAACCTTGCTGAAAAGTCTGCAAATAGTCTTTCAGGCTATAGAGTAACTCTAGAAAAGTCTAGTAGAGCATACCTTGGTGAGCGCAAGACCATAATATTAAAAGTTGATTTTGCCAATACTTCTGAATCAAGCCCGGAGCATGAAACTATCGGAAAAGTTATGGATAATGTTGATGATTACTATGTAGAAAATTCATATAATCAACTACACTTTGCAGGTATAGCAAACCCTACAGCCTCAGCTGATATTTATCCTATTAATCCAAATTCACGGTATAAGATTAGTATGAATAAAACATGTGATCATGGGGAAGAGGATCAAATATGGGAAACTTTTTTTGAACAATCTATGCAAGTTGCTTATGATGCTAATGGTATTGATTTTACGGAATACGATCATGTGGTAGCAATAGCACCATGGCAACATAGTGACGGAGATTCGTGTGGGTGGCTTGGATCGGCAACCCTTGGATCATATGATCAAGATGCTATTACCGTGCCTGGTACGGAGTCTGGTGACGAGTATAGTATAAGTTATATGACAGCTATTTCAGAATACTTCCCTCCTTATGAAGATCCGGAATATCCAAATTATGAATTTGATCTTAATAATTCTTCAAGGATTGTTGGACATGAATTCGGACATAATCTTGGTAGTAAACATGCAGCACTTCTTCGCTGTAACGCACTTACAACTCCATTGAGCGAATGTGTTTTTAATAGTAGTGATGAATATAAAGATGCTCATGATATTATGGGTTATTATTCAATGTCTCACTATAATGCTCTCCATAAAGATGTAACAGGATGGATGAATGGTATTGAAATTCAAACTATTACCAATAGTGGAACATATGAATTATATCCTATTGAAATTTCTGATAGATTAAAACTTAAAGCCATAAAAATACCACGAGGAGATGATCACTATATATACATTGAGTATCGTCAACCAATTGGTTTTGATGAGTTTGCAGTTAATTGGTCTAATCTTATGACTGGCGCACTTATTCATACCACAGAGCGTTCAGCTGGAATTGATTTTCATAGAAATAAATCATTCCTTCTTGATCTTTGTGGACCTCCTTATGGTGGTTGCGGAAATTGTTCACCTTGGGGTGGTGTATGCAAAAATACAGCACTTCAGCTTAATAACTCATGGACTGATCTAGAAACAGGTGTAGTAATTACGCCTCTATCTGTTTCTGATGATAGTGTACCAATGGAAGAAAGAAAACTAACAGTAGAAGTAGAATTTCTTTGTAAAGTTAACAGAGATTGTGCTGATGATGATTGGTGTACAGTAGATACTTGTGTTGACGCTGGGACACCCGATGCACACTGTGAAAGTACTCCAGCTGTAAGTGGTTGCGGTGATCGTACTTGTGGTTTTGATTCATGGGCACATTGTTTTGCTTGTGGAGATAATGAAGGACTATGTGTTGATGATGGAGACGTATGTACTGATGAAGGTTATTGTGAACAAATCTGTGAAGGTGGTATTCTGCCAGGAGAATGTAATATAGTGGGCGATACTGGAAAAATATGTATTGATGGTGAATTAGTTGAAACAGATTGTTTAGATTGTGGGTGTAGAAGCGGTTATCAATGTAACTTCACGGACCCAGAAAATCGTTATTGTGAATGTAATGTTAATTGTGATAATCCCGCTAATGATGATCATCCATGTTGTCCAACACCAGTGTATAGATAAAAATAAATTTCACATATTTACTAAATAAATATCTAATATGTCTAATAATAAATATATGGAAAACCAACAAGATACTAAAGTTAAGGTACGACAAATCAACGCGACTAAGATAATGCTTGGAATAGGCATGATCGCGGTATTATGTGTTGGTGCTGCTTTTGGATTGCTGCTTTTTTCAAAGCTTGATCAGGATATAGAAGCAATTCAACCACCACCAGAAGATACCTTAGTTGCCGTAGATCAAAACAGGGATGCAATGATACTCTTAGTTACTGATGTCGATACCACCTCTCTTATCAGTATTATTGAAAAAAGCGGTGGAATAATTGCCGATCAATCATCAGAGGTTGCTTTGTACGCAACAATTCCATATTCAAGCATTGAAGCACTAAGAGCTGACGACAGTGTGAAGGATGTCTTTTTTGGTGCTATCCAGTCGGAATATGATCCGAAAGAGCAGGCATATTATGAGGAGGTCATTGATCAATGGAATACAAGTGAATTTAACAAACAGCAGCCGCCTGCACTATTAGCCGGAAAGAGTGGAACTGAACTAATTGCGACCACTAAGATTACAGAGAAACAAGCTATTGTTGATGCAGTACAGTCCCAATTAAGTTCTGACTTAATTGGAAGTCTATCAGTCAATAATTTTGAAGAAACATACAGTGTCATAATCCCAGCTACAGAAAGTAGAGCAGCTACAGCCTTTGTTGACTTCGTACAAATGAAAGACGGTTTACCGGTTGAAGACACCTATGTTCATTTCGCTATTAAAATGACTGACACCGAAAGTGTCATCCAATACGCGTCAAGTAATGTTTATCCAGAATTGTCACTTGTTACAGCAACGCCTCAGTTAGAAAGAATACTAGAACAACGAGCAACAGAAGTACTGGGAATTGATGATAGTACAGATAAAGCTTCGATAGTTGGAGCACTCACGCTTGATGATAGTAATTATGAAACACCAATAGTTGAATCATCAGTTAGATACATTGATAATGCTTGGCGTAGAGTTAATATTTATGCCTTTAAAGGTTCTACGGATATCGCAATAGTAGACCGTGATAACGGTGAAGTGTTCCGGGAAAATGGCCTTATCTTTGCTCAGATACAAGGCAATGTAACGGGACGTTTTGTAGAATTTGATCCAAGGACAACAGGAGATAGTTTGACCGAAGCACCATTAAAAAATATGAAAGTTTGGTCTGATGATAATGATGTAGCTTACACTGATGAATCAGGCGATTTCTCACTTGATGTTAGCACTACACCAATTGGTATTACAGCTGCTATGAGAGGAGAACATCTTTTTAGTGGAACTTGGAGCGAACCATGGGTATATTATGAAAATGACAATGCGACAGAAAGTATTGATGAGATAATACATTTGAATCCCACGGGTAATGATGAACATTCTACAGTTCAGGTAAATGCTTACTATCATGGTTCTTTTATTCATGACTGGATAGAGTCAGAATTGGGCAGCCAAGTGTCTGTTATTAATGAAATTTTTTTTGGGCTTGATTATCCAGTTCGGTTGCATGTAAATAACCCTGATCCAGATTATATATGTAATGCATCATATGATCGCTATTTTTTCCATATTGAATTTTATCTCTCTGGCGACGGGATTTGTTTAAATCCTGCTTATGACACAATAATTTATCATGAGTATGGTCATTTTGTGGATCATAAACTTGGGGGCATTACTAATAAAGGTTTATCTGAAGGATGGGCTGATATTTTCTCAACATTTGCTACTGGCCAACCATTAATTGGAGAAAATTACTGGGCAATGGGTGAACATATACGAACAGCGGATAATGATTACCAGTATCCTGAAAATCCCGAGGGTGTTGATGAGCATGATCTAGGACAAGCATGGGTTGGTTTAGCTTGGGATCTTAGGCGAGCACTTGGCGCGGAAACAGCCGAAGATATTGTATTACCAACTATATTAGCTAATTCATCTGATATTCCTAGTGCTGTGCTTGATTTACTTATTATTGATGATAATGATGCTAACTTGGGAAATGGCACACCACATCTAGGCGCTATCATTAATGCAGCTGAAAATCATAATTTATATCCATTCCATCTTGATACTGTAGCGTTGATTACACAACCAGTTGAGACAATATATTTGTCAGAACTTTTCTTGGCTGGCGAGAACTTTGTTTCAGTTATGGGTAATGCAAATGCACTGGGAATTGTGGCAGAGCTAGATGATTATAAATTATATTATGGGGAAGGTACAAATCCAGATACTTGGACACAGATTATAGAGGGTTTTACAGATGTTGATAACGGAGTGATTGGTGAGTGGGATGTACATAATTTACAACTAGGTGTTTATACTCTGAAGCTTATAGTGAGCACATCGGTGGGTTATTTTATTGATACACAAACAGTTAGCATTGGTATAATTCCGCCTATTCAGCTTACGACGGATTTAGGTAGTCAAAATAGACCACAAATTAGTGGTGATATAATCGTCTGGCAAGATGAGCGTAATGGTTATGATATTTATTATTATGATTTGAATAATCCTGGGGCCGGAGAACAAAGAATTACATTTGATTCAGATTTTCAGAGGTATCCTATTGTAGATCAAAATTATATCGTCTGGCTTGATTATACTAAAAAAGAAATATATTACTATGATCTTAATAATTCGGTTGCAGGAGAGCAGTTAGCTGCTACCGGACTTATTGGGTGTTGTAATTCTAAAATGGATATGGCGAATAACAAAATCGTATTTCATGATGAGGGGACAGGTCCGAAAGAAATATATTTGTTTGATATTATTAATCCGGGTTTAGGTATACAACAGTTAACTGATGATTCTTCAATACAGTCATATGATGCAAGTATGGATGGTGATACAATTGTGTTTTTTTCTACGCCGCGTGATTTTCTAGATGATGATGATATTTATTATTACCAACTTGATAAGCCAGAGCTTGGGGCACAGTTGGCTGTTAGCAAGGCTACTTGGCTTAGAGAACTTGATTTTTCGGATGGTAATATAGTATGGGATACATATAATTATAATCTGTTTATCTATAATATTACTAGTCAGACAATGGAAAGAGTATTTGATCATCCAGCAGATCAACAACAACCTTCGATTGATGGAGATTATATTGTATTTATGGACACACGAAGTGGCAATGATGATATTTATTTCTATGATTTAGCTAATCCCACTTTAAGTGGAGTACAGTTGACTTTTGATACAGACAGACAAACAAATCCAGCAATATCAGGAGATAAAGTTGTTTGGATGGATAATCGAGCTGGCGGGTCTAATTGGGATATTTATTGGACATATATCAATAACGATCCAGTTATCCGTGCTATCGATGATCGAGAAGTAATTGCTGGTTCTTCCTTTAATCTTCTTTTGAAAGGCATGGATTTTGATGGTGATGCGATAGAATATTATGTGGACAATCTGCCAGCTGGAGCTAACCTTCTTTCTGCCAATGGAGTATTTATGTGGACACCTACTATAGAACAGGTTGGCAGTTATGATCTCACCTTTGGTGTGAGGGAAGTAGCAAATCCAGAGAAGTTCAACACAGTATCAATGACGCTTACGGTTATAACGTGTAGTGTTAATGAAGATTGTTATGATAGTAATTTATGCACGAATGATATTTGTGTTGGAACTGGGGTTGATTCATATTGCACAAACGCTCCTGTAGCAAGTGAATGTGGTGATTATGAATGCGGTTGGGATACATGGAAACATTGTTCCGTATGTGGAGATTATAATGGATCGTGTGTAGGAGGTAATACATGTCTTGATAACTATTGTTATTCAGATTGTGGAAGTACTCCCGCCGGAGCATGTAATGGAGTGGGTAATGGCGCTCTGTTATGCGAAGATGGCCAACTAATTGATACGGATTGCCGAGTATGCGGATGTAGTGGCGGGTATTCCTGTTGGGATAATGGCCAAGGAGATTATTATTGCGAATGTTCTGTTAATTGTGCAAACTATCCAAATCATGCATGTTGTTCAACGCCAGTGCATAGATAAAATATACTATCCGTTCATAATATTTTGTACTAATGCCCATTCAACTAAAAAAATCGTATAATAATAAATCTATGAAATTAGATCAACCACAAATAAAAACCAAAGTTTCAATTGAAGAAAAAATCATTATTGCGGTTATGATGGGAGCGTCTTTGTGTTTGGCGACAGGGATTGTTGTTGGATTTTTTAGTACACCAACGTCATCTATTGAACGAAGGATAGTAAAAGTAACGTGTACTGAATCAAAGCCGTTGATATTAGAAAAACCAGTAGCAGACAGTACTGATATTAAGGAGATGATAAGCTCAATGAACAAAGTAAATACTGATCTCAGAGCAGCCTTGGCAGCAGGGAAGAATGTCAGTACAATCCAATCCCTTATTATTATCAGAAAACAGCTTTTATCAGATCTAATGCAGATGGATTCATCTGCAGCTTTAGAATCAGTATTTACCAAAGCAGAGCTTGATAAAGTAAATACCTATGCTACTAATTGTTCAGAAATATTAACTACGTATGACGGAAAGGTTTATATAAATACTTTTGATAATTTTGGAGAAGGCATCAGTAAAGACTCATATACCTTTATTACAAATGATGATAACTCAATAAATCTGTTCCCATCCGTACCACCAAAAGATATTACAGTTTCAAGTACCACGGCTGAAATTATTGGATATGTGCTTGATGATAAGTTATTATTAGACGGGGCGCGGAATTTAATTGAAAATCCTGCTGATGGCATATCGGGATATTTAGTGACACAAGACAAATCTAATACATCATATCTTGGTGAACGTAAAACAATAATCTTAAAGGTTAACTTTGCCAATACATCTGAAACAAGCCCAGAGCATGAAACTATCGGAAAAGTAATGGATAATACAAACGATTACTATCTAGAAAACTCATATAACCAATTAAGCTTTAGAGGAGTAGTAAATCCTGGAGAAACAGCTGATATTTATCCTAGCAATCCAAGTTCACGGTATAAGGTTGATTTCAATACTACTTGTGATTATGAAACATATTTAAAAACATTTTTTGAACAATCTATGCAAAAAGCCTATGATGCTGATGACATTGATTTTACGGAATACGATCATGTAGTTGTCGTAGCACCTTGGCAGGAGAGTGATGGTAGTCCATGTTGGTGGGCTGCATATGCAAGTCTTGGGTCTGCTGATCAGGATGAAATGACAATACCAGGTACGAACCCGGGTGATGAATATGAAATAGGACGTGTAACACTTCAATCTAGATATTATCCAGCCTATGAAGGTGTACCAAATTATGATTCATATTTTAGGCAAATTTCAATTAATTCCGGACATGAACTTGGGCATAATTTTGGCAATCGTCATGCTGCGGTTCTTCGGTGTAACGCCTTTACAACACCATTAAGTGAATGTGTTTTTGATAGTGGCGATGAATATCGCGATAGCCATGAAATTATGGGCAATACAGCAATGTCTCATTATAATGCTCTCCATAAAGATGTAACAGGATGGTTTATTGACGGCACAGAAATTCAAACAGTTGATGCCAATGGAATATATGAGTTGTATCCGATTGAAATTGCAGACAGATCAAAGTTAAAAGCTCTTAAAATACCACGTGGAGATGATCATTATGTATATGTAGAGTACCGCCAGCCAATTGGCTATGATGAGACTTCAGTTAATTGGTCTAATCTTATTACAGGTGCACTTGTTCATACTACAGAACGTTCAGCAGGAGTAGATTTCCCAAATAGTGCTAAATCATATTTAATTGATCTTTGTGGACCTCCATATGGCGAGTGTGGAAATTGGTTTAACGCCGCCAGTAGGAATGTAGCATTACAAGTCGGGAATTCATGGACTGATATAGAGGCAAATGTAAAAATTAGCCCACTATCAGTTTCTGATGACAGTGTTCCCACAGAAGAACGAAAATTGACAGTTGAAATAGAATATCTTTATCTCTGCAGTACTAACAGCGAATGTGACGATGGAGATAGGTGTACGACCGATATATGTGCTGATGTTGGTACTGCTGATGCGAATTGCTCTAATGAATTAATACAAAACTCGTGCGGTGATAAAGTGTGTGGTCAAAGTGTTGATGGATGTTTTGATTGTGGTGAGTGCGAAGCAGGAAGTTATTGTATGAGCGGACAATGTAGCACAAGTACATGCGAAGATGAGGGTGGTACGTGTATTAATAAATTTATAAATGAATGTGATGATTACGATCTTTATGATGCTAGTGGTGTTAAATATTATTGTTCTCATATTGAATGGAAATGTTGTATACCAGAAGCTCCCGTGTATTATTAAAAAATATTTATTAATATATATTAAATATGGCTCAACAAAATAAATCATCTAATACATTTAATGATAAAAACATGGAGAATAAACAAGTCACAAAAGTAGCTACCGAAACTCGTCTAGCCGTAGGAATTACGGTTGGGATGATAGCAGCGTTTTTTGTGGGGTTGGCTTTTGTTGGAGTGCTTGGATCACTTATGACAAAAACTGAACAACCAGCACCTATTGTACAGCCTTTACCAGTTGTTGAGGAAGGACCAAATTTTCGCATGGTTGTCGTGGAGAATTTTGATTTAACAGCTCTTGTGGTCAATTCAGATAAACCGGAGTCGGATATTGCTGCGTTCAAAGAAGAAATTGAGAATAGAGGGGATAGAATATTTCTCATTTTATCCAAAAGAAAAAATCAGGAGTTAAATAGTCTTGAGTCAGAGCACCTTTTTATTGGTCGGATAGCAGAGGATAATTATGAAGTGATTCGTGAAAACGCATTAGTAACAGAGCTTATCACAAGTAATGATATATTAGCCAAAGATTCACTTGATGAGTATAGTGCTGTAACCCAGGAGTTTCTCAATTCATATAAAAAAATAGTTTATAGTGAGGTGGTAGTTAGTGATCGTAAAGAGGTTTTAGATTTAGGAAAAGATACAATAACCGATGAAGAAGCATTAGAGATGATTATTGAAGATGTTAATAATGATTCATCGCTAACAAAAGAGGAGCGACAAGGAGAAATTCAGATACACCAGGATTATTATGAATCACAGATGGACGGAGGAGAAAAAAGCTCTACACCGGGAGCAAGTGGCATGCACGGATTGATTTACGTTGATCTTATTTATGTTGAGAGTGCAGCCAGTGGATCCGGTGATGAAAATTGGACATACGATCAATATATTGATCACTCGTTAAATACTTTATACGGTCTTTATGGATTAGCCGATGCTGCTCCAGAGAGTAAAAATCTTTCATTTCATGTACTTTATGAAAATCCTGCTGATTCAGATCAACAAACTGAATATGAACCTTCAACAAATGTTGAGAATAAGTATTGGGTGCACCAATTAATGCGGAATCGTAATGTGTGTGTATTTGGTACTACTGACTTTGATATTTGTTTTGATACTGTAAATAGTTTTCAATCCGAGGTAGATAAATACTCTCAAGAAATGGCTGATTATTTTAATGCACAAACAGCTTTTGTTATTTTTGTAGTTAAGGATGAATTACGTCCAGCGGTGAATGGCGATAATTATTGGCCTCAAGCATATCTGGGGCACTTTGCTATTCTTAATTGGTCTTATGGAATGAATAATTTGGATGAACCAACTGGCCTTGCGATTGATCAGATTAATAATAAATTATATACAGTTGATAAATTCAATAATCGTGTTGCCCGTTTTGACTCCGGCTCAGGAGGGACAACATTCGGGCAGAATCAAGAGAGTATGACTTTGGGATTAGGACTTTCATCACCGTGGGGCGTTTCAGTTGATTCGGGTAATAACAAAGTCTATGTAGCTGATACGTCTAATAACCGTGTTGTACGTTTTGACTCCGGCTCAGGCGGGACTACACTTGGTTTTAATATTGAACAATTTGGAACTGTTGGATCCGGCGTTGGTCAATTTAATGGTCCAAAAGGAATTGCTATTGATGATATTAATAATAAAGTCTATGTTGTTGATACATCTAATAATCGTGTTGCCCGTTTTGACTCGGGTTCTGGCGGGACGGTATTTGGTGATAATTGGGAAACATTTGGATCCTATGGATGGGGCGGAACTAATCGTTTTTGGAATCCATTAGGCATTGCCATTGATAGTGTGGGTAATAAGGTTTATGTAGCTGATGAAATGAATGGTCGTGTTGTACTTTTTGACTCCGGTTCAGGTGGCACTGTGTTTGGTGATAATTGGAACACCATAGGAATTAGTATTCCTCAAGATATTGCTATTGATACGGTGCATGATAAAGTGTATGTTTCGGGGTTTAATATGTTTTACGATTATCGCTTTGATTCTGGCACAGGAGGAACAACGTTTGGTGATAATATTGAAAGTGCAGATGCCTTATACTCAGGGAGTATAGTCGTAGATTCGCTAAGTAATAGTTACTATAGGTTAGTTGGCTCCGCTATTTATCGTTTAGACTCCGGTTCAGGTGGCACTGTGTTTGGTGATAATGAGATAGGTATTTTTCTTGAGGGAGCGCGTGATCTTCGCCGAGATTCAAGTGTTGCTGCTCACGAATCAGCACATGTATTTTTTGCCGAGGATGAATATGGGCGTACAGACAGTATTGGATGCAACGCACGTGCTACAGCTGCTAATCGGGTCATTGCTGCAGGAGGAAATTCAGCCAAGACTAATGAAAATGATATTATTTGCAGTCCATACCAAATTGATAGTCTCATGAAGAATGGCGCTTGGAGTGATTGTGGTCATTTCTGTGATGATCTCGGAGAACCTATGTTTGATTGGCATACTATGGCCCAAATTGGCTGGGGGGATACTGATATACTTGAAATTAATATTAACAATCCGGAAGGCCTAGATGGAAGAGTGTATGTATATATAGATGATCAACCTCAAGCTCAAGCTCAAAGAGATATAAAGAGTTCTGAAGGAACATCATCCGTTCGTATCTCTATTACCGAAGGAGTCCATAAGCTGGAAGTATTTGGATACCCCTATTATGAACATGAAGTTTTTCTGACGATAGTTGGTGAGCAATATATTAATGTAACAATTCCTGCAATAGCAGGTCCGGGACCTAATTATGGAATAACTACAATTGATGTTGATGTTGGAGATGGTTGTGATGATGGTACGGATCCTTATAGTTGCAATGCTAGCCGTCAGTATTGTGATGGTCGTTATTTAGCAAATGACTGTATCAAGTGTGGATGTGAGAGTGATTATATTTGTAATACAGCAATTAACGAGTGTGTTACGTGTATAGAAAATAGAACTTGTGCTGATGATGATCCTTGCACAGTAGATACTTGCGTTGATACAGGAACGGCTGATGCTTATTGTGAAAGTACTCCAGCTGTAAGCAGTTGTGGTGATCGTACGTGTGGGTTTGATTCATGGGCACATTGTTTTGCTTGTGGAGACAATGAAGGACTATGTGTGGAAGCCGGAGATGTTTGTACTGATGAAGGATATTGTGAACAAGTTTGTGAGGGCGGTGTTTTACCAGGAGAATGTAATATACCAGGTGATACCGGGAAAATATGTATTGATGGTGAACTAACTGAAACAGATTGTATGGATTGTGACTGCAGAAGTGGTTATCAATGTGATACTGTAAGTCGTACTTGTGAGTGTAATGTTGATTGTAGCAGGCCTGAAAATGATGATCATTCATGTTGTCCAACGCCAGTGTATAGATAATACATATACTTACTAAATAAATATCTAATTTATCCAATAATAAATATATGGAAAACCAACAAGACACCGTAGTAAAGGTACGACAAATCAACGCGACCAAGATAACGCTTGGAGTAGGTATGATCGCGGTGTCCTGTGTTGGAGTTGCTTTTGGAATATTCCTGTTAACGCTGGCATCGAAAGATACCACGACTGTTACCCAACCTGCCGTATTACCAACCATACAGGAAGAAGCTAACCAGGAAGCACTTGTTATCGTATCTGAGACTGCATATGAAGACATAGATTCTGTGAAGAATATTATTGAACGCGAAGGCGGAATGATTAGACGCGTTTATGACGCTGGTGCATTTATTGCACAGATTCCGTATTCAGCCGTTCCAAAGTTGGAGGCATATGAAGAAATAGCAGGAATTTCATTTGGAATTGTTGCTACAATGACTACACGGTTACCAGATTCTAGACTATCGAATGTAATTAAAGAATGGAATCTTGGTATTCAACAAAGTGAAATGCCTCAGCATGCGGTTAGAAAAAGCATTGGATCTGTTGATCTGCGCGGGAACCCTCAAACAGAAGCTGCGGTTGTTGATGAACTTGAGAATTATTTAGTAAGTAATACTGACTTCATCGGTGGAATCAAAGCGGGGGAAATGAAGCATACTTATATTGTTACAATACCGGGCGAGGTAAATAAACCATCAACTGTATTCGTAGATTTTATTCAGATGCACGATGGGCTTGATGTGGTGGGTTCATATGTACACTTTGCGATAAAACAATGGAAAGATAAGAGCACGGTTGTATATGCAAGCGCTCAAGTATACCCAGATCTTGATTTACCGAAAGCAGTGGAACGGGATGATATATCTATTCAGCGAGCTGCTGCGACATCCCTAAATTTGGAGGCCAGTCGATTGATCCCCAAGGGTTCAGAAGAAATAATTAAATATATGGATGGACGTTGGAGAAAGTTGCAAAAAGTACAGTATGAAGAAGCAGTTGAAACAGTATTCGTAGATAAACACACTGGCGCTGCCCGAGTCCGTGATAAGCGTCTGTACGCCACTATCCAGGGTTCTGTTCATGGCCGCGGCGTTTTATTTGATCCATTAGTGACGTTAGACGATCTGACGAATTTTGAACTCGATGATTTAACCGTTTCAACAACATCAGGGAGTGAGCAGTTTACCAATGACGATGGTAGCTTTATATTCCCGACTGAAACGAGTCCAACAAACGTACAGGCACAATTATTTGGTCAATGGGCTGCTGTGTATTCCTTGAGTGGCGCAGAAAACATTGAATTTGATGAGTCGGCTGATCCCGGTGTATCAATTGACCTACCATTTAATCCAGATGGTAATAACGAGTCTTTAACGTCGCAGGTGAATGCCTATTACCACACGACATATATACATGATTGGGCACAGGAACATTTGCCAGTGCCATTGACGGGAATAGATATTCCTTTACGGGCGTTAGTAAATAGAACGTCTGGTTGTTGCAGTACATTATGTAATGCATATTTTGCATACAACGACGATGACCAGGAAATAGGTTTTTATCGCGCAGGATATGATCAATGGCTAGGTCAAAGCTGTATATATAGTGCGTATGATACAATACTATATCATGAATACGGTCATTTTATTGACCATATGGCCGGTGGCATACCAGATACTAACGCAGGAATTGGTTTATCAGAAGGGTGGGCAGATATTTTTGCTACTTATGCAACTGATCAGCCGATTATTGGTGAAGGTTTTTTCGGAGAAGATACTTACATTCGTACTGCTGAAAATGATTATCAATACCCCCAGGGCGGAGTTGATGAAGTTCATAGGCTGGGACAGGCATGGGTTGGTTTTGCATGGCAGTTACGTCAAATGCTTGGTGTAGATATAGCAGAGAGTTTGGTAATGTCGACCGTACTTGCAAATTCACCTAATATCCCTTATGCATTATTTGACCTTATAGTACTTGACGATGATGACGGAATTATTATTAATGGCACACCACATTTTGCAGAAATTCAGGCCGCTGCTGAAGTAAATGGATTATATCCATTCCCTGTCACTGAGGTTGCTGAAATTACTAGTCCAGCTTTGTATACATATCTGTATCCGCAGGAATTGCTGCTGGATACAATAACTATCACGGGAACAGCACATGCTGCCACAGTTGGTTTTCCTCAAACATCATATCAGCTTTTATATAGCGAAACAGGCAAAGATGATTGGGTAGCAATAGGAGGTCTAGTCACAACACCAGTAATAGATGGCATTCTTGGTGAATGGAATATATTGAATGTGCCAATTGGTGACTACACAATTCGTTTATCAGTCAATTCTGCAATAGGGGGATTTGTATATGATACGCCGATACAGCTTGCATCTCGTGGTCCAGCAAAATTAACGCATGGATATGGCTACACAGTTGATGGGGACTGGGAACATAACATCAAGCCAGATATATCGGGTAGTCGTGCAGTGTGGGCTAGATATAATTATGATGATACCTATATAGACACCTTTGATTTTGATAATCCGCAAGAGGGAATTCAAAGTATTGCTTTATCCGCCGATTGGTATGTTACTAATTTATCTATTTCGGGTGATAATGTAGTGTGGACTACAGCTGGTTTTATTTACTATTATAATCTATCTAATCCAGGAGCTGGTGTTCAACAGATAGCTGATTCTAATTTGTATGAGCTTGATGTACTTGAAATATCAGGTGATAATATCATTTGGTCGGAAACTGGTTTGTGGGAAGTCTATTTTATTTACCACTACGACCTATCCAATCCCGCTGCTGGAGTCCAACAACTCCCTGGAACTGAAGCAGAGAGACACTTATTAGATATCGATGAAGGTAAGATAGTGTGGGTTGATTGGGGAGACGAAAATCCGTATATATATATGTTTGACCTATCCAATCCCGCTGCCGGTAAGCAGCTGATAGCCGAATCTGATGGTGCGTTTGCTAGAATTTCTGGCAATACTATCATTTGGAAGAATTATAACAAACTTTATCTATATGATTTGTCAAACCCTACAGCAGGCCAACAATTGATTTATAGCATTCCCGAGGGCCATATAGAAGCACTAGATATTGATGGTTCAAAGATTATATTGTTAAAAGCTTCTTATTTTAATGATGATAATCCACTGTATTTATATGATCTTGATAATACAGCAGCAGGACTTACTGAATTAATGAGTGGATCATCAGATCCATATATATCTTTGGGATATATGGCAATTTCTGAAAATCGAATAGTGTGGAATGCATATGGGGTGAATGGTAACGATAATGATGATATTTACTTTTATCACGATTGGGATTGCAGCGATAACGAAGTGTGCCTAAACTATCTTGATGATGATTGTGACGGTTGGATTGATTATCGTGACCCAGATTTACAAAGCGTTGTAACATCTTGTACTGATTTAGCTGGTTACCATTCTCAAACATGTAATGCAGGTAATGTCCAAGGCTATCAATGTGGTACAAGTGGCTGTGAACCAGCAGAACTTTGGACATGTGCAATTGGTTGTGCTGGTTCTAACTGTGTTTGTTATGATTCTGATAATTGGTGTGATGGAGGAGATTGTGGAGGATTTAATCCTACAGAATTTGGTAAATGTTATGATAAAGATGAATATAATGAAATAACATGTGTAAATTCAACTCAATATATGGAATATTATTGTAGTGATCAATATCATCCGGGATGGGATGAATGTGTTGGAGTACCACTACAGTGCATGGGCTCATGTGCTAGTGGTCAGTGTGAAGCACCAACACCACAACCAGATGATCCAGAGTGTAGTAACTATAATCCACGTAAACCTGATCCAGCTTGTGCAGGTACAGATCCAGCTGGAGGAATGGATTAATTTTCATATGAAGAAAAGAAAAGAAATATGAAATTAGATCAACAACAGGTAAAAACCAAAGTTTCTATTGAAGAAAAAATTGTTGTTGCCGTAATGATGGGAGCGTCTTTGTGTTTGGCAACAGGGATTATTGCAGGGTTTTTTAGTTCACCAATTACAACTGTTGAACAAAGGATAGTAAAAGTAACGTGTGCTGAGTCAAAACCATTGATATTAGAAAAACCAGTAGTAGACAGTACTGATATTAAGGAGATGATAAGCTCAATGAACAAAGTAAATACTGATCTCAGAGCAGCCTTGGCAGCAGGGAAGAATGTCAGTACAATCCAATCCCTTATTATTATCAGAAAACAGCTTTTATCAGATCTAATGCAGATGGATTCATCTGCAGCTTTAGAATCAGTATTTACCAAAGCAGAGCTTGATAAAGTAAATACCTATGCTACTAATTGTTCAGAAATATTAACTACGTATGACGGAAAGGTTTATATAAATACTTTTGATAATTTTGAAGAAGGCATCAGTAAAGACTCATATACCTTTGTTACAGATGATGACAGTTCAATAAGCCTCTTTCCATCAGTATCACCAAAGTATATTACAACCTCAAGAACCATCGCTCAAATTGTTGGTTATGTATTGGATGACAAGCTATTATTTGACGGAGCAAATAACCTAGCTGAAAAGTCTTCAGAGAACCTCTCAGGTTATAGGGTAACATTAGAGAAATCCGACAAGTCAGTTACTGGTGAGCGTAAAACAATAATCTTGAAAGTTGATTTTGCTAATACCTCTGAAACAAGCCCTGAACATGAAACTATTGGAAAAGTAATGGACAATATTAATGATTACTATGTAGAAAACTCATATGATCAACTGCACTTTGCTGGAATAGCAAACCCTACAGCCTCAGCTGATATTTATCCCACAAATCCAAATTCTAGGTACAAGATTGATTTGGATGTATCATGTGAAGTTTATATATCTTTTTATGAGCAGTCCATGCAAGAAGCCTATGATGCTGATGATAGTATTGACTTTACGGAATATGATCATTTGGTAATTATTGCACCATGGCGAAAGAGTAATGGAGATTCATGTACTTGGGCTGGAATGGCAAGTATTGGGTCAGTTGATCAAGATGCTATTACTATACCTGGTACAGAGCCTGGTGATGAGTATCAAATAGGCCGTGTAACAGTTAGGGCGCTTGATTTTCCTGTTGCAGAAGGTGCGGTTGGTTATGATTATGATTTTAGAAAAAGTGCTCATTATTTAGGTCATGAACTTGGACACAATCTTGGTAATAAACATGCAGCGGTTCTTCGCTGTAATACATTTACAACGCCATTAAGTGAATGTGTTTTTGCTGGTGGTATTGACGAAGCCTTAGATCTCCACGATGCAATGGGTTATGTCACAATGTCTCATTACAACGCGCTTCATAAAGATGCAACGGGCTGGATGAACGTTATTGAAATTCAGACTATTACTAATAGTGGAACATATGAACTATATCCAATTGAGATTGCTGACAGATTAAAACTCAAAGCACTAAAAATACCCCGTGGGGATAATCATTATATATATGTTGAGTATCGCCAGCCAATTGGTTTTGATGAAACCTCAGTTACTAGTTCTAATCTTCTTACAGGTGCACTTATTCATACCACAGAACGTTCAATGGGAATTGATTATCCATATAGCCATAAATCATTTCTTCTTGATCTTTGCGATCCTCCTTATGGTGGTTGTGGAGGTTGGTATCATGGTGCAAGTAAAAATGTAGCCCTTCAACTTAATAACTCATGGACCGATTTAGAAACAGGCGTAGTAATTACACCTCTATCTGTTTCCGATGATAGTGTACCAATGGAAGAAAGAAAACTGACCGTAGAAGTAGAATTTCTTTGTAAAGTCAATAAAGATTGTGCTGATGATGATTGGTGTACCGTAGATACTTGCGTTGGTGCCGGTACAGCTGATGCTTATTGTGAAAGTGTGCCAGCTGTAAGTAGCTGTGGTGATCGTACGTGTGGTTTTGATTCTTGGGCTCATTGTTTTGCCTGTGGAGATCATGAAGGACTCTGTGTAGACGCGGGAGATGTATGTACTGATGAAGGTTATTGTGAACAAATTTGTGAAGATGGTGTTTTACCAGGAGAATGTAATATACCGGGTGATACTGGGAAGATATGTATTGACGGTGAACTAACTGAAACAGATTGTACTGATTGTGGCTGTCCTAGTGATTATCAATGTGATACTGTAAATCGTTCTTGTGAATGTGCTGTTAATTGTGATAATCCTGCGAATGATGGTCATCCATGTTGTCCAAGACCAGTGTATAGATAATAAAATAGTCTGTAGATTGATATTAAGCAGAATTTTATTTGTATGATGATAAAAATTTATGGAATTAATCCAAATGCAGGTAAAAACTAAAGTTTCCATTGAAGAAAAAATTATTATTGCAGTTATGATGGCTACATCTTTGTGTTTGGCGGCGGGAATAATTATTGGAATGTTCAGCAGTCGGATTGATCACGTGAATCAAGAAATCAGCAGGTGTCCTTCTGTAAATACGGATCAGTGGGCTAGCAGCAATATACGTTTAGATATAATTGACCAGTCATACAAAACTGTAGATATGGAAGAATGTAGTGGTAGTATTATCACATTACAAGGAATATTACAGGAAGTTGCTTATGATGATTTTGATAAGAATACAGCGTGGAGTGAATTTTTCTTACATACTGATGACGGCGTTAAATATCAACTCTTTTTTACAAGTGAATCAGAACCAGGATTAATATCCGGAACCACTATGTTGGTTACTGGGTATGATGTGGGGAACAACACGCTTTTGATTGAGAATATTATAGATGAAAATGAAGAGAGTAAAACCGGCATAGCTCAATTAAAATCCGGTGAACGAGATTCCGTGCTTGGTGAACAGCGGGTTTTGGTAATACCGGCGAATTTTCAAGATACAGAACTGCCAAGCATTACGAACGCAGAGATAGATCAGGTAGTTTTTGGATCAATAAATGAATATTATCAGGAAGTGTCATTCAATCAGATGAATCTGAGTGGTGAGACACTCTTGGGTCTGGCGGAAGGATGGTCCACACTTCCGATTAATCATACATGTGGTTTTAATGAGATATATGATGCAACAATAAATTTAGTGGATCCTGATGTTGATTTTACGCAGTATGACCACGTAATGATTGTTGTGCCCGTAGAATCCAGTTGTGCGTGGGCGGGTTTATCAACTATCGGTAAATCCCCTCATCCTACAGATGACGGTGTTACGCCATTTTCAATACAGGTGGTCCGTTCGGTGTATATGACGTATACGAGTTATTACGTTCCGGGCCATGAGCTTGGACATGGGCTCGGAGCTCGTCATGCAAGTTTTATTGATTGTGGTGAAGAAATTATTACACTTGATTATGAAAATTGTGAACTTTCAGAATATGGAGATTGGTACGATATTATGGGAAGAGGATTTTCGGGCCATTTCAATTCAGTACACAAAGAATATATGGGTTGGTTTAATGATACCTATCAAATTCATGAAGCATCAGAGAGCGGCACTTTCACTTTAAAGCCGATTGAAACACCGGTGACAGGCGGCGCACAGGAAATTAAAGCATTAAAGATTCCACGGACTCCCGGAGATTATTTGTATCTCGAATTTCGCCAGCCGTACGGCACGGACAGTGATTTGAGTTGTTCCATACTTGGCGGTGCTTTGTTACATGTTAATGGTCGTGAGTACGGGTTGGTTGATCCGGCACGTTCCTGGCTTTTGGATATAACTCCTGGTGATTCTGGGTGCCCGGAGATTTTACCGGAACTGTTTTCATTTACTGATCCGGTTACCGGTACTGTCGTTCAAGTTGATGAAGTTTTTGAAGATTCCGGAAATCCGGAAAATTCGTATATGAATGTTACTGTTATTATCGGTAAAACAGATTTTGATCCACCAACAGCGTTATTCACATCTCCGAAAATGGGAACAGAAGTATCTGGTTTGGTTCCACTGGTTGTTTCTGCATCCGATCTTTCAGGAATAGAAAAAGTGGATTTTTTTCGTAGCGGATTAGTTTCTCTTGGTACGGATGCTATCGTACCCTATGAGGGAGTTTTTGATTCTCGCGAGGTCTTGAATGGTTTGGAATTTGTACAGGCACGCGTATATGATAATGCAGGTGCTCCTTACGGCGCGCCTAATAATTCCAGTTTTATTTTTACCAACATGATCGTCAATAATAACATCATGTGCGGTGATGTAGATAATAGTGGGAGTATTAATATTGCTGATGTTACGTTCCTTGTTTCGTATTTATTTACAGGAGGAATAGCGCCTTACCCTTATGCAGCTGCAAATGTTGATTTGGATACACGAGTGTCGGTTGCGGACCTTACCTATCTTGTTGCGTCTCTTTTTCTTGGTGGACCGGATCCATGTGATCCTCCAGCCGCATATTCTCCAGTTGGAACTGATTGGACGCAAGGGGAATATGAAGCATGGTATCAAGAAAACTTATAATATTTTATTATTACTAACTAGTATTTAATAAAAAAAGTAATTTATTTTATCCTTGTATAATTTACTAAGGTCGTTTTTTGTGCTAAAATAAAGGTAGAAATGAACATTGAGAAATAAAAAAGAGACGGCTAGGTAATTAAGTGAAGCTAAAAAAAATCAATGAAACAAAATATTATTTCAACGATAAAATGAGCCGTCGCATGAAATTGCCGTCGGAAAAATCTGTGGATAGCAACAAATAAAACCAAAAATGATCATTAAAAAAGTGAAGAAAGAGAGGTGTGGTGCTAAAATTTATTTTTAATTAGTAAGAAGATAACGTGGGTCGCTTCTTACGAATGATATTTAAAAATAAAGAGCCTACGGTAAATGTTTTTATTTAAGGAGTATTGTCATGCTGACAAATACTGTTTTTAAAAAGTTCGCCATGGGTTTCATGACACTGGCGATGTTTTCTATGATACTAATGACTGTTGGTTGTTCTGACAATGATTCATCTCAACATAATCCTATTGCTTCACAATATGATGGGTTGTTAGATGAACAACAGCTTAGTGACGCAATAGCGTATGTAAAAGCAAATGAAATGACAATAGTTGCTGTGAAAGAATTAAGTGATCGTGGTTATGAGGTGAACTATGATCAGGCAATTGGTGGTCAGTCGGAAGGTATTACTGGTATTATTATTCCATTTAAGGGAAAAAATGATAGTAGTTTTTATCTGTTACGTTTCATTGAAGAGAATGAAGTAGTATCGGTTGATGTAACTGAAGTAAATGTTATTGATAGTGAGACTGCTGTAGGCACGACTTATAATGTGTCAAAGAAAGGCATTATGTCCAAAGCGGCAGCTTCGTCTTGGTGGAGCTGCTTCTGGCTATGTGTTCTTGATAAATGTGGAGGTGGTGCCATTGGTTGCATTTATGCTGGACCATTTTGGTACCCATGTGTTACTGGCATTTGTGGTTTTTCTGCTTGGCTCTGTGCATTTATTATATGCAAATATTAATTGTAAATGCTAATCACTTTACTCTCTAGGGGGCAAACGTAAGTTTGCTCCCTATATAATATATATATGTATATATTATTTTAAAAAAATTAATTAGTTTAAAAATATGTTAGATTTTTGGTCAATTTTAGGAATTATAATCATCTATACATTTGTTTTGTTTGCATTGTTACGGACATACGCAAAGTTTAAAAATAATAAACTTGCTATATTGATAATTTTTGGATTTTTAGTAACTATAATATTTTTTTTAGTTGTGTCGAATCTTTCAGATCTAACGAATTCAAAAAGTATGATTTATGTTGTTATTGGAGTGTATTCAACAGTAATGATTATTTATCAAATATTATTTAGAAAATTAATTAAACAAGCAAATAAAGATAATAATTATTTAGACAGGGAAAACAATTAATTAAACAAAAAACAGTTCTTTAAATTTCAATTCACCTAATCTATATTAATTAAATTTATTGTAAATTATTTATGAAAAATAAAAAAAACTTATTAATTGGTTCTGTGGCAGTAATTTTTATGGGGCTATTAGCTTTTTTTATGTTCTGGATACCAAGTTTTTTTGTAGATGAATTTAATTATATTGATATTACTTATACAACGGAAGGACTAGATATTGTAACAGATCCAAAGGATCTTTTTGAAAAAAATATAAGCAAATGGACAGATGTATCTGCAATACTAAAAAATAGTAGTCAAGAAGAATGTAGTGTGGCTATAAAATCAGATACTGTAAATATTACCTTATCACTTGATTCAAATTTAGAATATGGGGTCTTGTTTCCAAAAAAAGAAAATATTATTATTGAATTTTGTGGAGTGAAAAAAGATATTTATATTAAGTAAATGGTTTTATATAAAATATAAAATAATTAACCAAACAAAAAACAGTTCTTTAAATCTTAAAAAAGAGTAGAAAGGCAGGTGCTATGTTATCAATAGTTATTTGGGAGTTGCGTGGGCTACTCCTTAATGATTAACGTTTAAGCTCACAGAAATTGTATAATTTAACTTAAACTTATCAAAGGAGGTAACAGAAATGTTACTTAAGAAATTATTGATTGCGTTAAGCGTGATCGCAATGGTCGCGACCCTTGCTTTGGTGCAGGGTTGCAGTGAAAATGAGAATCCGATTGAGTCATCCGAGATTAGTTTGGATTTACCAGTTTATCCCGATGATATGGCGTTTCAGGCTGACACAATTTCGATTGATTCAGGCGCCATAATAGGGGATGTTGATATTGAGGGAGGTGCAGCAAAAAGATACGCTGCTCTAGGTATTGCTTGGCCATTTGGTAGATATGAACATCCAAATTGGTGGAGAGGTGATGAAGGCTGGAAAACAGGTGGCGGCACTATTACTGCATGTGGGCGCAGATTAAATTCACATACTGGTGCTGATTGGCATGCTCGAGATTTCAGTCGTTATGATGGATCACAATGGGCTAAGCCAATTTATGCAGGAATAAGCGGTAAGGTTGTGAAAGCCGGTAATTCAGGAGGCTATGGTAATTGCGTTGTGATTTATGATGCTGGACGTCATGTAGCGGTTCGTTATGCACATTTGATCCTAGCAAGTGTAGTAGGAGTTGGTCAATACGTTAGAGCTGGTCAACATATTGGTTGGCTTGGTAATTCGCCTGGGGGATTCACGGAACATTTACACCTCGTTGCATATGAGAATGTGGTTCATAATAACGGTAATCCCATTATTCCATCTGTATGCAGTCCTGAATGGTATAGCTGCGCCACTTTTTTTTATTGGTGGTAAGCTATTTAGCCTACATATTATTGGGGAGAGAATAATCTCTCCCCAATTATTTAAAAAATATATGAATAAAAATTTAAAAATTAAAAAAAATTATTTAGTTGGTTTGTTAACTATTGGAGTAATAATTGCAATTATAATATTTGTTTCACCCAAAAATGAAGTGGATACCAACATTAAGTTAAATACCAATATTGTAAATAGTAATACCAAATCAATTTTAAATACGGAATCTTACACTTTTAGCGGAGGTATATTTGAATTAGATGTTGAATCTTATGACGATAATACCCAAAGATTAAAAATGAAAAATCTTGGAGATGAAACTAAAAGAGATTTAGGTTCAAGTATTGTTCAGGGTTACGGTGAAATAAACCATCAATACACTGGGTTTATTTGGAATGATAATAATTCTCGAATATATTTTATTTCTAAAAATGAAGATCGGGATTATATAACACTTTTTTATATTGATTCTAGTGATTATGATCCATATGCTCTTACGGAGATAGTTTATACGGATATTAATAATGTTTTTACACTATCCACTGAATTAATTGATGTTGAAAATGAAACACTTACATTGTTAGTAGGTGAAGATAAATATTTGTTAGACATTTCTTTAGGAGTAGATGCCATACCAATTAAATTTTAAATAAATAATATGTTAGAAAGTTTCGAGTTTTTATAATCTAAACCCAAAAAGACGACCTTAGTTTTGAAAGGCCGGTCGTCCAAATTTTGGAAGCTGTGTATTTTTATATAGAAAATTTCTATTACGGTCTTTTTCATCTTAAGCATCCTAACGTGTAGGAGAGTTCAGATAAGAAAAGCTTATTTAGTAAAGACATTCTCTAAGAGCTTATTTTCATTTTAACTCTTTAAATATTAAAGTCAATAACTTATTAATTAACTAACATTAGCCAATATTAAAAAAATAATTTAGTTGGAAACAGCTTTGATCGGTGCTAGCCCAATCGTCGGTGTGGAAAACTATAGTTATGAATAATAAACTAACCAAAAAGAGAAAGGATAAAGTTATGAATCTTAATAAAGCAGAGTTGATCGGCAATTTAGCTGCTGATCCAGTAGTAAAATCGTTGTCTTCAGGGCAATCGGTAGCAGATTTTCGAGTAGCAACTAACTATACTTGGAAAGATGCAAAAACCAAAGCAAAACAGCAAAATACAGAGTTTCATTCTGTTATTGCTTGGGGCAAATTAGGTGATGTAGTAGGTGAGTATCTAAAAAAAGGTGATCGTGTTTATCTTGAAGGGAGATTGCGCACACGTAATTGGGAGGATAAAGAAAAAATCAAGCATTATAAGACAGAGATCGTTATGACCAATCTTATTATGCTTGGTGGAGCAAAGGATAAAGAAGATAAGCAAACGGATAAAGTAAATGATGAAATTGTGGTTGAGGAAATTGACGTTAGTAAGGCGGGAAAATAAAAAGGTGGGTAGATAAGGAGATTACTCCTTATCTTCTGACCTTATCGTTCTTGGGGAAGGTCTCGATAAGGTTGGATAGATAGGGAGTAAGAATTAAAATTAATTTTATGTTAAAAGTAGAAAAATATTTTATTATAATAATTGTAATTATAATAGTTAGTATAAATTTTGTTTCGGCAGAAGCAGAACATATTGTGATCAGTGAAATTAAAATAACTGGTGGGAGTGGATTTAGTACAGACGAATTTTTAGAGTTATATAATCCGACTGATCAGGATGTCAGCTTAGCTAACTGGAGTTTGATAAAACAGACCGCTGCTGGGAATGAATATATATTGGTAGAAAATTTCAACGAGAAACTTATTAAAGCTCACGCATTCATATTAATAGCGCACCCAGCTGGTTACAGCGGAGAAATTAACCCAGATATATATTATTCAACAACAAATTCAATTTCAAGCAATAATTCGGTAATACTATTAAATGACATGAGCGAAGAAGTTGATAAGGTGGGCATGGGGGCGTCCTCTGATTATGAAGGAGAGGCAACGAGCAATCCAGGTAGTAATAAAAGTATAGAGCGAAAAGCAAAAAGTACTTCTGACTCAGATAGTATGGTGGAAGGAGGCAAGGATTATTTTTTAGGTAATAGTGAAGATACTGATAATAATGCAAATGATTTTATTATAAGCTCACAGCTTACGCCTCAGAATTCAAGCTCGGAAGTTGAGTACCTAGAAATAGTAATTCCAGACAATAATTCTGATAATCCAATAATGGAAGGAGGATTTGGGGATATTATAATAACAGAATTATTTCCAAATCCTCTAGGATCAGACGATAGTGAGTTTATAGAGCTATATAATAATGATACAAAAGAAATAAATTTAGCTGGCTGGCAGTTGGGAGATAATAGTACGCGGAGATATATAATAAGTATAGACGATTTTGATACTACTTTTGTTGGTCCAAATCAATATATAGTAATTGAGAAAGAAATATCAAAAATTAGTTTAAACAATACAACAGACGCAGCTTATCTTTACGATGCTAATGGTACGCTGGTAGAAAAAATTGAATATGAAAAAAGCCAAGAAGATAAGTCCTACAGCCTAATAAGTGAACAATGGATTTGGTCAAGTGATTACACTCCTGGGAGGGCAAATAATTTCGTTATTGATAACAATCCGCCAGTTGCCAAGTTCGAATTGGAAGAGATAAACGTTAGAGTGGGACAAATTATTCAGCTTGATGCCTCATCTTCAAGTGATCCAGATGAGGATAAATTATTATTTAGATGGAATTTTGGTAATGAGGATTTTCTTGAAACACCTGAAGTTGAGTATAGTTATAAACAGGTTGGTGACTATGTAATTTCTCTGACTGTAATAGATGAGTTGGGAGCTGAAGATATTATAGAACAAATTATTCATGTGACTGATTATGATTATTCAGATAAAATAATTTTATCCGAAATTTTACCATCATGCGAAGGAGCAGATGCTGATTGCGAGTTTATAGAGATCTATAATGATGATGGTCGAGAGATAAATTTGGCAGGATGGAAGTTAACCGATCTAAAAAATGAATATTTTTTCCCGAATGAAATAATTGAACAAGGTGACTATTTAGTTGTTGATAGAAAAGAAAGTAAAATAACTTTGAATAATTCTGGTGATGTAATTTATCTAATAGATCCGAGGGATAAAATTATTAACGGAGTAGAATATAAGGATGCAAAATCAGATTTATCATTTTCTTATGATAGGAATAATAACCAATGGAGCTGGACAGAAGAAATAACACCAAGTAATGAAAATATAATTGTCTTCAGTGAAATTGACAACGAAGTTGAAATGGCACAAGAAGAACTGGAAAATTTAAGCCCGATGGAAATAAATATTAGTAATGTTAATGAAACATTATTAGGAAGGGTATTGATTGTTACTGGTGAGGTAGAAAGTATTAAAAGTTTGAGCATATATTTAATGGATGAAGCTGGTCATTTATTACGTGTTTATATACAAAAAAAGACCAATATTAATAAGCCAGATGTTGAGCCTGGAGATAAGATGACTGTAGTTGGATTGTTGGACAAAACTTCAGCTGGGCTACGTTTATTACCTCGTACAGAGGAGGATATTTCTATTACAAAAAGGCAAATTGAGCCTAATTCTACTAAGGTTTTAGGAGTTGATATTGATGAAACTGAGACATATGAATTTATGCCTAATAACAAAGATAAACAGGTAAAATTATATCTATATATTACAGTCGGTTTTTTAATAATAATAATTGGAGGTTTGTTAATAAAAAAATTCTACATAAATAATAGTAAATCAGACGACCATTTAGAAAAGGACGACATATAACTTTCATTGACAAAGTAGGGTAAATGGATATAATGTTGTATTAAGGAATAAATTTATGATTCAACGTTGGTCTAATGAGATAGCATACCTTGCCATAATAGTAGTAGTCGGTATTTCTAGTACTGGTTTTTTTTGGTATTACAGTACAGAAATAAATAAACCAACCGTGGTTGTAGAGATTACCAAATCTATGCCAATGGTTTTAGGGGTGCATGAAGAAATGAAGTTGCCGATTGAGACAGCCTTAGCATTAGAAACAGAAGAAGTTAAAGAGGTAAAGGAGTATTCAGAAAAAATGTTACCCAGTGAAATTAATAAGATTTTTAATGAATTTAAAAATCGTGACGCGACATTTGATGAGCTAGATAGTTGGGTTGGTAAATTGCAAATAGATTTAGAAAATATTTTAAGGTAAATAAAAATAATTGATGATAACTCGGACGTTGGAAGATAATAATCTAATGGACTTTTTTATTTGCTGAATTTAGAATATATTGATAATCTAAACGTAGTTCTTTAACTATCGTAGGAGGAATTTCATTATGAAATGGAATTATTTTTTGTGGACCTACTTAGTCGTTGCTGTTGTTGGAGGGATAATCTCTCTTGCTACACAGCAAATCAATTGGTTTCTATTTAGCCTAAGTGGTGGATGGTTTCCGTCAGCTATTATTTCTGAGAATAGTTTTCGGAAAGGTTTCCAGTATTATTTCGGAGCATTGTTCCGTAACAGTTTTTGCGGTAACGTTTGTCGAAGTATGTAGCTTCAATAATAAGGGTTTTGTCATTTTGTCAGAACTCTTTTTTTATTTGTCGAAATATCCAATAATAGCAAGTGTTCCGGATTTTTGCCAACACCAATTCTAATTTCACTTTTCCTGACTGTCTTTGTAAATTCACATTTTAATAAGGTGTTCTTTTTTTGTATAAATAAGCTTGACATATATCATAACGTGTACTAGAATAGTTAATTCATAAAATGAACATAAAATATAGGAGAAAGGATAGAACTTTAAAAACAAGGATAGTTTATACAATAAATTCAATTAACCAAAGGAGTAGTTTTGAAGAAACCTATTTGTTATTTGCTGGTAATGATTTTCTTAATGACCGCACATGGGTGGTCGCAGGAAGTCGTAATTGCTGGATACCCAAAAGGGGTAGCTGGTAGTGTCAGCAATGATTTTTTCGAACCTGTTTATAGCCAATTGCAAGAAGTTGCTGATGTTCTTAATCAGAATCCGACTGCCGATGGCATTATTACAGGTGTAGCTGATGGCTATAAATATCATAAAAACAATGACACAAAAAATCCTGGCCTAGCCTTGGGTAGAGCCCATGTGTTAAAGCAGTTAATGATTGAAAAATTTTGTGTAGATTCTACACAGTTAATTATTCAGTCAACGGATGTCAAAGTAAAAGGTGATGAATATCGTTATTCTAGTATTCGCGTCAGAAGAGAATTGCCATTACCAATGCCAAAAGCAGATACAGTTTATCTGGTGCCACAAATTCAGGTAAAAGAGATTCATCATAATTATTATAATGATGAATTTGGTCTGAAGCTTGGACTAGGTGTTACCAGCACTCCATCTGGTATTATTCCGTTTGTTTCTGGTGCGGTCGTTTATAAAAAATGGCTGTATATAGAAGGATTGTTCGGTCATACATTTTGGTCAGATAGTCGGGATGTAGCTGGTAAATCTCATGATACTTGGTCCCGGTTTACTGGTGGTCAGTTAGTAATTTTTCCATTTGAAAAAAAGACGGTAGGTTTTTCTGCCGGTTGGATTCGCTTGGAAGAAATTTCGCAGCATCATTATAAGTATGCTCTAATGTCAGAAGGTTTGACTATGGGTATACGGTTTCAATTTTTTGAAAACTTTGAGCTTGAAGGAAAATATTTTCCTAATAAGCAAAGGTTGGCAGAAATGGACCGAGATTATGCTGTATCCAAAAAAAATCAATGGTTGATTTCCGTCTCTTATAACCTTTTTTTCGGAGGTGAAAAATGAAGCGGCCAATCTTACTTTGCTTTTTTGGGTTAATGAGTCTATTACTATCTATCAACTGTTCTGATCCGATGGACATAAGTGGGTCAGATGTTGATACGGACACAGTCGTTGAGTATGATTCAACAATTGTTGTTCAGGTTGATACTTTAGTTTTTGATCATTACGATACAACAATTGTTGTAGAAATTGATACGGTTGTTGAATATGTTTATGATACAACAATTATTATAGAAATACATATGGTAATTGTGAATCATTATGATACAACTTTTGTTGATAGAATTGATACTCTATATATAGATCGTGTTGATACTATATTAATAGAACTGCCTCCGGATACAGTAACAATATTTGATACTACATTCGTGGAACTTCCACCAGATACAGTCACAATCTTTGACACCACGTTTGTGGAGTTGCCTCCGGATACAGTTATCCAGATTATTACTGAGACTGATACAGTGTATATTCCAATTCATGATCTTGTGTATTATGAATGTAGCCCATGGAAACTTGAATGGGAGAAGTGGGCAGACACTGTCAATCTAAATAATCCATACTCTCAGAGAGTTCTATTGGGTTTTGATCGGATAACATTAGGCAATAAGCCAAGTGATGTCGAGCCAGCTATATTCGTAAACGGAGAAGAGATCTTTTTTCAAGTTTATGGTGAGAAAAGCCTTATGATTTGGGTCGGTCCTATGGAGGTACCGGCTAATGCTGAAATTGTGATAAAGTTTACCGCGCCATACTATGGTAAGGTGGCGAGTCCTCAATGTCACGATTTCTTAAAAGGATCGCATTGGTTTATGGTCAATGCAGATTCTGTTAATTACGTACCTTAAATATTTTACAAAGGATTGAAAGTTAATTTCAGTCCTTTTTTATTTATTGACTTATTATAGATTAGGTGTTAAATTATTATGAAATAAAATAGAACATTTAAAATGAAGGAAGGCGATATATGGACGCGTCCATACTAGTTCAAACTGGAATTAAATTGTATAAGCCTCAGGGTGACTTGGAGCATACGGCTAATTTTTTTCTGATTCTTAGCTCTATTAACCATGGTTCAGTTAAAGGTCACGTTGAAAGGGTAGCATTGCTATCTGATAGAGTGGCAATAAGGTTGGAGAAAGACAGCAAGGCTGCATTTTTTGCTGGAGTACTTCATGATATTGGTAAATTGGTTTTACCATATGAATTGTTTGATGGTCACGACATTTCTGGTGAAGAATATGCTGAAATAAAGACACATGCACTAAATGGTCTCCTTGCTCTTCAGGGTCATCATTTATTTACTGCGCTTTGTGCTGGTCTTCATCATGCTATGTATGATGCAGGCTATGGTCTGACCATCGAAGATTTTCCAAAAGACTGGGGCTTGGCAACAATAAAAAAACTACTTGATATTGCAATGATTGTATCAATTTGTGATTTTGTTGATGCCTTCACCCATCGCAAGACGAAGATAAAAGATGGATCTGATAAAGATTCGCCTGATCTAAAAGAGATGCTTTATAAAAAGTATCCCAATGAGCACCAAGTGATAGATATCGCTTTGGATGTCAATACAAACAGAGATTTCGATTAGAAAGTAAAGATAAAGTACTTAAGGCAACTTGAGTACTTTTTTATTTATTGAATTAGATATATAATAATTAAAGAAAGGATTAATTTATGTCTAAGAAAATCAAAGTAGCCGTTATCAGCGGAGGTACTTCAAGTGAGAGGAGTGTATCAATAAAATCGGCGAAGCAGGTATATGATAATTTGCCTGAAGACAAATACATATCAATCTTAATTAATATTACCAAGGATGGTCGTTGGCTTTATAATAATAAAAAACCGTTAAAATTATACGATTCAAAAACTGGTTATAAAAAATCTGAGCTAAAAAAATTCGATGTTGCATTTATAGCATTACACGGACAGTTTGGAGAGGATGGGAAAATCCAAGCTTTATTAGATATTATTGGATTGCCGTATACGGGCTCTGGCGTTTTGGCTAGTGCTCTGGCAATGGACAAAATTAAGACCAGCGAACTTGTTAAATTATCAGGAGTTGCTGTTCCGAAACAACTAGTAATTGAAAAAAGTTTTAAAGATGTTAAGTCATTAAAAAACGTTTTGACTTATCCATGCTTTGTTAAACCAAATAAATCTGGATCAAGTCTTGGCATAAGTCGAGTAGAAAGTCTAAAAGAGCTACCAAAGGCTTTAAAACTTGCTTTCAAAGAAGATAATACTGTCTTGGTAGAAGAGTTCATAGATGGTCGGGAAATAACTTGTGGGGTATTAGGAAATTCTGAAAAGGGTAAAATAGTTATATTACCGCCAGTAGAGATAGTCCCCAAAAATAAATTTTTTGATTTTAAAGCTAAGTATGATGATGATTGGGTTGATGAGATATGCCCGGCAAAAATAACTTCAGGTCAGACGAAAAAGGTACAAGAGCTGTCAAAACAAATTCATTTATTGATAGGTGGTGATGGCCTTACAAGGACCGACTTTATTTTGAAGGACAATGTATATTATTTTCTAGAAATTAATACTATTCCTGGGATCACAGAAGAAAGTATTTGCCCAAAAGAGGCTAAAGCTATTGGGTTAAGTTTTGGAGAGTTTCTTTCTCAACAAATCAAGCTAGCCATGAATAAATAAGTTAAAAATTGTTGGTTTGCTATTTATTTCGAAACAATTATACTATATACCATGTATATAAAACTTTTTATAATAATCTTTGTTTTACTATCTTTAGTTATGATGGTCACTGGTCATGCTGGTCTTTGGATATCTTTTATTAAATTTTTTAGTATTAATAGTTTGATGGTCAAAGAAATATTAGGCATATTTCTTGGAATTATGTCTATTAGTTTTATTGTTGGGATGGGGTTGGTTCACTGGCACGAAACACCATTTATAAGTAATTTATATTTGATTTCTGCAGTTTGGTTAGGGATGGTATGGTATATAGCTTTGTCAGTTTCAGCTACTTGGGGGTTTATCTGGTTGGGTAGATATGCAGATATTAAGTTCCCGATAATGGCAATTTCAATTGTATTATTGGTTGCCGCAGTAGCATATTCTAGCTATGGTATATGGAATGCTTTTCACCCAAGAGTTAAAAGCATAAATGTCAGTATAAGAGACTTGCCAGATTATTGGCAGGGAAAGAAAATTATTCAACTTTCAGATATTCATTTAGGAACTATCTATCATAGAGGATTCATGAATAAGTTGGTTAAGCAGGTTAATGAATTAAATCCTGATATTATTTTTCTGACCGGAGATTTATTTGATGGAGCAGGTCAAAAACTAAATCATCTTGCAGAGCCAATTAATGATTTCAAGGTTACACATGGGACATATTATATTGATGGTAATCATGAAACATATATTGGTTTGGAAGCCGCATTAAAAGCAGTAAGTGAAACAAGTGCGATAACTTTGCGTGATGAGTTGATTGAGATTGAAGGATTACAAATATTAGGAATAGATTATCCAATGCCAGGAGCTGAGCACGACTTGAAGCCCGTTTTGAATAAACTGGATAATAGTCGTCCCAGTATAGTTTTATACCATGAACCGAAAGAACAGGTATGGAAAATGGTTAAAGAAGCGGGAGTAGATTTATTGTTATCTGGCCATACACATAAAGGACAGATGTGGCCATTTGGTTGGATAGCAAAATTAGTTTATGGTGATTATTATTATGGATTACACACAGATAATGATTTTACTATATATACATCTAATGGGGTTGGTACTTGGGGACCGCCAATGCGGATTGGTAACTTTCCAGAGATAGTAGAAATAACATTAGAAAAAAAATAAATGAAAGGTAAGACACATGCAATAATCGGAGCCAATGTAGTTTGGATCCCTTTTTTAGTTGGTACTGTGGTTGATCCTTGGCTTGTAGCTGTTGGTGCTTTGGCTGCCTTGTTACCAGATTTGGATGCTTCGGAATCAAAAATTAAAAATTTGAAAGTAGGTGGATATATCGGAGGAACTAAAATTTGGTTCAAACCATTTTTACCTATTGCTTTTGTTATTTCATCCATATTTCGTCATCGAGGTGTAATGCATTCTTTATTAATATTGATACTGTTGTCAGTCGGCCTAATGTCAGCGATTCCTAATACTTACTCTGTAATTACCTTAGTGATAATGCTAGGTTATGTTAGTCATTTAGTTCTTGATGCCTTAACAAAATCAGGAATTGAATTTTTTTGGCCAATTAAAAAACGTTTAGGATTGTTACCTAAGGCATTGAGAGTTAAAACAGGTGGGATAGTTGATACTTTATTGTTATTAGTCGGTTCAGTCGGTGTAGTATTATTTTTATATAATGCATTTTAGATATTTATCTCTTTATTAATTAATGTGAATGTTTAATTTTTATATTAAATAATTTTATTATTTTTACTTTTTTTGGTCACAATATATCCTTGACAATAAAACGAAAAGTGGTTAAGCTACTTTAATTACAAAAAATAAAACAGTTCTTTTCATTAACTATTTTATGGAGGAAATATGACAGACGTAAACGTTGATTTCACGAAAACCGATGTCAGCCAAAGTACAAACTTTGCATTACCTGTAATTCTATCTGCGGCAGAGGAGGTTATGCAGTTACTGAACGGTTTTCCGGAATTCCAAGAGATTCGTAAAGGTGGATATCTCACCATTCGCCTAAAATCATCAGAAGAATTACTACTGTGTTGTCGTATTGGTACAATCTTACACGTTATAACTTCTGATTCTATTCACACAACCCGGGCCCGTAAATTTCTATGGTGTTCGCAGGAAAAAGCCAAGCGACTTATCCTAATGGCTCAACAAGGTCATGTATTATCATGGCAATCACGTAACGAAAGTTCCAATCAATTCGGTGGTGCCGTATGGTGCGGGGAATTTGCCGTATCATTCTCTGGACTTCCGGAATTGGCTGATGAGGCTCTGTGCCTTGTATTGGCAGTATATTTTGATTGGATCACTCTGGAGCAAGCAAAAGAATATGTTTCGATAAGCTCCAATCCGTACTTTGCCCCCCTATGGAAAGTATGGGTAGCCGCCAATCCAAAATAATAGACAAAAAAACAAAACCCCAGATCATATGAAATGGGGTTTTTAATTTATATATTTTATTTCTTCCTAGGGCTTGACAAAATACTTTCTTTTTGCTAATGTCTAATGAAAAATAAAAATTGTATATTAAAAAACAAGGAGGTTTTTAGATGCCTGAGATGTATATCCGAGAGATTGCAGGGTTTAAGCAGTTTGAGAGTCAAGTTGGCATAATTGTTAGAACCAGAGCATCAGTTGATAAAATTTTAACCTTATCTGAATCGATTTATAAACGCTTCATGTTTGGTAAAAATTTTGATGATTCATTGCAAACTTTTCTTGGACTTTGTTATAGTATTGACCAAGCAAAAATCAAAGCAATTGGGTTCAAAGCTACTACAGTGATGAGTAATCCTATCATTCGAGCCCTTGCTTATCAGTTTGCTTTGGATATAACTGAAGCAGATAAAGCTGAGAAACAACTCAAAACAACCATCGGAGAAATTAAAGATAGTGAAGATAAGCGGACGGTTTGGTTTTATCCGAAATTATTGATTCTAAAACAAGCCATCGAACAGACTAGACAAACCCGTTCGTATGTTAATGGTCTGAAGATCCCCGCCGGCTTACATTTACGTGATACTATTGAATCTTCCATTACCGAGATCGATCGATATATGATCGAGATGATGGAGAAGCTTCGAGAAATTCGTAAATATGGTGTGAAGCCTTCATTTTTTGAGCTTCAAAAAATGACATCACCAAATGATGCCTGGGTTTTCTGGGGGTACAGAGATTTCATGGGCAAAACTTTTCCTGGTGGCCCAGCTACATCTGACAACTATGTCGCTCAGATTGCATTAGCTGGGAAAAGAGGGTTGATAGATCTTCGCCCACAATATCATCATGAAACCGGTGTTGGTTCCACTGAAGTTAACTGGGTTAAATTACCATTTGATGGGAAATTTGTTTGGAGCATGAACTGGCAGGGTAACTTAGATTTAACCGCCGGTTTTGATCAAAGTCTAGTACGTCGTATTTTTGAACAAGAAGGACGTGAACTAGAATATCATGCGTTACGAATGCAATTGATGTTCTGTCTGTATGATCTCATTGCACCTATTGAAGTTGTTGCTACAATTCCTTCGATAACTGGACCAAAACCAACTTGGTCGGAACGTGCAATAAATGTAGTAACGAGAAAAAAGCTATCATCGATTTCTGATCTTGTTGTTCCAAGAATTCGTTCATTGGACAATATGTCTAGAATAAATGATATGCTCTCCCGGGAGGTAGAAGAGGGTGTTCAGGAAACAGAACGACGTATGAGTATTAAGCGACGTCATGAAGTTACTGAACATATTCGGAGACTTCCTGAAGGGCATAAAGCTTCGCCTGCTGCAAGATTGTTAGCATTCGAAGAGTTTGGTATAGAGCTCCAAGAAGGCGAGACGTTTGTCGTTAAGCATAAGCGTGGCAAAGGAGATAAAATAACATCTCACAGAGCCTTAACTCGCAAACGATAATAATAACCCCCCCTAGTCATTATAGTATGATTAGGGGATTTTTTTATTAAAAAAAGCCCGCATAGTATTTCATATGCGGGGGATAATTTTTTGTTATAGTTGTTTGATGACTCGTTTAGCACCAAAGAAAACTTTTTGGACTTCTTTTCGAATTTCAACTTGGAAATTCTTTTTATTTGCTTTTTCAAGGTACAATTGAGCTCGAATACTTTGTCCGACACTGATGGCTTGACCGGTGGCGAATTCAGAAATTTCCAATCTACCGCAAGCTTTTATCCATTCACCGCGGCAGTTTGACCATTTATCTGGATCCATAGCTTCGTGAAAAGCTAAGACACTCAGTACTCGAGTTTGAATCATCTGACTTGGGCAACGAAGTTTTTTTAGACCATCAATAATGCGAGCGGCCTCTCCTTCATTGAATGTCGGTTCTAGAAGAACGTTCAATAGATTATTGAGATGAATAACTCTGTTACGAGCAATTCTAGCTTTTCCACTCGAATATTCGGTAATGGTGTGAAGAGTTTCAATTGATGTTGTACGATTACAATCCTTTTTACTTGCCATTTTTTAATTCCTCCTTGGAATTTGACGGTTTTTTAAGTTGCAATTTAAAATAGCTATCAAATATAATTTGTAATAGTAGATTGTTATAGGTAAAATGTCAAGGGTAAAAAAATAGGAGCAATCGCTACCAGCATCCCTCTAAAGAGGTTAAAGAGATATTGGTAAGCGATTGCTCCATAATATAAAGAGCTTTTTGTTTACTTTTTATTTTTATTTTTACTAACATCTTAATATTAGCACAAAAAAACAAGTTTGTCAAGTATAATATGATAAAAAATACCTCAACTATTTGGATTGATAGTTGAAGTAGGTATCATTATATAAAAGTCTAGCCAGACCCTGAAGTGGGAATTCGCCATTGGTTAACTCTTCCATTAACCATTCTTCATTCATAAATTATATTTCTTGGCATGAAACATAACGAAAGGAAAATAAGAGCTGTCGAGAACAACCCTCTGAATAGCCTATTTGGCAGGCCTCCGCGTCCTTGGACTTGGAGCTTTGCTAGAACGGTCTAAACAAAAAACCACATCTCGATCTTCATATTCGTACTTCTTTTATATAATGACAATGTTCAGGGCTCTATCTTATTATATACGAAAAAATTTGTCAAAAAATATGATATAATTGATAGTCAGATGAAGAAAAAATTGATACAATACATCTACTATGGCTACAAAAAAATTTATTATTATAGATGCAAATGCATTATTGCATAGAAGTTTTCATGCGATACCACCTCTTGCTACTAAAAAAGGAGTACTAATTAATGCTGTTTACGGTTTTACTAATGTATTACTAAAAGTTTACAAAGAGATAAAGCCTGCTTATATGGCTGTCGCTTTTGATTTGAAAGAAAAAACATTCCGCCACAAAGAGTTCAAAGAGTATAAGGCAGGTCGAGTAAAAGCACCTGATGAATTTTATGATCAGATACCTATGGCTAAAGAAGTGCTTAAAGCATTTAATATCCCAGTTTTTACTAAAGTAGGATTTGAAGCAGACGATGTTATTGGTACAGTAGCAACCATTAATGAAAAAAATAATTTAGAGACTATTATAGTAACAGGCGATAAAGACGCATTTCAATTAATTACTCCAAAAACAAAAGTTTATACTTTGCGTAAAGGAATGTCAGATACAGTTACTTATGACGAAGAAGCGTTTCGTGAAAGATATGGACTAGAGCCTAAGCAGATTATAGACCTCAAAGGTATTGCTGGTGATCCTTCCGACAATATTCCTGGGGTACGCGGTATAGGTGATAAAGGTGCTACGTATTTATTACAAAAGTTTGGTAGCTTGGAAGGTATATATGAAGCGATTGAAAAACAGGGAGAAGATGTAGATATCAAAGCAAGACAATATAAACTACTGACAGAACAAAAGAAGGAAGCATTGTTAAGCAAAAGATTGGCGACTATAGTCCTGGACGTGCCGATTGATTTTGATCCTGAAGAATGTTTATTGCGTCCGTATGATCGTCAGGTAATTTTTGATTTGTTTAATAAGTACGAATTCAAAACAATGTTATCTAGGTTGCCGGAATTTGGTATAGAACCAAAAAAAAATCTGAAAGCTCCAGCCAAGATTGTTGAGAAAACAGAAGAAGTTAAAGAGGAGATAGTAGAACAAGAAGTTGTAGAAGAAAAAAAATCTAATTCTAAATACAAATTAATTAATAATGATAAAGACTTTGAAGATTTTATAGCTTTGGCCAACAAGCAGAAGTACATGGCGATAGACACAGAGACGACTAGTCTAGTTCCGTGGTCTGCAAAATTATTGGGTGTCAGCTTCTCTTGGAAAGATGATCAAGCATATTATATAAATATCAAGGATAATAAAACATGGTTGAAAAGCTTGAAGATTTTACTAGAGAATGAAAAAATAAAAAAATGTGGGCATAATTTGAAATATGATTATGAGATATTACGAGAAGCTGGCATAATACTTAATCCTATGAGCTTTGATAGTATGATAGCTTCATATTTATTGAACCCTGGGTCTCGAGGTCATAGTTTGGATAATTTAGCTTTAGAAAATTTTAACTATGGCATGCAACCAATCGTTGACTTAATTGGTAAAGGAAAAGATCAAATACCGATGGAAGTAGTACCTCTAGATAAGTTAGCTTGGTATGCAGCGGAAGATGCTGACTACACATGGCGTTTATGTAATTATTTCAAAGAAGAGTTAGAGGAGAAGCAGCTATTAAAATTAATGAGGGAGATTGAAATGCCTCTAGTTAAGGTAATTGCAGACATTGAAAAAAATGGGGTTAAGATCGATGTAAAATTTTTAGAAAAACTATCTAAACAAACCGGCGCTACTCTAGAAAAACTAGAACAGGATATATATAAAGCAGCAGGAGTTACTTTTAATATTAATTCTCCTAAGCAACTAAAGGAAATATTATTCGAAAAACTGGAAATTAGTACCGAAGGCATAAGTAAAACAAAAACAGGACTATCAACTGCGGCTGCGGAATTGGATAAATTAAAAAATAGACATGAGATAATACCTTTTATAACTGATTATCGTGAATTAGCAAAACTGCAGTCTACTTATTTATTAGCACTGCCAAAATTAGTTCATCCAAAGACAGGGCGAGTACATACAAGCTTTAATCAAACAGTAACGGCCACAGGTAGACTATCTTCATCTGATCCGAATTTACAAAATATTCCTATTCGTACGGAAGAAGGACGAAAAATAAGGAATGCTTTTGTGGCGGAACCAGGTTATAAGATTATCGCTGCGGATTATTCTCAGATTGAGCTAAGAATAATAGCCTCTCTAGCCGGAGATGTAAAAATGATAGAGTCATTTAATAAAGATGAGGATATTCATAAACGTACCGCGGCGGATATACACGGCATTGAACTCGAAGAGGTAACAAAACAACAGCGTTATGAAGCTAAGGAAGTGAATTTTGGGATTCTGTATGGGATGGGAGCTTGGGGTCTGGCTACGCGTCAAGGCATGACTCGAGAAAGAGCTCGAGCATTTATAGAAAAATACTTTTTTACTCATCAAGAAATCCAAGAATATTTAGCAACAACTATTGCCACGGCCAAAGACCAAGAGTATGTTGAGACATTGTTTGGACGACGTCGATATTTGCCAGAAATAAATGCAAGTATGCCACAGATGCGTGCATCGGCAGAAAGAATGGCAGTAAATATGCCAGTCCAAGGCACCGCGGCTGATTTATTAAAAATTGCGATGATAAATATATATAAAAAACTTCCCGCTATAAGTAATAAAACAAAAATTATTTTACAGGTGCATGACGAATTAGTTTTTGAAGTTCCTGAGAAAGAAGTTGATAAAGTAGCTAAGTTTATAGCCGAAGAGATGAATAATGTTTATAAGTTAAAAGTTCCAATCAAAACAGATATCGCGATTGGTAATAGCTGGGGAGAGTTAAAAGAAGTATAAATTTATTAAGAAAAAAATACCACGACCGTTGTCAGTCGTGGTATTGAATATACTATTTGTATCCTATTTCTCGCTTTACATCGCTAGATGCATTTCTGGTTATTTTTAATAACCGCCTTATTATCATTGAGTATGCTTCGTTCGCATGCTCGTGTATTTCGGGTGAATGTAATAGTGCCAGCATAACGGGAGGCAGGTCAAGTAAGGGTGCTGCTGGATTAAGATTACGATTGATTGAGAGAGACGCTGTTGGACAAGATAAATCTGAATAATGTGTCCGTTCAACTTTTGAGATAATCCAACGGTTGAGTGCACCATACCAGTCGCGCTTGCTTTTAAATACAGCTTGGGATGGTTCGATTTTCAATCCGCACACGCTGCATTCCGCTTTCAGTTCGATGCCAGAACCTTTTACAAATGATGGCATGAGCTTGAGTGGACCTTGGCAAATCTTTTGATCATCAATGTAGCCGTACCCACCTGATTCTTGAATTTCAGTAATTGGGTAGTGTGCCCCGATGAAAATCGGATCCCCTCCATAGAGAGCAGTATCTTTGGTGAATATTACAGGTAATACCTGTAATAGTTTGGTGGACATAGAGTCCTCCTTTTGCTATGCGCTCAACTTTTTACGTGTTTTTTGGTGTACACATTAGTCGCGCATTCAGTAAAGGTTAAATGTTGTTGCCCGTAAATTATAGACGGACAAATGATAAAGATCAATTTAATAATCTTAGATTATATATCGATGGTTGTCAAAAATAAAACCGCTTCAACATAAGATATGTTAAAAAGTGGTTTAACTAAATAGTGAATAATCCAAAATTTGTTTTAATCAGCGAATAGTTATATTATAGTTATATGATTATTTTACTCTATGGCTCTGATATTTATCGGGCAAGAAAAAAACTAAATTATTATCAAGCTGGATTTATCAAGAAATATGATCAGTCTGGTTTGAATATTGTTCGACTAGATGGTGAGAAGATGACTATGGAAGAAATTCGTAAGCATACTGGTCAGATGGGATTTCTAGCTGAGAAAAGATTTATAGTTATAGAGGGATTGGTTGGTAAAAATAAAAAGAAAACTATTCAAGATGAAATGGTTGAATATCTAGACAAAGAATGGTCAGATGATAATGTACTTGTTTTTATGGAAGAGACTGAAAAAACAAAGTATGGTAAAAAGGTAACTTCAAAATTATTAAAAAGGTTGTCAAAAGAAAAAACAGAAGAATTTAATTTATTGTCAGGAGAACAATTAAATCAATGGATTCGTCAGGAAGTAAAAGAGCGAGGTGGTAATATTGAGCCACCGGCGGTATTGGAGTTGGCGAGTTTGGTCGGGTCTGATTTATGGAGCATGTCTACAGAGGTAGAAAAATTAATTAATTATAAAAGTGGTCAGCCAATAACAGCTGATGATGTTCGTCTAATGGTAAAAGCAAAATTTGATGAAAATATTTTTCACCTGACAGATGCTCTAGCTGCAAAAGATGCAAAACTTTCTTTCAAATTATTGTATGAGCAGTTAGCAGCTGGAGCACATGAGTTATATATTTTGACTATGTTGATCCGTCAGTTTCGTATTTTATTACAGACCAGAGAAGTGATGGATAAAGAACCAAATCATTTTACTATTGCTTCTAGATTAAAATTACATCCATTTGTTGCTCAGAAGGCAATCAGAGATGCTAACCAATTTACTCTTGAGGAGTTAAAAATAATTTATCGTCAGTTATTGAATATAGATACAAAAATAAAATCAACCAGTGACGATCCTCGTCTACTGTTTGATTTATTTATTACTAGCGTTTGTAAAGTTAAATAAATTAACTTAATTTATTAACTTGTTTTGTTAATCTTGATTTAAGTCGAGAAGCTTTATTTTTTTTGATCCTCTTATTCTGAGCAGCCTTATCCAAAGTTTTGATAGCTTTTTTTAGAGATTCGGAAGCCTTGTTTTTATCTTTCCCTAAGATAATCTCACGAGTTTTCTTCACGACATCCTTAGTAATACTCTTAGCTGCCTTGTTGCGGGAAGTTCTTTTTTTCGTTTTCCTTAGATATTTGATAGCTGATTTTTTGATTGGCATATTTTTTCTATTTTAAATATTAATTTCAGGCAGAGCCTGATCCGGCCTGCCTAAGTAGGGCAGGTATTGCCGGAATTTTATAATGAAATTAGTTTAGCAGGCTTTTATTTATTAATCAAGTCTTTTTTAGTGCTTTTTTAATAATAGATGATTTGTATAAATTAGGCTTGAATGATTTCAGTCTAACTATTTTTGGCTTTAAACCTCTTTTTTTTAATTCTACCCTTAGCCCTTTGGTAAAAGATTTTTGGTCATATCCTAAGCAAATAATATCTGGTTTTTGCAATTCAATTACCTCAAATTTATCTCCAATCTTCCCTAAGATAACTCGATCAGCGATCTTCAATTTCTTTATTTCATCTTGTCTTTGATATTCATTTTTTAGGGGGGTTTTGTCTTTTATTTTAGTGACAGTTTTGTCTCTAGCAATAACCACAATTAGAAAATCACCAAGTTTTTTGGCTTGCTTAAGGAAATCAATATGTCCTGGATGAATGTGATCAAATGTACCTGTTATAAGTACCTTTTTCATACTTATAGTATAGCATAAATATTTTTGACATATCATTCTATTAATTGTAAGATAAAAGACTTCTAACAAATAAAAAAATAGATATTTAACATAATATACACATGGAGGTAAAATATATGTGTGGTTTTTTAGGATTAGCAGGTGGAGATTCTACGGAATTAGTGAAATCATTTGCTTTAGCTTTACCAAGATTACAACATCGTGGTCCGGAAAGTGCTGGCGGTTCATGGACTGATTCACATGGAAGGGTTCATGGAACTAAAGGTATGGGTTTGGTCAGTCAGCTTTTAGATATGACCATGCTTGACCGAATTGAAAAACACAAACCATCTATGATCATTGGTCATACTCGTTATGCGACCGCTGGTGAAGGTGCTAGAAAAAATGCTCAACCTCAATGGTTGGAAAATCAAAAGGGTCGTGTGTCCATAGCACTCAATGGTGATGTTCCAAATTTGGATCAGCGGAAGATCGAATTATTTGATAGTTCTGGTGCGGTATTCCACAACGAGAACGATGCTGAATTCATTCTGAAGATGATATTTTCTATCATCGCGGCTGATAATCCGGATTGGAAAATGGATTATATCTACGCGATTGAAAAGGTTATGCGGACACTGACTGCAACTTTTTCCGGTGGTTTATTAACCGGTACGCAGATGTATGTATTTCGTGATCGTTATGAAAATAGACCGCTTTTTATCGGTCAGAAGAATGGTACTTTTGTGTCCGCTTCAGAAACAGGCGTCTTTGATCTGATCGGAGCTACCATCGAGCGAGAAGTAAAAGGAGGAGAGATAATTGCTGTTGCACCAAATGGTGAATACAGATCTATTATTGCTATGGATCCTGGTCCCTTGGCCAAATGTATCTTCGAGGCTATTTATTTCTCTCGTCCGGATAGTATCGTTTTTGGCAATGAGACTGGTGCGTCATTTCGTCGTCGTCTAGGTATCGCCACGGCTAAATATGAATTAGAAAGGAATGGTCAGTTTCCTGAAGCTGATTGTGTTGTCAGCGTTCCTCAATCCGGTGATTATTTTACCGATGGTTACTCATGGCAAAGCAAAATTATAATGCGTAATGGCATTATGAAAGATGCTTATACCGGCCGAACGTTTATTTCTCCTGGTCAGGCAGCTCGTCGTTTGAAAGCTATCAGGAAATATACGGTTTTGAGAGATGTCCCAAATGGTGTCTATGATGCTGAGGGTAATGTACTTATTAAACCCATGAAAAAGGTGATAGTCTGTGACGACAGTATTGTTAGACTGACTACAGCCAAGGTATTGGCGAAAAAAATTCGTCAGGCCGGATATGAAGAGATTCATTTCCGTATCAGCGCTCCCATGATTACAGATCCTTGTTTCTTTGGGATTGACATGAAAACACATGATCAGTTGATTGCTGCTAAAATCAAGGAAGATGAAATTCGTCAGGAATTAGATATCGCTTCACTGCTCTACTTGCCACTTAAGTGGCTTGATCGGGTGATCGTCGAAGGTGGGGGAGATGCCTCTGATTATTGCCGGACATGTTTCGGTGCTCCATGTAAAATCCTTCTTGAAAAGAAAGATTAAAGAAATAAACCGTTTGAAGAAATTCAAACGGTTTTTTTATTTTAAAAAAATAATTACAAGTTATTATAGAAGTGAGGGGATTGCTATTAATAATAATGAAAAATGGAAATTAATTTTTTGTAAATTTACGTTATAAAAAATACCATTATAAATAGAATATAAATAGCTATAATTAGCAGAAAAATAGTCCACTTCCCTCTTTGACAAAACTTGACAAAACTTGACAGACACAATTTCTCTTATTATCATAAAGGCATGGAAAAGTTATATACCTTAAATGAGGTCGCCAAATACTTACGCGTAAGTGAGAGGACTCTTTTTCGTTATATAAAAACCAAAAAACTCCGTGCTTATCATATTGGCCAGTGGAGGATTGGCAGCAAAGACCTTAAGAAATTCTTAAAGAATAATTCTAATTTATGATTTTAATGTTGAGAAATTTTATTGATTCAAAAAAATGGCTGGTAACAGCTAATATAGTATTAGTTTTAGTAATTTTTATATTGATTTTTTTATCGCCTAATAACGGAACTAATGCTCAATCCATTGATAGTGGGGGTTTTGCATCCGTAGAAAAGGAAGTATATGTGTCAGTAATTGTTCTCCCAAATTTGTCTTTATCAATAGATAATGGATTGCCAATATATACTACCAACTGGCCTTTTGGGGCCACATTAAGAAAGGATATAATCAGTGAGAATGAAATATATTGGACTGCCACAGCAGATTATTAGAGGAAATTTTTACAAAAAAGTTGATTTTTAGTATAATATGACTGTAATTTATGAATAAATTTAATAAAATTTGGCTTGTTGTTACACTGCTTATTAATGGAGCAGCAGTCATGGTTTTGGAAATTTTGGGTACTAGGATCCTCTCTCCATTTTATGGTTCAACGATTTTTGTTTGGTCTTCGCTTATCTCTACTGCACTTGCTTTTCTTGCATTAGGGTATTGGCTTGGAGGCAAAGCTGTCGACAGATTACACGATAAAGAGTTTGACCTGAAAATATTCAAAGTAAAAAAAATAACTGATTTATTCGTGTCTATCCTTTTTTCAGCCGGTATTATTTTTTTAATAATTCCAAAATTAGACAGCATTATTCTTATTTGGACGGATTCTTTTGGAATTCGTTTTGGTCCTTTGGTTGCTTCGGTAATTATGTTTTCAATCCCATTATTTTTACTCGGTACTATTTCCCCAATAGCTATTCGGTACCAAACTAAGGATATCGGGACAGTAGGCATGCAGAGCGGAAGAATTTTTGCCATAGCCACTGTCGGTTCTTTGGTGGGCGCGCTTGCAAGCGGATTTTTTCTAATACCAAATTTTTCTTTGTCAGTTATTTTTAGTACAACCGGAGCATTGCTTATTATATTAGCTCTTGGCTGGTTATTTGCGAAACGAGGAGGATTCACGTCGATCATTACAATTGTTCTCTTGATAATTATCCAATTTTTATTACCTTCACATGTAGTGTCACAACCCGCTCAGGCAAAAATTATCTATAAGGAGCAAAGTTATTTTGGGGATATTAAACTGTATGAACTACGGGCAGTGAACCAAAACATCAGGTGTCTGCTGATTGATACGTCCAGCCAAAGTTGTTGGAATTATGATATTAATTCATCCGCCTGGCCTTATACGCGGTATTTTCGAGGAGCGATTAATGCTTTTCCGGAGGATCAAAAGCTTGATATCCTAATTCTTGGATTGGGCGGAGGTGCCGTAGTCAAAGAGTTAAGCGATACCACGCATAATGTTGATATCGTAGAGATAAATCCACGCATTATTGAGCTCAGTACTGAATTTTTTGATTTGCCAACCACTGATAATTTTACGTATATCGTACAGGATGCACGTTACTATGTTCGTCATACTGACAAAAAGTATGATTTAATAATGATTGATATAGTTATTGGATCTGAACCATCGATCCACATGGTGACTGAAGAGTTTTTTACTGAAGGAAAAAGTATCCTCAAACCCAATGGTATCCTGAGTACGAATGCCATGGGATGGATAAAATCCGAAGACCAGCAACCCATTGTTTATAATACGCTGGCAAGTGTTTTCTCTATGGTGAAATTTTCTGTGTCTAATCCTGATGGCTATGGATCTATTGTGTACTTTGCGAGTGACCGTGAATTTGTTGAGCAGGATTTCCGGGGGATGATACCAAATTTTTTTGGCAGAGAATTACTGGAGAATCATTTTACATTGAGCGAATTACCAATATTTACCGATGACTATAATCCTTCCTATACGCTGGATATCCCGACTATTGTATATGGACGTAATGTTACGTTGGAAGATTTTGGATATGAATTTTATTTATTTGAACCAAACAATGAAATTTAGTTTATTATTAAAATATATCATTGTATTAATTGTTGTAATCTCGGCAAGTTTGTTTACATATGTTGATTTTGCATTGGCCCATGAATCAGGCAGTCCTAATGTTATCCAGATACACTACTCGTTGCGTGATGATGATGGCTCGGAGACTGCTGCTTCATTTCTTAATACTGACCTGTCATCTGTTGACGCTGATTCTTCTAATGGCGTAACAGTCGGCACTAATTTTCGTATTCGTTTTGAGCTGTCAAATGAGGGGACTGCTGCCAGCACTACCACTTCTTTTATTTTGCAGTATGCAGCTCTTGGCGGGGCAGGTGTGTGTACAAGTGTGGCTGATGGTAATTTTGCCAATGTGCCCGTTACTCCTACTACCGAGCCGGTGGAAATGACCACCACTAGTTATTACGCAGATAATGATCAGTCAACAAATTGTACATCGGTTACAAGCTGTACTTTGGCTGATGAAAATTCGTTATTTCAGACCGGTGATATGGCCGAGGATCCGTCCAATACTTCCGATCCCAAAAAAGCGCTCTTAACAACTTATTATACGGAAATGGAATATACGGTGGCCTTTACCAGTAATGCCTCAGATTCAGAAACGTATTGTTTTCGGGCCAGTCCGTCGGATACGTATACGGTTATTCCTGGGGTGATTGCCAGTGTACCTGCAACCAGCACTATTTCTGGAATTGCTTATACTAACGAAGGAGTAGCCACGCTGAATAACAGCGGAGGAGCAATTAAAATAGTAAATAGTTCTACTGGTGCTACGGCTTCGGATGCCGACGGCACGGACGGATCAGGGAATTGGACAGTCAACATTACTGAGCCCTCCAACGGTGATGAGCTGGTGATATGGCTGGATGGTGCTACGGCTGATGGCACGCTGGTAGTAACTTACGGGGCGGCCTGTACGGGTTCGCCTAATTGTACCGGCCTGTCAATTTATCAGGATCGGGTTATTGTTAGGGATGAAAATTCCACTACGGTAACTAATGCTGATCTCGCTGACTGTGATAATGATTCCGGTACTAACTGCATTGATACTGAGATTGGATTCACGTCAAATGCCGGTACGCTGACGGTCAGTGATGCGAGGATATTTTATGTTTGGACCGGGGATGAATTCGTGCCTGGCGGAACGACAGTTTTTGATGATATAAAAATTGTAGGTACTTACACGGCTGGATCATCAGAGTCCATTACCGTGTCAGGAGATTGGGTGAATACCGGTACTTATACGGCCTCATCTTCTACAATTACTTTTGACGCGGCTGACACCGATAATATTATAGAAGCGGGTAGTTCTGGTTTTAACAATCTGACATTTATAGGCAGTGATGGTAGTGGTACGTGGACAGCTCAGACTAACGATTTTACGGTTAGCGGTACGGTAGATGTTGATACCAGTGATATTTTTACTATTGATACAGGTCGGATTATTACACATACTGGGGCGACCATGACGCTGGATGGGGACATTACGGGTGCCGGCAGACTATGCTTTACTGATGCTTCTGGTGGTCCAGGTGCGGGAGCTGGGACACTGAGCGCTATCACACGTTTCGATACTTCGGCTGGTAATATAGCTTCAACTACTTTTGATGCTCGGACATACAGTGGTTTAGTAGAGATATATTCTAATAGTGCGACAGGTCGGACGGTTACATTTGCCTCCGGGACATATACTTTGGCTGGAGCGTCTTCTCATCTTTATGTTATAGCGGCTGGAGATACTCCTGGTGATGTAACTTTGACTGGGGTTACTAACAATCCGACTGTTACGATCGGGGGAGATTTGGATTTCACTGGAGCGGGGACTAGTGCTGAAAATATTATTTCTGGCACGGGCACTTGGACAGTTTCCGGCAATGTCAATTTTTCGGATGGATCTTATACTGCCACCGCCGGTAATACGCTAGTTATGGATGGTGGTGGTTTATTAACCACGGCCGGCAATACGCTACAGAATTTAACGCTCTCTGGTGGTACTATTACTTTGGCTAATGCTACTCATACAGTAGCGGGTGATTTGAATATGACTGGTAGTATTATTATTGCTGGCACATCGGCGGTAACTATGACCGGCACGTCAAACAGTATTGTCGGCGGTAATGAAACTCTAAATAACTTAACAATCGATCCATCTTCAACTGGTACTATTACTTTGCAGACGAGTGGCCTGACTGTTGGTGGTACTTTAATTGTAGTGACTGATGATACTTTTACTATTGATACTGTTACGTTAACTATGGACACTTCATCATCTATTACGTTGAATGGCACTATTGATGGTACGGGGTTGCTGGATTACCAGTCATCAAATATTTTCCCTACATCAGGGACTATTTCAGCACCTCTGAGGTTTTTTATTAGTGAATCAGGTGATACAAATATTCCCCAAAGAACATATGGTGATAATGTAGAAATTTATAATAATAGTGGTGCAAATACGTATACGGCTACTCTTGGCACGGTGGGTAGTCAAACGTTGACTTTTTCTGGAAATTTGGAGGTAACTGATGATACATTAGGTGGTACTACGATTTTAACTGGTGTAGGACATGATCCAATAATAAATATCACCGGCGATCTAATTACTAATTATGGTGGAGGCGGTACGCCTACACTTAACACAGGAATAAGTGCCTGGACGGTTACGGGTAATATTGACTTTACTGGTGGTAGCGTTACTTTTACCAGTGGTAATACTTTCCAGATGGACGGGTCGTCTAAGACTATTACTTCTGACGGAAATACATTTCAAGGTTTGTCTGTTACCGGCACTGGTGATGTTTCAAATGCTGATCAGCTAGCCGTGGCGGCAGATTTTAGTATTGGTGCCAGCGCCAATTTTTCACACGGTAATAACGTTGATTTTATTGCTACTGGAGATGGAGAGACTTCTTTTGTCATTACTGATGGGGGTACATTTGATTCTTCCGGAGCTGGTACAGGTAAGCTTATTTTGGATGGTGTGCTGGATGACCAGTGGTTTGATGATCAAAGCACTGGTGCTAAGCAAGATATGGGTATTGTGCAGATTGGCCAGAGTCCCGGCACTACTAAATTAAAAAGTGATTTTTCTGCCAGTAGTTTAACTATAGCTACGGGTGATAGGCTTGAAACACACGGCTGGGAAGTAGATATTTCAGGGGCCATAGATGTGCAGGGAACTGGTGCTTTTGATTTACAGGATGATGCGCCAAATGCTGACGCAGATCCTACCACAGTAACATTCGGCGGTAACTGGACTATGTCTGGTACTGGTACGTTTATTCCGTTTACAAATTCAATTGTAGAGCCGGATGGTACTGCTGATCAAACTGTCACCACGGGCAGTAAAGCATTTTATAATTTTTATTCAAATAACGCTGGGGCATCAGATGATGTTGACGATGTAATTATCTCCGGCGCATTTACCGTCGATGGTGCGTTGACCGTGAATGACGGCGAGTTGGATCTCACAATCAATGATCCGGTGACTGACGTAGCTGGTAACGTTTCCATAACTTCTGGAGCAGAGTTGAACGCATCAGATTCCAGTGCATTCAATGTGGCTGGTTCCTGGGATAACAACGGTACCTTTACTTCAAACTCGGGTACGGTGACATTTGATTCAGATGCTGGTAGTGAAACAGTAGAGGCGGGCTCTCAAAGTTTTGGTACAGTTGTTTTTAATCATGCTTCAGGTGACTGGACTGTACAGACCGATAATATGACAACAAGCAGTAACCTTACATTGACCGCAGCCAGCGCATTTTCTGTAGCAAGTGTTGTTTTGGAGGTAGGGGGTAATTTTGACTTAAGTGTGGCCGGAGCTAATACTACCTGGACTGGATCAACTCTGTATCTTAATGGCTCCGGTGGTATGTACAACATTAATAATAAAACGCATCTCGGAGACACTTTTATTACCTTGCGTATTGGGGCATCAGAAGACATAGTCATGTGGGATTCTGTAGCTACTACGTTTACCATTGATTCTGGCGGCTGCCTGTTTTCTCAGGATCACGCTGGCAGTGCCGGCCGGCTTAATATCTATGGTACGTGCAATTCCCGCACCAACGAGTATTGGAGCTATGCCAAGGATTTTGAAGACGGCGCGGCAGTAACCCGTCAGGCAGACGTACGCTTTGCTCCTGGAGCGTCCATGACTGTAGATAATGGTGAAACCCTTGAAATAAAAGGCCAAAATGCCGCCTCAAATAGAACACTTATTACTCGGGATAGTACGGGCAACTATGCAATGGATATAAATGGCACTATCAACGCACAATATTATGATTTTGACTATATTGATAATGATGGGTTGTATATTCATACTACAGCAACGGTAACAGAGCTATCTGATGGAAGTTTTGACAATGCCGGAGATGGAGTTGATTCCAGGTATATTGTTGCGGATGGCATCACTTCTGATGATATATTTAGGAATGTTATATTTGATGATAATGGGGATGGGATAGATTCTATTGTTGATTTTAATGTTGATGCAATCGGTGCAGGTGTTTATTGGAAGTTTCTTTGGTGGGATGGAAATAAAGGAGGTGAAGCATATGATCAAGAAAATAGCGGGGCTGTCGTGGACTGGAGCGATAATTTAGGTTTTTCTTTAAGTGCTAATGTGATGAATTTGGGAGTTATTAATACTCTAACAGTTGGAAGTGATAATCATAATTTAACAGTTACAACCAACGCTCCGAATGGTTATACCTGCAGTGTGGTGGAGGATGGTAATATTCGAAATGGAGCCGATGATATAGATGATGTAGTTGATAATACGGTGACAGCCGGTAGTGAAGAATATGGCATTAGTTGTACTGGAGCAGATTGTCAATTAGGAGCTAACGATGTTGCTATTACTGGTGCGCCACTTACTGTAGCATCTAATGCAGGACGAGTTACTGCCAGTGCTACAGCTATGACCTACGAAGCGGCTGCAGCGGCTATTACGGCAGGCGCTATTTTTTCGCATATTGTTACTTATACCTGCGCCGGAGATTTTTAATAATAATAGGTGAGTCAATAATGTGTTCATTTAATATTACTGGATTTATTATTGACTAGTTTCTGAATATATGCTATTATAGATATATATACTACCTGTTTAGACGCGGGAAAGAATATAATAAAATGAAAATATCCTTTAAAATAAGGGACAAAATGAAAAACAAAAATCATAAAAATAGGGTTTATACACACTATTTCCACAATATCAATATGTTCAAATGGAGGCGGTTTTTTAATCTATTAAAAAAATCCGGAGCAATTATCAGTATCATTACTCTCGTATTTGTAATGAGCCAGTTTTCTGCTGGACGAGATGCACAAGCAGCTGGTATTGATATAGTGACTACCACCCTAGTTACTAGTGAAGCTATAAACACTGAGTCACAAATTACTATTGTTTTTTCGCCGACAACTGCAATAACGACTGGTGACACTATTACTGTATATATTGGTGAGAATTCAGGCGGTGACCCATGGGTTGATACGGATGGTACTATTGATTCCACTGATATTACTTGTGCTCAGGTCGGTGCGACATTTGGATCTTATGTGCAGACCGATGCTACGGCCACTGCTGGATTATCAGCTAGCTGTGATGTAGCCTCTGGTGGAGATACTAGTTCATTGACCATGACTATAGGGACAAGTGGTACTGACAGTTTATATAATCCGGCTGGGGCAGATATATATACCGTATCTGTGGTAACTAATGATGACGCTGGTGCTGGTGTGGTTTATGTCGGTAACGCCAACGATGTAAATGTTTCAGTTACAGTGTTACCAAATCTTTCAATGTTGCTTGATAACGCGGACGGCACTTATTGTACTGGTACACCGGTTGTAACTTGTAATCTTGGCGTAGTACTTACTACCACTGTTGCTTCTGGTAACTACGATATTAATGTGGGTACTAATGCGAGTGGTGGAGCAACTATTTCTATTGCTGAATCCGGTGATTTAGGCAGTATTACGGATTTTGTGGAAGATAGTGGTGCTATTACTGCCGGTACAGATGAATATGGTATTTCGGTAGCTACAAGTGGAACTTGGACTTTTGGTACTATATATTTGGATAATGATTCGCCTATTGAAGCATCTATTGCACTAGCTTCCTCGGGTGCTGCTATTGCTGAAAGTGGTAATGATATCACGGTGACACATAAAGTGGCGGTTGATTCTTCAGTTGCGGCAGGATCTCACTCACACACGGTTACCTATACTGCTGCTGCAGACTTCTAAAATTAATTTTTAAAATTATTCAATTATTGAGTCTCCGATTAAGGAGACTCTTTTTGTTATATCTTAGTTGAGTTAGTTATTTGAGGATAATTTAGCAAAATGGTATAATATTACTATTAAAATAAATATAATAAATTTATGAAAAAATCTTTTTTGTCAATAATTGCCGTTGCTATAATTCTTATGGCTTCTATTTTTATTAGCCAGCCAGCTGAGGCAGTTACAATTTCTCAACTTAATTTAGAAATTGTAGCTAGACCGGGTGAAACAATTGATGAGCAATTGGTACAGCTTTATGATGAGTCTTTTTCTGGTGCTACTGTATATCCAGTAGTTTATAATTTTACAGAATCACCTGAAAAGGAAGGAGCTGTTCTTATTCTGACTGACCCTCAGGATTTGAAGCCAGATCGATCTTGGATTCAATGGGCAAATGTACCAATTACTGCCGAGGAGACTGAAGAGAACGTTGATGCTGATGAAGTAGACGTCGAGGAGACTGAAGAAGATATTGATATAGTTTACGGCCAGGAAGAAATACCAATTACTATGCCAGCCGAAGGTACTTTAGTTGATTTTCCATATAAGATCGTTGTGCCACGAGATGCTGAACCGGGTACTCATCTTATTTCATTAGTATTTCAGCTAAAGCCTTCTAAAGAAACTGATTCTGATGGAGCAGCTGTTTATGTTGGTTCCAATGTAGCTACCAATATTTTTATTAAAATTTTAGGAGCAACTATAGATGATATTGAGGTAGATTTTCAATCCGGTGTTTTTACTAATAAAGATCCAAAATTATCACCAGCTGATAAAAAGGATTTTTTTGAATCGAAGAATTTTTTCCTCAAACCACCAATAGATTTTTTAATCACTATTGATAACCAGGGGAATACTCATCAGAAGCCAGATGGTAATATTAAGATCATCAATGATCTATGGGGATCCCGAACAGAGGAGATTCAGGTCAATGAAGTTAATAAAATTATTTTACCTGGTACAGATAGAACGTTTGAAGTTCCTAGTTATGGCACGGGCTTGATGATTGGTAAATATCGAGCCAAGATTACTCTACTGTATGGTGACCCATTACGTCCAGTGCAAAAAGAAATTTCATTTTGGATTATTCCATTAGTTGAGATTTTGATAATTTTAGGAACAATAATACTGATTATTATCATTATTGTAATAATTAGAAGAATGCGAAAAGGTAAACGTGAAGCTAAAGAGAAAGATAAAGAAGAAAAGATGAGACAGCAGATTGTAGATGAATTGAAGGGAAATATAACAGAATCGGAAGTAGTTGAAGAAAAGAAAGAGAAAAAAATAAAAGCTAAATCAAAAAAAAATATTGGAAATGGAAAGAATAAAGCTAAGGCTTATAATAAAAAATAGTATGCGATAAACGTTATAAAATTTCCTCCTAAATAGGGGAAGTTTTATATTTAGAATATATCATATATACATTATGACTAATAAAACAAATAAGGTTTTGTATATTGGCATAACTAGTAATCTACAAGGACGTGTTTTGCAACACAAAGATAAAGTATTTCTAGGGTTTACTAGTAAGTACAATGTAAACAAGTTAGTATATTTTGAAGAGTTTAATAGCCCTTATGATGCTATAATGCGAGAGAAACAGTTGAAAGGAGGTTCGCGAGTAAAGAAGATTAAATTAGTAGAAAGTATGAATAATAAATGGATTGATTTATCAACTGAATGGTATGATTGAGATTGCTTCGTCATTCCATTTCTCGCAATGACAATTAATAAATAACCCCGTCATCGCGAACCCGAGAAAGTCGAGGGGGAAGCGATCTCTAATATTACTACTTAATTTTTTTGAGCATAGCTATCTCATCTCTAAAGGTAGCTGCTTTTTCGAATTCTAAATTCCTAGAAGCAATTTCCATTTTACTGTCTAAATCCGCTATTAGATGAGGAATTTCTTCTTTAGGTGTATTTTTAAACATAAATTCTTTAACCTCTTTCTTCGAGCCTGCTAGCCTAGATTCTTTAATTTCCTTATTGATAGAAGTAGGAGTAATGCCATGTTTTTTATTATATGTTTTTTGATATTTTCTTCTTCTGGTTGTTTCTTTGATAGCTCTATCCATCGAACCAGTTACTGAGTCTGCATACATGATTATATGACCTTCTTGGTGTCTGGCAGCTCGACCCATAGTTTGGACAAGAGCGGTCTCAGATCTGAGGAAGCCCTCCTTGTCAGCGTCTAGAATAGCTATTAAGGACACTTCTGGTAGATCAAGACCTTCTCTGAGTAGATTTATGCCTATTAGTACGTCGTATTTTCCTAAGCGCAAATCACGCAAAATTTCTAAGCGTTCTAGTGTATCTACTTCAGAATGAATATACTGAACCTTAATATCTAAATCGGCCAGATATTCTGTTAAATCTTCGGACATACGTTTTGTCAAAGTGGTTATTAAGACGCGTTGTTTTTTAGCTATGGTTTTTTTTATTTCGCCAATAAGGTTATCAATTTGATTGGTTGTTTCTCTTATTTCTATGGTTGGGTCTAGAAGACCAGTTGGTCTGACTAATTGTTCGGCGGTTTGCTTTGACCATTCTGCTTCGTAGTCACTTGGAGTGGCAGATACATAAGTTAACTGATTTATTTTTTTATTAAATTCTTCAAACTTTAATGGTCTATTATCTAGTGCAGCCGGAAGTCTAAAACCAAAACTTACTAATGTTTCTTTTCGAGCTTTATCCCCAAAATACATGCCACGAATTTGAGGGATGGTCATATGAGACTCATCTATAAACATCAGATAATCTTTAGGAAAAAAATCTATCAAGGTAGAAGGGGGTTCGCCAGGTTTGCGTTGGTCGAAGTATCTAGAGTAATTCTCGATGCCATTGCAGTAACCTATTTGTTTAATCATTTCTATGTCATAGCGCGTTCTCTGTTCTAGACGTTGAGCTTCAATCAATTTGTTTTCCTTAGTAAATTTAGCCACTTGTTTCTTCATGTCTTGTTCTATTTGTTTCAAAGCCTTTTTCATAGCTTCGTCTGGTGCAAGATAATGCCTAGCTGGATAAATCTCTACTTCATCATGTTCGGCAATAACTTTCTGAGTAAGAGAATCTATCTCAGTAATTTTTTCTATCAGATCACCGAAGAATTGAATCCGATAAAAATTGTTTTCAGAGGAAGATGGAAATATCTCTAAGACTTCTCCTTTGATTCTGAATTTGTTTCGCCAGAGATCTGTTTGATTGCGTTGGTAGTGAATATTTACTAGGTTAGTTAAAATATTATCACGTAATTCATTCTGACCTTTTATCAATTTAAGAGCATCTCTTTTGTATTCGATAGGCGATCCTAAGCCATAAATAGCTGAGACTGAAGATACTATAATTACATCATCTCTAGATAGTAGTGCTTGGGTGGAAGCATGTCTTAGTCGATCAATCTCTTCATTGATAGAAGTCGTCTTCTCTATATATGTATCGCTACGTGGGATATATGCTTCTGGTTGATAGTAATCATAATAAGAGACGAAATAGTGCACGGCGTTATTAGGGAAGAAGTCTTGTAGTTCTGAAGCAAGTTGTGCTGCCAATGTTTTATTATGGGACATTATTAAAGTTGGCTGTTGTATTTTTTCAATAACATTAGCCATGGTAAAGGTTTTACCTGATCCAGTAACACCAAGTAGTGTTTGATGGGTTAGCCCCTTTTTAATACCAGCGGTGAGTTTTTTAATTGCTTGCGGTTGGTCGCCAGTAGGTTTAAATTTTGATTGAATCTTAAATTTCATAGTGTATATAATATAACATATATTTTAGATACAAATAAATTCGGGTGGTATTGTATATAATTTGGTATACTGTTAATATAATTTAATTAGTAAATAATTATATTAAAATATATGGCAAAACGAGGAGTAGAAGGAGGTGGAATTAGTTTTAATTATGACGGACCTAGTGGTAAGCTTGTAGAAAACAATATGCTTGGTGGAGTGAAGAAAACTCAAGAACAGCAATCGTCTGGTGAAACAAGTTATCAGAAATTTGATGATGCTTTGGATTATGTGAAGGAAAACCAAATTGGCGATCCTACTGATCCTCATGCTTGGTTCGCATATGATTTACATGCAACTATAGCCGATGAACTAGGATTAGAAGATTATAGTCAATTAAAATATTATACAGCTGTCGGATCTTCGTTAGATCAATATCATAGTATTGATTGTTTTTTTGAGTTTCAAGTTGATCCAGAGAATAATCCAAAAGATATCGTAAGAGTTACTATTGATTTAACTACAAACCCAAATAAAATGGATTACCGGGCAGATATGGTAATTTTGGTACCACACGACGGTCTTGATCCAAAGGATGATGATTATAAAAAAGTTTTAAATGATCATGCTCTTGAGATTGCAGTAAAATTTAAGCCCTATATAAATAAAAAAGAAGTTTCAGTTGCATAAAATTTAGGGGTTGACCAGCTCTTTAATTAAAGAGGTGGGTTGACAAAATATTCAATATTAGTTAAGGTGGTTTTCGCGAAACATTCATTATTGTTATAGGAGGACATACATTGAATGATCACATTAACAAAGGAAACATGTTAGGAAAGACAGGTATAGCTAAGGCAATCGGAGGATTCAAGCCTAATTATATTAGGTTACAAGAGCCTCTGGAGGGGCCTGAATCTGTAATGTACTCGTTTTGTACTGGATGTGGAAACATATTAGAACAGACTCAAAAAGGAGTCGAATTATTATCCGCTGATATTGATCAGCAATTGCCTGATAATTTATCTGATGTTTTCTTCCAAACAGCATCATGTAGTTGCTGTGACGGTACTAACAAAGCAGTCTCAATAGTAGAAATTAACCTACGTGGTTAATAAAAGGGTCAGATTAAATATCTACCCTTTTTTTATTGCATTGACAAAGTATAAGTTAATTGTTAAGTTTGTTTAATAAAAAATGAACATTAATAAACAAAAATAACAAGGAGGCAATACGTGTCATGAACAAGCAGGAAGCTAATGTGAATGCGTTGGAGTTATTGAGGATAATAAGAAACAGCATGGGGAATGTTTCTAAGAGGGGCGTTAGATCTATCGCAAAAAAAAGAGGATGGCTTGGCCCAGAATTTGGTATTTCTCAATGGATTGACAATGTCAAATTTAAACCATTAGGCGGGAGTGAATTTCATAGGGTAACTATGGCTAACAGATGGCTTAAATCCGTTATTCATTTTGCCGGAAATCATGGAGGGATAATAACTTACGTTGATCTTGAGGAGCTTGTTAAAGAAGCGAGATGTATGGTTAATTTTCCTTCCAACCCAGCAAGGGCAGTAAAAAAAGCGTTCATGATTTTTATGTGGTTTTGGACTGCACAAAAAATGAACAATTTTGAGCTTGTTGAGGACGGAAGTTCTAAATATCCTTCACGGTTTGATTATCTGATGCAGTCTAACAAGAGGTGGATATACTTTCTACGCATAAGGCATGACAATGGCTATAAAGCTAAGGTCAAACAGCAGTTTATGCTACGCTATCTATTTATTGTTAATAGCGTTGCCACACGATTGGCAATGGGATTTCCAAGATCCGTGGAACTGAAGGATTTGATACATGATGGTGTTATAGGATTGTCTGAAGCAATAGACGAGTTTAATCCATATGCCGGAGTCAAGTTCCAAACATATGCCACTCCGAGAATCAGGGGTGCAATTCTTGATTCTGTGCGTATGCTTGACTGGGTCCCTAGATCAACTCGATCTTCTCATCGTGAAATTGAAAAAACCTATAGTAGGTTACTAAACGATTTGGGTGACAGACCGGAAATGACAGAGCTCATTGCTGAAAAAATGGGAATAACGCCGGAAAGATTATTGCTTCAAATGGCAGACCTGAAACAGGGATTAGTTCTATCCTTAGATGAAATCATATATCGGGAGAATGATAATAGGCAGGTCCCGCGAATTGAGACAATAAGTTCTGACCTTCCCAGCATAACTTCGGTTATTTCGAAGCAACAGGTTGTTGACTATGTTCTTGATGCGATAAAAGAAAAACTGAACTTCCAACAGTCATCTGTTATCTATCTATATTATTTTGAAGAGATGACATTGAGGGAGATTGGTGAAGTTTTGAGTGTATCTGAATCAAGAGCTTCACAGGTTCATACATTAGCTATAAGGGTTCTTAGAAAATTGTGTCTTGTACAATTCAAGGGACTGAGATTAATCGATCTTCAAGGGATTGGTATGGATTCCGTGAGAATAGATATGACGGGTAATATTTTCAAAAATGATATGCCTGACTATGCAAAACATTTGATGGCCGTTGCTCCTTAATGTTGCATAATTAAACGCATTGATCATTATCACAAAACCAACTTATTATAAGTTGGTTTTTTTATTTGGTAATATTTGTATAAAAATATTAAAAAACCGTTTATTTTGGCAGTTTTTATTTTATCTCATATTAAAATTCGCTGAGTCTTGACTCTTTCATGCAAAAGAGTATCATAATATTTAAATAGTTCGGTTGAAACGGGCTTTTTTTAAAAATTTCATTATTAATTAAAATTAAAAAAACAAAACTATGGATCCGGAAGAATTAGCACATCTCGTGCTTCAGTTAGCAGTATTGCTAATGGCCGCCAAATTATTTGGCTTACTATTTAAAAAATTTAAACAATCTGAAGTTCTTGGTGAATTGATCGGTGGTATGGTCGTCGGACCATTTGCTTTAGGTGCGATCACATTACCATTTATTGGAAAATTATTTCCAGTGATTGAATCAGTCGGTGAGCATGTTTCAACATTACCAATTTCTACTGAATTATATTTCTTTGGTCAGATTGGAGCTATTTTACTATTATTCTTAGTAGGTTTAGAGACTGACGCTAAATTATTTATTAAATATGGCATGAAGTCATTAGGCATTGCGCTTGGTGGTGTGGTTTTACCATTTTTCCTAGGTGTTTGGGGAACAATGATGTTTGGTTTCGCTGATAATATAATGGATACTTCAGCCTTATTTATGGGGGCGATCATGGTAGCGACTTCTGTAGGTATTACAGCCAGAGTTTTATCTGATATGTATAAGCTTGATACTCAGGAAGGTGTTACTATTTTAGCTGCCGCTGTGATTGATGATGTTATTGGTATATTAATATTAGCTTTGGTTTTGTCACTAGCTGGTGGTGGTGCTGAAGGTGGGGATGGATTCTCTTGGGTTCAGTTAGGAACGATTGGACTGAAAGCAGTTGGATTTCTTGGAGGTATGACTTTAATAGGTTGGTTTTTTGGCAAGAAGCTTTCAAATGTTCTGTTAAAATTAGATGGTAAATCTTATATGGCTATCGCCGCTGCAATTTGTTTCGCAGTTGCTGCTGTTGCTGAAATGTTTGGTTTAGCTATGATTATCGGAGCTTACTTAGCTGGTATTTTATTATCAGTTACCAAGGTTGGTAAGGAGCTTGAAGAAAAATTAGCTGGCGCTTCGCATTTGATTGTGCCGGTATTTTTTGCGATCATGGGTACTTTGGTTGATTTTCAAGCTATGGGAGCTGTACTAGTATTTGGTTTGGTAATTAGCGTTTTTGCAGTTATTGGTAAAGTTCTTGGTTCTGGTTTACCGGCTTTGTTTACAGGATTTAATTTTTTAGGTTCAATGAGAATCGGTATTGGAATGTTGCCACGTGGTGAGGTTGCTTTAATTGTTGCTGGGATTGGTTTATCAGCTGGGATTATCAGTGGTGAGATATTTGGGGTAGCTATAATGATGACTTTGATTACTACTTTGATGGCGCCAATGATTTTGATTCCATTATTTAAGAATCCAAAATCTGGTCTCAAGAACCCTCCAGAAGAAGATAATATTGAAGTGATAGAACCATATAGAGTATTAAAACAATCTCCACATTTTATTTTAGCTATGAGAGATTTTTTGATTGAAGAATTTGAGAAAAAAGGATATGAACTATTAAGAGTTGATAAGATTAGAGGAATTACGGAAATTGTTCATAGTGAAGATAAATTCAAAATTCTTACTGTCAAAAGAGATAACGGTATTTTAACTATTGATTGTAGTGCAGGTAGCACAGCTGATGTAGATGCTATTGTAGCTTCTGGTTTAGATCATTTTGAACAAGCAGTTGCTAGTTTAAAAACTACTTAAAAAAAAATAAATTATTTTAAGCCGTTGCATATTTAATGTAGCGGCTTTTTGGTTCTACACAGTTTGTCATCTCGACCCTGCCTGCCGGCAGGTGGAATGGAGGGATAACCATTTTTGGAATTCAGCCTTTAGGCTGTATAAATAATAAAACACCCTAAAGGGTGAATTCCAGAACGTGTTTTATATTTTTTCTTGTGATGACAAATATATGTTATAATTACTTATAATATGATTTCATTAATCAATGGGACAATAAAATATAAGACAGATAAGTCAGTCATCGTTGATGCGCATGGAGTAGGCTATGAGGTTTTTGCTTTGCCAATTTTTTTGGAAAAAGTTAATAAAGGGGATGAAGTTGAATTATATACTCATCTGAATGTTCGTGAGGATGCCATGGAATTATTTGGTTTTTTGGATATGAAAGAGGTTAGTTTTTTTAAGAAACTAATTAGTGTCTCTGGTGTTGGTCCTAAGTCAGCCCTAAATATCATGTCATTAGCTGTTCTAAATGAATTACAACAAGGGATTAGTCAAGGTGATGCTAGTTTATTAACTAAAGTGTCGGGAATAGGGAAGAAGACGGCAGAACGTTTAATTTTAGAGTTAAAAAATAAGATTGAATTAGATGACTTAGATTCATCGCAATTACAATCAATGTCAAATGGCGATAGTGATGTAATAGATGGCTTAATGGCTCTAGGTTATACAGTCAGAGAAGCAAGAGATGCGGCCAAGGCGGTTGATAAAGATATTATCGAAGTTAAAGATAAAATTAAAGCAGCTCTAAAATCTTTGGGTAGAAAAGAATAATTTATTAATTACAAAATGGAAGTAAAAGAAATTAAGGAGGATCAGATATTAAATAATTTTGTTGGCTCTCAAAAACAGAGCCAGTTTTTGCAATCGTGGCAGTGGGGAGAATTTCAAAAAAATATTAATAATAAAATAAAGAGATTTGCTTTGTATGACAATCAGGAGTTGGTTGGTATTGCTTTAGCTATAAAAAATAATTTACCATTTGGTACTAGTTATTGGTATATACCACGTGGGCCAATAGTTAGTGATCAACTACATCCAGATAAGTTTTTAGAAGTATTTGAATATTTTATAGGAGAACTTGTTGCTCAGTTATCAGAAACTAAGGTAATGTTTATAAAAATTGAACCACCTTTAGAAAAACACCATTTAGATAAATTTACAAAGGCTATTAGTAAGTATAAATTTGTAGCTGAGAAATTTGTTCAACCTCAAGATAGCTGGTTACTAGATTTTAATATGTCAGAAGAAGATTTATTAGCCCAGATGCATCACAAAACACGTTATAATATTCGATTGGCCGAGAAAAAGGGGGTAATAGTTAGAATAGGTTCTACTGAAGAAGATTTTGAAAAGTTTTGGCAACTAAATAAGGTAACGGCGGATCGAGATAGATTTAGGTCTCATAATCGAGAGTATTATTATAATATATTCAAGACTTTGTCTCCGTCGGGAATTGTAAAAATATATTTAGCCGAATTTGAAAATAAAACATTGGCTGCAAATTTGGTATATTTTTTTGGTGATACCGTAACTTATGTACATGGATCTTCATCGAATGAGTATAGGAATTTAATGGCTCCGCATTTATTACAGTGGCAGCAAATAAAAGATGCAAAAGAGAGTAATTATAAATATTATGATTTTGGAGGAATCGCTCCTGATGGTTCAGCAAAAGAAATGGCTTGGTCAGGAATAACAAGATTTAAAAAAGGTTTTGGTGGGCATGGGGTATCATACTTAGGGGTATATGATTTGATTTTGAACAATTTTTGGTATAAGCTTTATAAAATAGTTAAAAAAATAAAGAAATAATATGCAAGAATTTGCAAAAAATTATCCCATGGATGATGAATTAAAAAAAGTTGACAACGAGCAACCAGAATTAAAATTTATCACTGATACTGACGGAAGTCGTAAGTATGAAATGACTTGCCAGGATTGTGAGCAAAGTTTTACCCGAAGCATTCCGAATAGTTGGTTTAATGGGGATAATGAGATTAAACAACATAATTTACCAGAGAACTTTGATGCAGATGGAATGCAAGCAGTTTTAGACAATCCTTTATGTGGAGCTTGTCAGCCAGAAACTAAGAAAAAATTAGAAGATTTAAAAAATATAAATAACCAATAATATGTCTATATTACAACACACGAGTGTAATTATTTTAGCAGCTGGAAAAGGGACAAGATTGAATGAGGGCCAACCATCTGAAATACCAAAAGTAATGCATAAGATATGTGGCAAACCTATGTTAGAGTATTCTCTAAAAACTTTAGAGAATTTGAGTATAGATGATGCTGTAGTAGTAGTTGGCTATAAAGCTGAAGTAATTAAAGAATATTTTGGAGATAAATTTAAATATGCGCTTCAGGAAGAACAAAAAGGTACTGGACATGCTGTTGCCTGTGCTACTGATAAAGTAAATCCTGGCAGTAAATATGTATTGGTAATGCAGGGAGACGATTCTGCTTTTTATAAGCCGGGAACGATTATAGATTTATTGAATATGCACGTTAAGGAAAAGGCAATTGCCAGTGTTTTAACATTAATTCATCCAAATCCCGCCGAGCTTGGTAGAGTAATCCGTGATGATAATGGGAGAGTTTTGGCTATTAAAGAAAAAGAAGTATTGACTGAGGAAGAAAAGAAAATTAATGAAATAAACGCGGCCACTTATTGTTTTAATGCTGATTGGCTCTGGGAAAATATTAAAAATCTTCAGCCATCTGCTACTGGTAAAGGGGAGTTAATATTACCTGATCTTATTAAGATGGCCGTAGATCAGAAAGGTATTGTTTGCGCTCATGCCATAAGTGATCTTGATCAATGGGTAGGAGTTAACACACCAGAGCAATTAGAGTTGGCTAATGAGATTATGACTAAGAGATTAGCGTAATTATTTTAAGAAAAATAAAAAAACAGCCTGTTTTAGAGGCTGTTTTTTAGAAAGTGTTTTATAATTTTTATTCGATGTCGAAGGTGTTAATTCCTACGGTGGTTGTTCCTTCAGTTTCATCTACAGAAATAGTGACGGTAATAGAGCGGTTATCTTTAGTTCCAGTCATCATTGATCCCCCACCAAAGTCTAAGGTCGAATCAATTGTCCAACCATCGTTGGCAAGTTCTGTCTGATATTCCGCTTTAACTTCTGTGGGCGAATCATTAGTACTAAGATTTATAGAGAATGTATTATTTTCGTCTATGGTCATAGCAGAGATGAGATTTCCATTTAATACATAGATGTCTGATGGAAAATTATTTGGCATACTTACTTTCTCTCCAACTTCTAAGGTACCGCCATTTGTATTAAGGGTAAGGCTGTTGTCATCAATATCCACATCAATTTCATTGTTGGTGGCTGACTCAATTGTGTTTTCTGCAACTTTTTCGGCTACTCCACATCCGCTTAATATCAGGCCTGCCCCGATAACTAAAGTGATGATTAGCAATTTTTTCATAGGCTTTTTTTAATTAATTATTTCAGGCAGAGCCTGATCTCCTGCAAAGCCGGACCAGGCTCTGCCTGGCGGTAAACTTTGCCGGAAATATATTATTATTATACACCAAAATCAGTATTTATGGTACTTATATATGAAATATACTTGATTTTTTGGTAAATATATGCTATACTGACTTGTGGTGATCCAATCAGGCTTATGTTTGAAAGGATCCCGTCCGTCTTTATTATGAAGAAGGATAAGCCCGTATCACCAATTGTTAATTATTTATATAATAGTTGCCAGCTGGATACGGGCTTTTTTAATTGACAATTTTTTTGACTATTTATTAAATAAAAATCTTCTTGACATGAGTACCAGTTTTATAATAAGGTGTGAATAGAAAAAGTAAAAATAAACACTTGGAGGATTTTGTATGCGTTCTTTTAAAACTTTTTATCAGGTGACACGACCACTGATTTGTCTTACGTCTTTTGTTGGAACATGGGCAGCAACGGTTCTGTTTAGCCAACAACTTTTTACGTCGCAGAATATTGCTGCTGCTACGGCGATGGGACTTCTCTGTTTGGCGTCCAGCCTCTATTACTCTGCGATGGCACATAAACGTCAACAGGATTCTACTATCTTTGGCGTTTGGTTACCGCTGATTAGTGGTCCGGCTTTTCCTCAGTGGAAAAAGCAATTACTGACGGGTGTTGGTATTCTAGTCCTAATCGCGACAGTAATCGTTGCTCGGTATCTGTCCTTGGTTAACTTTATAGTGATTTTCTATACAGCGTGGATGGTCTACCGGTATACTAAACTGGATGGAAGTGAGCCGTTTTGGCTAAAGCGAAGTATGTATGGTGCTGGGATTGCTGCTTGTTGTGTGCTATTTAGTGGTGCTGCAGTTAATGCTGATTTAAATCCCACTAATACTGACGTGTATTTGGTGTGTGCAGTTGTATATTTTTTATTTCTCTTACGTGAGATATTAAAACACATGCAAGTCGCTAATCTTTTCTCGACACTCAACAAATTCCCGATCAATGTTGGTGATACTAATTCACCGTCACCAGCTAATCTTGGTATACAGGGAATGCTTGGTATGATTACCCTTATGTGTATTATGCCACTTGGAGTAATGATGCTTTTTGCTCGACCGTGGATTCATTCGGCATCACCGAATGTCATCATCAGTCAGTTCATCGGTACATCAGTAATTGTGTTTATGATCTGGATTGTAGGTAGTATAATACTGGGAATCATTAATTCATTTGATGATCCACCTACGGCTGTTCGTCCGTTACATGGCATACACCATCTGGTGACTGCTTGTACGTGGTTAATGGTCATTGAAACAGTTGTGCATGTTGTGTGAAATACTCACATGTCAACTGTTCTACTTATAAAGTCCGCGTTTGCTTGCAAGCGCGGCTTTTTAAATTGACATCTAATCATTCGCTTGCTATACTTTTTTTACATTAACAAAATAATATCTTATCAAGAGTGAACACCAGGGTTTTGGCCCGAAGACGTTCACAGCAACCGCGAAGCGTCCTGAACCTGCCTGCCGGTAGGCAAGTTTATTTCAGGACCTATCGAATGGTGCTAAATCCATCCTTAGTCATAAGGAAAAGATGAGAGAATACTTTTTGAATAAAGATCTCTTATATAGAGATTTTTTTGTTTATAAATAATAATTTACTAATAAAATAATAATATGAGTCAAAAAAGATTATTTACTTCTGAGTCAGTAACAGAAGGGCATCCTGATAAAGTATGCGATCAATTATCTGACGCAATTTATGATGAGATGGTTAGGCAAGATCCAGATACCCATGCAGGTATTGAATGTTTTGTAACAACTGGTTTAGTGATGGTCGGTGGAGAAGCGCGTACCAAAGCTTATGTAGATATTCAGAGTATCGTTAGACGCACGTTAGACAAGATTGGTTATGATAAACCAGAGATCGGTTTTTGTTCTTCTGACGTTGGTGTAATTAATACTTTGCATGAACAGTCTCCTGATATCGCTCAAGGGGTAGATGAAGGTGATGGAGAATTCAAAGAGTTCGGTGCTGGTGATCAGGGACTTATGTTTGGTTATGCTACTGATGAAACACCTGAGTTGATGCCATTAACTATTTCTCTAGCTCATAAACTTACTCACAAATTATCAGAGGTGAGAAAAAACGGTAAATTGTCGTATCTACGACCAGATGGTAAATCTCAAGTAACTGTTGAGTATGAAGATGATAAACCAAAGAGAATTAATACAGTTGTTATTGCAGCACATCACTCAGAAGATATTGAGATGGATAAATTACGAGAGGATATCAAGGAGTATGTAATTAAGCCAGTACTCGGTGAATGGTATAATGATAAAATAAATTTTTTTATTAATTCTACAGGTAGATTTGTATTAGGCGGTCCTCCAGCTGACGCAGGACTGACTGGACGTAAGATTATTGTCGATACATATGGTGGAGTTGGCGCTCATGGTGGTGGATGTTTTTCAGGTAAATGTATTACTAAGGTAGATCGTAGTGCGTCATACGTTGCTCGTTATATTGCAAAAAATATTGTTGGCGCTGGATTAGCTAAACGTTGTGAAGTTCAATTAGCTTATGCTATTGGCGTAGCAGAACCAGTTTCTATTATGGTTAATACTTTTGGTACTGGCACATTGCCAAATGGTGATATTGTTGAGCTTGTAAAAAAACATTTTCCAGTTAAACCGGCAGAGATTATTTCTGAACTTGATTTGAAACATCCAATGTATGAAAAAACTGCCGCTTATGGACATTTCGGACGTGAAGACCAAGGATTCCCATGGGAGAAATTAGATAAGGTAGATTTACTAAAAAAATAATTTAGAATAAAATGGATATTGAAATAGTTAGATTATTACCAGTCTTGGGTTTAGGATTTATTCTTGGTTTAGAGCATGCTTTGGATGCTGATCATGTCGTGGCAGTTACTACTATTGTTAGTGAAACCAAAAGCTTCAAAAAATCTTCTTTAATGGGGATGGTCTGGGGTATTGGTCATACTGCCACTTTGATGATGGTCGCTTTATTAGTACTTATCTTTAAATTAAATATTCCTAATAGATTGGCCATGTCTATGGAGTTTATAGTTGGTATTGTTTTGATTTTATTGGGAGTTAATGTTTTATGGAAAATATATCAACATAAAATTCATGTTCATACTCATAAACACGGTGGGGAGGTTCATACTCATTTTCACTCTCATCAAAAATCAAAAGCACATAGCCATCTGCATACTTCTCTTTTGATGGGCATGGTGCATGGCTTAGCCGGTAGTGCTGCTCTGATGTTGTTAGTTTTAGCCACACTACCGTCTGTTACGGAAGGGATTATTTATGTATTAATTTTTGGTGCGGGTTCTGTTCTAGGTATGATGATAATCAGTAGTTTAATTGGTTTACCTTTTATACTTAGCATGAAAATTAAAAAAATAAACTCTATTATTAAATTTTCAGCTGGGTTTATCAGTATCGTATTAGGATTAATGATAATGTATCAGATTGGTTTTGTTGATGGGTTATTAAAGTTTTAAGATATAAGTTATAATATAAGTATAAGTAAATAAGCCCTTTTAAATATTGGAGGTAAGAATGCCTAGCCAAAATTATGAGGATAGAATTTTAGATTCCTTTAATTTCAAGGCTACGAAGCTGTTTGATCCTAGTAGGCAAGAGGATAGTGACAAAAAGATACTTAGCTTATTTGTTAAGCAAGTAAAGGTAAAGAAAAACAAAGGTATTGCTGATAGTTTGGTAGAGTTGGCTTCGGTGTATGTTTCGCCCAATAAGCTACTACTTTCAGTTATTATTTTGAAAAATGTTAGTGATGACATGGTATCGGATTTATTTTTTACTGCTATTGGGTATATCACCGCAGAAGAATTACTTAGTGCAATAACTCTAATAAAAGTAAATCGTTATCCTCTATTTGAAATTCTCGTAGGAAAGATATTGCAATTGACGGATCTCGAAGATTTAATTGAGGATTTGGTTATAATACCAGGTCAAGCATGACAATAATTATAAGCCCTTTGAGATATTCAAAGGGTTTTTATTATTAGTTGTTTTTTAGTTATTAAAATACTATAATTAAGTTGTTATGAAAACTATAACAATAAAGAAAATATCAGTCGTTTCACTATTGGTTTTACTAACTATTATTGTTAGTGGTTGTACAAATGCAGAAGATGAAGCTAATAATAATACTTTTACAGCGGTTGAGATCGTGACTGGTACGGCGGCATTAAAGATCAAAGATAATACTGATCATGATTTAGCAATTATTAAGGCTAAAGAATTATATAGAATAGCTTTTTACAATGGGGATGATTTTTCCAGTGGGCCCTGTTTATCCAATGCAGTTATTCCTGGTTGGGTGGCTGACATTGCACATAACCCTCGTCAAGCAATTGATGATCAACCTGCTAATCAATGTTCCGCTTTTCTAGATGGTACCGCTAAACATTTTGTAGAGCTTGATTTGAGTGGAGAATTAATTAGAGCAGAGTAGTGATATAATCTGAAATTTACCCCTGCCTACTGGGTATAATTAGGAAATGTAGAATTGTTAGTAAAATACACAGGAATTCACCCTTCAGGGTGCTTATAATATGACAGCTTAAAGTCTGTAATCCAAATATGTTTGTCATTTCGACCTTAGGGAGAAATCTTTATAAAGATTGTAATTACTACCAACCTTATTAGGGTTTCTCATTATACTCGAAACGACAGAAACGTTTGTTAAACTTAATTATTTAATTTATGATTCACGTATATATTCATTATCCTAGCAAACGTGAAGCTAAGAAGATTTCAAAGATTTTAATAAATAAACATTTAGCTGGTTGCGTTAGCTTTGTTAATCAAGAAGATATATATTGGTGGCAGGGGAAAATTGTAGAAACAAAAGGAGTAGTAACTTTTATTGCCACCAAGAAAAGTAATTATAAAAAAATTGAAGCAGAAGTAAAAAAATATCATTCATTCAAGGTACCATGTATATTAGAGTTGCCAGTTAATAGAGCATTCAAACCTTATCAAGATTGGTTATATGCCGAAACAAACAAAAGAAAATAAAATTGAAAAGATAGAAGATAAGTTAGAAAAAACTTTAAAAAAACCTGTAAAAAAAGCAGCGCGTTTTTTACAAATTGATGAAGATAGAAAGAAAAAGGTAATTCAAGATATTAAGGAAAGAGCTAAGCCGGATTTGGGGTTTGTCTTGATGACAGTATTCTCAACTATTATTGTTGCTTTGGGATTGATTATAGATAACCCAGCAGTAGTAATTGGAGGTATGATTATTTCTCCATTGTTGTGGCCGATTCTTGCTTTAGCTATAGCTATTATTAAGGGGAGTGTTTCTCAATTAAAGAAACAGTTATTTACCATACTTAAAGTTACATTAATTATATTTATTGTATCATTTGTAATAAGTATTTTTTCTCCATTTTTAGGTGAAAGCAGGGAGGTTCTTTTACGTACTGAACCAACATTATTTGAGTTGTTTATTGCTTTAGCTGCTGGTTTTATCGGTACTTTCGCTGTAGCTCATCCAAAATTATCTGGTGCATTAGCTGGGGTAGTAGCAGCAGTAGCCTTGGTACCACCATTGTCTGTGATGGGTATTTTATTTGCAGAAGGTAGTTATACTTTAGCTACTGGTGCAGCATTATTATATTTTACTAATCTTATAGCAATTACTTTAGCGGCAGTAATTTTATTTTTATTAGTGGGAGTAGAATTTCCACAATGGGAAAAAACTAAAAATAGAGCAGTAAGTAATATTAGTTGGTTTGTAATTTTCTTAATTATTATTGCAATACCTTTAACTCTTGTTATGAAAGGGGTTATAAAAGAAAATAAAGAAACTGCAACGATAAAAAAAGTTATTGAAGAGTATACCGTAAGTACTAAAGTAACTTCCTTAGTTATTGATCATCATGGTGATATTATTAGTATTCAAACTACTATAAATTCTCCATATGAAATAACATCCAGGCACGTTGATAGATTGTCAGATATTTTGATAGATGAGCTTAATTCTTCAATAAATTTGATAATAAATGTAGTGCCGACATATGAGGCAAATAAAAATTTAGAAGACTCAGATACTGTAAGCAACGCAAGATAGAATGATATGAAAAAATTTTTTAAAAAAATAATTCCCAAATTTGTTTTACAAATATACCATTGGAGCTTTGCTCGAGTAGGGGCATTTGTTTATGGTCATCCATCTAGAAAAATGATCGTAATTGGAGTAACGGGGACCAAAGGTAAATCCACAGTTGTAAATCTAATATCAAAAATTTTTGAAACTGCGGGATATAAAACGGGGATTATTTCTACAGTTAATTTTAAGATCGCAGATAAGGAGTGGGCGAATGAAACTAAACAAACAATGCCTGGTCGCTTTCGTCTTCAGAAGTTATTGTCTGATATGGTGAAGGCCGGATGTAAGTATGCTATTGTAGAAACTTCATCTGAAGGAATATCACAATACCGCCATTTAGGTATTGATTATGATGCAGCAGTATTTACCAATCTTACCCCAGAACATATAGAGTCGCATGGAAGTTTTGAAAAATACCGAGAAGCTAAATTAAAATTATTTCAAAACCTTTTTAATAGTTATAAAAAAAATATTGATGGGAATAATGTAAAAAAAATAAGTGTAATTAATCATGATGATAAGTCTGCAGAGTTTTTCTTAGTACCTCCAGCTGATATGAAAATAACATATGGATTAGATGCAAATAATCATTTAATGAGTAATGATTCATATGAAGCTAGTATTTTAAATTCAGATGTAAATGGAGTTACATTTAGAATATTAAATGAAATGATTAAATTAAAATTATTGGGGGAGTTCAATGTTTATAATTCATTAGCAGCAATAGCGGTGGCTAAATTTTATGGAATAGAAATGAATAAGATAAAAAATGCGTTAGAATCAGTTGATTTAATACCTGGGCGTATGGAAGAAATAAAAAATACTAGAGGATTCAAAGTTTTTATTGATTATGCACATGAACCATCATCTCTGGAGTCAGTATATAAAACATTGAAAAGTTTTAACCCAAATAAGATTATAAGTATATTAGGGTCACAGGGCGGTGGTCGTGATAAGATCAAAAGACCACAATTAGGTAAATTAGCCGCAGAGTATACTGATTATGTGATTGTTACAAATGAAGATCCGTATGATGAAGATCCAGAAATTATAATTGATGACGTTATTGAAGGCGCTAAACAGGTAGAAAATGGCCCACCTATAGAAAAGATCGTAAATAGGGTTGAAGCAATAAAAAAGGCAATTTCTATAGCTAAAGAAAATGATATAATTATTATTACCGGCAAGGGCTCAGAGACAATAATGGCGGTGGCGGAGGGTAAAATGATTCCATGGGATGACAGAAAGGTTGTTAGGGATAATATCTAGGTATAATTGTGGATAAGTTGTGGTTATGTTTTTTATAAATATATACTATCCACAATCAATAATTAAATAAATAGCTAATATTAGCACATAATTTGCTTATTAGTATCTTTTAGTTACATTACTTGACAACGTATGAATATATTGTTACACTGCTGATTACTATTAATTTCCTTATTAGGAAGCGTCCAAACATTATAATGACGTTTGAATACAATACAATATATTAAATATCTATTAAAAGAAACGACTCTTTTCTAGCTATATAGCTAGGAGGGAGCTTATTTTAACTTAATTTCAATATCATTTATGTCATCCGCGTCAATGACTGAAAGAAAAAGATTTACCGATATTAAGGCAGCTATTGAGCTACCTGATTTGATTGAAGTACAAAAATCATCATATCAGTGGTTATTAAAAGAAGGTCTTAAAGAATTATTTGATGAAGTATCACCAATTAAAGATTTTATTGGTCGTGATTTGGAATTATATTTTTTAAATTACTATTTAGATGAACCAAGATTTGACGAATGGTCAGCTAGAGAAAAGAATGTAACTTTTGAAGCAGCTTTAAGAGTAGATACAAAGTTAGTCAATAAGAAGACTGGTGAGATTAAAGAACAAGAAATATATTTAGGTGATTTTCCTTTGATGACAGATCGAGGGACTTTTATTATTAATGGTATTGAACGTGTCGTAGTTAGCCAGCTAATAAGGTCAGCTGGTGTTTTTTTTACATCTGAAATATTGAAAGGTAATAGGTATTATGGTGCCAAGATTATTCCTAATAGAGGAGCTTGGTTAGAATTAGAAACTGATGCTAATAATGTAATCACCGTAAAAATTGATAGAAAAAGAAAAGTAGCAATAACTTCATTATTACGGGCTTTTGGTTTTGGTAATGAAGAAGAGATAAAAGCTATTTTTGCTGAGGTTGATAATAATCCAGAAGCACAATTTTTAGATTCTACTTTGGCAAAAGATTTGGCAAGAAACGAAGGTGAAGGATTGCGTGAAGTATATAAACGTATCAGACCGGGTGATTTAGCTACTATCGATAATGCTAGGGATTTAATTTATAAAATGTTTTTTAGTTTTGATCGTTATGACTTTGGTAGAGTTGGTAGATATAAATTAAATCAGAGATTTGCCTTTGATTTCCCTAATGACAAAGAACATCGCGTATTACAAAAAGAGGATCTTGTTGAAATTATCAAAGAAATTATTAAATTAAATAATACTCAAAAAGAACCTGACGATATTGATCATTTGGGTAATCGTCGCGTTAGAGCAATTGGTGAGCTAGTTCAAAATAAATTCAGAGTTGGTTTAGCTAGAATGGAACGTATTATTAAAGATAGAATGAGTACTTTAGACGTAAATACCCTAACCCCGAATCAGTTAGTTAATGCTCGACCTATTATTGGTTCTATCAAAGAATTTTTTATGTCTTCTCAACTATCTCAATTTATGGATCAGACAAATCCATTAGCTGAGTTGGAACATAAAAGAAGATTGTCAGCTATGGGTCCAGGTGGTTTATCAAGAGAGCGTGCCGGTTTTGATGTTCGTGATGTACATAGGACTCACTATGGTCGTATTTGTCCTATTGCTACTCCTGAGGGTCCAAATATTGGTTTAGTTGGACATCTTGCATCTTTTTCTAGAATCAACGAATTTGGTTTTATTGAAACTCCATATAGAAAAGTTATTCATGATATTGGAAATAAAGCCAATGTAACTGAAGGTGAGATTTTAAGAGAAGATATCAAAGATGATAATGGTCAGGTACTATTGAAAGCCAATACAGAAATTACTAACGATATCGCTAAGAAATTAGCAGAAACTAAATTAAATATCATTCCAATAAAATCTAGAGTAACTAGTGAAATAGTTTATCTTGATGCTTTTATTGAAGAGCAATATGTTACTACGGCTGCTACTACACCGATTGATGAGAATGGTTATTTTGTTAATGACAAAGCAGAGGTTCGTCTTCATGGTGAGCCAACCCAGGAGTTGATCAAGAGGGTTGATTTCATGGATGTAGCTCCATTTCAAATTATTAGTATTACTACTGCTTTGATTCCATTTTTAGAGCACGATGATGCTGTTCGAGCTTTGATGGGTACGAATATGCAAAGACAGGCAGTTCCATGCATTAGTCCCGATGCACCTTTAATTGGTACTGGTATTGAAAAAAAGGCAGCTTGTGATTCTGGACAGGTGATTGTTGTAAAAGAAGATTGTAAAGTCACTAGCGTTGATGGTAAAGAAATTGAAACTATTGATAAAAATGGACAAATTGAAAAATTTTTATTAAAGAAATTTATTAGATCTAACGCTTCTACCTGTATAAATCAACATGCAGTTGTAGTAGCTGGGCAATCACTAAAAAAAGGAGATGTGTTGGCAGATGGACCAGCTACAGAAGGTGGTGAACTAGCCTTGGGTCAAAATATTTTAGTAGCATTTATGGGTTGGGAAGGTGGTAATTATGAGGATGCTATTTTACTTTCAGAAAGGTTAGTAGAAGATGACCGTTATACTTCTATTCATATAGAAAATTATACAGTTGATGTGCGTGATACAAAGCTGGGTCCTGAAGTTGTTACTCGAGATATTCCAAATATTGGTGAAGAAAAATTAAAAGATTTAGATGAAGAGGGAGTTATTAGAATTGGTGCAGAAGTTTATTCAGGTGATATTTTGGTAGGTAAAATTACTCCAAAAGGTGAAACAGAATTATCAGCAGAAGAAAAATTACTTAGAGCAATTTTTGGTGAAAAGGCTAAAGATGTAAAAGATAGCTCTTTATATTTAGAACATGGAGAGCATGGTAAAGTTGTAAATATTAAAATTTTCTCTAGAGAAAAAGGTGATAAGTTAGCTTCTGGAGTAAGTAAATCTATTCAAATATCTGTAGCACAATTAAGAAAAATTCAAGTTGGAGATAAAATGGCTGGACGACATGGTAATAAAGGTGTTATTTCAAGAATAGTACCAGTAGAAGATATGCCATATTTAGCAGATGGTACACCAATAGATATTATATTGAATCCGTTAGGTGTAGCCTCTCGTATGAATATTGGACAGATATTAGAAACTCATCTCGGATTGGCCGCAAAATCACTTGGTTATAAAGTTGCTACTACTCCATTAAATGGTACACCTGAAGAATCTATTAAAGATGAATTAGAAAAAGCTGGTTATCCTAGAGATGGTAAATTAAAACTACATGATGGACGAACAGGAGATACTTTTGATCAACTAACTACAGTTGGCTATGTATATATGTTGAAACTAAATCACTTAGTTGAGGATAAGATTCATATGCGATCCATTGGTCCTTACTCATTGGTTACTCAACAACCTCTTGGTGGTAAAGCTCAGTTTGGTGGTCAGCGTTTTGGTGAAATGGAAGTATGGGCACTTGAAGGTTATGGCGCTGCGTATACATTACAAGAAATGTTGACAATTAAATCTGATGATGTTCCAGGTAGAGCAAAAGCTTATGAAGCAATTATTAAAGGTGAGAAAATAAGTAAATTAAATATTCCAGAATCATTCAATGTATTGGTAAGAGAATTGAAAGGTTTGGCTTTAGATGTTGAACTTTTAGGTGGCGGTGATCAAATAAGTCCAAATGAAGTTAAGAAAGATGAAATATCTACAGAAGAGAAAAAGGCATCAACTAAACCAGCTGAAAAAAATATTGAAGAAGATAAATCCGGCAAAACAAAAGAATCTGCCGCAGAGAAAGATAAATAATTATGAGAGACGAAATAGTAACCCAAAATTTAAATTTCAATGCTATTAAATTGAAAGTAGCTTCACCAGAAGATATTTTGAATTGGTCTTTTGGCGAAGTTTTAAAACCGGAAACTATTAATTATCGTACTCAGAAACCTGAAAAAGATGGTTTGTTTTGTGAAAAGATTTTTGGACCCTCAAAAGATTGGGAATGTTATTGTGGTAAGTATAAAAAAATAAGATACAAAGGAATTATTTGTGATAAATGTGGAGTTGAGGTAACTAGAAGTATTGTTAGAAGAGAGAGAATGGGACATATAGAATTATCAACCCCCGTATCTCATATTTGGTTTTTACGAGGTGTTCCATCAAAAATTGGTTTAATGTTAGATTTGTCTGTTCAAGAATTAGAAAAAGTTATATATTTTGCGAATTTTATTATTACAAATGTTGATAGTGATTTGAGAGATGAATCACTAGGACAAATTGAGATAGAATTCCAAGCAAAGAAAAAATCAATTGAAGCTGAATTTAGTAGGATAGCTACTAGTATAGAACAAAGAAAATTAGAAAAGATTAATGAAGATCAAAAAGATTCCGAAAAGAAAAAAATTAATAAAGAATTTGATGAAGAGATTAAGGCAAATGCAGAGATTAAAGAAGAAAAAATGCTTGATTTGGCTGAAGCAGTAGATTTGGCAAAAAAAGAACTGAAGCAATTGAAACCAATGCAAATAATTTCGGAGCAGATGTATCGAGATTTATCATTGAAATATGGTCATGTTTTCGAAGCAAGTATTGGCGCCGAAGCAATTAGAAATTTATTATTAGAGGTTGATCTTGATAAAATCATCAAAGAGCTAGAAGTGGTAGTCGTTGATGCTCCAGAGAGTAAGAAGAAACGTTTGATTCGAAGACTTAGATTATATAGAAGTTTCAAAAAGAATAAATTTCGACCTGAGTGGTTGGTAATGACACATATTCCAGTAATTCCACCAGACCTTCGCCCAATGGTACAATTAGATGGTGGAAGATTTGCTGCATCAGACTTGAATGATCTATATAGAAGAGTTATCAATAGAAATAATCGTCTAAAAAGACTTGTGAATTTAAATGCTCCTGAGGTTATTAGACGAAATGAAAAACGAATGTTACAAGAAGCTGTCGATGCTTTGATAGATAATAATGCACGACATGGTAAAACTGTAACTGCTTCAACTGGTCAGAAAAGAATGTTAAAATCTATTGCTGATATTTTGAAAGGTAAACAAGGTAGATTTAGACAAAACTTATTAGGTAAACGTGTTGATTATTCTGGACGATCTGTAATTGTAGTTGGCCCACATTTAAAAATGTCAGAATGTGGTCTACCTAAGAAAATGGCTTTAGAATTATTCAAACCGTTCATAATTAGTCAATTAATAAAAAGAGAATTTGTACATAATGTAAGAAGTGCTGGTAGATTTATAGAGTCTGGTCGTCCAGAAGTTTGGGATATTTTGGAAGAAGTTACAAAAGATTCTCATGTATTATTAAATCGTGCCCCAACTTTACATAGATTGGGTATTCAAGCTTTCAAACCCGTTTTGATCGAAGGTTTAGCTATTCAAATACATCCATCGGTATGTCCTGCTTTTAATGCTGATTTTGATGGTGATCAAATGGCCGTACACGTACCATTGACTGAAAATGCAAAAAAAGAAGCAGCTGAAATAATTGCTTCTGTAAAAAATATATTAAAACCTTCAACAGGTTCTCCGGTTGTTGCACCTCAACAAGATTTAGTTTTGGGCTGTTATTACCTATCTAAATTAAAAGAAAAAAAAGAAGGGGTGAATTTGAAAATTTTAAGTTCTAGAGAAGAAGCATTGATGGCATATGAACTTAAGCATATTCATATTCAAGAGCAAATTAAAGTAAAATTAGATAAGGAAGTTATTACAACATCTGCGGGAAGAATTATCTTTAATGATATTTTACCAAAGGACTGGGGTTATATTAATGAGGTAATGGATAGAAAAGCTTTAGTTCAATTAATTGCTGATTGTTTGAATAAACATGGCAATGAGGAAACAGTTTTATTGTTAGATAATATTAAAGAACTTGCTTTTAATTATCTTACAAACTCTGGAATTAGTTGGGGTATGAGTGATCTTATAATCCCTACGAAGAAAAAGAAAATAATGGAAGAAGCAGAAAATCAAGTAGAAGAAATTCAATCTCATTATGAGCAAGGTTTATTAACAGATGATGAGCGTCATGTAAAAGTTATTGAAATTTGGTCATCAATCAAAGATGAAATGCAGAAAATTAGTAGAGAAGCGCTTGATCCAAATGGTCCGGTTTATGCAATGATTGAGTCTGGTGCTCGTGGTTCATGGGGGCAAACAACTCAGATGATGGGTATGAAGGGATTAGTGACAAATCCGTCTGGCGATACTATTGAATTGCCTGTTAAAGGAAGTTTCAAAGAAGGTTTTGACGTTTTAGAATATTTTATTTCTACTCATGGTGCTAGAAAAGGTCTTTCTGATACAGCTTTACGTACAGCAAATGCTGGTTATTTGACTAGACGTTTAGTGGATGTTAGTCAAGATATTATTATTACAGAACATAGTTGTAAAACAAAAGAAGGTTTTGCAATCACTAGAGCAGAGAGTGAAGAAATGGGAGATGATTTTGAAAAACGGTTACTAGGTAGAGCATTATTTGAAGATATAATAAATCCAAAAACTAAGAAAGTTGTTATTGAAAAAAATGAAATTATTACTGAAGAATTATTACCAAAGATAGAAAAGCTAAAACTTGATGAGGTTAAGGTGCGCTCTGTAATTTTATGTCGTGCAAAATGGGGCGTTTGTAAACTATGTTATGGTAATGATTTGGGTTATAACAAACTTGTTGAGATGGGTACAGCAGTAGGTATAATAGCTGCTCAAAGTATAGGTGAGCCAGGAACTCAATTAACTATGAGAACTTTTCATACTGGTGGTGTGGCTGGATCTGATATTACTCAAGGTTTACCTAGAGTTGAAGAAATTTTTGAAGCTCGTCCAATTAAAAATCCTGCTATTATGGCCGATGTTACTGGTCAGATTGTTATAACTGACGAAGCAAAAGGAGCAAAGAAAATTGTTATTAAACACAAAGCTGTTGAAGAAGAAAAATATGTATATCGTAGCAAAAAAGTAGAAGTTAAGGTTAAGGACGGGGATAAAGTCAAAGAAGGTGATATTTTATTCAATTTAGGAAATAAAGAAACGATTGCAAAAAATAATGGAGTTATTAAAATTGAGGAGAAAGCTGTTCTTATAATAGTTGATGCTGATAAAGAAAAAGAATATATAGTACCATCCGGTCAAATGTTAAGAATGAAGAATGGTGATTTAGTAGTAAAGGGTGATCGGTTAACAGATGGTAGTATTGATTTACACCAATTATTCTTCCTAAAAGGTCAGGAAGCTGTACAGAGATATATGATTAAAGAGATTCAATATATTTATTCATCACAAGGTCAGAAATTAAATGACAAACATATTGAAATTATTGTAAAACAGATCTTCTCAAGAATATATATTAAAGACCCAGCTGATACAAACTTGGTATCAGGTGAAATTGTAGAAAAAACCAATTTCTTAGAGACAAATGATGAGACTAGAAAAGAAGGTGGAAAAGAGGCCGTTGGTGAACAATTACTATTGGGCATTACTAAAGCATCTTTATCTATCGATAGTTTCTTGTCTGCTGCTTCTTTCCAAGAAACAGCTAGAGTCCTTATTGATGCAGCAGTAACTGGCAAAGTCGATAGATTAAGAGGATTAAAAGAAAATGTAATTATTGGTAAACTGATTCCTGCAGGAACAGGTTATAAAAAATAATCATTAGTTTTTAATTTGCTAGATTAAGACCTCCCCTTCATTATATGGGTACTTTTTACGTTGATTTATCAGTTATTAAATGGTAAAATTCAATTAAATTTACTCTAAATAGTATTAACTAATAATTAGTCATGAAGAAGAAGAAGTTAGACAAATATAAAAAAGAAGCTAAAAAAGATATAGGCAACGACGATCTTGAAATTGGAGAGGATAATTATTTGAAACCGGAAACAAAAAACAGCATTTTTGTTATTACAGTATTTTTGTTAATAGTAATATCGATATTTAGTTTATTTGGTTGGGCTGGGTCTTTAGGAAAAATGATTAATACATCTCTGTCTTATTTATTTGGTTGGGGTAAATATATTTTTCCAGTTATGTTAGGACTGATAGCATTTGTAATATTGAACCCACGTAAATATAAGTTGAAGTTAACAAACTATTTAGGATTTGGTTTGATGATTTTAAGTTATTCTGGTTTTATACATTTGGCCGGTGTGCCGATAGATCAAGCTACAAGTGCAATAAGTGAAGGTAATGGTGGTGGAGCAGCTGGATTATTATTATCTTATATTTTTATTAAAGCTGTTGGAATTTGGGTAGCAGGAATAATATTAGTATTTTTATTTGTAATATCTATTCTCATCTCATTTGATATCACATTACGTCGTGTTCTTGAGAGTGGAAATATATTTAGAGGAGTAACAGAGAAGTTTAGATCTTTTTATTATAAGATACAAAATAATATGGAGACTACTAAGAATGATGCTGAGGATGAAGATGTTGATGAGGAAGATGATCAAGAGCAAGTCTCAGAAGCTGAGTTCAACGTAAAAGAATTAGGTGAGAAATCTACTAGTTCATCAGAAGAGGCTCCTTTAATTGTTAGCAAACCGGAAAAAGAAACTGATCAATTGAATATTTTTAAAAAATCTAAAAATAGTATTAATAAAGTTGATATCCCAATTGATTTATTGGATTCAAGTTCTGATAAACCAACAAGTGGTGATATAGAAGCAAATAAAGATATCATTTTTAACACACTTAAAAGTTTTGGTATTGATGTAGAGATGGGAGAAATTCAAATTGGTCCCACGGTTACACAATTTACGTTAAAACCATTGGATGGAGTAAAGCTATCTCAGATAGTTACATTAAATAATGATTTATCTCTTGCTTTGGCAGCTCACCCAATTAGAATTGAAGCACCTATACCTGGCAAATCTCTTGTTGGGATTGAGGTTCCGAACAAATCTATTGCTGTCGTAAAATTGAAAGAACTTTTGATGAGTCGTGAATTCAAAAAACGAAAGTCTAATTTAACAATCGCTTTAGGTAAAGATGTTGCAGGTAATAGTTGGTTGGCGGACTTAGATTCTATGCCTCATTTATTAGTGGCTGGTGCCACTGGATCAGGTAAGTCAGTTTGTTTAAATGATATTTTAATTAGTTTATTATACCAAAATTCTCCTGAGCAACTTAAGTTAATCTTGATTGATCCGAAGAGAGTAGAGATGACAGCATATAATGACATTCCACATTTAATAACGCCAGTAATTAATCAGACTGACAAGACAATCAATGCATTACGATGGGTAGTAGCTGAGATGGACAGACGTTATGAACTTTTATCTAAAACTGGACATAGAAATATTCAAGGTTTCAATAATAATAGTGATGAAATGATGCCATTTTTGGTTTTGGCAATAGATGAGTTGGCCGATTTAATGTCTACTGCATCTAAAGAAGTAGAGGCGGCTATTATCCGTCTTGCGCAAATGGCTAGAGCAGTCGGTATTCACCTAATATTAGCCACTCAGAGGCCTTCTGTGGATATTATTACAGGATTGATTAAGGCTAACATTACAACCAGAATAGCCTTCTCTGTAGCCTCTCTTGTTGATTCTAGGACTATCCTAGATACGTCCGGAGCAGAAAAATTGTTAGGAAAAGGTGATATGTTATATATTTCACCTTCATTATCAAAGCCAAAAAGATTGCAAGGCGCATTGGTTAATGATCAAGAAATTGAAAGAGTTCTGAGTTATTGGAAGAGTAAAGGACAGCCAGAGTATATTGAAAATATCACTGAGAGAGTAGTTGATAAAACTTTATCTGGAAATTTTGAAGATTTAGGAGATGATGAATTAGTTGAACAAGCAAAAGATGTTGTTTTAAAAGCTGGTAAAGCTTCAGCCTCATTGTTACAACGTAGATTGAGAGTTGGTTATGCTAGGGCAGCAAGGTTATTAGATATTCTAGAAGACCAGGGTGTGATTGGACCAGGTGAAGGTGCAAAGCCAAGAGAAATTTTAATTGTTGGTGAAGAAGAATATAATGAAGAAGAACATAACGGTTTACCGGTAGATGATGAGGATGCTGACGATAGTGATGATGAAGATGAAGAGGATGAAATTGAAGAAGAAAGTAAGAAAATTGAATAATGGATTTTAAAAAGAAAAAATTAGATAAATCAAAAACACTTGGAGAACGTCTAAGGATTACTAGAGAAGAATTAAATGTAAGTGTTGATCAAGCTGCTCAAGAAGTGCAGATACAAAAAAAATATTTAATTGCTTTGGAGGAAGGTAATTATTCTTCGTTACCTGGTCCTGTATATATAGAAAGTTTTTTAAAAAAATATGCTGAATATCTTGGAGTAAGTAGTGATTTTGTACTTTCTATTTATAATCAACATGAGAAGAGAGTATATAAGGAAGGAAATAAACAAACATTTTCACCTAAGCCCAAGGAGTTACCAAAAGAGTTTATTACACCTTTATTGATTAGGAGAATTATGATAGGTGTAGTAATATTATTAGCACTGACGTATGTAGGGTTTGAAGTATCCAAGATTTTTTCTCCTCCCAAATTAATCATTAGTAGTCCAGCAGATTTTCTAACAGTCAATGATAATATTCTTCAAGTAACAGGTGCTACTGACAGTTCAGCAATATTAACAATTAATGGTAAAGAAATATTGATTAATGAAGATGGTAATTTTTCAGAAACTATTTCATTAAAAGAAGGTATTAATGATATTGTAATTTCATCAATCAAAGAAAAAAGTAAAGCAACTTCAATCACGAAGCATATATTATATGAAATTTCACAAACTAAATAATTCCGGCAAAGCCGGATCAGGCTCTGCCTGAAATTAATAACTAAAAAGATAATATGACTAAAGATAATCAAAAAGATCAAGGTGCAAAAGACAAAGCCACTCAAACAGCTATAGATCAGATAAAAGAACGGTTCGGTGAAGGATCTATTATGAAATTTGGAGATATAAAAAAATCTGATATAGAATCTATTCCAACTGGATGTTTATCTCTTGATCTCGCATTGGGTGTAGGTGGAGTACCGCGAGGTAGGATAGTAGAAATTTATGGCCCAGAGGCATCAGGTAAAACAACCTTAGCTCAACACATTATAGCTAGTGTACAAAAACAAGGTGGCACAGCAGCATTTATTGATGCAGAGCATGCATTAGACCCAGCATATGCAAAAAAAATTGGAGTAAATGTTGATGAACTATTAATTTCTCAACCTGATACAGGTGAACAGGCTTTAGAAATATTGGAAACATTAGTAAGGTCAAGCTCTGTAGATGTGGTTGTTATTGATTCTGTTGCAGCTTTGGTGCCAAAAGCTGAAATAGAGGGTGATATGGGGGATTCTCATATGGGATTACAAGCAAGGTTGATGAGTCAGGCATTGAGAAAATTGGCAGGGATAGTCAGTAAGTCTAAAACTACTGTAGTTTTTATTAATCAGATTAGAATAAAAATTGGAGTATTTTTTGGTAATCCAGAAACTACAACTGGTGGTATGGCATTGAAGTTTTATTCATCAGTTCGAATTGAAGTACGAAGAGCCGCTCAGATTAAAAAAGGAGATGTTATCATCGGTAATCGGGTTAAGTGTAAAGTGGTAAAAAATAAAGTGGCTGCTCCATTCAAAATTACTGAATTTGATATTATGTATAACGAAGGTATTTCTGTAGCTGGCGATATGATAGATACAGGAATATTATATAAAGTGATCAAGAAGAGCGGAAATACTTTTTCTTATGGAGATATTAAGCTGGGTGTAGGTAGAGAAAATGCAAGATTTTTCTTAAGAGAAAATAATAAGTTGATGGAAGAGATTAGAGGTAAAATTATCGAAGTTGTTGATAAAGGGGAAGATGATAATAAAGAAGTAAATAAGGATGTAGAAGATAAGAAATAACAAATAATAACATAAAATACCTCACAATAAAAGCGGGGTTTTTTATTTGTAAATTTCAGTGAATATGATAAGATAGGCACACAAAAATAATATAAAATTGAACATTAATAATAAATCAAGGAGGAAAAAATTGAGTTCTAAGATCGTTATAGCGATTGATGCTATGGGTGGTGATAATTATCCGGAGTCTCCAGTTCTTGGGGCATTAATGGCGTTGGATATGTTTTCTGACATTGAAGTCCAGCTTGTTGGGGTGCCTTCAATAATTTCTGATGAACTTGGAAGACTTGATACGGTTGTACGAAAAAAACTCGTAACAAAACATTCTAATCGAATCAAGATAATTGATGCATCTGATGTTATCCCGATGGATTTCAAAAAATCGGCGGATGTGCTTACTAGAAGAGAGTCATCAATATTCATCGGAAGTCAAGGAGTAAAAAAAGGAGATTTCCATGCATTTGTGAGTGCCGGCAATACCGGTGCATTATTAGCTGCTGCGTATAGACGCATTGCACGTATATCGGGAATTTCACGCCCTGCTTTATCTGTGGTTTTTCCAACCGCAAATGGCCCATGTGTTGGGCTGGATGTCGGTGCTAATGCAGAAAATACTGTTAAGCACCTGATTCAGTTTGGAATAATGGGAAAAATATATTCTCAGATGGTTTTGGGAGTAAGGGTTCCTCGTGTTGCTCTTATGAATATCGGTGAAGAAGATTCAAAAGGCCCGCCATTGTATATTGAGGTTCATAGACAGTTGAGAGAATTATCAAATAGAGGGATAATTAATTTTATCGGAAATGTTCAAGGAGGAGATATTTTTTCCGGCAAAGCGGATGTTATCATATTTGATGGGCTTCTGGGTAACGTACTGTTGAAGCAGGCTGAAAGCTTAATACCAACTTTGAAAGGTGCAATTCAAAGAAAACTTTCTGAAAGTAGTTTTTTTCATAAAGTGGTTGCAGGAACGGTTAGTATTTTGCTGAAGTCCTTGGTTGGAGCAATAAGAAAAGAGTTTGATTACCAGCAATATGGTGGAGTACCATTTCTTGGTGTAAATGGGGTCGTAGTGAAAGCTCATGGGAAATCAACTCCGCTTGCTATCATGCATGCCATACGAGTTGCTAGGGAAGCATGTGTAAAAAATCTTGTCGGTGTGATACGACAGGAAATTAGTTCCCTTTCAATTTAATTATTTAAACGTTAGATTTTTTAAATCTGGCGTTTTTTATATGCTGAATTTTTTTAGAATAATTTGTTGCCCCAGCCATTTACTGGACATGTCAGAGAGATGAGGCGTTATATCACTGAAAAAGAAAGAATGCTCATTACTCTTTGATAGAGATTTTTCAATTTCAGGATTTTTTTTGAGGAATTTTTTAATTTCTAGTGAGGTTTGTTCCGCAGGATCAACAAGTGAAATTTGTTTTCCAGCCTTTTCTTTGATAATTGTCTTAAGTAGTGGGTAATGAGTACACCCTAATATTAATGTATCAATTTGTTTTTGTTTAAGTGGAGATAAATATGTATTTACTATAGATTTTGTTACAGGTTTGTTTATCCATCCTTCTTCTGCTAGTGGCACAAAGAGTGGGCACGCTTGACTGATAATAGTGTAGCTCTTGTCTGATTTATGAATTAAAGTTTTATAAATATTACTATTAATCGTAGCCCTTGTTCCAATAATACCGATTTTTTTGTTATTTGATATTTCCAATGCTTTTTTTACTGCTGGTGTTATTACTTCAAAAATTGGGATATTTGGAAATTTGTTTTTTAATTCATCTGAGGCTACGGCAGAAGCAGTGTTACAGGCAATAATAATAATTTTTACACCTTTTTTTATTAGAAAATTAGCATCCTCTATAGCATACTTAATTACCGTTTCTTTGCTTTTTATCCCATATGGTGTACGTGCAGTATCTCCAAAATAGGTTATTTGGTACTCGGGGAGCAGTTTAAAAATTTCTTTGACGACAGTCAATCCTCCTACTCCTGAGTCAAATATTCCTATCATAAATTTACTATAGAATTATAATTTATCTTTACAAACGTTGTAACTTTTTTATCAGCTGTCTTATAATATTTATTTAATGCATTATGTCGTCTTATTCCTAAGCATTTCATTTTCGCTTTTTTTGCTGCTAATACTCCACTGTAAGAATCTTCTATAACAAGGATTTCAAAAGTTTTAACATTTTCAAAAGATTTTGCCGCTTTTATAAATATATCAGGTTCTGGTTTACTTTCTTTGACATTATCACCAGAAATAATTTCTTTAAAGAATTTATTTAACTTAAACTTTGACATAGCATAATCGATTACATCTGATGGAGATGATGAAGCCACTACCATGGGAATATTATTTTTTTTAAATTTTTTTATTAAGGTTAATATGCCTGGTACCAGCTTTAATTCTTTGTCAAAGACTTCTAATAAAAGTTTTGTCCTTACTTTCATGATTTGGTTGTATGAACCTTTTAATTTAAACTTTTTCTTAAGTATATTTATTACTTCTTTTTGACGGCGACCTCTGAAATTAATATCAATAAAAGTAAGCATAGAATTCTTATCAGGAAATTCTATTCCGACTTTTTTGAAATATATATTCGTAGATTTAATCCAGAGTGGTTCGGAGTCAATAATTACTCCGTCCATATCAAAGATTACAGCTTTTATCATTTAGCAATACTTTTAATATAGTCAACAATTTTAGCCTGATTAGTTTTAAGAATTTTTTGTGTATCACCTTCAACAGTTATTCTTAACAAAGGCTCTGTATTAGAAGGTCTTACATTTACCCACCAATCTTCATATTCAATAGTAATACCATCTAATTCATCTTGTTTGCCATCACTAAATTCTGCTTTAACTTTCTTGATTACTTCGTCAACGTCATTAACTTCGATATTTACTTCATCAGCCTTACTAAATGGTTTAAGTGGTTCTACAATTTCAGATAATTTTTTATCTTCTTCAGTAATTAACATTAGCAAAGTTAAAAAGGCGATAAAGCCAGAGTCAGCGTAGAAATTATCTCTAAAGCTATAGTGAGCAGAAACCTCTCCTCCCATAATACCTTTATTATCTTTCATTCCTTGCGCTACATTAACAAATCCAACTTTTGTTCTAATAGGAACTCCACCCCACTCTTTAACTTTGGTAGGGACAGCTTTACTGCAAACAGCGTTATAGGCGATACCTGAGCCAGGCTCTTTCTCTAAGAAGTGTTTTGCCAATATTAAAAGAGTGGTGTCCGCTGGAACAAACTCACTATTTTCATCAACAAAAAATAATCGATCTGTATCACCATCAAGGATTACTCCAAAATCAGCTCCAGTTTCTTTGATTTTTGCTTTTATGCCAACTTGAGATTCTTCTAATAGTGGATTTGAAGGATGAGCAGGGAAATTACCATCAAGTTCAAAATTAATTGGTATTAATTCACATGGTAGTTTTTCAAATACTAGAGGCATAATTTTGCCGGCCATACCATTACCTGCATCTACAACGATTTTAAACGGTTTGATTTTGTTTATATCGACAAATGAAAAAATATGTTCTAAGTAACCTTCTGTCGTATCGATTTCTTTAGTAGTCCCTGTTTTATCAGAAATAGTAAATTCTTTACCATCAATAAATTCATAAAGTTCTTTTCCACGCACCATAGAAATACCATTATCAATAGTTGTCATTTTTAGACCGTTATATTCTTTTGGATTATGTGATGCGGTTATCATTACACCACCATCATATTTGAAATATCCAGCAGTAAAATATACTTGATCAATCGGCACCATGCCAATATCGTCTACATCAACACCTTGACTGTTTACACCTTCAATAAATTTTTTTGATAATTCAGGAGAACCCAATCTCATGTCTCGTCCGACTACTATTTTTTTAACACCAGTTAATTGGGCATACCCTTGTCCAGCGATATAAGCTGTATCTTCATTTAAATCATCTGGGTAAACTCCTCTAATATCATAAGATTTGAATACTTTTTGATTAATTTTTTTCATTGTTTTTTCCTTTCAAACTTTTTTTATTAATTTGAATAATTTTAGCGACTGTACCAAAGAACCAAATTGTTCCTAGAAAACCTACTAACCAGCCAATATATGGAATGTTTTTTAGTAGAACAAAAATAAATGTACCTAAGAGCATGGCCCATATAAGAGGCGCATCTTCATTTGATTTTTTTAGGTTTAATATTTTATTTCCAATAAATAACCCGATAAATATTGGACTGATAAAATATAGGAATATGTATATTGCCATTGATATTATGGCAAGTGGAATACCAATAACTGTGATAGAAATAAGAATAGCTGCGAAAGGTATGCCCACTATCATGATTAAGCCCAACAGTATTTTGTTAAAAGGGTAGACAGCTAATTCTGAGACAATTCTTTTACTTGTTTTTTCAAATAGACTTACGAGTAATGTACCGACAAGTAGCATACTAAAGAAGCTTATTAGTTTTGCGTATATCCAATAAGAAGATAGGAATTTCTTTGCTTGGGTAATTTTTTCTGGGACTAGTTTGTGAATAGTATTTCCTTGAATAGTAGCTTTGTCGTTAATGACGGCAATTCTGTCCCCGCGATATTCAAACCTTCCATTTATAACCGTCTTTTCATCGATATTGACTTGGCCTAAATCGTCTAATATTAAAGTAACATTATTACCCACTGTGTTATTAATATTTATTTCTCCTCCGTAACCATAAATACTGCCATTGACCGGAGCATTAATATTAATATTTGCAGATATAAATGATAGTGTCCAACCAATCGTTGCTTTGTTAGTAATTGTAGTATCGTTTGATATTATATTAATATTTTTACCGATAGAGTTGGAGATATTTACTTCCGCACCTATTACTCTAACATTGCCGATAACAGGGCCATTAATTTCAATTGTTTCGGCAATAGCAAGTACATCACCAGAAACTTCACCGTTAATTATTAATTTTTGGCCAGCGATTACAATTATATCTCCTTGGATGTCACCATTAATAGTGATATTTTCTCCATACCTAAAGAAATTATCTTCTATGATTGTATCTTCCGATACTATAATTGTTTCTCCACCAAAATTTTCAAATATTGGTTTTAAGTAATTATTATATGTATTATCAATAGTGCTTTGTGCGATAGAGATTTGAGGAATTAAAAAAATGGTCAAGATTAAAAAAAATGACCAAAATATTAGTTTTTTATGATTCATATTGGTTGGATAATAATTATTTAAGTAATACTAATATACCACTTAACTAAGCTATTTTCAAGACTTTTTAGCAATGGTTATTAAATTAAAACCACTAAGCATGTTGCTAGTAATATCTTTTTTTGTATAGAATTGTTTAATAGTTTTTAGGTTGTTTTTTTTCAGCAGTCCTGAAATTTCATTTTTTGTAAAAGCATGTAAAAATCTTTCGGCTTGTACTTGGCCCTGGCTATTTTTCCATGGTTTTGATACGTCTTTCCAGTCAAGGTTATTGTTACCGATGATTTTATCCAATGAAAATTTTGCTATTGTTGGCCACCATTTAGTATTTAGTAAGTTCCAGTTTGTCATAATTAAATATCCACCAGGTTTTAAGACGCGATAAAATTCGTTAATAGTTTGTAATCTAAGTTTTTTACTAGGAATGTGATGTAAAGTGGCTATGCAGAATATAGTATTGAATTTATTATCTGAAAAGGGTAGAGTGGTTATATCGCCAGTTTGGAAATTGGCAGTAGGATAGCTTTTTGAAGCAATTTGTATAAGGCTATTACTACTGTCTAGGCCGGAATAATTTATTCCCTTTTCTTTAAAGAATTCAAATAATCTTCCATTGCCACAACCGGCATCAAGAACATTGTCTCCATTTTTTACATATTCATTAAAAAATTCAAAATCATGCCATGGGAATTTCCTGGTACTAGAAAAATGATCAGCTGTTTGATCGTAGCCTAGTCTATTTTTTTCCATTATTGATTTAGCAATATCCTCTTTCATATGACTCCAAAAGTTTCAAAAAAATATATTTATAATTTAATTAAGCTTAATCCTCAAGATCCAGAAGGATTGCGACAAGCTAAGCGTGATTTAGCTAAGAAATATGATACTACTATTATAGCTAATTCTTTGATTTTAGAGTACTATCGAAAGTTTTTCAAGCCCGGACGGTATTCTAAGATCGAACGTCTTTTACGTAAACGTGAAATTAGAACTTTATCTGGTATTGCCCCGGTAACAGTGCTAACTAAGCCTTATCCGTGTCCTGGCCGTTGTGTTTATTGTCCTACGGAAAAACAAATGCCAAAAAGTTATATTGCTTCTGAGCCAGCTGCCCAACGAGCCTTACGTTTGAAATTCAATCCATATAATCAAGTAAAAATGAGAATCAAAGCTCTGGAAGCCAACGGGCACAGTGCAGATAAAATTGAACTAATCGTTTTAGGTGGTACTTGGTCATACTATACCAAGAAATATCAAGATTGGTTTATCAGGAGATGTTTTGAAGCGGCTAATGAAAAGTCATCTAAGACAATCGCAGAGGCTCAGAAGATTAATGAAAAGGCTAAGCATAAAATCATTGGACTTACTTTGGAGACAAGGCCGGATTATGTAACTAAAGATGAATTATGGAGAATGCGAGAATTGGGCTGTACCCATGTTCAAATCGGTGTACAAACGTTGGAACATGAAATTCTTGATTTGATAAAAAGAGATGACAGTATAGAAAACATAAAAAGAGCTACAAATATGCTGAGAGATTTTGGGTTTAAGATAACTTATCATCTGATGCCAGGCCTTCCAGGGGCAACTCCTAAGTCAGATTTAGCCACCTTTAAAAAAGTATTTAATGATCCTGGTTTTAAACCAGACATGCTTAAGATATATCCATGTGTGGTAATCAAATCAACTACACTATACAAATGGCACCAACAAGGTAAGTTCAAGCCATACAAAGGAAAGCGCTTAGCCAAACTATTGGTAAATATTAAAAAAGATATACCACCTTACGTACGTATTAATCGTCTGATTAGAGATATCCCTGGAAATGAAATAGTTGATGGAAATCTATCAACTAACTTACGTCAGTTACTTCATAATGAAGGAGTGGTTTGTAGATGTATTCGTTGTCGTGAAGCAAGAAAGTCGTCAGTGACTGAAAAAGATGTTAAATTAGTAATTAGAAAATATAAAGCAGGTCAGGGGACAGAATATTTTATTAGTTTCGAAAGCAATGATTATAAAAAATTATATGCATTTGCTAGATTGCGATTGCCAGACAAAAAAAAGAGAAAAGCTAGTGAAATGAAAATTGTAAGGTTTTTTGATAAAAAAGAAATTACTGTTAAAGGGGACGAGCTGGCATTCGATATAGATACTGCATTGATAAGAGAATTACACACCTATGGAGAATTAATCCCGGTTGGTTCAAAGAAAAAAGCAGTCCAACACATTGGTTTTGGTAAACGTTTGATGAAAGAAGCTGAGAAGATTTCTAAAGAAAAAGGATATAAAAAGTTATCTGTCATATCTGGCATAGGTGTTAGGGGATACTATAAAAAATTAGGATATAAATTAGATAAAACTTATTTATCTAAAAAGTTAAGTTAGTCTTTATACTTTTTTGACAGCAAAAAAGTAACAAAAAACTGCTGGGGGCTTCAATGCGCTCCTCAGTAAATTTATTGTTACTATTTGGTATTGGCTTAATGAATCCCCCAGCCTGTCCGCCTTTGGCGGAACCCCAGCCAGAAAAAATAAATTAAGTTATAAAGTTTAATATAATATTAATTATGGCTAATATTAGCCATTTTTTGTGTATTAACTCTTGACAAGATAAGCATGTGGGTGTATGCTGATATGTTATACATAAAAAATTCAATAACCGTATCTGATTTCGTGAAGGAGAGAGCATAAAATCGATACAAATAGATTTACTATTGCAGGTGCTCTCTTATAAGTTAGGACCTAATTTTTTTATCTAGTTTCTGTGCGGATAATATATACGCTCATAATAGTGGATAAAATATATAAATGAATGAAAATTTACAACATAAACTAAAAGACTCCTTTCGGGGAGAAAACACAAACGGAGGTTGGTATGTTTGAAGCTTTTACAATCGTAGTCTTAGTGGCTATCGTAATCGGCTTTATCATCAGATGCAACACACTCAAAAAGGATCTTCAGCAATCACAGGACGATCTTCATGCATCAAATGAAATATCTGATACTTATCGTAATTTCGTTATGGTAGTATCTGATGCGGTCAAAGGAAATAAACCGTATAATTATCTTGATGCTTTAAGAACTTGTGATATTGACAATGCCTGCGATGTAACCAGCATGATTAATTTCATCTATGCGATCAATTCGGCGACCAAGACTTTGCAGGAAGCAGAGTCCGGTTGTTCTGCTGGTAGTGTTGAGAGCAAAGCGGCTCATGTCCGTAAGATGGTCGAAGAAGCAAATACATTGGCTCTCATGGTCAATGAAACTCTTTGCATCAATTCCGACCAGATGCTTATCGATCTGGGCCGTTTCGAGCATGATGGTAATGTATCTGAAGTGACGAAATCGGTTGGTTACGCTAATGATACTCTGAGAGAGATCTTTAGTCAGTTCCAGAAGTTGAACGTTCAGATGGATCTTCTTGGTGTTTCTCGCGCAGAAGTCGGAATCGATTCCGATACTCCGCTTGCCAACTTCCTTGATACGGCAAGAACTATCGCTGATACCGATGTCCCGGAAGCCGACATGGATTCGACGGACAACGTGTCCGACGGAGACAAAGACACTAATCCCGAAGAGTAGTCAATAGTACATTAGTACGCATATTTTAACATTGAGACGGTCAAAATCCACTGACCGTCTTTTTTTTATTTTAATTAAATGTATTTGATATCCAAACGCCTAAGTAGTGAGTAATTGTAATTACAACTATCGCTATCAATAAATGTTCTCCGACAATATGCCAAGGTTTTACTTCTTGTTGTTTTGCCAAGATATAACTAAAGACGGACATTAATAATAGTCCAAAAATAATACTTACAATTATAGCTGTTGATAGGTTCAACATTACTAAAGGAATAATAAAAATTGAAGCAAAAATAGATTTGGTTAAGAATGTAGAAATAGTAGACATCCAAATCTCTTTGGTTGTGTGTTTATTTTCTGACTCTTCTGCTACATGGATGCCAAGGGCATCAGAAAATGCATCAGCAATCGCGATAGTAATAACTCCACCGATTACAGCTAGGCGTGATGAAGTACCTGCTTCAAGGCCAACCATTAATCCAAGAGTAGTAATAACCGCTGACGTTAATCCAAAACTAAATCCTACTTTAATTGAATGATTCATATATCAATTTTCTCATTCTTTAATAACAATGTAAAGTAGTTGACAGTATTACACATTTATTGATAAGATTGTTTATCAATATGAAATTAGTTGATAATAATAGAACCTTTAAAATCAGTAGGAGGTAACAATGTTTCGTAGAATTGTATTAATTCCAATTCTTTTGTTGTTTGTATTTGTTATGGGTAGCTGTATCCAGGAAACTGATAAGTACAGTAAAAACGACAAGGACGAGGCAGTAGTAGTTGATGCCAAGCAGGTACGGATTGATTCTTTGCAAAGTTTTTTGAAAAATCTTGTTGATTCACTACAACCAGTAGTTAACAATGCTATTGCAAGAAGTGAATTGATTTATGCGGAGAATCAACTACTAACAGCTGAGAATAGCAAACTCAATGCTCAACTAGCTCAAGCAAGGGATGAGGTTATTCCGGCTATGTTGGTCAGTTACGAAGTCTCGTATGAAGTTCAGCGGTGTGCCATTGAAGAAAAAGATGAAAAAGTAACATCTTTGAACAATGATCTGTGGAATGTCAATTATTTGAATGACGCGTTGAAGGGCGATCGTGCAGATCTTCAGACTCAACTTAACTGGATGACGCAATGGACCAAAAAGTATCAGCAAGATTCTAAGCGTGGTTTTTTCAAAGTGTTATTTGGTGCTGGCAAGGCTCCTGTGCCAGATGTTCCGAATCCTTTGTTGGAATAAACACGAATTGATGTTAAATGACAAACGGGAAGTAGTTACTGCTCCCCGTTTTTTTGTTTATGAAATTTGTTTCTTAGTAAAAATTGAAACGTCTTACGTTAGGTTGTCCTTCCGATGCAGGAATAGTTAAAATTTCATCTCTACCATCTCCATTAAGATCTCCAGATGTAACATTTATACCACCTTCAAAATCTTCGGTGTATGTATAATAATCATTTCTAAATATTGACCCATCTTTATTGAATACTCTAATCAAGGAGGCTGATTCATGCCCTACGCTAACTACAATTTCATTAACATCATCACCATTTACATCTGCGCCAGTTACTGATACACCACCTTTAAAATCTGTGGAAAAAGCATAAAATCCAGGATTTAGGAGATGAGCCTCTCCATTTCTAATCTGAAATATTTGTATGTGAGGTGATCCATATTCTGGTCCGGTAACAATTTCATCGATACCATCACCATCAATATCTATGGCCGTGGCTTTGATTCCTCCTCGGAAAGTATCTTTATCGTAGGCAAAAAAGTTTAGTAATGTATTTCCATTTTTATCATAAGCCATGACTTGAGCACCACCGCCTTTACCGGCAGTAACAATGATTTCGTCATCACCATCACCATCAATATCCCCAGAAGTTACATGAGTTCCTCCTTGAAATTGTCCATCTAGGGCGAAGAAGCCGGGTGATAAACGTTGACATCTATTATTGAATATTTGTATATGAGGACGACCACTAGGACCTGCAGCAGTAATTATTTCAGAAGAATTATCACCATCTAAGTCAGCTACAGTGACTCTTACTCCCGATCTAAGATGTTCCGCATATGCAAAGCATCTGCCCAATACAACGCCTTCACTATTGAATATGCTGATTTGAGGACCAAGGCCATCACCAGTACCGGTAATAATTTCTGCGATGCCATTGCCATTAGTATCTTTTGCAAAAATATTATAACCACCGCTTAATTTTTCGTTATATGCAAAGAATTGTTTAAAATCAGGAACAGTAAATTCGACTGCATTACTCATTTTTACATGTCCATTGGTGTCACGTACGCCAATCGCAACATGGTACGTTTTGCCAATTTCAAGTTTTGTATTAACATTATCATTAAAATACAGTTCCGAATGAGGAATGCGTAGTTGGCTTTTTGTTTGTACATTGCTGGACCATCCAGTATTGTTTTCTGGATAACTAGGTGTATCATCATCATAGGATATTGCCAATACATATGATTCAAATTTATCATTATGTATTGCTGGTACCCACTCAGCTTTTAGGTATGCTCCATCGATTTGTACAGCCTTAAGGGTTGTAGAAGTTACGCGTTCGCCAGTTTTTTTGTAATAACATGTCTCGGAATAATAATTATCAAAAGTTCCATCATTATTACATTGTGCCTGATGTCTATTGCCACAGGTATAGTTAGAATAGCTACCTACTTCAAAATCTTGATCGCCTTCATTCGGATGTGTTGTATTAATAGTTTGATCATCACATTTTCTTACTTCTCTTTTTAACCATAAAGCATTATCACTGCTCGTAGTGTAAGTGTCTATATCCAAAGAACTGTCAAAATGAGCTAGCCATAATGTATCTTCGTCCGCTGTTAATAGTTTTCCATTTCCAGAATTATAATTTGCTATTATTTCTTCTTCAGATCGAACTTTACTTGAAACTCTAACTTCGTCGAAAGTTGCTCGGCCTGCGTGATTGTAATAGTTGTTGTTTCTTACATATTCATTTCCCCTTTGTCCTAAAAATATTTTACCACTTGTGAAGTCTCTAATATCCCAGGTTGTTTCACCATAGCCACCTTCAAATTCATGAGCTACACCATTAACGTATACAGTTGGCGTGTCTGTTTCTGACCAAGTCATGACAAGATGAGCCCATTCATTATTTTGCCAAGTAAAATTGTAAGTTAGTGGGTTGCGCCATGCCTGAAAAGATCCATTTGATTTATAGGCAATAAATTGCATTAGATCATATCTAGTATCTTTACCTCTTCTAAACTCAAAAATATCTTTTTTGTCTTGATTTACAGCGCTTAAGATTTCCCAATATCCATTACTGTCAGAAGTCCAATCGTTTGGTTTGACCCAAGCTTCAATAGTTCCTTGAATTGGATTAAGACCTTCGTGGCCGTTATAGGTATATATTGGAACATCATCTTGTCCAACTTTTAATGCTTGTCCAAATTTACCAGTTACATAAGTGGGATCTGTGTCCATTTCAAATTTGGGAGTTGAAATACTAGACACGCTAGATGCGGTAAAAACACTTATTCCAATAATAAAAACTAGAAATAAGCTCCATAGTAAGTTCTTTCTCATATTTTTTTACTTTAATAATGATATATTGATAAATTTAGTATAGCATATAAATAATTGACACAATATCTAATTAAGTTAAAATATAAATATATGAAACATATAATCGCTGCAGGACCAGTAATAATAGAGGATAATAAAGTACTCGTAAATAAACATGGGGACACTGATTTTTGGAAATTTCCTGGTGGAAGAATGGAAAGCTATGATGATCTTGATTTAGAGAATGTGGCGAAGCGGGAAGCCAAAGAAGAGCTAGGAATTGAGATAGAGATTATTAAACCAATGAGTACATTGTTAGTAAAAAAAGATGAGGACACAGCAGTCGTCTTGGTTCATTATTTAGCTAAGCGGATTGGTGAGATAAAGCCCGGTGAAGACATTAGAGAATGGAAATGGTTGGATATAAATAATCTACCAGATGACGCTGGAGATAATGTGAAGAAAATAGTTAGTGAGTATTTAAATAATAAGTAAACCCTTCTCATCCTGAATTTATTTCAGGATCTTTTTTTTGGTATTTTACTTTTCTTGGAGACAAGAAAAGTAACAAAAGAATCTTCGTACCTATAATAAAATTAACAAAATATTTGTTTCCTCATTTTTAGCTCAAAGACGCTTCGCTAAGTTGAGCTAAACCCTACGGGACATTCCTCATCTGTATATTTTGTAATATTTTATAATAAAGTACTATTATTCAGATTTATTTTTTTAGATTTAGATCAGAAAGACCCTAGACCTCAAGTTCTAAATAGCAAATTTATATCAACCTTTTTATTAATAATAAAAAAAGCCGTATGTAATTAACATACGGCGTGTTTGCGTTAGACGCATTATTTTAGTTGTACATGTAGAAGCTAGGAATTCGAGACGAATCATCGGTTCGGATTGGTTCCAACATTTTGTTTTGTGGTAGTAAGATCAAAATGTCGAGTCTATAGTGCCGGGCGATAAAGATGTAGATTTTTTTTCCGCCCACAGTATATATAGCATACTTAGAGCTTTTTTCTTTTGACTTCATCGGGATTGGCTGTGGATCTGGATTTTGTTCTAGAAATTGGTGAGCTACTTCCAAGGCTTCAGTCTTAGAGAAGATAGGACGTTTGGAGCAATCCTCTACAAGTATTTGCAAGTTTACTCCCTCTGGTCCACCGATAACGCGTACCCATTTGTTGGTTGGTGATGGGTTTTTTAACTTCTTCTTTGGTACAACATTTTCAACAGATATGTTATTAAATTGCACGTATATCTCCTTATTTGAATTAAAAATAAATTGTCAATTAAATTATCTTATTATTTTAGTTCTATTATGTCAAGAGAGTTGTTAGAGAATAATGATATTTTTTTGCTTTGTTTTGTTTTATAAAGTAAAATATAAATATAAAAGTAAATGGAAATTAAAGCATGAAGAAACTAAAAAAAGATAAAAATATGACAATAAAATCTAATCAAAGTGATACTATGACTGAAGTTTCAACTAAACAAAAATCAGAAGTTTGGATAAAGATTTCTGTTTTGGTTATGGTGTTTGGTTCAATAGTTTTGGCTGGGGGAATATTTTTTTCATTTTATAGGTTAGTAACTCCAAAAAAAGTAGTATCCCCAATTAGTGTTTGTCCAACTATTACCGTCGAGCAGTTAGTGATATCGGATAGTTATGATACATATTTGCAAAAAATGAAAACTAGCGATTGTTCATCTTCATTAGTAACCCGTGAAGGAATACTTTATGTAATAATTGCTGATAATTTTGAAAATGAAAAATCAGAAAGATCGTATGTATTATATAGTAATGGAGAAACTACATCTCTTTATTTCAGCGGTACATCTGATCAACCACTTAAGCATGGTAATATCATTTCAGTAACTGGATATTTGGTGAATGATGGTGGGGGCATATTACTTGATGTAGAAGATATTTCTATATCTGCAGACAAAACAGAAAATCCCCAAGCTCCTATTATAGGAACGCAAGAAACATTAACAGTGAGAGGAATCTTTGAAGGATATGAGAATTATGATTCCATTCCACATTTGTCGGCAGTGAGAGACTCAATGATCTATGTAGATAATTATTATTTTGAAAATTCATATGGAGTAGTTGATTTCAAGGGAGCAGTGAATCCAGATAAACCGGCTGATAATTTTGGTGCTTACGTATATGATTTTGAGAAACCAAGTGAAGTCAGCAGTGAATTTTGTGCACAACTAAGTGATGTTATGGATTATATGTTTATCAATGTTGCAGATTACTTGGACGAAAATGAAATTGTGGATTTGGCGCAGTATGATCAAAATGGAAAGCTGGCCATAATTGCACCGATGGGTTGCTGGTGGGGAGGTCTTGGTGGAGGTCACCGTCAGTTCATATTATCAGATGGTAGTAGTATGGATATTGATGTAATTTTGATCAATACTGACTGGGATGGCCAAGATGGTTATTTGAGTGCCACTTCCCTGCCCGTACCGATAGCTCATGAATTTGGACACAGTTTTGGTCATGATCATGCTGCATTTTATGGATGTAATATTTTTTCACTTCCTTTTGATCCGGAAAACTGTGAATATTTTAACGAGTATGGTGATAGATTCGATGTAATGGGTAATTTAGGTGTAAACCATTATAATGCCAAGCATAAACAGGAAAGTGGCTGGTTTACGGATTGGGATCAAAATACAGGAGAAGGCAGAAGAGCATTGGTGACTGAACAAACAGTAACAGATAATGGTATCTATACTCTAGAACCAATAGAAACCAATACAAATGGACTTAAAGCATTAATGATTCCACGGGTAGATGAAGAAGAGTATTTATATGTAGAATTTCGGCAACTCATTGGCTTTGATTCTGGAATGGGAGGTTGGCCTTTTTATAACAATATATATAATGGCGCATTGTTGCATATTGATGCAGGATGGTTAGATACATATTATGGTCCAGCTAATTTTTCTTATCTTTTTATGCCTGATGGTATTGAAGCGATTTATTCTTATCGAAATGAGGGCTATCCGGCACTTGAAGTGGGAGCTTCTTTTAATGATCCAGAAAGTTATACCACAGTTTCCGTGGAAGCAATTTATATTGATGAAGATAATCCAGAAAACTCTAGATTGACTGTAAAAATAATTTTTAATGATATTCCTACCGATATAGGGGATGCTTGTATAGATGGCACACCCTCCGGTCAATGTGACATGGTAGGTGATTATGGGCGACTTTGTATTGATGGCGCCTTTGTAGAGTCGGATTGTTTAGTTTGCGATTGTCCTAATGATTATGCTTGTGATATGAATGCTACGGGTGGTCCAATTTGTATCCAAGGAGAATGTACTGATACATATGAAAGTGAACCAAATATTCACCCAGGAACATGCACTGATGCATCTGGAACTTATGGTGGTATGTGTGTATTAAATGATGCTTATGAATATTATTGTACAAACGGAAGTGGTAATATTGGTGTTTGTGAACAGCGACAATATCAAACCTGTTCCGCTGTATGTTCTGAGGGGGTATGCACTATATGTTTAGAGGATTCAGATTGTCGTGATGCTGACGGATGTACATTTGATGTATGTAATAATCCTGGAGAAATTGATGCTTTTTGTTCTAATGAACAAGCGCCAAATACATGTGGCGATCGTGAATGTGGAATCTATGGGTGTAGTGATTGCGGTACATGTTCGACCGGTGAATTGTGTAATGATGGGTATTGTGAATTAACATGTAGTGATGGAACTATATCAGGTCAGTGCAATCAAGTAGGTGATAGTGGTCAACTTTGCAACGATGGTACTTTAGAAGACTCCGACTGCCAAACGTGTGGTTGTCCATCTATTCATAGCTGTACATCAGGAGATGGAGTAAATTATGCCTGCCATTTTGATGAATCTTATTGTATTACACATCCTGATTACTACCTCTGCCCAGATACTGGTATAAACTAAAGATAATAAAAAATCCGTATGGTCAACATACGGATTTTGATTTGTGTTTGTTTAAGGTTAATGTTTAACATAATTACTCCATTTTTTTCAAAGTTTCTTTTGTGTTTATATTTATTTTTAATTAAGTAATCTTAGTATAAAATGGTGACTGGTCAAATTGTAGATAGTATTAATGGTTTTTTCCTTTTCTTTGCTTTGTTTTAGTTTTTCCAGTAAAATAGAGTTATGAAGGAGTTAAAAGAGGACAAAAAAATATATCAGGCAATTGGAGATGAGATTGGAAGACAACAAGGTGGATTAGAAATGATCCCATCTGAAAATTTTGTTTCTCCTGCGGTTTTGGAAGCACTTGGCTCTGTCTTAACTAATAAATATTCAGAAGGTTATCCTAACAAAAGGTATTATGGTGGTAATGAATTTATTGATGTAGTCGAGAAAACAGCAATAGCAAGAGCAAAAAAACTTTTTAATGTTGAGCATGTAAATGTTCAGTCATATTCTGGTTCTCCGGCTAATCAAGCTGTTTATATGGCATTGTTAAAACCAGGAGATAAGATAATGGGGATGAGCCTGACTCATGGTGGTCATCTGACTCATGGATGGAAAGTTAGTTTTTCTGGTATATATTATCATCCAGCTCCTTATGGAGTGAATGAAGAGACACACAGACTAGACTACGATCGAATATTAAAAAGAGCAAAAGAAGAAAGACCTAAATTGATAATTGCTGGTGCATCGGCTTATCCTCGGGAAATTGATTTTGCTGCATTTGCTAAAATTGCCAAAGAGGTTGATGCTTATTTGTTAGCAGATGTAGCTCATATAGCTGGGTTGATCATTGCTGGTGTTCATAATTCTCCTGTTCCGCATGCCGATGTTGTTACTACAACTACTCATAAGACGCTTAGGGGTCCTCGTGGTGCAATGATAATGTGTCCTTCTACAGAAGATAGACTTAAAGAATTATATCATCCTGAGTCCAAATGGAATTTAGCCAATTTGGTAGATAGGGCAGTATTTCCTGGTTTACAAGGTGGCCCACATAACCATCAGACAGCTGCAATAGCTGTAGCGCTTAAAGAAGCTGGAACTAAAGAATTCAAGCAATATGGTGAACAAGTTGTTAAAAATGCAAAGGCTTTGGCTGAGAGACTTATTGAATATGACTTTAAATTAGTAACTGGTGGGACAGATAATCATTTAATGTTGATTGATTTAACTAATAAGAATATATCTGGACAGGAAGCGGAAACTGTTTTAGATGAAATAGGTATTACGACTAATAAAAATACTGTACCATTTGATCAGCGTAAGCCGATGGATCCATCTGGGATAAGGTTAGGAACACCAGCTATAACTACTCGAGGATTTAAAGAAGAGGATATGGAGTTGATAGCAGATTTAATAGATAAGACAATTAATAATTCTAAGAAGGAGTTGGTAAAAAAAGAAGTCCGAAAAAAAGTTACAGAACTATCTGATAAATATCCAATTTATGAAAATCTTAGACGGTAAAAAAATCGCTAATTCTATTCAACAGGATTTAAAAAGAAGAATAGCTAAATTTGATGGCCAACCTTGTTTGGCTATTATTTTAATTGGGGATGATCTTGGTTCTCATATTTATGTAAGTCTAAAGGAGAAGGCGGCAAATAAAGTTGGTATAAAAATTAAAAAATATTTATTGCCAGTCACTATCTCACAACGTGAAATAATAGATATTATTGAATCTTTAAACATTAATAATGAAGTTAATGGAATATTGGTTCAATTTCCATTGCCAAAGAATGTTGATGAGGACATAATTATTGCATCTATTGAACCGAAAAAAGATGTTGACGGATTTCATCCAGAAAATATTAAATTATTATTGAAGGGAAAAGAATGCTTAATTCCTGGATTAGCGGAGGGAGTAGTAATCTTATTAGAAGAAACTAAAGAAATTTTATTAGGCAAAAAAGCAGTCGTTCTAGCAAATAGTGAAGTTTTTAGTAAACCTTTAGAATATTTATTAAAACAAAAAGAAATGGAAGTAGAAGTTAGTCATCCAGATAAAGATAATTATAAAGAAGTTCTTTTGCAGGCTGATATTGTTATAGCCGTATTAGGCAGACCAAATTTTATTAAAGAAGGGATGATAAAAAAAGATGCAATAATCATTGATGTTGGTTATAATTTAGTAGATAATAAAGCAATAGGGGATGTTGATTATGAATCAGCGAAAAATAAAGTAAGTTGGATTACTCCAGTGCCGGGAGGTGTTGGTCCAATGACCGTAGCGATGTTATTAAAAAATGTAGTACGTGCTTATGAAAAGCAAAAGTCACTCAATATTTAAATTTTGTCCAATTTGTGGAGCAAAATTAGCTAAGAAAAAACATGATCATTTGGTTAGATTGGTATGTACTAAGTGTGCTTTTGTTTATTATCAAAATTCCAAACCAACAGTATCTGCTTTGATCAGGAATAAAAAAGGTGAACTTCTATTAGTAAAAAGAGCGGTACCACCCAATAAAGGTTCTTGGGATACTCCCGGTGGTTTTTTGGAAGATGGGGAAGATCCAATTCCAGGGTTACGAAGGGAAATGAAAGAAGAATTAAATGTAAAATTAAAAAATATAAAGTATTTTGGGATTTATACTGATTTTTATTTTGAAAGGTATAAAATTTATGCTTTGAATATTATTTATATATGTGAAATATCATCAGGTAATATTAAACCTCAAGATGATGTGAGTGAGTTCCAGTGGTTTAAGAAAAGAAATATTCCGTATAAAAAATTTGCATTTCGTTGGATATCTAAAGCGCTGAGAGAGTATTCAAAATAATATTAAATAAATAAAGTCCCGCTTAGAATAAATCTAAACGGGACATATAGCGTTGGAGAAGATTCAAAATCAAAGTAAGTTAGCACGCCTGATGTACGCTTCCTACCATAAGGCGATAGGGGAGCCAGTTCCTCGAATCCAGTTCGGTAATTGTCGCGAGGCCTTACCAAGCCACGCTAAGTGCGTTTAGTGCCTTATTTGTGGCACACAAGCACCTCTGAATCCTAATAAACTCGCGGACTTTTACGTACTCCTACTAACAACCCCAATTAAGGTTTTGTCCTTCGATTCTTCGAAGACCTTCTTCAACTAAAGAACTCTAATATATTATCACGTACGAAATTATTGTCAAATAGTATTTATTCCCATTATTAAGTAATAAAAAATCGGACTTATTAATAGCCCGATTTTTATATTTTTATTAAAGTAGTTTTACATTACATCCTGTCTCTACTGCTGTTTTAGAATTACAAAGTGGATTATAACCACTGGTAATTTCATCGCCATCCAAATATCCATCTCCGTCTGTATCTGGATTGATTCTGTCAGTTCCGTATATCTCTTCATTTTCATCAGTTAATCCGTCATTATCACTGTCTAGCAATGCACTATTAATGATTGTGTTAGTATTTTCATTAACATTAGCATTTTCGTTGATATTTTCATTTACAATGCTATTTGTATTTGTTTCAGTGTTAACATTCACAGTATTAGTATTAACATCAAATATTGAATTTAGATTCTCATTAACTGATGTATTAATATTCTCATTGATTATATTATTTGTATTATCAACTGTGTTTGTAATTTCATTAGTATTTACATCATTAACATTTTCATTTGTGTCACTAAAATAATTCAACGCATATATTGCTCCAGCAATTAACAAAATAAGTATTGCAAATATAATAATTCCAATCATAATAAACTTTCTTTTGTTTGGTTCTGGAAGATCAGGAGGCATATTTCCTGGTACATTAATATTACTTGGGACTTTAACGTTTGGATTTGGAGGTTGAGGTACGCCGCCAGGTGCAGGAGTAGTAGGGTCTTGATCTAGTGGGGGAGGTGGCATAGGACCAGCGCCTTTTTTTGAGCCATCAATAGGTTTCCAGGGACCCCAATCTTTTGGCTCATTCTTGTTGGGTTGGTTAGGTTGAGGTGTTTGGGGAGTATTTACATTTTCAAACATAGTTTTATATTAATATTTATTACTTTTTAATTATATCACTAAATATTTAAGGATTCAATAATAGAAGCGCACTAGCAGTAATAGCTGCTGTTTCTGCTCTTAAAATGCGATTTCCTAAATTCACGTTAGTAAAGTTGTTTTTTTTGGTTAGTTTAATTTCTTCAGATGTGAATCCTCCTTCTGGTCCTATAAATAGATAATAAGTGTTAATTTTAGGGTTAATTGTTTGGGAAATATTATTTTTTTGCTGACCTTCCCAAGCAATTATTTTTTCTCCTGGTAATTTTTCAATGTTTTTTATTGCATCTGCAAAAGAAATAGCCGGATTAAGTATTGGGACATTGAGACCACCACATTGTTCAGTTGATTCTTTAAGGATATTTTGGTATCTAATTATTTTATTTTTTGATATATCACGAACTATTGTATTGTTAGTAACTATTGGGGTGAATGAAGTAACTCCTAATTCAGTACATTTTTGTAAGATAAATTCAAAATTATCCTTTTTTAATAAGGCAGGAAAAAGGTGAATTGTTTTATTTGGCTCACGGTGGTTGGTAGTTTTATCAATAATAGTAGTTGTAATTGTATCCTTTTCAATGTTTTTAATAATCACTTGGTATTCTATTTGGTTAGAAAAAATTACAAATACATTATTTATTTTGAGTCTTAAAACATTTGCAATCTGATGTATTACATTTTTATCTTTGATTAATATATCTTTTCCTTTGAGGGGAATTTTTTCTAAATAAAATCTATCTAACATATTGTTATTATAAATGGTTTTTTGATACAATGAAAGCATATGAAAATATCAATAGGAATCGTTGGATTGCCTAATGTCGGTAAATCAACGCTATTTCAAGCTTTAACTAAAAATCAGGTTGATGCGTCTAACTATCCATTTTGTACTATTGACCCAAATATTGGTACAGTCGCTGTGCCAGATGATCGCTTGGAAAAATTATCAAAAGTTTATAATTCTGAAAAAACAATCCCGACAGTGATTGAGTTTGTTGATATTGCCGGATTGGTATCAGGAGCGCATAAAGGAGAAGGCCTTGGTAATAAATTTTTGTCTCATATTAGAGAGGTTGATGCTATTTGTCAGGTAGTTAGAAGTTTTACAGATAAGGATGTTGTTCATGTATCAAATAAGGTTGATCCAGAATCAGACAGACAAACAATCAATCTGGAATTAATTTTTTCTGATTTAGCCACTTTAGATAAAAGGATTGTAGAGGCGACTGCAAAAGCTAAGAGTGGTGATAAAGAGGAGATTGCCAAACTTAAGGTTTATGAGAAAGCAAAAACTAATTTAGATAATGAAGCATTATTATCATCTGTAGAATTTGATGAGGATGAGACATTAATTTTAAATGAATTAAATCTATTGACCGTGAAGCCAATGATGTATGTAATGAATGTAGATGAGGGAAGTAAAATTGATCAAGATGATTCTGAATATTTATCTATTAGTGCTAAATTAGAGGCAGAATTAGCAAGTATGCCTCCTGATGAAGTGACTGAATATTTAAATACTTTAGGATATGAGAAAACAGGCTTGGACAGGTTAATAATTAAAGCTTATAAGTTGTTAGATTTAATGACTTTTTTTACTGCTGGACCACAAGAGACAAGAGCTTGGGCTGTGTCACGTGGATCGTCTGCACCAATAGCAGGCAGTAAAATACATACTGATTTTAAAGATAAATTTATTAGAGCGGAAGTTTCTAAGTGGCAAGATATTATAGAATACAATGGAGAGAATGGTGCCAAAGACAAAGGTAAGGTAAAAACTGAAGGAAAAGAATATATAGTACAGGATGGAGATGTAATATATTTTAGGATTTGATTTATTCGCTTTTATTTTATATAATTAAATTAATAAGAAAGTAGCTCATTGATAGCTAAATCACTAACCTTATATATAAGAAGAGGAGGGTTTTATCTGTAAAAATAACAACAATAGAAATACTAATGAGGGTAATAACCCCCAAAATAATCACCTTTTACGTCGCACTGCGAATTACAAAGAAACGCAGAAAGTGAAACCTCAACTACCTAAACCAAAGAAAGGATAGGATGATGATCTCTCCAGCATTAAATCATGTATCCGTATCTCGGGGATTTTAAGGAGGTGATCTTATTCTTGTTGTAATGGCCTGCCCCGGCCTATTCGAAGGATGAAGTACGGACTTCAAATTCCAACCTTCGAATATATATGAAGGGAGGTGATTATTTTCTTCAAGGGAATAATTGCTATTGAAAATTTTAGAACTGAGACATTAATTTGTCTCAGTTTTTTGTTTTTTTAAAAATGAATATTTCGCGCTGCACTCTCTGTCCAGGCCTTTGATATATCATTGAACCTCTGGCAGTTACTCCAATTTTAGCAAACAAAGAAATGTTTTCTGGTATTGGGTCAATTCGAATAAATCCAAGATTATTAATTTTTTCTAAAATTTTTAGTACGTGGATATCTTGGTCTATAATAATTAGTGGAAAAACTATGACAATAGTAGAACTTGGTTTAGTTATTTTTTTGAAAGTTTGAAATGCAGCAAGGTATAGTTTTTCTAATTCATTGATAGTTGAGTTTATTTTATCCTGATTATTTTCAGAATGATCTTGAGGGCCAAGATAAGGTTCTGTAACTATTTTATCTACAGTAGATGAGTCGATGTCATTATCAAGCGTTTGGACATCTTCAGTGTATAAAGAAATATTAATATTTGTTAGAGAATATTTTTGGGTTAACCAGTCAATATTATTTTTGGTGTCATTGATTGCTTTTTGACTTATATCACTGCCTATAACATTATTTATATTCATTAATAAAGCTTCTTGAATTATAGTTCCAGAACCACAAAAAGGATCTAACAAAAGATCGTCTGATGATACACCGCCAAGATTGATCATTATCTTTGCCAGCTTTGGTGGGATCATTCCTGATTTAGCATCACGTTGTGGTCTTCCAAAGTCTCTATCTGAATAATCTTCAAAATCTTGAATTGTTTTGGTAACGCCGATATATAATCCGTTAGCGCTTTCAGCAATTACTATATCAGCCCCTTGTTGCAAAATTTTATTTTTATTTATTTGAACAGCTGTTAGGGCTTGAGATTTTGCCATAATAAATCTACTTTTATAGTCTAGTTTTTGTAGATCTTGTTTTATCTTAATGCCTAGAGATTTAATTTTATTCTGATAATGTGTTAATGAAGTTGAATATAAGCTAAAGCCAAAGATAATCTTTTGTGTTGTTTGTTTAAAAAAATTATTTAGTAATGTTTCAGTATTAACGCTTTTAAGTAAATCATTAATGTTTTGATATTTATTTATTATTAGTCCAATTTTAATTGTTCCACCAAGATAAGCTTGCCATTTGTTTATATCAATTTCTTTTGATTCAATAATTAAAATATGACTCGTGACATCAATAATGTTTAAAGTCGTTTTGTTTGTTTTAGCAAAGCTAAATATCTCCGCAATGGAAATCAATGGATTTGTACCTAAAATAAAGAAATACTTTATCATAATTAGTAAATTATAGCAGAAAAAGACACTAACAGGCTATACCTTGATTAAAAATAAGAGGTGTGTTAAACTCTCCATAAGATAAAATATACCTTGAAATAAGGTATTTTTTTTCTCAAAATATTTTAAATTAACTGAATTTACTAAGCAAATGACACAACATTACGAAATACTACTAATTTTTCCAATAAAATTAGAAGAAAAAGAGAGAGAAGCGGCTTTGAGCAAAATTTTTGGCTTTATTACAAGTGAAGAAGGTAAAGTTTCAGAACCAGAACATTGGGGTAATAAACAATTTGCATATGAAATTAAACACCAGACTAACGGTTATTATGTTTTAGCCGAGTTTGATTTGGCAAAGGATAAATTGAAAAAGTTTGATGCTGACTTAAGATTGATGCCAGAAGTATTAAGATATCTTATTACCATAAAATATCAAAAAACGGAAGCAGATATTGCAAAAGAGAAGATGATCCAAGAAAAAATTGCTGAAAAAAAGGTAGTTGCAGCTAAAGAAGAAATAATTGCTATAAAAGAGAAAGAAAAACCTGCTCCTGTAGCTAAGGTTGTTGAATCAAAACCAAAAGAATCAACTGAGGCTGGCAAGATTAAACTTGACGATTTAGATGAAAAGCTAGACGAAATTTTGAAAGAAAAAATTTAATAATTATTTTAAAAATATGAATTTAAATAAAGTAATGCTTATAGGCAATGTCACACGTGATCCTGAAATTAAAAAAATTCCAAGTGGTCAATCAGTAGTCTCATTGGGATTAGCAACAAATAGAAGATGGACTGACAAAGCTGGTCAAAAACAAGAACAAGTTGAGTATCATAATATTGTAGCTTGGAGTAAATTAGCAGATATTATTGGTCAATATGTAAAAAAGGGAAGTAAAATATATATTGAAGGTAGACTTCAGACTCGTTCATGGGATGACCAAAGTGGTAGTAAAAAATATAAGACAGAGATTGTCGCTGATAATTTAATTATGTTAGATAAAGCTGGAACAGCCGGTAGTGCAACTTCTTCACCAGCCACTGCCCAGGAAGCTACACAACCTGAGCCAGCGCAAAGTGAGCCAGAAATTAATGTAGAGGATATTCCTTTTTAAATAATATGCAAAAACACAACAATAATAACCAAAACCAACCACAGCAACAGCCAAAAGGATGCTATTTCTGTATTAATGGTTTGAAAGAAATTGACTATAAAGATATAAAGGCGCAACAACGTTTTACATCTTCATACGCAAAGATTTTACCTCGCAAAAAAACTGGTATCTGTTCAAAGCATCAGAGAAAATTAGCCACTGCTATCAAGCGGGCTCGTTTTGTTGCATTGATTCCATTTACTACCAGATAAAATAGATTTTTATGATAGAGAGTAATAATTTACGAGCTGGAGTGTATATAACTTTAGATGGCGATCCTTTTGTTATCGTAAAACATGATTTTATCAAAATGGGACGTGGTAAAGGGGTAATGCGAATCACTGCCAAAAATTTAAAAACTGGACAAACATTAGAAAAGAGTTTTAAAGGATCTGAAAAAGCGGAAGAAGCAGACATAAGTCGATCAAAAGCAAATTATCTTTATCAAGAAGGCGACAATTATTATTTTATGGACGGAGTAAGCTTCGATCAATTTTTTGTTACCGAGAAACAGTTGGGAGAGAAGAAAAAGTTTTTGATAGAGAATCTTGAGGTTGATGTATTGAATTTTAATAGCTCCCCAATTGGTGTAGAAATACCAACTAAAATTAAATATGAGATAAAATTAGCTCCACCAGGAGTAAGGGGAGATACGGCTCAGGGCTCTGTTACAAAAAAAGCAACTTTAGAAACAGATCTAGTAATAGATGTACCATTATTTATTGAACAAGGGGAGAAAGTAATTGTAAATACAAATACAGGTAAATACGTTGGTAAAGCATAATTAAAAATAACTTTTGTCATTCTGAGTGAGTCACGTGTTGCGGGGCGACCGAAAGAATCTCCCGCCGTAGGCGGGCAACTCTACTTCGTTAAAGAAGAAATATTTTTTATTACTTTACTTTTCTTGGAGACAAGAAAAGTAACAAAAGAATCTTCGCACCTATAATAAAATTAACAAAATATTTGTTTCTTCATTTTTAGCTCAAAGACGCTTCGCTAAGTTGAGCTAAACCCTTCGGGACTTTCCTCAACAGCACATTTTGTAACATTGTATTATGATGTGCGAGAGTTTTATTTAGTAATTAATATATATCAAAAACACACTTGTCATTTTGAGCCTGCCAAAGACAGGCTTTATGTTATATATAAAATCCTAAAGGATTTATTCCTAATCTAAAAAACCGTAAATATATTTATACGGATTTTTTTATTGTCGAAAATAACGTTTATGCTAAACCTATCTTCTTTTTTATCATTCCTAGGTTTTTATGGGCCTTTCTTTTCGCTTGAGCACTGCCAGATTTAAGGATTTTTTCTACCATTTTGGGATTTTTCTCAAATTTGGCCCTATTTTTTCGAAATTCAACAAGCTCTGGAAATTTAACTATACTATCTATCAATATTTTTTTATAATCAGAAAATTTAATTGAATTATTTTTTAAGTCCTTAACAAAATTATTTCTTTGTTTCTGTTTGGAAAAAATGTATAGCAACATATAAAAATTATATAGAGCCATAAAAGTGGAATAATTTTTTTCGCCAAGCCTTTTTTTGATATTTGTTAAATCTTCTTCTGTATGAATTTCATGATTATTTGTTTTGGAGTCAAGGTTTGACTTTTGTCTGGAGTTTATTTCTAGAGTACCGCCAATGAATTCGTTAATAATTTTTTTCTCATCTCCAGTAGCTGTTGGCATTGATTTAATCTTTTTTTCAATTACTTTTGGTCCATCTGATAATGCTAAATATGCTTTTGGGCCTAGACTTTTACTCATTTTCTTAGTAGGATCATTTAGACTCATTATCTTAGGGGTAGGAGTTATCTTAGCTTTTGGCTCAATCAAAGTTTTGCCATATTTAGAATTAAAACTTCTAGCTATCTCTCGGGTTAATTCAAGGTGGGCGAGTTGATCATGGCCAACCGGTACAGTATCAGCTTTGTATATCAAAATATCAGCTGCCATGAGTACAGGGTAGTTTAGAAGTCCAACATTAAGATTATGTTTATATTGCTCAGCTTTATCTTTGAAAGTTGGTACTCGTTCTAACCATGAGAGTGATGTCGTACAGTTTAATATCCAAGCTAAGTCAGTATGCTCAGGAACAAGTGATTGGAGCATAATTGTGCTTTTACTAGGATCAAGACCGGCTGATAAGAAATCAACCGCGGTATCAAAAATTCTTTGTTCTAGTTCTTTTGGATTAGGACTTTCTGTCAGAGCATGATAATCAACAATAGCAAAAGTACAATCATGGTTACTGCTTTTTTGTAGCTCAAGCCATGACCGGATTGCTCCGAAATAATTACCTATATGTAGTTGTCCTGAGGGCTGAATACCCGAAAAAACTATATGTTTCATATATTGTATTTTAACATATTTTACTTAATTTTGAAATTAGCTTGTCCCGCAAGATGCGGGGTTCGATTTCCTCTAGCCACCTGGGTATATAACTAATATATAGTTGTCTCTCCAGGAAAAAATATCTCCCAAACTATTGGGAGGTGTTTTTATTTTTCTTTTTATTTATTAAATAAAACAATAAAACAACTCCAATAATTAATACTGTGCCTCCTAAAATTAGTATTATAAAAATAGGACTATTATCATTTTTCCACCATGGTTCAGTGTACCCATCAATTTCAGCGGTTCCAGTAATAACAGTATCAACTCCATCTTCTTCTGAATAAATTTTAACTTTCCAATCTTCTGTGGTTGGACGCACATATTTATTGCTACTAACTCTGGTTAGAGTTTCACCGGCACTTTCAGGATAATTTTCATTATGAATTTTAACACTTGCCTTATACTCTTCATACAATTCCTTATTTGAAGTAATCATATAAGTATAATCAATTTGTCCATCTTCATAGGTATAAAAAACATTATCACACTTATTAATAATTACTACATTGCCCTCACAATCATCAGCGCTGATTTGTAAACAATCATTTGGGTTTTTAATATCTTTTATTGTAATATCAAATCCTGTACTACACCATGTTTCAACATTATCAATAGTTATAGCATATACGTTTAATGGAAATATAAAAATCAATAAAGCAAATATAACTAGTACAAATTTTTTCATATTTATGGTCTTAATTGTTTAACCTCCTTAATTAATTCTACCATATACCTAAAATCCAACAAAACCTCAATGATTTTGAGATTGGCTTGTCCCGCAAGATGCGGGGTTCGAATAAGCAGATCCCAAAACAAGTTCGGTGCAGGCTTTAGCCACCCCATTAAAAAATCCCTCCAGAGGCGGGCAGGCATCTCTGTAGATATGTTTTTAGGGTGGTTTTTTGAATAAAAAATATCTCCTAATTTATTGAGAGGTATTTTTCATATTAAGGGAAAGTAATAAACAACACTACACCACAAAAAATAAAATGTAGCCAGTATAAATTATTCCAATAATTGCAAAAAGTAATCCAGCTATCGCCAAACCTCTGCCTTTTTTATTTTTCTTCTTTACTTGACTAAGACCCATTCCACTTAATATTATCGCTAAAACAGGTATTGCTCCAGTTACTGCTAAAGGTGAAAGTATTGGTATCGAAAATAATCCAACAATAAAACCACCAATAGCCCAGCCAGAATAACTTTGAATATTTTCTTTTTTTGTTATTTTTTCTTCCATAATTCTAATTAAAAATTAATATAATAATAATTAAACAAGCAATAAAAAAGATAAAAGAATACACCCCCATTAAAACTAATTTCTTTACTGATACTTTATATTTTGAAGAGGGTGATTTTGTAGAAATATATGTCTGTATAATCCATAAAACTATAAATACAAACCCTGCGGCCAATCCGATTAATAAAGACATTATTCCATCTCCTTGCTTACCAACAAAAAACCAGAATACTAATATTGCACTAATATACATATATACTGGTGTTAAATAAAATCTCCAGTTAGGTATATCTCTTTTATTATCTTGTTCTTCTTCCATATTTATACCTTTAATAATTTAACTTCCTGAACTAAGTCTACCATATAAGGAAAATCCAATAAATTATCCCGTAGATATTTTCATAATATTAATCACAAAAAAGAGTGCTTAATGAACTTGGGGGAGTTTTAGTTGGTATTGTTAATGAAAGCCCACACGGCATATCGTCTCCACTATATGGCTCCAATCTATATTTTGCATCACTACACGTCCCTAAAACATATCCATCATTATTGATACGCAAGGCATCTTTATTGCTTAATTCTGTTTCTTGCGAATGAATATTAATTAGATTTGTCCAAGCCGAAGGCTCACATGCCCCACCATCACAATCACTATTCTGAATACAATTCTGGTTTGCCTTGTCTGAGCGCTCAAAACAAACTGCTCCTGACCATCCTATTTCTTTAATTATTCTTCCCGCTTTTTCACATTTATAATCATAAATATTTTTATTTATTTTTTCTATAATATTACCTTGTCCATATGCTTCACATAGACTACAAGGATAATCTATATCACTCCATATATATAAACTTAATAATCCCACAAAAAATCCTAATATTATTATTGTAAGTACCCACAACCACCATTTCTTATAAATTTTCTTTTTTGGTTCTTCTGGTTGTGGTGTTGGTTGCTGATTTTGTTCTTCCATACTTATATATTTAATACTTAAAAATCAACAGATGTAATTATTTTTTCAAAATCTGAGCTAAACTTAATTTCTTTTAGACTATGTTCAGAAATGCGAATAAACCCATTTTTTAGTGTTATAAATACATGTTCATATTTATATTCCTCTGCAGGCTCGTCATAATATAGAACCCCAGACCTAATAGCATCATATTCATCAATTTTAAATTTTATATATTCATCAATTTTATATGTTGGTTCTGTGGGAACACCTAGGCCATCTAAAATATTTTCGGGCATATTCAACTCTTCTATGGATTTTTGAGTTTCATAAAAAGGTTGATTAAGCAACTCATCAAGTGTTTGATTTTCATTATTAGGAATAAATACTACTCGCAGATATACATCAACTGGTTCATCCAAATTCTCAGCGTTGCAATCCGTATCGCAAGGCTTCACTGCGTATAACATATAACCATCACTTAATTCTTTACTTGTATCTCTAAACAAGTAATCCGGATATTTAAGCGTAATATTATATATATCATTATGAAAACTTTTCCAGCTCGCTATATCGGCCTGATTATTTGAAGAATTTTCGTCTTGACGTTCAATAAACCACACTACCCCTATAATAAGCATTAAAATTATAATTAGTGTCGTCCAAAACCACCATCTCGTATAAAACTTCTTCTTTGGTTTTTTTGGCTGTGGGGTTGGTTGTTGATTTTGTTCTTCTGTCTGTTGGTTTTCCATAGTTTATATTTTTAATAACTTAACTTCCTGTAGTAAGTCTACCATATAAGAAAAATCTAATAAAACCTCAATGATTTTGAGATTAGTTCGAATAAGCAGATCCCAAAACAAGTTTGGGACAGGCTTTAGCCACCCTTTCAAAAAATCATCCTGTAGATATATTTTTGGGGTAGTTTATGATATATTTAATTTATTAAATGTTAAAATTAATTATATGAATGATGAACTTAAAAAATGGTTAGGTGAAGCAAAAAAAAACGGTCTAAATAACCAACAAATTTTTGAACAGCTAAAATCGCAAGGTTATTCTGAAGATAATATAAACAAACTATTGGATAACAAGTCTAACAGTTCAAATAAACAGTTAAGTATTATTTATCGTATCTTATATTCTATTATCTTATCATTATTAGTATTAATTTTTCTAATTGTAGGTCTTTCAAGTGGAGGAAGGACTTATTTTTTTCAAGAAGCTTTTTCGGAATGGTACTTTATTGCTGTAATTTTAATCATTCCGATGATATTTAATGTTTCTTTAGGGAAGAGAATATTAATTTTTATTGGAACAACAATAATTTTTTCAATATGGGGAATATTTAATTCTGAGGGGGACGATTTTGCCCCATTAGCAAGTTTTTTCATTTACAATATTTTTGCTTTTGGTGTAATATTTATTGGCCATAAACTATTCTACAAAAAATTTAAAAAAAATATATTGACCATCATATCTATAGCTATAATAATACTCTTTATTGGTGTTTCATTATATACTTCTTTAATAATCAATAATAAATATATTGAATATTCAGAAAAAATAATCTATCGAGAATTAGTATGTGAAGGTGATTTAATGTCAATTGAAAAATTTGAGAAAGTTTGTAACATGCTTAGTGGAACACTTAATTCAAACGATATTATATCAAGTAAAGATAGTTGCTTTAAAGAACTAGACTACTATAAAAATAATAATAAAGTTAGGCCAGATTTTATTTCTTCAGACGGGAAGTTTGAAACTCAATGTAATAAATTTACTATGCCTTTATTTTTCAAATATCCTGAAATATAATATTACTCAGTTAATCCATCAAAATTTAGTAGTAAATTATCTATATACTTAAAATATAACAAAAAAGACCCTTTATTTAAGGGTCTTTTAATATTTATAAGTGATAGTATATTACTAAACCTCGATGACCACGGGTAAAACCATTGGCCTTCTCTCAGTTTTTGAATATAGAAATTGGCCAATTTTATCTCTAATTTTAGCTTTAATATATGCTTCATCAGCTTTGGCGCGAGGCTCTTTATCTTTTAATACTTTAATTACTTTTTCTCTTATTTGGTCTATTAGTTTTTTGTTATGTTTCATATAAATAAACCCGCGAGAGATAATGTCTGGCTTACCAATTAGCTTACCAGTCTTAGAATCTATAGTGACAATAATTACTGCCATACCGTCAGAAGCAAGCATTTGCCGGTCACGTAAAACGACGTGTGAGACATCACCAACCCCTAATCCATCTACAAAGACATAGTCAGTATTAACTTTTTTAGGTAGTAATCTAGGAATTCTTCTGGTAAATTCTAATATTGATCCATTATCTAAGACAAAAATATTCTTTTTTGGAAAACCTTTTTTGATGGCTAGTATTTCTGCTTCTTTGAGGAAATAATGATTAGCATAGACAGGTAAAAAGTATGTAGGCCTGATTTGTTTTATCATTTCTAAGATATCATCAGAGGTGCTATGTCCACCAGAGTGAACGTCCATAATGTCACTATGAACAACATGATCACAAAGTCGATATAGGTTGTCTTTTAGTCTTTGAATAGTTCTTTCATTTCCAGGAATTACTGATGAAGAGAACACAATCGTATCTTGTTTCTTAATTTTTACAAAACGATGGTTACCACTAATAATTCTCGACAAAACTGCATTTGGCTCGCCTTGAGCGCCTGTACAGATAACTACCACTTGTTTATCGGGATATTTATGAATTTGATCTATCGTAATTAAAGTATCTTTTTTTACTTTAATATAACCAAGTTCTTTTGCTACCTCGATATTAGTCTTCATGCTATAGCCATCGAGAGCAACTTTTTTTCCAATTCTGTTGCTATATTCTAATAGTTGTTTGATTCTTTCTATCTGTGAAGAAAAAGTACCTATTATTATTCTGCCTGGTGATTGTCTTATAAGTTTTTGTAAATTGTCGTACATTACTTTCTCTGGCACACGTTCTTGTCTTTTGGTTGAGCCAAGACTTTCTAGCATTAATACTGTAGGCTTCCTTAGTTTTGATAATTTGTGATAATTTGTTATCGGTCTTCCTAGAGGATCTTTTTCATAAGTCCAATCTCCAGGATGAATGATCGAACCTTGATCAGTTTCAAATACAACTCCAACTGCGTCCATGATAGAGTGATCAACTGCAAAAAATGTTGCTATGAATTTTCCAAGTTTAAATTTGTCATTTATAGATTTGATTGTAATTGTTTTCAATTTACTAGATGATCCTTTTTTGTAATCATCTACTCTTTTTTTAATTAAAGCTAAAGTAAGAGGACGCCCAATAATAGTTGGATTATTAAGTTTTTCTAATAACATTGGAGCAGCGCCAATATGATCTAGATGACCGTGTGAAAAAATTACTGCTTTGATATTTTTTTCTTTACCTTTTAGATAGGAAGCATTTGGTATTATATAATCAATACCAGGCATATCTTCTTCTGGAAATTGAATTCCCATATCAAGGATTACAATATCATTACCATATTCATATATCGTCATGTTACGTCCAACTTCTTCTTGGCCGCCGATCGGTATAATCCGTAATTTATTACCAGCAGAATTGTGCTGTTTATTTTTTGAGTGATTTTTTCTTTTATTTCTTTTTTCCATAAATTTATTTATTGTTAATGTCGCGGAAACTCCGTTATTTTATTAGTAGCATGCCCTTCTGCCAATACCTATGCCTAGGAGAGGACTCGAACCTCCATGGGGTTGCCCCCACTAGCTCCTGAAGCTAGCGTGTCTACCAATTCCACCACCTAGGCTTATTGATCATGCGTCTACTCGCCTCGACTCGCGTTCGCTCATCGACGCGAGGCGGGCCAATTCCACCACCGCGACATAAATTATTTAATTTGTAATTCAATCTACCCCGTTATTAACGGGAAAATTTCTTAAGTTTTAATTTATTAATTGATTTATTCCCAACCTAACTTTGTTTTTGAATACCAATCCTCGACGCCATTGAAGCGGTCGGAGGGCACAGTGATGCGTTTGGTATCAATTCCTTTAATTTTCTTAGTTACTCCATAATCATAAAGGGGACTATATAGAAATATTGCAGGCATATCCTCAGTTAAGATATTTTGAAATTCAATATATTTTTGAGCTCTTTCATCGTTATTATCACTTTGTCTAGCGTCTTCTAGAAGAGTATCAGCAGTTTTATTATAATAACTAGAAAGATTTAGACCACCATTTAAACTTTGACTTGAGTGCCAGAATGGATATGGATCTGGGTCTGAGCCAAGTATTTCTCCGTATAAGAAGGCTTCATAATTTCTAGTTTTGATTACTTCTTTATCAACTTGACTTGGGTTCATGATTCTTAATTCTACACCAACGTTTAGTGCTTCCCAGTTTTCAATAAGAATATTAGCTGTTAATAAATATTCTGGTTGATCAACAGTAGTTAAAGAAAACTGTAATTTATTACCATCTTTTTGACGGAGACCACCTTCTTCTGGTACTTTCCAGCCCTGTTCATCAAATACTTGCCCTGCTCTTACGGGGTCATAATTGAATTTTGCAATCTCAGGGTGATAACCAAGATATCCTTCTAAAATTGGAGCATCTACTATTACTCCCTGACTTTGTAATGCTTCTTTTAATATTCTCTCTTTATCTGTAGCTAATGATAAAGCTTTATTTATATCTTCATTTTTAAACAATGAGTTTTTCTGGTTAAAAAATATTGCAGTATATTGTGGTAATTGTAAGGAATGAATATATATTTTTTTATTTGTTAGAGAATCTTTTAAACTTTTTGGAATATAACTTATTCCGTCTACATTATTGTTGTTAATTGCATTAACAGCAGATTCAAAATCTGGATAAAATTTGAATGAAATTTCTTCAAGATAAGAAGTAGGTAAATAATAATTACTATTTTGTTCAAGAGAATATGATTTAATAGTACCTGAACGATCTTTGGTTAATTCTTTAAATTTTAATGGTCCAGACCCAATAGGCTTGGTATTGTATTCTGCTAATCTAAAATTACTAGGACCTACATCGTACCAGATATGTCCAGGTAGTATACCTACTGTTAAATTGGATAAAAATGGAGCAAAAGGATTTGGTAAAGAAAATGTTACTGTATGATCATCAATTCTTTCGATTGTTACACCAGAAAAACTTGTAGCAATTGGACTATTGAATTCTGAATCTTGAATAATCCCAAACGTATAAATAATATCATCGGCCAGTAATTCATTTCCATTATGCCAGAGAATGCCGGATCTAAGGTGTATTGTGTATGTTTTTTTATCTTCAGAAATTTCGTAGCTTTCAGCAAGGTCAGGAATAATATCTAAGTCATCATTATATTTAAAAAGTCCAGAGTATATTAATTTGCTGATGTCTCGATCAATATCACTTTGGGCTAAGACGGGATTAATATATGATGGTTGGCCGACTAAAGCCTCGACATAATTACCACCTTCTTTGGGAAGATATATAATATGCCTTTGGTAAAATCTAATTACTAATAATCCAAGACTAATTATAATTATTGCTAGTAGAATTCGGACAATAATCCTTTCTTTTGGTGATAGATATTTAGGTAGATATTGAACCTGTTTCCAATTTGGAAATCTTTTTTTAGCTAAAGAAAAAACTAACTTTTTATCCAAGTCAATCTGTTCTGCCATAGCTGTAGGCAGTTTGATGGATTTTGGTTTAACCTTAGTCCATCTTTGGAATAGTTTTTGTATTAGTTCTAAAATTTTATTAAAAATCCGTTTCAAGGTATTTGTAGTTAAATAAATATTTTATTTACTGGCGAATCAGAATATTTGCTATAGCGATTCCGAAAAAAGCAAGACTAAGGGCGATCGTAGAATAGAACAAAGTTTTTTCAAAACCACGTTTTGTACGATAAACATTGCCTTCGCCACCCATGATAGATCCTAGACCAGTACCTTTATTTTGTAATAAAATGACTACAATTAAGGCTACGGCTAGTACTATTTGGATAATATTTAATGTGTTTTCCATTATATTTGTATAGATATTAAAAAATGACTATTTAATAGTCAGATTGTAATATATCAAAACATCCACGATATGTCAAGATAGACTGGTGGTAGTCATTTTCCTTTACTTATTATTATCTTTTGTAGATTTTTAACTTGTCTTCCTGAAACTTTCATTGAAGGTTTTTTCTTTTTTCTGCGCTTTGCTAATTTATTTTCTAAATCAGACTGTATTTGCTCGGCGTTTTTATGAACCATAGGATTTAATATTAGTAGCTTTTTTTTCACCAATTATTTTACTTATTTTTACTTGGGTAGCATTTAGTACATTTTGTGACGAACCAAAATGTTTAATTAATTTTTTCTTTGTATTTGGACCAATACCAGGGATTCCATCTAGTTGAGAAGTGAATGATGATTTTTGATGAGATTTTCTAAAAAAAGTAATTGCAAAACGGTGCGCCTCATCACGCATACGTTGAATAAGAAAAAAGGCAGGGGAATTATATGTCAGATTTACTGGATTTTTTTTATTTAATTGATAAATATCTTCATTCTTTTTTGCTAGAGCAATGATTGGTATATTGATTTCTATAGCTTTGTTAACTGTATTGAGTTGACCTTTGCCACCATCTAGTATTATTAGATCTGGTTTTGGCCAAGTTTTATTTTTTTTATCAATATGTTGGAATCGTCTTGATAAAACTTCTGCCATCATAGCTGGATCATTTGCCTGGTCAATGGTTTTAATTTTAAATTTTCTATACCATTTTTTATCAGGTTGTCCATTAGTAAAAACAACCATGGAGCCAACTGCACTTATTCCTTGAATGTTAGATATGTCATATATCTCAATTCTTTTTGGATTATTTTTTAGTTTTAGCAATTTTTTAATTTCCGAGAGTGATTCTTTTGATATTTCATCTTCTCTTTGCCAAGTTGCTTTTTGTTGTTCCAAATAATTTTTAGCATTTTCCTCTCCCAGTTTTATATATTGTTTTTTAACTCCTTTTTGAGGGACAATCACCTTAAAAGAAAAAGTTTTTTCAATGATTGATTTATTTGCAGGCTGGATTGGAACAATGATATTATTTGGTTTGGTTGGAGATGATGAATAGTATTGTTCGATGAATGCTTGTAATATATCTTTTTCATTTTGACCATGAGTATTCTCCAGAATGAAATTTTCCTTATTTATTAGTTTTCCTTGTCGGATATTGAATAAGTTAATAGAACTAATAGTAGATTCATGAGAAATACTGATAATATCTTCGTTTACGAGTTTTATTGAGACAACTTTTTGTTTTTCTGATATTTTTTGTATTGCATATATTTTATCTCTAAGGCCAGCCGCTTTTTCAAACTTTTTATTTTTTGCCGATACTTCCATTTTTGTTTTAAGATCTTTTAATATTTGACTATAATCTCCTTTTAGAAATTGTATAATTTTATTTATTGATTGCTGATATTCTTTTTTATCAAGGGGCCCCAATAGTTCAGCATATCGTTTTAGTAGAAATTTTAATTGATGTTGTGATTTTGGTTTGGTGAAATTACGATGGGGAAATAATTTTCTTAATAATCGTAATGTTTCTCTTACCGACAAGGCAGATGTAAATGGACCAAAGTATTTTTCCTTATCTTTCTCTATACGTCTAACAGTAAATACTCTTGGGTAATCTTCACTAGTTGTGATTTTAATATACAAAAAATATTTATCATCTTTTAAATCGATATTATATGGAGGTTGATTTTTTTTGATCAAGCTAGTTTCTAATAATAATGCTTCAGTTTCGGAAGAGGTGATGAAGTATTCTATTTTTTTTATCTTAGATACCATTATTTCCTTATCTGGTGTTAAGCTCGCCTGATTATGAAAATATGAACTTACTCGATTTTTAAGTTTTTTTGCTTTGCCAATATAAAGAATATTCTTCTTACCGTCTTTATATATATAAACACCTGGCTTAAGGGGTATATTTTGTATCGATTTTGGCTTAATTATTTTCATATTATTAGTATATCATGCTTCAGGACTTGACCTTTGCCAGGAATGGGTGTACAATAATTTTCGTATATTTTAATCATAATAATGAGCTAATTTGTATGAGCAAAGAACAAAAAATCACTATCAGGGGAGCTCGAGTTCATAATTTAAAAAATGTTAATGTAGACATTCCACGTGATAAATTGGTGGTGATAACTGGCATCTCTGGGTCAGGAAAATCATCACTAGCTTTTGATACAATTTACGCTGAAGGTCAACGTAGGTACGTAGAATCACTCTCAGCTTACGCTAGACAGTTTTTAGGGTTGATGGATAAACCTGATGTAGATCTGATAGAGGGGCTGTCACCAGCGATCTCTATTGATCAGAAATCGACTTCTCATAATCCACGATCAACGGTAGGTACTGTTACAGAGGTTTATGATTATATGCGTTTACTATATGCTAGATTGGGTATTCCACATTGTCCAGAATGTGGACAACTAATAACTAAACAAACTATTGAACAAATTTCAGATCAAATACAAAAATTTTCTACTGGCACTCAATTTATTATTTTAGCCCCAGTAATTCGAGATCAAAAAGGGGAGCACAAAAATACAATTACTGAAGTTAGAAAAGCTGGATATGTAAGAGTTCGAATTGATAATAGTATATATTCTGTAGAAGAAGCGGAAGATTTACAAATAGATAAAAAGAAAAAACATAATATTGAGGTTGTTATAGATAGGTTGACCAATAATCATAGTCTAGATAAGGATCGGTTATTAGAATCATTGGAAGCTTCTTTGGATTTGGGTGATGGATTGGTAATTATTAATAAATCAGAAGAAAAAAAAGATATATTATTCTCTCAACATTTTTCTTGTCCAGATTGTAATATTAATTTGCCGCCGATAGAACCAAGAAATTTTTCTTTTAATAGTCCTCATGGTGCTTGTTCTGATTGTACGGGTTTAGGTACTAGATTGGAGATAGAACCTAAATTGATTATTCCAAATCCGAGATTAAGTATTGCTGAAGGAGCTATTCGTCCTTGGTCCAGAACTTCAGCTAATCAATCTTGGTATCTTAAATTTCTAGAGAATGTAGCTAAAGATAATAAATTTTCTTTGGATGTTCCTGCTGAGAAATTAACCAAAAAACAATTAGATATAATATTATATGGCACTGGAGATAAACAATACACTATGGATTATGCTAGTGACAGATTTGATGGAGAATTTACTAGAAATTTTGAAGGAGTAGTGCCAAATTTGATGAGACGATACAAAGAAACTCAATCAGATTATGTCCGAACAGAAATTGAAAGATATATGAGAGTCTTGCCTTGTCCAAGTTGTAAGGGAAAGCGTTTAAAACCTGAAATTCTAGCCGTGACCATGAATGAGAAATCTATTTCTGAGATCACTGACATGACAGTTGAAGATAGTAGAAAATTTTTCAAGAAATTGCCATTGAAAACTGCAAGAGAAAAAATTATTGCAAAACAAATACTTAAAGAAATAATTGCCAGACTTACATTTCTTAGTAATGTCGGGTTGGATTATTTAACATTAGATAGGGCTGCATCTACCTTGGCTGGTGGAGAGGCACAACGTATCAGATTAGCAACTCAGATTGGATCATCGTTAGTTGGTGTTGTATACATATTAGACGAGCCTTCTATTGGACTACATCAACGTGATAACGAAAAGTTGATTACTACTTTATTATCTTTGAAAGAGCTTGGTAATACTGTAATAGTAGTTGAGCATGATGAGGGGACTATTATGGCATCTGACTATGTAATAGATGTTGGTCCTGGTGCTGGAGAACATGGAGGTAGGATTGTAGCAGCTGGTACACCTAAAGAGGTTATGAATAATAAACAGTCAATGACCGGTAAATATTTATCTGGCAAATTGACCATCCCTACTCCTGAGAAGTATCGGGAAGGTAATGGTAAAGAAATATCAATTATTGGTGCTAGTGAATTTAACTTAAAAGATATTGATGTAAATATTCCTCTAGGAAAATTAGTTTGCATTACGGGTGTTTCGGGTTCTGGTAAGTCTACTCTAATGACCGAGATTTTGGCCAAAGCTTTGGTTCAGAAATTTTATCGTGCCAAGGACACGCCCGGTAAACATAAAGAAATTAAAGGTATAGAGAATTTGGATAAAGTTATTAATATCGATCAATCTCCAATTGGACGTACTCCACGATCTAATCCGGCAACTTATACTGGAGTATTTACCTACATTAGAGATTTATTTTCCCAAGTCCCGGAAGCTAAGATTCGAGGCTATAGTCCTGGTAGATTTAGTTTTAATGTTGTTGGCGGTCGTTGTGAAGCTTGTCAGGGTGATGGTTTAGTAAAAATAGAGATGCAATTTTTACCTGATGTCTATGTAGACTGCGAAGAGTGTAAAGGTAAGAGATACAATCAACCGGCATTAGAAATTCATTACAAAGGAAACAATATTGCTGATATATTAGGTATGACCGTAGAAGAATCAATGAATTTTTTCCGACATTTACCTGCTATTCATAATAAGTTAAAGACTTTGTATGAAGTAGGTCTTGGCTACATACATTTGGGTCAGTCTGCTACAACGTTATCAGGCGGTGAGGCACAACGTATAAAATTAGCTACTGAGCTGTCTAGGCGGGCAACTGGTAAGACTTTGTATATTTTAGATGAGCCGACTACTGGTTTACATTTTGATGATGTTAGGCGTTTATTAAGTGTCTTGAATAAGCTAGTAGATAAAGGTAATACTGTCTTGGTGATTGAACATAATCTAGATGTGATAAAATCTGCTGACTGGATAGTTGACTTAGGCCCAGGAGGTGGTAATAAAGGTGGTGAAGTAGTAGTTGCTGGTACTCCTCGTCAGGTAGCTAAAGTAAAAAGAAGTTATACTGGTAGATTTTTATCAGGAATGATTGATAAAAAATAAAACTCGACTTTTTATTGTCGAGTTTTGAAGGGTATGTTTTTATTCTTTTGATAATGTTATTTATCTAAGATGAGGGCGGTTTTTTTTCTTTTGCTGCGACTTTTGCTTTGTCGTCTTTGATTTTTATATAGATCTCTTCTCTATGTACGACAACATCCTCTGGGGCCTGTATGCCAATCCTAACCTGTCTACCATGAATCCCAAGCACTGAGACTTTAATATCGTCTCCGATAGTAATAGACTCTCCTAACCTTCTTGTAAGTATGAGCATTATTCCTCCTATGAATATGCGTTTTTATTTTTTATTGTAATAGTACTTTAATCTAACTCTTTATATATGTCAAGTATTAATTAAAGAGCTTATTTTAGTTACTATTTCTTGTGTTTCTGTATCTAATAAAACTTCATGACCAGATTTTTTTAGCCAGATAATTTGTTTGTCTTTTGCTTTTATTTTATTGTATATATATTCAGCACCAGCAGGATCTGCTAATCGATCTTTCTTTGAATGAAAGATAGTAGTGGGCTGTACGATTTTTTCTAATACGGAATCAAAGTGTTGAGTTCGGAGCCAATATTGATGAAAGGTTTTTAATGGAAACCAAGAATATCCTTTTTGTGATTCAGCAAGTTTTATTGTGCTAAATCTAAATAAATTAATTCCGGGAACTTTTTTTATATATTTAGTTACTTGGGAAGTGTATTTTGCTAATGGATTTTTAAATTTTAAGGCCGGTGATAGCAATATTAAACTTTTAATTTTGTCAGGGTATTTTGCTGCTAATTCTAATGATAATAAGGCTCCCATAGATAGTCCAATAATTATTATTTGTTCGCAGATAGGCAGTAAATAGTTTAATCCATCTTCTACATCTTTTTGCCAGTGTTCCCATGTTTTGCCTTCTAGATCTTCTGGTTTGGTATTATGACCAGCTAGTATTGGATAATGCCAGGGTATATTCTTTTTATCTAATTCAGGAATTAATATTTCCAAACTTGCACGGAATGAGGTAAAGCCGTGAATTAGTAAAACCCCAATTTTTTTCTTATTATCATCCATATGATATTATTATAGCACTATGAGCTACGAAGACATAAGTAATTTTCTACTATGAATTTAAATTTTGTATATTTGAGTTTAATGTTTCTGGGCGCTGGTATCTTAAGTGTGTTTTATTATAAAATTATTCCAGACAAGAAAACATTAAGAGATAGATTGCCAAATAAAGCAACTGTAGAGTCAGTGGTTTTATTTTTGGCTATATCGATCATGGTTTGGCAAATTATTATTAACTTTGATGGATTACAGAGAGCATCTAGATTAATGGCCCTGGTATTAGGATTACTTTTATTCGAAACTTTCTTTTTCTTGTTTATGTATTGGATAAAGAAAAATTGGTTGAATGTGTTATTATCAATTTTATTAGTTATTGGAATTTTCTCATTACATTATTCAATAGAATCTTTTGTAACTTTTAATTTAATAATAATATTGGCGACTATTGGAGGTACGGCTTATTTGGTTCGGTCAGGGATTATAAAAACATGGTTAGTTTTTTTATTAACAGCGATTTGGATGCCTTATGACGTTTATTTTGTTACACAGGTATTTGATAAATACACTAAGGTAACTGCAAGTCCTTTTCCATTTTTCGCTTTTCCTTCGGTAACTGTAGGAGATATTAGTTTGGGAGTTGGAGATTTTATTTTTCTAGCTCTATATACTTTTATACTAGTAAGTAATTTTAATAAAAAGATAGCAATAATTCATGCCATCGTTCAGGCAATAGGATTATTGATTGCAGGATACTTAGTATCAGTTCAGGATATTACAATTCCTTTTCTTGTAGTCTTATCACCAATATTTTTTATAATTTATTTCACTGCATATCTAATTAATAAAAAATCTAATAAAAATCAATGAGTTACGAAGACATAAAAAATAATGAAGGCAAAGTAATTAAGGAAGAGAATTTAGCGGTTTGTCGTAATAACGATGGAAAACTATGGAAGTTTGATAGTCATTGTACACACGGAGATTGTCATGTGAAATGGATAAGACTTGGGATTGTCCGTGTCATGGCGCTAGATTTACTTATGATGGTCACGTTAAAAAAGAGTCAGCTTTTCGGCCGCTCAAACCAAGGGATTAGCTATTACTAAGCTTTTTCTTTTTGTTCAGTAATCAGATATAATAAAGGATATGAAAGATTTAGAGAAAGCCATTATTGATACTGTTGCATATTTTGATATTTTTGATTATCCGTTAACGGATATGGAGATTTGGAAGTGGTTAGTTTTTAATAATGACGAGATTAAAAGTGTGTCTTTATTTGATGTTAAGAGTATTTTGAGCGATAGCGATTATTTGCAAAGTAAGATTGAATTTAGCCAGGGGCACTATTTTTTTAGAGGACGGAAAGATATAATCAATATTCGTCGTCAGAGATATTCATTGGCTGAGAAAAAATATAGAAGAGCACTTAATGTAATCAAGATATTAAGATTTGCACCTTTTGTAAAAATGGTCGCAATTTGTAATACGTTGGCATTTAGTAATAGTAGGGATGAATCAGATATAGATTTATTTATAGTGACTAAGAGAAATAGAGTTTGGCAATCTAGATTTTGGGTAGCAGGATTTTTAAAACTTTTTAAAATGCGACCAAGCAATAACAAAAGTAAAGATACTATTTGTTCGTCATTTTTTGTAGATGAGGATCATTTAAATTTAGAAAAATTCTCTATAAAAAATGATATATATTTATTGTATTGGATAACGCAGATCATACCAGTATATAATTATGATATTTATGATAAATTTGTTTCTGCTAATACTTGGACCAAAAAGATATTGCCAAATACATTACAAATTAATCCTGTAAAAAAACGATCACTTAGTAAAGTTAAATTATTTAAAGTAATTATTGACTTTGTTTTAACATTTTTTCCTGAAAAAATATTTAAAAATTATCAATTAAAGATAATGCCAGCTAATTTAAGCAAATTAGCAAATAAAGATACTAGAGTAGTAGTTAATGATAATGTTTTAAAATTTCATGATAATGATCGCCGGGAGATTTTTTTACAAAAATGGGAGACTCGTAAAAGTGAAATAATATGAGATATTTATTTGAAAAATCCTTAGAATATATTTTTTATGTTTTTATTATATTGTTGCCTTGGCAGACAAGATGGATTTGGCATGAGGAATTATTAAATGGGCAGTATTGGGAATATGGCAGTTTTAGTTTGTATGCAGTGGATATAATACTAATTATTATTGTGATTTTAGCTTTGTTAATTAGTAGGCAAAAAGTTTTTGTAACTATAAAAAAATATTGGGTTATTATCTTAAGTTTTTTATTATTAATATTTGCATCATCCTTAATAGCACAGAACAAAGAAATTTCATGGTTTTGGTTTGGTAAAGTTTTGGAGGGTATTTTATTATTTTGGTTAGTATTAAAAATTAAATTTGATTGGCATAAATTAGCTGGTGCATTTATAATTTCTGGAGTTATTCAAGCTGGATTAGGCATTTATCAATTTGTAATACAAAAGGTTTTTGCTAATAAATGGTTTGGTTTAGCTGAACACGATCCAAGTATATTAGGTGATTTTGTTATCGAGACGAGTAGTGGCCGCTGGTTAAAAGCCTATGGTGCCTTACCTCACCCAAATATTTTGGCAGGGTGGTTAGTTATTTGTTTATTAATATTGATTGGTGTCTTTATGACTGCCAAAATGGGCCAACGAAAATATATATGGCAACGCACTTATAGCTTAGTTGCGATGGGTATAATGTTTTTTGCTTTAATCCTAACTTTTTCTAGGTCAGCTTGGTTGGTTTTTGTTTTAGGATTTTTGATTCTGTTTGCTATTTATCTCTGGCAAAAAAATAAAGATAGACTTAAGGTGATTGGAATTTCTGGGTTGCTAATTTTATTAATAGTTATTACAACAGTATTTATGCTACCAGAAGTTTGGCAAACTAGGTTGGAAGGTGGGAGATTGGAAGAGATGTCGTCTGTAGAGCGTTCTGAATATTATACAGAAGCCGGCGATCTATTTAAGCGACACTGGTACAAAGGTGCTGGAATAGGTGGCTATACTGGCGCTTTATATGATATTGATACGACTCATGAGGCTTGGGATTATCAGCCTGTCCATAATATTTATTTATTGGCAGCAGTAGAATTAGGTATCTTTGGTGTGGCAATTTTTTTAGTTTTATTATTTTGGGTAGCTAAGAGTTTATACGAAGCAATTTTCAAAGAAAAAGATATTAATAACTGGCATTCAATAATGCTCGTATTATTTATTTCATTAATAGTTATTGGTTTATTTGATCATTATCTTTGGAGTCTTTCATTTGGTAGTATGTTTTTTTGGTTGGTGATGGGGTTGTGTGTGAAGAAAATTAATATTTATATTTCTTAATAATTTCGTTAGCATCTACTTATTGTCATTCTGAGGACCTTGAGCGAAGTCGAAAGGGACGTGAGAATCTCCGCCGAAGGCGGCATTGCATCACCTTTGACGATAAGATTCTTTAGTTGCACTCAGAGGGATAATGGGCCGGTGGAATTGTAGAGGATTATGTTGATTTAAATAGTGTGCTAGCTTTTCTTTTCGTACTTTCTGTAACTAGAAAGTACCAAAGAGTTTTCACCTGTTTAAAAAAAATAACAAAAAATATCTCATTATTATTCTTGGCTCAAAGCCACTACGTTTTTATTGAGCCAAGTCCCACAATAATATAATATTGTGGAATCATTCTGCTTCACTATTTTTTTAACTTTTTTTAAAATGGTGAAGGATTAGGATTAATTTATTGGCTAATATTAGGTATAATAATAAAAAAAATTAGTTATTCACAGAAGTAGTAGTTGTAATGGTTGACAAATATTTAGAGTATATATACAATATATATCACAAGTTAATTAGCACTCTATAAGGTTGAGTGCTAAATTAGAGACAATTTAATAATTAAAATAAGTCTAAAATATGAAATTACAACCATTGGGCGATAGAGTAATCGTCAAACCAGTCACAGAAGAAGAAGTAACAAAATCAGGAATTGTTTTACCTGATACAGTTGAGAAAGAAAAGAAAGAAGAGGGAGAGATAATAGCTATTGGTGATGGAGAGAAAATAATAAAACTTGGTCTAAAAGAAGGCGACAAGGTAATTTTTGGTAAATATTCTGGAGAGGAAGTTACCATTGACGATGTCGAACATAAAGTTCTTAAAGATGAAGATGTGTTAGCAAAGGTTGTCTAACTGTTAATAATTAATTCAGGCAGAGCCCGCCTACCGGCAGGCAGGCCTGATCCGGCTATGCCGGAAATTTAAATACTAAAATATAAATATGGCAAAACAAATTTTATTTCAAGAAGACGCAAGAAGTTTGATAAAACAAGGTGTTGATAAATTAGCAGACGTTGTCAAAGTAACGTTGGGGCCTAAGGGTCGTAATGTAGCACTTGATAAAGGATTCGGTGGTCCAACTATCACAAATGATGGTGTGACTATAGCTGAAGAAATTGAATTAGAAGATAAGTTTGAAAACGTAGGTGCTCAGACTGTTAAAGAGGTAGCTAAAAAAACTAATGATATAGCTGGTGACGGTACTACTACTGCTACTATCTTAGCGCAGAGTATGGTATCAGAAGGATTTAAGAATGTAGCCGCTGGAGCTAATCCTATGGTTATCAAAAATGGTATTGCAAAGGGTGTGTCAGCAGTTACAGAAGAATTAAAAAATATTTCTAAGAAAGTAGATACTAATGATGAAATTGCTCAGGTTGGCACTATCTCATCTCAAGATGCTGATGTTGGTAAATTAATTTCAGAAGCTTTAGAAAAAGTTGGCAAAGAAGGTGTAGTAACTGTCGAAGAGTCACAAACTTTTGGACTTGAGTTAGAGGTTGTTGAGGGTATGCAATTCGACAAAGGTTATGTTTCTCCTTATATGGTAACTAATGCTGATGGTATGGAAGCCGAATATAAGGATGCTCAAATTTTGATTACAGACAAGAAAATTTCAGCTCTTAATGAAGTACTACCTTTATTAGAAAAAATGGCCCAAGCTGGAAAAAAAGACTTAGTTATTATTGCTGACGAGGTAGAAGGTGAAGCTTTGGCTACTTTCGTAGTAAATAAAATTAGAGGAACTTTTAACGTTCTTGCTGTAAAAGCTCCTGGATTTGGTGATCGTCGTAAAGAGATGTTAGAAGATATTGCCATACTAACAGGTGGTAAAGTTATCTCAGAAGATGTAGGTCTAAAATTAGATGCTACAGAGATTGAATCACTTGGACAAGCAGGACGAGTTGTATCAACTAAAGAAAATACAATTATCGTCAGTGGCAAGGGAGATGAACAGGCTATTAAAGATAGAGTTGCTCAAATCAAAAATGAGGTAAAAAACTCTGACTCTGATTTTGACAAAGAGAAATTACAAGAAAGATTAGGAAAATTAGGTGGTGGTGTAGCTGTAATAAAAGTAGGCGCTGCTACAGAGACAGAATTAAAAGAAAAGAAACATCGCATCGAAGATGCTTTACACGCTACTCGCGCTGCGATTGCTGAAGGTATAGTTCCTGGTGGTGGTGTAGCATTAATAAGAGCGATATCTGCGCTAGATAAGGTTGATTCAGAAGGAGATGAGAAAATAGGTATTTCAATTCTAAAAAGATCTTTAGAAGAACCTATTAGACAGATCGCCATTAATGCAGGTAAAGAAGGATCTGTAATAGCTGATGCTGTAAAAAAAGCTAGTGGGAATGAAGGATATAATGCAGCTGATGATAAAATGGAAGATTTGGTAGCTGCTGGAATTGTAGATCCTACCAAAGTTACCAGAAGTGCATTACAAAACGCTGCTTCAGCAGCTTCTATGTTATTAACTACTGAAGCTGTAGTAACCGATCTTCCAGCTAAGGAAGGTGAAGGTGGTGGAGCTCCTGCTATGCCAGGTGGAATGCCAGGTATGGGCGGTATGCCGATGATGTAAAAATCTTTGAAAACCCCTTTAAGAAAGTGGTTTTCAATGCTTTCCGCAAATCATATGTTTCGCTCGGATCGGGACCCACAAGACCCGTATCCTCGCGAGCAATTATATGTTTAATATTTAGAACAGGCCCTCGTTTATTCGAGGGTTTTGTTTTATTTATATTTAAAATGCGTTATACTATAAATAGGAATAAGTATTGAATAATATTTATGACAGATAAGAAAAACTTAGAAAATAAAGTAAAGTTATCTGGCGATGAATCATTGATTGCTGGGAAAAGTTTGAGTTTTTATTGGCAGACTGTTAAATGGTTTATTTTATTGCTAATAGTATTAGAGGTAATAAATATTACGTTTAATGTTTATGAATATGGACACTGGATTATTGAAGTGTTTGTATTCATTGTATTTAGTTTTTGGTTATTAAGAATAAGGCGATTAGAATTCAATACAGCTTTGGTAGCAAGTATTTTTATAGGTATTGGTGGCGGTATTGGACTTGCAATTTTTGAAATAATCTGGTTTCATGAATTTGTATATTTATTGAGCTTAATAATTCAGCCGTTTATTATCACAGTAGTTGGTGCAGTATCAAGTTTTACATTTTTCTTATTATTTAAAAATTTATTATCAAAAAGAGATAATAATAAATCGAAAGGGGGTGGAATATATGACAGCAGACAAACCAATGTCAACAGTAGATTCAGATAACAAACAGCCTAATGATGGAGGTCAAGCTCCAACAAATTCAGACAGTAATTTGATGGCAGCACTTTCTTATATCTGGATAATTAGTATTGTAATGTTAATCATCAAAAAAGATGATAAATTTGTAAATTTTCATGCTAAGCAAGGAGTAATATTATTTATTGCTTCATTCATCGGCGTCATTCCAATAATTGGATGGGCACTATGGTTGGTAATTATTGTATTAGAAATAATAGGATTTATTAAAGCTTTATCAGGAGAGAAATACAGAATTCCCGTAGTTGGTGATTTAGCAGAAAAAATTAACATTTAATTTTTTTGAATTATAAAAAAAGTCTTAAGTTATTTTAACTTTAGGCTTTTTTTGTGTTATAATGATATTATCTTAATAAATTAATTTTAAATTTTGTATGGCAAAAGCAAAAAAAACAAAACGTACTGTTTCAAGAAATAAACGTTTTATTCTTTGGTTTGATGAAATAACAATTAAGGATATAGCACTAGTTGGAGGTAAAAATGCCTCATTGGGTGAGATGTATCGAGAATTGGCTAAGAAAGGTGTTAAAGTGCCAAATGGATTTGCTATTACATCATATGCATATAAATATTTATTAAAAAAAGCAAGAATTCATGATGATATTGAAAGGGCTTTAAGCGGTTTAGATACTCATAATTTGAAAAATTTGTACGAAAGGGGTAGGAAAGTACGGGATATTATTATGCACGCTCATTTTCCACAAGAATTACAGGATGAAATAGTAGCTGCTTATAAAAAATTATCAAAACAATATAAAATAGCTAATGTGGATACGGCAGTTCGATCAAGTGCTACTGCTGAAGATTTGCCTGACGCTTCTTTTGCTGGACAACAGGAAACATATTTAAATGTACATGGAGCTCACGCATTAATAGAATCATGTAAAGCTTGTTTTGCATCACTATTTACTAACCGTGCTATTTCTTATCGTAAGACTAAAGGTTTTGGCCAGTTTGATGTTTATTTATCAATCGCCGTACAAAAAATGGTACGTTCTGATTTAGCATCTTCTGGAGTTATGTTTTCCATTGATACAGAGTCAGGATTCAAAGATGCTGTACTAATTAACTCAGCTTATGGACTTGGTGAAAATGTTGTACAAGGTGCTGTAACACCAGATGAGTTTTATGTTCATAAGCCAACATTAAAACAAGGATTTAGACCCATTATTGGCAGGACTCTTGGTAGTAAAGAAATCAAAATGATTTATGCAGATACTGGTAATAAGCCAGTTAAGAACGTCCCTGTATCTAAAGCTGATAGAAAAAAATATTCTTTAACTGACAATGAAATATTAAAACTTGCTAAATGGGCAATGATTATTGAGGATCATTATTCTGCCAAAGCGGGTCATTTCAAGCCAATGGATATGGAATGGGCTAAAGATGGTCAAACTGGTCAGCTATTTATTGTGCAAGCTAGACCAGAGACTGTAACAAGTCAGCAAAACCCAAATGAATTAATATCATATATTTTGGACAAGCGAGGTACCGTATTAACTGAAGGAGCTTCAGTTGGATCCAAGATTGCAGTTGGGCCAGTACATATCATTAAAGACGTTAAAGATATTCATCAGTTTAAAGAGGGAGAGGTGTTGGTTACAGAAATGACTGATCCGGACTGGGAGCCAATTATGAAGAAAGCAGCTGCTATAGTAACAAATTCTGGTGGACGAACTTGTCATGCCGCTATTATCTCTCGTGAGTTAGGAGTGCCTTGTGTAGTAGGTACGTCTACTGCTACTGAGGATTTAAAAAAAGGAGGTATTGTTACAATATCTTGCGCTGAAGGTGAGCGTGGATTTGTTTATAAAGGTAAGATGCCATTTACTATCAAGAAAACAAACTTAAAAACTTTGAAGAGACCACGTACTAAGATTATGATGAACGTGGGTAATCCAGAAACAGCCTTTGCTGATTCATTGATTCCCAATGATGGTGTAGGATTGGCTCGTGAAGAATTTATTATTACATCTTATATTAAGATTCATCCATTAGCATTATTGAAGTTTAATAAAGTTACTGATCTAGCAGAAAGAAAAATAATTGAAGAAGCAACTGATGGATATAAATCTAAACCGGAATTCTATATTCAAAAATTAGCAGAAGGTATTGGACGTATCGCTGCAGCATTTTATCCTAAAGATGTTATTTTAAGATTTTCTGATTTCAAATCTAATGAGTATGCAAGTTTAGTTGGTGGTAAATATTTTGAACCAGAAGAGAGTAATCCGATGATTGGTTGGCGCGGAGCTTCAAGGTATTACGATCCAAACTACGAACCTGCCTTTGCCTTAGAGTGTGAAGCTATTCGTAGAGTACGAGAGAAAATGGGTCTAAATAATCTAAAAGTAATGGTACCATTTTGTAGAACTGTCGAAGAAGGTAAAAAAGTATTAGCCACAATGAAAAAATATGGTTTAGAAAGAGGCAAGAATAAGCTAGAAGTTTATGTTATGTGTGAGATACCTGCTAATGTTATTTTAGCCGATCAGTTTTCCAAGATTTTCGATGGTTTTTCTATAGGATCTAATGATCTTACGCAATTAGCTTTGGGAGTTGATCGTGATTCAGAGTTGGTGGCTCATATCTATGATGAACGTAACGATGCTGTTAAAAGATTGGTTAGAGATGTGATTAAGGCTGCTAGAAAAAATAAGAGAAAAATTGGTATTTGTGGACAAGCGCCATCTGACTATCCAGAGTTTGCAAGATTTATTGCCAAAGAAGATATTGATAGTATGTCTCTTATACCAGATACTGTAATCAAAACTACAATTGATATAGTAAAAGCAGAAAAAAGAAAATAAACAATATTCAAACAAAAGAGGCTTAAAATAAGCCTCTTTTGTTATTTTTAAAGCTTGACTAGATACAAAATATTTGTTAAGGTTTTTTAATTGTTTGTTCTTTAATAAAATGTAAAATATTCAAATGGGAGATATAGAATGCAAAATCCAGAGTTCAGTTTCAAATCTGTTCTCTTCATTGCACGTGGGGGAGATAATGTGTTCAGTGATCAGCTGAAACGCAGACAAATTCCCTTCACAACAAGCAGTGAGAAGAAACCTGATAAGATAGAAGGTAATCCGGATCTGATTGTCATCATAAATGAAAGTCTTGAAACCGTAGCGATTCCTATTAAAAAGGAATTTCCTGATACGCAGGTGATACTGTGTCGAGGCGGGGGGAAGAAGAGTTTTTCTCCACAGATTTTCGTTATTCATGAAGATGGGCATTATGATGTCCATTATTTTGAAGGAGATTGGGATAAGTTTGTTGGACTTATTGGTCAGGTTATAGAACCTTTGCCAATAATTTTTGATCATACACCAGATCAGGGATGTAACTATTCTAAGGTGCATTCTCTCGGTCCTACCGGAATTCCAGACCAAAAACTGAGTTTGGATCTTTTTAGTCCAATGCTTAGAGTTTCGGTTTCTTATCTGGAATGGTATTTGGGGTGGCTCCAAGGGATTGATCATCTTGCTTTTTCAATAGGATTCAAATTTCCTTTGAAAAGAGGGAAGAAAAAAGCGCCCAAGGTCAAGAGGGTGACGATTCCAATAACTGAAGAATTTATGTTTCGTGGAATGCCAGTTTTTTATGAAGATAATGTAATTATCTTTTTTAATTCCAGAGGCTTAGAAATTTCAGCTATTGTTGAATCCGTACGCGAAGAAGAAATAATTGTTTCTTTTCCCGTACCTATTCCAAGGTTCGCTGTCAATGACATCGTTCAATTTAAGAGAGAAGTGAGTAGCGGTATTGCACAAGCTCAGTATGATCTATGTACTAGTTTGGTGGATGATGATGAATTTTCATTGTCTTATCGCATTATGTCGGGTGTTCAGCACAACAACGGTGCAGAGCAGTACGACTCGTTATCTCTTGATAAATTTCAGGCCCGTATGCTTTTCCAAGACCGTTCGCAGCTATTGTCTCTGTCTAGCTTTGCTAGTAATAGAGGTATTGTTCTTGTGCAGGGTCCTGCTGGAACAGGTAAGTCATTTATGACTTCCTTGGCCATAAAGCAGTCATGGCTCCAAAATAGGATAACTCTTCTTGTGTCACACAGCAACCAAGGTACGGATAATTTAGTTTCTTTCGTATCTAAGGGTATTGGCAATGAAGATTTAATATTCAGGCTTGGAAACAATGCAGACAGTATAACTGATCCCGGGAAAAGTTTTCATCGTTCCACAAGATTTGTGGTAAATGACGAATTCAGAGACAGTGAGAAGGCTAATACGGACAGCGAATTGTCAAAGAGAGAAACTAAAAAAATTGATAATATGCTTTATGGTGGCAGTAATGTGGTATTGGCTTGTACAATGTCTTCCTTTCTCGTTGATCGCACCTTGAATGCATTGAGGAAATTGGGATATAGCTTTGATCTGACATTTATTGATGAAGCATCTAGAGGATTTCTTTTTGAAATCCTTCCCATTGTCCAGCAAACAACTGGCAAGATTGTGTTTATAGGTGATCCCGAGCAGCTTGGAAATATTGATATTGTTCCTGATGCCAGAGAGCATCTGGGTCATGCTGGTTTTTCTCCGATAGATATTGATAACTTTTCCAAGGGGTGGTTCAACTGCATTATCTCTATGGGTTTGCTTCCTGTTAATTTGTTAAATGTTAACAGAAGGTCATTGCCTGTAATTTGCAGGCTTATTAGCAGACTTTTTTATAAAGGAATGCTGATACCCGGGAGGTTTGATACTGATGATGACGGATATTTTTCTTTCTTTGACACTTCAGGTGCGCAAGATAACGAAGAGGAAAGGAAGGGAACTTCTTATCTGAACAGTCGTGAGGCTAATATCGTTGTTGAGCGTATTGTGAAACTTCTTCTAAAAGGCTATAGTCTGGAAGATGTTGCCACAATTACTCCATACAGGGCGCAGATTGATCTGATTAGAAGAAAACTGCGAGATGCTCTGTTTATGGATAGGCGACTGAAAGAGTGGAGAAAAACTGCTGACATGACTGAAGCAGCTATCCGCAGGATATTATACCAATCGGTAAATACAGTGGATGCTTTCCAGGGATCACAGCGAAAAGTGATTATTCTCAGCTTTGTACGCTCAAATACCAACGGCAAAATCGGTTTTAATAAGAATATAAATCGGTTGCGTGTTGCATTGTCTCGTGCTGAAGATGCTTTGATAATCATCGGTAATGCGAGTACATTTTTGCAAAGTGAAGAGGAAATGGTGCCATTGATATTTTCCGAGTGCATCAAAGAGGCTACTACTTTGGGTACTTACCACAAAGTTCAGTAGTTATGGAGAATTAAACAATTTAAGACAATATAAAGTAGGGCGGTTTCTAAAAAGGAGCCGCCCTAATTTTTTTGTTGGGTAGAACCAACCCTCTCCTCAAGAGCAACAATGGAGTTATAACAACTCCAAACCCTATGAGGTCCTACCCTCTAGCCATTCACGTTCCCGGGGCCGATAACAAATGCCTGATGTTGCTTTAACATTTGGGAAAAATACTTGGCAGCGCTCGATATTGGTCCACTCGGGACCGTATCGTAAATCTCCTAAGAGAATAGCACTTGCCAGTTGCCTGCTCGAGAGACGATTTTCGTCCTCCAACAGGATCGGATGGCTAGAGATTAGAAAGGGCTGAATAATAAACCCAATGACAGCTAAAGTGTCAAATGGAATCATATTACTCCCTCCTAATACTAGGTTCCAGCACCCATCTTAGCAGGTTAATGGTATATGTCAAGAGTTTTGAATAATATTATAAATATACTTGACATTGGGCATAAAATAAGTAATAATAAATTGTCACTTTCAAAATAAAGGAGTAAAAAGTGTCAAAAAAGAAAAAGAAGAAAAAAGAAACTGACCTAGAACGTTTTAAACGTTTACATGGTCGTATCCCACTACCAAAACAAACTGGTGGACCACATTCAGAAAAAAAGGGTGAAAAAGGATACGATCGGAACAAAGAAAAAAAGAAGGTGAAAGATGAAACGAGCAAGGCGTCAAAAGAATAAACCCGTCATTACAAATGTGAAGATGGGTTTTTTATTAATTAATTTTAGCTGTCCTGAATATTTTCAAAAACAATATAAAGTAGGGCGGTTTCTAAAAAGGAGCCGCCCTAGTTTTTTTGTTGGGTAGAACCAACCCTCTCCTCAAGAGCAACAATGGAGTTACAACAACTCCAAACCCTATGAGGTCCTACCCTCTAGCCAATCACGATTCCCAAGCAGACCAATTGCATCATGGGCTTCTTCAACATTTGGGAAAAATACTTGGCAGCGCTCGATATTGGTCCACTCGGGACCGTATCGTAAATCTCCGCAGAGAATAGCACTTGCCAGTTGCCTGTCCGAGAGACGATTTTCGTCCTCCAACAGGATCGGATGGCTAGAGATTAGAAAGGGCTGAATAATAAACCCAATGACAGCTAAAGTGTCAAATGGAATCATATTACTCCCTCCTAATACTAGGTTCCAGCACCCATCTTAGCAAATTATTAATATAAGTCAAGTATATTTATAAAATTATGCAAAATTGGCTTATTATGACCTTTTCTTTTGTGAATAAAAATGCTATGGTATACTGAATTAGTAGCATTTTTGGCTATTTTTAGTTAAAATAAGGAGAGGTCCCACCTTTGCTATGCTTCGGTGGGCAGGCGCATAATATAAATGTCCTTATGCTAGTGATTATGATGAAATAAGATATTTTATAGTAGTTAAATTTGGAGAGGTCGCATAGTGGTCTAGTGCGCTTGCTTGCCCCGCAAAGCGGGATGCCGCTCTGCGGCAGAAAGTAAAAATATATGTTTGTTACTTATGTTTTACAGAGTGAAAAAAATAGAAAGCATTATATTGGACATACTAAAAATTTAATTGCACGACTTAAAAAACATAATAGTGGCTCTGTAAGATCAACAAAGTCTGGTATTCCATGGATAATAATTTATAAAGAAATGTTTAAGTCAAAATCGGAGGCTTACTTGAGAGAATTAATGATAAAAAGCTTTAAAGGTGGAATTCAATTTAAAGAAATGTTGCGATCTGATATTAAATAAGACTTGGAGAGGTCGCATAGTGGTCTAGTGCGCTTGCTTGGAAAGCAAGTAAGGGAGTCAAATTCCTTCGAGGGTTCGAATCCCTCTCTCTCCGCCAGAGTAAAATTATATAAACAAATTGAAATAAATGGCACAAGATAATATTGAAGAAATAAAAAGTAAAATTGATGTGGTTGACTTGATTCAAGAGTACATTCAAGTAAAGCCAGCAGGTACAAATAATTTTAAAGCAAATTGTCCTTTTCATAATGAAAAGACGCCGTCTTTTATGATATCTAGAGATAAACAAATATGGCATTGTTTTGGCTGTGGTGAAGGAGGAGATATATATGGTTTTGTTCAAAAGATGGAAGGCATGGAATTTCCTGAAGCATTGCGTATGTTGGCAAAAAAAGCAGGAGTAGAATTGCAATATCAAGATCCAGCAGTAAATAATCAAAAAACTAGATTAATGGATGTTTGTAAGGAAGCTGCAAATTTTTATCATAAAATTTTAGTTGACCATCCTAAAGCAGAATTTGTCAAAAAATATTTAATTGATCGTCAGGTAAAAGACGAGACTATAGAAGAATGGAAATTAGGTTATTCTCCGGATGCATGGGATACATTAAATACTTACTTGGTAAAAAAAGGTTATAAAGAGGATGATATTTTTCAGGCTGGCCTAACTATAAAAAAAGATAGAGGAGTCGGATATAATGATAGATTTAGAAATCGTTTAATGTTTCCAATCAGCGATACACAAGGAAATATAATTGGTTTTGGTGGACGATGGTTAGGCAAGGAAGAAAAAATTGCAAAATATATTAATTCTCCACAAACGTTGGTATATAATAAGAGTTATGTAGTATTTGGTTTAGATAAAGCTAGACAAGAGATAAAGCAAAAAAAAGTAGCTGTGGTAGTAGAAGGATATATGGATTGCTTATCTTCACATCAGGCTGGAGTTATTAATGTAGTTGCGTCTTCTGGCACAGCTTTAACTTCTGAGCAAGTAAAAATGCTAAAAAGATTTTCAAATAATATTGCTTTTGCTTTTGATCAAGATGTAGCTGGCGATGCTGCTGCAAAACGTGGAATAGAAGTGGCCTGGCAAGAAGATATGAATACAAAAGTTATTCAGTTGCCTGACGCAAAAGATCCTGACGATTTAATAAAAAAAGATGTATCAGCTTGGACCAGAGCTATTGAAAATGCGCAATCTGTTATGGAATATTATTTCGATTCAACATTGAATAAATATGATGAAACAAAAGTTGAAGATAAAAAAGAAATTGCAAAAGTATTATTGCCTGTCATTTCAAAATTAGTTGACCCAATTGAGCAAACTCATTACTTACAAAAGTTGGCAGGGATTTTGAATGTAGAGGAGAATATTTTAAGAGATAAATTATTACAAATATTAAATAAAGATACGGCTAGTCAAAAAAAACAAAAATCTGATCCTGAAATAGCAAAGCCAGAAATAAAGAATCGTTTTATAAACTTGGCAGAGAATGTAATTGGCATGATAATAAATAAGCCAGAGTTATTAGAAGAATATGTTGACGTGTTATTACCTGAATTTATGCCAAATGAACAATTGAAAAAACTTTACAAAAGTATGATAATTTACTATACTGAAAAGCACAACTTTGACTATAATGAATTTATAAAAGTAAATTTAGCTAACGATCAAAAATTAGCAACTTATGCTAATATTTTGTCTTTAAAAGCCTCAAATCTTTTTGGTGAAATGGAAGATGAAGAAATTCAAAAAGAGCTTAAAACTGGGACTAAAGACTTAAAAAAGAATTTAATTCATCTAGAATTAAAGGAGATTGAGTTAAAATTACAAAAATTTGAACAATCCGGTGATTCGGTGGCCGCTAATGAATATAGTCAAAAATTTTCTGAATTAGCAAATGAGCTTAAACATTTAGAATAATTTTTTTAGATATGCCTAAAACAAAAGCTAGTTTGATTACAAAAACCAAAAAAACATCTAAACCTGTAAACAAAAAGACGGCTGCAAAAAAAGCCGTTAAAAAAACATCTAAACCTGTAAACAAAAAGACGGCTGCAAAAAAAGCCGTTAAAAAAACATCTAAATCTAAAGATCCAAAAATTTCAGCTAAAAAGGCAAAAAAGATTGAGCTGGATATGTCTAAAGTTGAAAAGCTTTATGAAAAAGCAAGATCAAGAGGGTTTATTACAGAAACAGAAATATTATATAGCTTCCCAGAACTAGAAGAATATATACTAGAATATGAAGATTTTTTGGATGATTTAGAAAGTTCTGGAATTCAGGTAGTTGAAATTACTGGCACTGTTTTAAGTAGGCCAGAAGATTTAATCGAAACTGAGGTTAAAGGAAAGAAAAAAAAGGCATCGGACAAGCAACGTTTGGATATGTCTGATATTTCTAATGATTCAATTCAGATGTATTTGAGAGAGATTGGTAAGGTACCATTATTACGACGTGAAGAAGAAGTTAAACTCGCAAAATTGAAAGAAAAAGGAGAGATCGAAGCACAGAGAAAATTGGTAGAGGCAAATCTTAGGTTGGTTGTATCAATAGCCAAGAAATTTACTGGGCGCTCCTTATCTTTATTAGATTTGATTCAAGAAGGAAATATTGGATTATTTAGAGCGGTAGAAAAATTTGATTATCGAAAAGGTTATAAATTTTCTACATATGCTACTTGGTGGATCCGACAAGCTATAACAAGAGCATTGGCTGATCAATCACGTACTATTAGAATTCCAGTACATATGGTGGAAACTATTAATCGATACACCCACGTATCTAGACAATTAATTCAAGATTTGGGTAGAGAACCACTAGCCGAAGAGATAGCTGCTGAGCTTGGAGAAACAGTAGAAAAAGTTCATCATATTATGAAAATATCACAAGATACAGTATCTCTTGAAACCTCTGTAGGGGATAGTGATGATGAAGATTCTGTATTAGGAGATTTTATAGAAGATCAGAAAACTGTCACACCTGACCGTGTCGCTGCAATGCAATTATTAAAAGATCACGTATTAGAAATTATTAGAGAGTTGTCACCTCGTGAACATAAAATTTTGGAAATGCGTTTTGGTTTAGTAGATGGAGTTTCTCATACTCTAGAAGAAGTTGGTCAAGAATTTGGTGTAACACGTGAACGTATTCGTCAGATTGAAGCAAAAGCATTGGAAAGGATTGAAGAACACCAAGGAATGAAAAAATTAAGGGATTATTAAATTAATGGCATATTGTACTTAGATTTTGTAATATATGAAGGATAAAAGAAAATATGCTGATCGGGCAAAGTATTTAATTAAAGCTGTAGCACAGCGAAGAAAAAAGATAAGAGAATTAGCCCTAAAACATAAAGGTAATAAATGTAGTATCTGTGGATATAAAATTTGTAAGGAAGCATTAGAGTTTCATCATTCAAGTGGTAAAAAAGATTTTGGAATTTCAAGTAAGGGTTATACAAGGGGATGGCAAAAAGTTAAGCAAGAATTAGAGAAATGCGTTTTATTATGTGCAAACTGTCATCGAGAAATTCATGCAAAAAATAAGTAGTAATTTATAAATATTAAAAAGTTTAAAAATACATAAGCATCCAATTCCGCGATAGCTCAGCGGTAGAGCAACCGGCTGTGAACGAAAACGCAGCTTCCGACAGAAATGTCGGGATGAACTCTCTGGGATAACGGTGAAGGCTACGTTCAATTAATTTTGAATATGCTAATACCGTGGGAACTCCTCCGAAACTTTATTAAAGGAGGGGAGCGCCGTAGAGACTAGATACCAGAGTGTCTAAATTCTCACTTTGAGAATATGGCAAAGATATAGTCCATGCCGTACGGAAACGTATGGATTACGTGTAACCGGTAGGTCGTCAGTTCGAATCTGACTCGCGGAGCTGGATGCTTATGTGCAGTGAAAGACGATAAAAATCGTTTTTTTTGTTGATTTTAAAGGAAAAAATAGGTATAAATAAGATAGAATTAAAGGAGTTACTATCTTATATTTAGTATCTGAAATTGGTGTTAGTAATTATATTTAAATTACCTAACTATGAAGAATTTTGTATATAATCAGAAAATTTTATCGAGATCACTAAATTGAGTTTTAAAGGAGGTTGGATTTTTTCTGTATCAAAAGGTTGTAAGACAGTGCTTGTAATCGATAGGGTAAAACTCGTTGTTTAGGATATAACGGGATTTGATATTTTAAATAATTAACAAAAAAAATTATGGATACAAAAAAAGTTAAATGTGTTGATTTCAATGGAGTAGAACAATACTTTTCAGTGGAGAAGCTGTCATTCAGACCGTCAGTTTATGGTGTATTAATAAATGATAATCAGGAAGTTCTCATGATAAAACACAGGGATAAGTATTGCCTTCCTGGTGGAGGTGTCAAAATAAGCGAAAAAATATCTGACGCATTAACACGAGAGATTTTAGAAGAGACTGGTTTGAAAATTGTTAGTTCGGAAATAGTTGAATGTGATGATTCCTTTTTTTTAGTTCCATATGAAAATAAGCCTGTCCATGCAATTTTGATGTTTTTTATTTGTCGATTTGAACAAGGTGAAGTGAATAATAATAATGTTGATAAATTTGAGAAAGAGTACGCAGAAAAACCGGAATGGATCAAGGTTGAGAATGTTATGGAAATGAATAATCTTATTTTTCCCCAGACAAAAAAAATATTGGAAATGGTCAAAAAAAGGCGATAACTAACTTCATGGCTTATAAAATACTTAATTTTTTGCTATAATTGTTAATAATGAATAAACAAATAATTATTAATGATCAAGAGATTGATTATACTCTAAAAATTAGTAAACGCTCTAAGAGACTTCGGATGTCAGTACATCCTGACGGTTCTTTAGTTATTACTAAACCATATGGACTGCCATCAATGTTTGTAAATTCTTTTTTACGTGATAAGGCTGGATGGATATTAATTAAGATTGAATATTTCAAACAATTTAAGGGTACAAAAAGTATTAAAAACAGTAAAGTGGATTATCAAAAATATAAGGAAGAGGCACGAAACTTTATTGAGACAAAAACAAGAGATATAAATAAACACTATAACTATAATTACAATAGGATTAGTATTAGAAATCAAACTACAAGATGGGGGAGCTGCTCTCAAAATGGTAATCTAAATTTTAATTATAAATTACTATTTTTACCTGTTCATATCGCTGAATATGTTATAACTCACGAAATTTGCCATCTAAAAGAAATGAACCATTCATATAGATTTTGGAATTTAGTATCACAAACAATTTCAAATTATAAAGAGTTACGGAAGGAGTTAAAGAAAAAAGGATTATATTTCTATTAGATGATAGTTTTTAGATACCAAAAAAGTCTCCTTGTTTACTGGAGACCTTTTTGTATTTAAATTTATTTTTCTATTATATCTATCTTGCTACTAAACTCTCCTAAGGTCATATTCGTGTTGATAGGATAACCTTGCCCGGTGAGTTGCTTATATAATCCCTTCACTCCACTTATTAGCCCTTTTGCCTGCTTATCATTCATACCTTCAAATCTTGAAAGTATTTCTTTAACATTAATGGTATCGCCTTTAAATACGGCTTCTTTGTTTTTTATAATATCATCTAATGTTAGATGGTCGGTCAGATATTCCATAGTTTTTTCATCAATACTATTTGTTGCTTCTTGGATTGATAAATAATCTTTCATATCAGCTTCAACTGGGATTTTAGTATTAAGCACTTCGTTAACGTTTGCAGAGACTTTTTGTGATTGAGCTACCGTATCAGCGTTACTGGCTTGTAATTCGGCTAGTTGATCAGTCGGAGCTTCACCTAATGAGGCGTCGGCAGATGTTAATTTGTCTTTAAATGATTCTGTTGCTTGTTCACCTGCTTCTTGGAATCGATCTAGACCACTACCGATTGAAGGGGATGCGATTGGACCATCAGGACCTATTAATCCAGTTTTCTGACTAAATTCACCTACAGTCCAGTTCCTATCAACATTACCAACTTCTTTGCCAACATGCTCAATGAAACTCTTCATGTTTTTTACAAAACTTTTCGCTTCATTATTATTGAAGCCCTCCATTTTGGATAAATGATCTTGGAGGTCTACTGGATTTCCATCCGAACCCAGTATTTCACCTTTAACAAAGTCTTGTACTTTCATATCAGTCACTCTGTCTAACGTTCTACTAGTTAGGTATTTTGTAGATTCTCTAAGTTTTTTCAATTCTTTCCAATTTTCATTCACTGGCAGTAACTCTTTTGCCTGTTCTACAGCTTCAGGTGCTGTTTCTGTAACAGTCTCATCCCCACCATCTGCAACTTCAGAAGCTTCTGAAGTATCAGCAACATCTGTCATTGTCTCGGTAGTTGAGGTACTATTAGTTATATTTTTAGCTGCACCTTCTGCAGAAGTTTCAGTAGCAGTTTCAGCTGTAGCAGCTGCACCATCTACTGCTTCAGAAGCAGCTCCTATGTCGGAGTCAACTGTATCATCACTTAAAATTTCATTAACCAATTCACTTGTTAATCTTTTACCTGGATTGTCTGTTACCCAATCTTGCAATGTATCATTATTGGCGGTTATATTTTCTAACTGACTTTCTGTAAGGGTTGCTGACGATTCAAGAGCTGTACCAAGTTCGCTACCTTTTTCATAAAGAGAGGATAGATCAATTTGCTGACCAATTTCTAGATTATCTGGGTTTTCTAGTCCAAACGCCCCAGGATTATCAGCTACAGTGTCTTTGAATTGATCAATTAAATGAGTTTGTTGTCCTTCGCCAAGAGCATCCCATTTTTCTTCACCCATTTGGGTTTTGACTTGATCTTTAATTATGTTCCATAAGTTATCACCCTTTTCAATAGTTACAGCACCATCAAAAGCTTCTGGTACATCTTCAACTATAGGAGTCTCTTCTGGTATAGGAGTTGCTTCTGGTACATCTTCAACTATAGGAGTCTCTTCTGGTATAGGAGTTGCTTCTGGTACATCTTCGGTGGTTGGTTTTGGTGTTTCCGGTAAGTTGTTAAATCCTCTCACCCCGATTACACTTGCCATGATTAATCCTGAAGCTACTGCGATAGTCCATTTCTTTTTATTACTTTTTAATATTGCAGCATTTCTACCTTCAAGTTTTTTGTCAGCATCCTTTTCAGAAGTATCCATACTGTTCATGATAACATCATATGCAATATCACTGTCTGATTCACCTGTCTCTTTTTTGACATCTAGATCAGCCTTAAACTGTTCTGCCTTAAGCACCATAAGTCTGTCAGTGATCATTTTTATATCCTTTCTTTCTTTAATAATCCTATTTCTTGATATAAGTGGGTTCAACATCTTATTATTTTCTGATAACTTATCCCAATCAGCGTCCAGAAGTATCTTTGGTTTAATATATTCTTTTTCGATGCCTTCTATTTTCTTTTTATCTTTTTCTGATAATATGTCCCAATTAGCGTCAGACATGTCATCAGGTTTAATAAATGTTTTTTCAGTATTAACTCCTCCAGAGAAACTGGCTTCTTGCCCTCTGTCTAAACCTTTGAGTGATGAGTTAATGGTATGAGCCGCATAAGCATCCTCAAGCTCAGATAAACTCATTTTATCTACTTCCTTACTCGTAAGTTCTTTAGTTTTACCATATTTGGTTCTTGCGTATTCATAGCCACCCTCAACTGCTAGGGTAGTGCCTACGCCTGACAGAGCGACTCTACCAGCTAGAAGAGCTGCAGTGATTGGTAAACCAGCACCAGTTGCACCGGCTACAATAGCTCCACCTGTCAAAGTAAGACCAGCTACCATTCTAAGTTTAGCACTTTTTCTCCACCAGTTTTTGAACTTTCTGCCAGCAGTTGATTCATGTATTTCTTTAATAGCTTCTCCAAGCGCTTCTCTTTGGTCCATGACCGCTTCATTTATCTCCGCAAATTTTTGTTGATGTTCAGGATTTTCAGGATCAAAAGGATCAATACCATCTAGTTTTTCTTTAACTTCTTTATCTAAATAATGCATTAAAGAAGTCTCATATTCTTCTCTTGCTTGATCTAGATCTTTATCGTAATTTTTACCTTTGAAGAATTTACTACCTCTAGAAATCATTTCAGCATATTTATCAGTTGCTCCCTTGATGTTTATTTCCTCTTCTTTCTCGTCTTCTGGTTTAGGTTCATCATCATCTTCAGATTTAGGAGTTATTTCTTCTTCGTCTTCTGGTTTAGGTTTTTCTGGAGTTGGTTTTTCTTCTTCGTCTTCTGGTTTAGGTTTTTCTGGAGTTGGTTTTTTATCCAATTCTTCTTCTTCATCTGATATTCCTGGTATAACTAATTCTAGACGACCATTCAAAGTTTCACGAGCACTGTCTATATCAAGAGTTGCGCTTGCATTTTCACCCCCACGATAATCTCCTGCAGCAATTATTGCTTCTCTGTTTATTCTTTCTTCTTGCATTGTCTGATATTCTTCATCACTCATTTTGGGGTTTTCTTTATATCTTGCATCATGATATGTATCACTATTGTCACTCAATATTGCTGCGGTATTATCAAGATTACTAACCATCTGGTTAAGTTCTGCATTAATATCGTAGTCATCATTAGAAATGTCAGTTACTATTTTTCCTGCCAAAGATTCTTTATGATTTTTTGTAAATCCTTTTCCGTTTTTTTTCATTCCTACTGCCAGGGTTCCGTCTTGTTTAAAATGTCTAATTGATGCTTGTTCTTGTTCTTTAATCTTTTCTGTTACCAATTGTTTGATTGAATCAGCGGCATCTAATTTTTTATAGTGACCTCTTTTTGTTAAATCTTTTTTGAGCTCATTGGCTGGTAATTCGGCACTTTCTTTAATTTTTTCTGCTCGCTCTAATATGATTGATATCATATCATCTGAAGGAATTCCTTCTTCTTTAGATATTGTTCCTTCTTCAGCTTTTGCGGTACCTGTTAATGAAGAGCTGTCAAATCTTTCTCTAATATTATATTTACCAGTTTTGGGATTAATTGCTTTCTTTATTTTTGAAATAGTTTTGGCTAGCCATGATTTACGATCACTATTTTCCAGTAATTGAATGGATTCTTCACCCACTTCGATTGCAGAATATATTTCTTTTCTTTTTTCTTTGGCTTCTCTGATTTCTACCGGCATTTCGCCTTCTGGAGTTTCTTCGGTTTCGGGTGTAGTTGTATTATCCTGTATTTCTTCTTCTTTAGGTGTTTCAAAATCTTCCTCATTTAATTCTGTTGGGAATACTCTTCCATTTTCTGGATTGTGTATTGTATATTTTTTCTTCCCTGTGTCATCTATACGGACTGATTTGATTGTTCCTGGTTCATATCTATCAAATGATTCATTTCTAAAACTCACTTCTTGTCCAACTGAATATTTAGGTTCTTCTTCTTTCTCATCTTTTGGTTCTGCGACAATTACTTCGTTATCCAATCCTGATTTTATATTAGCAGTACCACTACCATGTGTTGTAATTTTATTATCTCTCCCTTCATTAATTGTTAGTTTGGCATCATCTTCTACGGTAATAGAGGAGTCTTTAGCTGTATTTATGGTTAGGTGTTCTCCAGTTACTGCTGTATCGCTACCATTTTCCAAGTTTTCTATTTCTCTGGGTGTGTATGTTTTTTCTGTTTCGGGTGTAGCTGTATTGTTCTGTATTTTATCTACTTTTTTTCCCAGAGTTGTCTCTGCATCTGTAGCACTTTCAATGACTGCTTCAGCTTCTGGAACATCTGTTATATTTATTCCGGCGTCGGTAAAATCACTCTTAATTTTGTCGACATCACCTGCTGCTTTTTCTTTAGTCTTATCAGCAATTTCATCTGGTGTTGTTGATTCTACATCATCAAAACTTAGCTCTGCTTGAGCATCTACTAGCTTCTTTTCTGTTTCGGTAAGTTCAGGTGTGGCTGGAGTGTCACTTTCATTATTATTATTTCCCTCTTTGTCTTTTTCTGGAGTAGTCATAATTATAATTTTTTAATTTTATTTAATATATCGTCAGCTTTTGATTTATCCATTGTTTCAACAAACTTTTTGATTAAATGTCTTTGATCGGTTCTCAAAACTTCCATAGTTTTTTTAAACTCAGAATATGCTTCAACCATTTCTTTAATTTTTTTAGTATTGTCAGTTTGTTGGTTTGTCATATTATTAAGATTGAATCATTTTTTTAAGATCTTCTGCTTGGTCAGCCATTTCATGTTTGTATCTTAAAGTTTCCTCCATGACTAGTTGCTCCATATTTTTAACATTTGCATCTAAAAAAGCAGTGATTTTATTTTCATCACCAGCTTCACTAATAGTATTAAATTCTTGCTTTTGGTTTTCTGTAAATTCGTCATCTAGTCTATTTGCAATACGATTTTGCAACACTTTTGCCATTTTTTCTCTTAGCTGTGTTTTTTTATCTTCTGATACTTTTTCCAAGCCTAAAATCTCAATAATGTCTTTATTTAATAATTCATCTTCCATATTTTTTTTATTAATTCATTAAATGCCGAATTTAATCGGTTATAAATGTATTATATCACATTTTAGTACATTTGTCCAGTTATTTACTGAGATTAACTTAACAAACTAGTTTATCATATATTATTTAAAATGCAAGATATGGCTTTTCTCATGATTAAAAGAAGAGAGGATTAGTTATAATGTTTAGTAGGGGAATTAACCCATGGTTATTTCTATTGACAAAGCAATTTAAGGGGGTATAATTAATTATGGGTATATATTCATAACTGTGGATAACCCAAAAGGTCGAAATATTAATATAATAAGAAAGGAATAATAATATGCCAAATCAAGATAAAACAGGTCCTGCAGGTAAAGGTGCAAAAACAGGTGGACAAATGGGAAAATGTACTGATGCTAAACCGCAACAAAGGCCGTTTGATGGTCGTGGACAAGGAATGGGGCGAGGTCAAGGTAGAGGACGAGGTTTAGGAAGAGGTCCAGGACGTGGAGTTGGTAAAGGTAATAATTAATAAATTTTAAATGTTGCCAAACAACTTTAGACTCTTCATAGTAATTCAAAATGGAGTTACAAAAATAATTTAACTCTATTTTGAATAATTATTAAATTATATTATCTTATGCCAAGACCACGATTGTGTCGTAGAATACAACATAATCCAAAAATAACATACTTCAAGCCAAGTGGTGTACCGATGCGTGAGTTAGAAATTATCGAATTAAGCAAAGAAGAGGCTGAGTCTTTACGTTTGAAAAATGTTAAAGGATTAGAACAAGTGAAATGCGCCAAAGAGATGAATACTTCTCAAAGTACATTTCAAAGAATCTTAATTTCAGCTAACTATAAAGTTGGTTATGCTTTAATTAGTGGTAAAGCAATTTTGATTGAAAAATAAATAAAAAAAATGAGTGTTTTAATAAATATTTTAATAGCTACCTTTCTAATTAGTTTATCAGTCTGGTTTGCTGTATTATTTTTATATTTTAAAAAAGAATTTCTATCTAAAATTACAATATTCTTAGTATCACTTTCGGCCGGCGCTTTGATGGGTGGAGCTTTTATCCATTTATTGCCAGAAGCATCAAAAAAGATTGATCCTGAAAAAATGTTTTTAATAGTATTAGTTGCTTTTCTTTTCTTTTTTTTGATGGAAAAATTATTATTTTGGCGTCATTGTCATAAAGAAAATTGTAAAATTCATACTTTTGGGTATATGAATTTATTTGGTGATGCAGTCCATAATTTTATTGATGGGCTGGTTATAGCAAGCGCTTTTTTGATTGATGTAAAATTAGGAATAGCAACTACTTTGGCTATAGCTTTACATGAAGTTCCTCAAGAGATTGGAGATTTTGGAGTGTTAATACATGCTGGATTTAAAAAGAAAAAAGCATTAATTATCAATTATTTAGTTGCTTTAACCGTTGTTCTGGGAGGAGTAGTTGGTTATTTTATATCTTTCTTTCTTAGTAGTATTATTCCTTATCTTTTGCCTTTTGCGGCCGGAGGATTTATATATATAGCGGCTTCTGATCTGATGCCAGAAATAAGAAAAGAGCCTAATTTAAAAAGATCCATGAGTTCTTTCGGAATATTTATATTAGGTATAGTTCTTATGTTTTTAGTAAAGTTAATAAATAATTAATATAAAATAAAATGGCAATTATAAAAGAAGTTGAAGAAAGTCAAACAAACGACATAAGTAAAAAAATCTATGAGAGCTTTAAAGAACAGTCGGGGAATATTCCTGAATGGGTTAAGGTTATGGCTCATCGTCCTGAGATTCTCAAAGAGTTTACAGAGCTTTTCAAAACTATTATGGGAGATGGTGAAATTGATCCCTATCTAAAATGGAAAATTGCCTATGTAGTATCCGAAACATTAAAATGTGAGTTTTGTGTTAGTGTAACAATAAATATGCTAAAAAAATTAGGAGCTGATGATGATTTGTTAAAAAAAATTAAAAAAATAAAAGATTTACCTGAAGAGGAAAAGGAGATATTAGCTTTGGTTGTAGATATCACTTCTGATGGGCATCTGGATCAGCCTAAAATAATGGATAAATTAAAAAAGAAATTATCAGAACCACAAATGGTAGAAATTGTATCAGTAATAGGCTTATTTAATTATATTAATAGGTTTAATAATGCTTTTATAATTTTACCTTTATAATAATATAAGATATAATTTAAATTGATATGTAGCTAAAGTTAGCTATAATAATTGAGAAAAAATAATGAATATTACCGTTAAGAAAATTTTTGTACCAATCTTAGTAAGTATTTTTTTTGTTTTGCCGGCAATAAGTCAGGCTCAAACTCAAGAAGTAACTACTAATCCAGTTAATATTTATTTTTTTTATAGTGAATCTTGTCCACATTGCAGGGCAGAAAGTCAATTTATATCCGAAATTGAAATTGAATTTGAATATGATAATGTAGTGTTTAACCAATATGAAGTAACAGAAGAATCAGAATTATTTGGTAAATTTAATTCTATAACTGGTTATCAATTAACAGGTATACCGGCTACGTTTATTGGAGAACAATTTTTTGTAGGTTGGAGCACTGATGAAATTTCTGGTCAGGAAATGAGAAATCTAATTAATCATTGCTTAGTTAATGATTGTGAAGATGTTGGTAAAAAAATTATCAGCGGAGAGATAGAATTTGAAAAAGTTGCAGAAGAATCAGAAACTCAAGTAGAATTAATTGAAAGTAATATTATCCATATCCCTATATTAGGATCTGTTGACATTGGTCAATATTCTTTATTAGGATTAACAGTTGTTTTGGCGGCTGTTGATGGTTTTAATCCATGCGCAATGTGGGTTTTACTTATATTGATATCAATGTTGCTTGGAATGAAAGATCGTCGGCGAATGTGGATTCTTGGATTAAGTTTTATTGCTGCTTCGGCATTTGTTTATTTTATTTTTTTAGCCGCTTGGTTTAATTTTTTTAAATTCATTGGTATTGTCAGGTGGGTGCAAGTATTGGTTGGAATATTCGCGGCCGGAGTTGGAGTATTTTATTTGCGTCGTTTTTGGAAATCTAGACCTGGTGAATGTGAAGTTACTAATCCTGAACAAAAAAGAAAAATTACGGATAAGCTAAGACAAATTGTACATGAACGTGGTATTTGGTTGGCCTTGGCGGGAATTATAGGTTTAGCTTTTGTGGTTAATTTAATTGAGTTGGCATGTTCCGCGGGGTTACCGGCTATTTTTACTCAAGTAATTGCCTTGAATGATTTAACTGGCTTGCAATATTATGGATATCTCTTGCTTTACATATTTATATTTATGCTTGATGATATGATAATTTTTGCTATTGCTATGATTACATTGAAAGCAGTGGGTACGACAGGTAAATATAGTCGTTATGCTACTTTGATTGGAGGAGTAATAATATTTATTATTGGTATATTGTTAATGATAAAGCCGGAATTAGTAATGATTGGTTGATATTGGTTTGTCTAGACTAACTATGATATTATGTTGTGGTTTTTTTTCGTAAAAAATTGATTAATATTGTATAATGATAATAGTATGAATGAAATTGTAATTGAGTCAGCTGATAATAATAAAATAAAATTATTACGTAAATTGAATAAAAAGAAATTTCGTAATGAAACTAGCCAGTTTTTTATTGAAAATATGGTTATTATTAATGATGCAGAAGAAGCTGGGATAAAGTTTAAAGATTTATTTATAACAGAAGATTTTTTGAATAAGAATGAAGAGTGGGTTGAGAAAATATTAAACACAGCAGATATAAATGAGTATTACATAATTAATCAAAAAATTAATAATTCTTTTTCGAATTTAGATACTCCGCCTGGTATTTGTGCTATCTATGATAAGCAAACTAACTTACTTGATCAGAATGATAATATTATTTATCTAAATAATATTAGTGATCCAGGTAACTTGGGTACGATTTTGAGATCTGGCTTAGCTTTTGGAATAAAGAATTTTGTACTCGATGAAAAGTGTGTAGATTTATATAATTACAAAACTATTCAGGCGGCAAAGGACTCAATACTTAAAGTTAATTTTTCTTTTGATAATAATCTCAAGGTTCTGAATGATATTAAATCAATAATGAAAATATATTCGACTGGAATGATTGAGGGAGAATCAATCGATATTTTGAAACAAGAAGAAAAATTTTGTTTGGTATTAGGAAATGAATCTCATGGGGTAGATAAAGAGATTGTAGATTTATCTAATGAGATTGTTACTATCGGTATGGATGGCGATATTGAATCGCTTAACGTCGCCAGTGCTGCGGCAATATTTTTTTATGGAATACATAAACAAAAAAAATAAACTACAATTATTAATACTTATAACTGGTTTCATGCTTTTAGCTTTACCAGTAGATGCATTGGTTGGGGTAGATTCATCGTGGACAGCTAGAACTATTGATACATCGGTAGGTTCTTTTGCTATCAATCAAATAGAAATAAATCTTTCTAATCCCAGCCTAAGTATAAAATCTTTAACACCTGTATCTGGTGAAAGGTTAAATGTACCGGGACCAACTCAGTCAGTACAAACGTATATAAATGATCACAATGCTTTTGCTGCCATTAATGGTAGTTATTTTTGTCCAGCAGATTATATGTCTTGTGCTGGAATAGAAGGGTCTTTTTATTGGATGTGGTTTGATACGGTCACTGGTAATTTTGCTAATTCATATCAGAATCAATTCAATCAAGGGCCAGTGATAGCTTTCGATACCAATAACAATGTACACTATTTTCGTACAGGAGTTGATTGGCCAGGACGTGAGGAATTTGAAAGTAGGGAGAATGTAACTTTACAAGCTGCAATTTCTAATGGGCCAGGCCTTATATTTGCAGGTGAATTTATTGTTAGTGACGATCAGTTGGATAACAAACAAAGAACAGTAAAATCAAATAGGTCGGGGATTGGATTCTTGGGCAACAATGCATATTTGGTCGTTGCTTCGGGAGCTACAGTATTAGATCTAGGCTATATTATGCAGGCAATGGAATTGGAATACGCTATGAATTTAGATGGTGGTGGTTCTTCAGCATTATATTTTGATGGATTATTTAAGGTGGGTCCAGGTCGTACTTTGCCCAATACTATAGTATTTATTGATACTGAGGAATACCAAGATCCAGTTGTAGATGCTCAATCATTTTTTGCTTATGACCCAGGTTTGGTTGGGGGATTTAAATTGTCTGGTGGCAATGTTATTGGCACTGATAATGAAGAAGTAATAATTGGTACGGATTCTGGTAGCTCCCCACAGATCCGAGTTTTTGACGGTGATGGTAATGTTATGGCGCAGTTTTTTGCTTACGACAGCACTCTAAGAAATGGGGTATCTATTTCAGCTTGTGATGTAAATGGAGATGGTTATGAAGAAATAATAACCGCCCAAGGTAAAGGGGGTTGGCCGTTGGTAAAGATATTTGATGGATATGGAAATATAATAAATGAAGGATTCTATGTATTAGATGGTAAATTCACTGGAGGAGTAAATCTATCATGTGGCGATATACATGGCGATGGAATTAGTGAGATTGTCGTATCGGCTATGGCTGGTGGTGGACCACATGTATTAGTTTATGATTTGAATGGCAGAATATTAGCTAATTTCATGGCCTATGATCAGAATTTTCGAGGGGGTATTAATGTTAGTACAATAGATATGGACGGGGATGGTAAAGAAGAAATAGTTACTGGTCCTCAATTTGGTGCACCACATATTCAAATATTTCAAATAAGACAGAATAATATTCATCGCTTATCACCTGGATTCTATGCGTTTAGTAGTGAATATCGTGGAGGAGTTGATGTGGGTGGTCTGGATTTGGATGGCGATGGAATTAAAGAATTATTGGTCGGAGTTGGAGAAGATGCAACTCCGTTAGTAAAGGTATATAACATCCAAGAAGTAGAAACTAATAGTTTTTATGCTTTTGTCTCTAGTTATCTAGGAGGAGTACAGGTTGGCGGTGCGGATGTTGATAATGATGGAATAGAAGAAATTATTGTAGTACCGAGGTCCAATGCAGGCCCTCAAGTAAGAATTATTGAGCCAGAAGATTTATAGACAAGCTATCAATGGCACGGTTTGACTTGCTAAGTAAAAATTAGCTATACTTTTTATTATTCAAGCTGAGATTATGAAGTTAATTTGGAAATATTTAAAACAATATAGAAAGACATTATTTGGTGCGATAGTATTAGCTACTATCAATCAGGTTTTCTCTTTAATGGATCCACAGATATTTAGAATGATCGTGGATAATTTTGCTAGTAAATATGAAGAGCTATCAAAAAACGAATTTTTGACGGGAGTCGTTTTACTTTTATTGGCTTCGGTGGGAGTAGCTTTGGTATCGAGGATAGCCAAGAATTTCCAAGATTATTATGTAAATGTAATTACAGAAAAACTTGGTGCAAAAATGTACGCTGATAGTATTAGACATTCTTTCTCCCTACCTTTTGCAGCATTTGAAGATCAACGTTCGGGAGAATTATTACAGAAATTAGAAAAGGCAAGAACCGATGCTCAAGCCTTGGTTAAAAGTATTATTAATATTTTGATTCTATCTTTAATTGGGATAACGTTTGTTATTATTTATGCATCTATCGTACACTGGATAATAGGTTTGGCTTATTTTTTGATCATACCTATTTTAGGTACGATAACTTATATTCTGAGCAAAAGGATCAAGAATGCACAAGAGCAAATCGTTAAAGAATCAGCAGCGATGGCTGGAGCCACTACAGAAACTTTACGTAATGTAGAATTGGTTAAAAGTTTAGGTTTAGAACAACAGGAGATTGAAAGATTGAATCTTACTAATGATAAAATTTTAAAGTTAGAATTAAAAAAAGTTGTACTTGTTAGAAAATTAAGCTTTACACAAGGCACAGCTATTAATGCATTGAGATCGCTTTTGTTACTGCTGATGCTTTGGTTGATATTTCAAGGAAATGTAAGTCTAGGTGAATTTTTAAGTTTGTATATTTATTCATTTTTTATTTTTTCTCCCTTAGCGGAATTAGGTAATGTTGCAACTCAGTATCAGGAGGCTAAGGCTAGTAGTAAGCTACTACAAGAAGTGTTAGATGTTAAACCAGATGTTAAGCCTGATAATCCTGAAACAGTTGGTAAATTAGAAGAGATACAATTTAGTAATGTCAATTTTCAGTATAATGGAACAAATGATGATGCATTAAAAAATGTAGACATTACAATTAACTCAGGTAAAACAGTAGCTTTTGTGGGCCCGTCGGGATCAGGTAAAACCACCATGATGAAATTATTGGCTGGACTTTACATACCTACTGATGGTGAAATAAATTATAATAAAATAAATTCTAGAAAAATAGATTTTGAAGCTTTTAGGAAAAGAATTGGTTTAGTTGCCCAGGAAACGCAATTATTTGCTGGGACAATTAGGGAGAATTTATTATTTGTGAATCCTAAAGCAACTGATCAGGAATGTTTAGATGCTTTGGAATCAGCTGTAGCCATGCCAATTCTTAATAGAGGCGATAAGGGTTTAAATACGAAGATAGGTGAAGGGGGTATAAAAATTTCAGGCGGCGAAAAACAACGTCTTGCTATTGCCAGAGCTTTACTTCGTAATCCTGATTTAATAATATTCGATGAGGCAACTAGTAGTCTGGACTCTATTACTGAAAAATCAATTACAGAAACTATTAGAGATATAGAGAAAAGTCGTCCTGATTTGATCACGGTGTTGGTCGCGCATAGATTATCAACCATTGCTCATGCGGACGTTATTTATGTATTAGAAAAAGGTAAAATAGTAGAGCAAGGGAATCACCAGCAATTAGTAAAAGAAGGTGGATTGTATTACGCTATGTGGAGACAACAACAGGCAACACAGGAAACGAATATTGATTAGCTAGTATTGACAAAAACAAGTGACCATGTTATTATTCACAATTAGTTGTTATTTACATATAATATAAATATAAAATAAGTAAACCAAAAATCAAGAACTCCAAAAAAA
>SWBW01001811.1_pt1 | contig 203832 bp, 187 predicted proteins | sample 4693041 | NCBI WGS metagenome assembly SWBW01 (sample SAMN10267271, study PRJNA491770) | bioreactor metagenome | isolation source: DHS bioreactor inoculated with marine methane seep sediment | place: Japan: Omine Ridge, Nankai Trough | collected 2006-05-06 | reverse complement strand
CAGAGGCTAAACCTGAAGCTGAAGTAAAAGCTGAGGTTAAGGTTGAAGCAAAACCAGAGGCTGATGCAAAAGCTCCTACAAAGGATGCTGCTGCTTCTAAACCTGCAGCTGCAAAAAAGCCAGGCTCTACAAGATTTACTCCAGGTAATCGCGGTAGACGTGGACCGGGTGGACCGGGTGGACCGGGTGGACCGGGTGGAAATAGACCAGGTCGTCCAGGTGGTCGCAGAAATGACAGACGTGGACCAAGAACAGATGTACCTGCGGAATCTGATTACGAGGAAAAGAATATTGAAATCTCTAGAGTTACTCGTGTTACTAAAGGTGGTAAACGTATGAGGTTTCGTGTTTTAGCTGTTATTGGTAACCACAAAGGACGTGTTGGTTTTGGCATGGCTAAGGGTTTGGATGTACAATCAGCAATGGCTAAAGCAACAAGTAGAGCTAGAAAATCTTTGATCAATGTACCGATTGTGAATGAAACAATTCCTCATGCAGTTCGTGTGAAGTTTGGTGCCGCAGAAATCGTAATGAAACCAGCTCCTAAAGGTACTGGTGTAAAAGCTGGTGGCCCGGTTCGTACTACACTTGAGCTTGCAGGTATTCCAAACATTACAGCTAAGATTTTAGGAACAACTAATAAGGTGAGCAATGTTAAGGCAGTATTTGATGCTCTCGCAGAGTTAAGAGCGCCAAAGAAAAAGCCTCAGGATGAAACTAAGACTGAGAGTAAGAAAGAGACTGAAACAACTAAAGCATAAATATGATTGAGAAGCATAATTTAAAACCAGCCCGTGGTGCAAGAAAAACCGTAAAAAGACTTGGACGTGGTAGCGCGTCAGGTTTGGGTAAAACTTCGGGTAGAGGTACAAAAGGTCAGCGCGCTCGCTCGGGTGGCCGCAATAAGTTGAAGCTTAAGGGTCTTAGAGCAATGCTTTTATCTTTCCCTAAAAAGCGTGGCTTTAAATCTGGATATCCAAAAGCAGAGACGCTTAAAGTTGGATTTCTTGCAGAAAATTTTAAAGCTTCTGAGGTTATCACTCTTGCAACGCTTAAGAGAAAGAATTTGATTGCTAAATCTGCAAAATCTGCAAAGGTTGTTTTGGGTGGAGAATTAAAAACAGCTTTGAATCTTAAAGGTATTAAAATTTCGGCTACTGCTAAGGAACAGATTGAAAAAGCAGGAGGTACGGTTCAGTTGATAGAAAAACCTGTAAAAGGGAAGAAAACAGCTAGTAAGAAGGTAGCTGCCAAGAAAAAAGTAGCTAAAAAATAAGCAATATATAGTGAGATCAATTAAGGGTGATAAGGTGTTTTGCGTTGGACGTCTGGAAGCGCTGAATCAATCATGATAAAGTCTGTATTATAAAATATTATGTGGGATAAATTATTTAGAGCTTGGAAAGTTAAAGAAGTACGCAATGGCTTGCTATTTGTTTTGGCCATGATGGTACTTTTTAGAGTAACCGCACATATACCATTACCTGGTGTTGATTTGGTAGCTTTAAGGCAGTTTTTTGATGCTAATGAAGTCTTGGGTATGTTGAGTTTATTTTCTGGTGGTACGATTAGTAATTTCTCTGTTGTGGCTTTAGGTGTTGCTCCATATATTACATCTAGCATTATCTTTCAGCTGTTGGTGATGATTGTCCCAAAACTTGAAGATATTCAAAAAGAGGGTGAACAAGGACAGAAAAAGATTCAAAAATGGACTCGTTGGCTTACAGTGCCACTCGCAGTTTTGCAATCTTTTGCTTTAATATCACTATTAAAACAGTCACAGGTACAAATTCTTGATACTTCATCGGTTTTTTACCTAATAGCTTTGATAACAACAGTTACTGCAGGTACTGTCTTTTTGATGTGGATGGGTGAACTTATATCAGAGAAGAAGGTTGGTAATGGTATTTCTCTCATGATTTTTGCAGGTATTTTAGCTAGTTTGCCACAAACTTTTTCGCAATTTGTTGCAACTTATGATTCATCACAGTGGTTGCATGTACTTATGTACTTAGCGGTTGGTGTGTTAACAGTTGTAGGTGTTGTATTTGTGAATGAAGCAGAACGTAAGATTCCGGTTCAGTATGCTCGTCAGGTAAGAGGTTCTGGTACATTGTCTGGTGGAGTTGCGACTCATTTGCCGTTAAAATTAATTATGGCTGGTGTTATCCCAATTATTTTTGCGATTTCACTCATGCTATTCCCATCACTTATTGCTCAGTTTTTTGTAAGCGCTAGAACTGAATGGTTGGCTGATGTAGCGCGTTGGATTTTGGCTACAATGCAGGTTCAGTGGATTTACGGTTTAATGTACTTTAGTTTAGTCTTTGCTTTTACATATTTTTATACTGGAGTTATTTTTCATCCAGATAGGATTGCGGAGAATTTGCAAAAGCAGGGTGGATTTATCCCGGGTATTCGCCCAGGTAAGCCAACTGCTGAGTACTTACAGCTTGTGATTAATCGATTAAATTTGTTTGGTGCAGTGTTCCTCGGATCAATTGCTGTAATGCCTATAGTTGTTCAGGGAACAGGTGGTTCGGCAGCGCTTGCAATTGGAGGTACGTCACTACTTATCGTTGTATCAGTTGTGATTGAAGCTGTGAAACAGATAGAGGCTCAGGTTACGATGAGACAATACGATTCGTACTAATATCAATTACAACCAACTACGCCAAGGCTTCGTTGGTCAAGAATTACAAATTATAAATTAAAAATGAAGGTATCGCTAATGCGATATCTTTTGAATTTAAATTCTGGACACTGGGATGATGGCTTGTTAGATTGATTGTAGGAGGAGAAAAATGAAGAAGTGTACAAGGTGTGGTAAATTGGTAGCGGAAAGTCAGATTGTTATTAAGCTCAATCAGACAGAGGAAGATTATGAGGCGCTGAAAAAGTTTATTGCATCAAGTTCGGATCCGCAATCCGTACCACCAAGGGTTAAGTCTAAGACTGAAGGTCATACTGCGCAAAGACAGGAAGGTCAAAGAAGAAAAAATGTATGTGGTGGTTGGAGAATGGTTTCGTATTTCTGTGGTCCACTTCGTGATCTTACTTCAGCTGAGTTGAGTGAGTAGGAAGAGCTGGAGAAGATTGAGGCGCTTAATCGTAGGTAGTTCTTTATCAAGTTTTTGAAAGTTTTTTTCTCAGCGCCTAAATGCGCTTTTTTGTTACGTGTTATATGTTACATGTTACGTGTTATATGTTAAGATAGTTGGGCTTTATGGTAGATAACAAAGTTAGTGATAAGCCTAAATGGCATGTTTCTTATGCGATTGGTTTTGGATTGGTTTTTTTGTTTACTGTTATCGCGCATCAATTTTTGAAAGTTAGGTATTACATTTTACCTCCGGAAGTTTTTTGGATAGAAACTGTGCTTGCGGCAACCTTGGTGATGCTGATGATTATTTCGATGGTTCGCAGGAAGGTTTCAACTATGTGGTGGGAGGTGATGTTGCTTGTTATTAGTTTTGCGGGAGTTTGGGTATTTAGTATTGCTATGATGCCTATTTGGGCAGCGGTATTATTTGCGTCTATAATTACGCTTTTTGCATTTTTTTGGCAGAATACTTTGACTTCGAATTTGTTTTATATATTTGGATCATTGGGGATTGGATTGCTTGCTACTTGGCATTTTTCTACTCCGGTTATGATTATTTTGGCGGCTGCTGTTTTATTGTACGAAGTTTATCGATCGCAAGAAATGGGTATGGCGACATTGTATTTTGAAGCGAGGAAATCAGGTTTAGTGCCTAGTATTTTGTTGCCAGTTTCTATAAAAGGTTGGTTTAGATCAAGAAAAGATGTATGGAAGCCAGGCGAGGGGATGATAGTTGGTGTGTTGCCGTTTATGGCGCTTGCTGGCTTGTGTTTTCATGCTTTGATTCGTTTTTCTTATATATATTTTGTAATTTTTTGTTTTTTTGTTATTGTAGTTGGGTTCCGGTATGGTATGGATCAAAATTATAAGCTTAGGCAATGGGTGTTTTTAAGTAGTGCGATAATAATATTTACAGCAATATATTTCATTGATTTATTATGAAGAAAAAGAATCTTCAAGCTATTATATTTGGTCCTCAGGGATCAGGTAAAGGTACACAGGGGCTGCTACTTGCAGACAGGTTTAATGTACCTTTAATTGGTGCTGGAGATTTGTTTAGAGCAGAAATGGCACAGCAATCTACATTGGGTAATTTGGTATCACAATATGTAACGCAAGGATTACTTGCGCCAGATGATTTGGTGAATGCGGTGATGGCAAGACAGTTAAAGAAAGTGGATTTATCGAAAGGATATATTATTGATGGTTATCCGCGTAATGTTGAACAAGCAATGCATTTGGATAAGTTAGTAAAAATTAAACTCGCAGTACAGATTAAGATTAGTGATGAAGAGGCAGTTGATAGGTTGAGTGGCAGGACGCAATGTACAAAATGTAAAACTGTATATCATGAAAAGTATTCGCCACCTTCAAAAAAAGGTTTGTGCTCGCTTTGTGGCCAACCAGTTGTGCAAAGATCTGATGATACTGAAAAAGTAATTAAACAACGGTTAGAGGCTTATCATTTATTAACTGCGCCGATGGCATCATATTTTAGGCAAAAAGGAATATTATTGACGATAAATGGAAAACAGCCGATTCAGTACGTTTTTGAGGATGTTATCAATAAGATTGCAAAACTTGGATTCTTGCCGTAACGTAACAATTAATCACTGACAACTTACAACTAACAAGAGTGGATTAAGTAAACTCTTGTTAGTTGTAAGTTGTCAGTTGCGAGTATGATCAAATTAAAAACAGCGGAGGATATAGAGAAGATGAAGCGTGGCGGTGTAATACTGTCACGTACTTTGAGTATGCTTGCTAAAGCTTGTGTGCCGGGTGCAAATACAGAGGATTTGGATAAGATGGCACAGGATGAGTTTGAGAAGATAGGTGGTAAGCCATCGTTTTTGAACTATCAAATTCATAGCTATGATCCGCCTTATCCGTCGGCAGTTTGTATCTCTTTAAATGAAGAGGTTGTGCATGGGCCGGCGACGCCGAATCGAGTAATTAAAGATGGTGATGTGGTGAAGATGGATATTGGTTTATGGTATGAAGGTATGGCAACTGATATGGCATGTACAGTTTTAGTTGGTAATGTGCCTGAGGTTGCTCGGGATTTATCAGTTGAAACTAAGAAAGCTTTGGAGATGGCACTAGAGACTATTAAAGATGGAAGTTGGTTGCATGAGATTGGAAAAACTATTCAGGATTATCTAGAACCAAAAGGTTATGGAATTGTTAGAGATCTTGTTGGGCATGGAGTTGGATATGATGTTCATGAACCACCGCAGATTCCGCATTATCACGACAAACGTTTACCTCCAACTAAATTAAAATCTGGGATGTGCCTCGCGATTGAACCGATGGTTACGGCTGGAGATTGGAGAGTTACACAAAAGGATGATGGCTGGACTATTGTCACGCAAGATGAATCTTTAGCTGCTCATTGGGAGGTTACGATTGTGGTTACTGAGGAAGGGTTTGAGTTTATTACGCCGTGGCCGACCACTACTTAATACGAGATACTGTAAATATGAGAATACTAGGAATTGATTATGGAGAGCGGAAGGTGGGGATTGCTCTTGGAGATACAGAATCGCGGATTGCAAGTCCGTGGATGATTTTGGATAATGAAGGACATGGTGAGGTGATTAAACAAATAAAACTTGTGGTTGAAAATGAGGATGTTGAAAGGGTTGTTATTGGGATTCCACAAGACACGCGTGATCTTGCTCAGGAATCTAAACAAGCTGGAGCAGTGAGGACTTTTATTTCTGATCTTAGATCGATAAATATTCCTGTTGATGAGGTGAATGAGATGATGACGACTGCTGAGGCGCAACATTCTTTGCATGCATCAGGATCTAAAGGTGAGGATGATGCTGTTGCGGCTGCGATAATACTCCAGAGTTATCTTGATAAAATTAAAAATTAAAAATTATTAATTACAAATTCAGGAGGTCTTCGTCGAGCTAAGCTCGACTTCGGTATTATTTTATAAATATTCCCGAAGGGATCCAATAATTTGTAATTAATAATTTGTAATTTTTAATTGATATAATGAGTTATATTCGTGACAATGTAATAGTGTTAAAGAAGATGTCGATTCGTGAATGGGATCGGCAGTATTTTTTATATGGCAAGGAGCATGGATTGTTGTTTGCGGTAGCCCGTGGGGCGATGAAGCCGGCTGCTAAACAAGCGTCACAGCTTGAGCCGTTTACTTTCTCTGATGTGATGATTGCTAAGGGACGAGCTTATGATCACTTAGCTGTGGCTGTGAGGGAGAAGTCGAATAAGAGGTATCAGGCGGTAGGGGCATATGCTGTTGCAGGTGCATTTTCCGACCTTTGTTTAAGGCTCTTAAAGCCTGGAGTAGCAGATGAGAGGATTTATCGATTATGGGAGGAATTAGTAGGTAATTTAGCACAGTTTAAGGCTGAAATATCGTCTCTGAGGGCCCAGTTATTGTTTTCTGGAGTAAGTCTCCGACTACTGGATTTATTGGGTTATGGGCCGTTTTTTAAGGCTTGTGCACATTGTGGTGAGCTCACCGGACCGACCGAGGTTTACTATGCTCCGAATAGGAATGGATTAGTCTGTTTGGACTGCCGCCCAGAGCTTAGTGAAGCTTTAATTCGGGTGCCGGCACATGCTATGAATTTGATGCAATTTCTCCGTTCAGCGTCACTTAATGATGTGATGAGAGTGACTGCTAAAGTTGAGTTGATTGAGACGGTGATTGTGATGTCGAGGGAGATTTGTAAGCATGCGCCGCTAGATCGTGAGCCGCATGGGTTTTCGTCGATTCAAAAGCTGGTAGCCGATAGCGGTTAGCAAATGATGGATAGCTGTTGTATAATTGGATTAATATGAATGAAAATTCTTTAGGTAATCCATTCGAGAATGCTGAACACGAGGCAGTGGTAAGAGAATCTATTTTGTCTGACGTTGAAAGTAAACAGCTAGTAAATAAAATTGTGGATTGTTTGCAAGATGGATATTTGGATGAAGCGATTGAACTAGCTAGTACTATGGAGTCTCCGCTTGAGACTAAATATGGTTCGCGTATACGAGCTCCTTTAGTTTATGCGCTGAAAAGTAAGATTGAAGGATCAACAAGGGGTATTTTAGGTGGTCCGGCAAAGATAATTGAAGAAGCTAGGGAGGCTTTTGAATTGTCAGATAGTGATTTTGAAAGTATTGCAACAGAAGAATTACTTGAACTATTAAGAGATGGATTTGTTGATCAGATGGTGAACACTAAAGAGTGGTACTTAAAAAAAGTAGATCTGATGTTAAATCCAAAAATCGCGGAACAAGTTTTGGATTCTTTTCGAGCTACTTGTTCTTACTTTAGACACGAAAGGTTGAAGCCAATGATTGCGGCTTTTGGTTTGGATGAAGAGTTTTTAGGGCAAGCTGAAATACTTGAAGATATGTCGGTTGGTATTACTGGTTCATTAGAAGATTATTCTACTTATGATATAGGCTCAATTTTAGAGAGTGTTTTTTCAAAGCACTTAGTAAAAAAAATAATACACAAGACAGTTGTTAAATTGTTGAAGTCTTATTACATTAATGAGGCTTATTATTTTTGTGTAAGTATGAGGGATGAGGAAGATTTTATTACTAATCCTGAAATGCAGAAGGCTATTAAAGATAGTTTTGTTGCTGGTTTAAAGGGGAATGATTGCGCTGTGGCTTTGGAGGTGGTTGATAGATTTGATTTACCAAAAAAAGAGGTTGATGAGTTGGTGTTGGGTGAAATGGTAGAGCAGCTTGGTACGGGTCATAATGTGAAGACGGCAGAATTAAGAGATGAATTTTCTATATCAGGTACACTTTTGGATACTGATGAGTTTCAGAAAATGCTAAGGAATGCTCTTATTAAGCATTGTAATAATCTTGATGAGGATATTGCGGTTGATGTTTTAGATGAGTTTTCTTTAAGGGAGGATATGAGAGCATCTGTTGAAATGCAGGAGGCTTTAATAAAAGGAATTGTATATGCGTTGAGTGACGGGAATATTGATGATGCTGATGTGTTAAAAAAATTATGTAGCGGTGATTTTGAGAATCAAGCGTTGTCTGGATATTATGACATGAGAGATGATGATGGGATTAGTTTAGCTATAAGAAATAGTGAGGAAGCTGGATCTTACACTGCGCTATGTGTAAATGAAGTGATGGATTTTAGTGATGAAGCTTTAACTGCTAGGAGTACGCATCAATTGTCGCAAAGAGAGTATGAAGCTTTATTAGGGGTTGATCAGGGAATGATGGATAAAGATGGAAAAGATAAGTACAGACTAGAAGCGGCGGCGGATCAATTTGAAACACATGAGCATATTATCTCTGATGAAAATATTAGAACAATGTTTAAAAGAGGTAGGGAATTGTTTGGCGCAGAGGCAATGATTAAATATTCCAGTCGAGTTGATATGGAACGGCATGATGCATTGCATTTTTTGCCAGCTATTGAATCTTTGTATAAAAAGAGTGGAATGGAGGTAAAACAGTTCGCGTCTCAAGTTTTGATGCAGGTTGCTCGTGATGGATCTACATATCTTGAGGGATCAGCGCATCATAAATTTGCTGCTGTATGTCAAACTATAGAAAATGTAGATGTTGAGCAAAAGTTGAGTGAGGCAAAGAAGTATAGTTCCATTAAGAAGCTACAGAATCTAGTTGAAGATCTGGAAATGGGATCGGGAGTTTTTGCCTCGTGGAAAATGTTAAAAAAGTTTTATGATGTGACTCAGTTGCTTGATAGATCAGAGATTTTGGATCAATTAAATGATCCTAATATGTCGCCTAAATTACGTAATTATGTGGAGTCTTTAGCGTTTCATCCTAATATTTCAATGGCAGCTGTTTTGCAATTTTGGCGTGAACCTGCAACATTTTTAAATATTGAGGACGAACATACGGATGAAGATATTAATCAGGCGAAGAAACCTTCGAATTATATATCTTTGCCATACTTGGATTTGTCGGCTGAGGATTTACGTGATGCTTATGTAGAGGGTGTGTTGGATGATTTGCAGACAGCGCCAGCCATGGAAAGAATATATTCAGTAGGAGTTGAGGATGAGGAAAATCCTAATACAGTTATTGGTTTGCAGTCAGCTGTGGTTAAGGCTTTAGGTAAGAGGAGAGAAAAAATTAAGGGTTTGGCTAAGCAACCCAAGAAATTGTTTAAAGAATTGAATGTTTTTTGTAAAGAGAAAGAAATCCTTATAAAGGATTTAGTTGATCAAGAAAAAGGAGCCGTTTTAATTGAAAAAATGACAACTCAGGATCGTAGAGTTCTTACGGATATTGTTTTTGATGTTGAGGTGGGTATTGAGAAAAGTAATGAGGGTGAGACTTATCGTATAAGGATTGGTAAAAAAAGTGATCCATCTATGGCAGTTGCTGGTAATGATACTGCTAGTTGTATGCCCTTTGGTTCTGGGAAAAATAATGTTTACATGTTTAACCCTAATTGCACGCAGTTGGTTTTAGAGCGTCAGCTACCTGATGGTACTTGGAGAACGGCAGCACAATCGATTATGACCATTGATGCAAAGACAAAGAAACCAACGCCTGATATCATCACTGGTTATAAAGAGCATACTTCATTGAAAGATTTACTTGATCCAGAAGATTTTACTAATCAGAGAGTTTTGACATGTGATAATATTGAAATTTCGAAAAATGATGAGGGGGGTAGATCGAAGAATATTAAGAATACGTATACAAGATTTTTAAGAGAGTATCTTCAGGAAAATGCAGAGCAAATTGGGGTTGATAGAACACAAGTGGCCGTTGGTAAAGGTTATACGCCCGAGAAGTTGGGTTTAAAGAAAGAGTGGAATACATTTTTACCTCTTGCGCCAATGGGTTATTCGGATAATGTACATGATGAGTGCTATTTGATAGAAACGGGTTTAGAGCAGGGTGAGAAGAAGTCATTACAAAAAATTAGAGCGCTAAAGACAACAGATGCAATATCGGCAGCTTATATTGAGGGTAAGGCTTATCATGATAACGATAGCCTGATGGAGTACTTACATAAGATTCAGAATAATATCATTGGTAAAGAGATTGCGAATGCAAAGTTTGATAGGCCAAATTTGTCTTTTTTGGCTCAGGAAGCTGATGGGGTGCCTCAGGCTTATATGATTGCTTATGAGGGCGTTTTAGGTAAAGAGCCGCAAGTATATATTGCTGACTTGGCGGCTGACCCTGAAAAGAAAATGGCGGCGCCGGCGCTTGTAAGGACATTTTTAAGAACGTATTTTCAAAATTATGGAAATGAGGATAGGGAGTTTATTCCTATATATACAAATGCTCGTGAGCGAACTTCGTATCAATGGATAATTAAATTAGCAGAAATAACTGCAAAGCGGAACAATGCAGTAGTTGAAGTTGAAGAAGTGAGTGTTGATGAGGTTGGTGGAGATATTATGCACAATGTGCGTATATATATAGGTAGAACTAAAGAAGAAATTGAAGAGCAAAAAAAGAGATATTGATAGAGTTGTATGGGTTTTTATCAATATCGCGACTAACGTCTTAAATATGTTTATTGGACACTTGCCGGCTGGTTATATTTTGACTAAGACGCTGCAGAAAAAGTTTGATACAACTAAATATTTTTTGATCGGTTTGTTGGGGAGTATCTTTCCAGATATTGATATTTTGTATTTTTACTTGATTGATAATCGGCAGAGTTTGCATCATGGGTATTGGATTCATATTCCGTATTATTGGATACTAATCGCTGCAATTAGTCTCTTGGTTTTTTTAATACTAAAGAAAAAAGATTACATGATTGCGTCGGTGATCTTTTTTAGCAATGTTATATTGCATTTGTTTTTGGATACTATCGTTGGAAAAATTGAATGGTTTTATCCAATAACTAATCAAGCGTATTATTTGTTTGATGTGCCGGCGGTGTATGGTTTTTGGGTGTACAATTTTGTGTTTCACTGGACATTTTTGATTGAGGTTGGGTTGGTGGTTTGGGCGATTGTTATTTTTTGGAGGAGCAGAAAAGTAAATAAGTTGGTAGTTGGGGCTTGACAGAATCGTCTATTCTTGCTATATATTGGTTATTCGAACTTTGAAACTTATTGCTTAGTTTAGCCACAAATGGCAAGTCTGGGGCCCTGGTAATAATGCTAAGGGTGAGGGACGAGCCAAGAGAGGGTGAGTATCATGAGTAGCAAAAAGAAGACGAGTGATCTTGAGAGTGCAGCGGGTTTGTTTGCGGGGTTGCTGACTAATATCATGGGACTGGTTCGTGAGGAAAGTATTCCTTTCGAAGTGGTTCGTAAGTTGGCTAGTGACGCTGGTCGCGAAACTTTGCGGCGCATGCTGCTACTTGCACTTGATGAATATATCGAAGCTAATAAGGTTGGTCCAAGCGGGCCTCATGAAGTAGAGCTCTACGATATGCCGTTCGAGGTGTTGCTACTTGCTCTGCCAAAAGTAGTATCTGAGAAGGGTGAAGAGGTTGTTGCTTGGGCAAGGGAATTCCAAGTAAAAGCAGCGCCTTTGGGTTTTCTGCCTGCTAATAGGGAGCTCGCAGAAGTTTTTGTGCAGGATAAAACTTGCGACATGTACGTTTTGGAGAAGATCCGCGAGGACTGGTACTTTCAGCGGCTTCTATTCGTTCAGGGTAAGTTACTTTCAAAGACCCTTGTGCCTGTGAGAGAAATGGATGTGCCGGTTCTCTTGATTGTGGCTAAGCAGTAGGATATCAGTACGTGATCACGCTTGATCCGTAAAGTAAGTCGTGAGCCGTGTGAACTATATGTTTGTGCGGCTTTTTTTTAATATCTAAATCCCTCTAAATCTCCCTTTGACAAGGGAGACTAAAAAAAACAGCCCCTCCTTGTCAAAGGAGGGGTATGGGGTGGATTTCAGTTGACGAAAGTTAGTTTTTGCGCCAAAATAGCTTCAATTATGCAAACAATGATTAGCGAGTTCTCATCTAAAGTTGGTGAGCAGGTTACAGTAAAAGGCTGGGCGTACAATGTGCGTTCTAGTGGTAAGATTGCTTTTTTGCAGATCCGTGATGGGTCTGGTTTTGTGCAGGCTGTTGTGGTGCAAGCGGTGGTTGATGAGGCTAGCTGGTTGCTTGCTGCGGAGGCGACTTTAGAGTCATCTTTTGTTGTTACTGGTGAGGTGACTAAACATCCAAAGCAGGAAGATGTTTATGAACTTCAGGTCGCGAAGCTGGAGTTGGTGCAGAAGGCGGAGGAATATCCAATTGGCAAGAAAGAGCATGGGCCAGATTTTTTACTTGATAACCGTCACCTTTGGTTGCGTGTTCCATCACAGTGGGCTATCCAGCGAGTGCGTGATGAGATTATCTCGGCGACTTATGATTGGTTTCATGAGCATGGATTTACTAAGATGGATTCGCCGATATTAACACCGAGTGCTTGTGAGGGGACTACTGAGCTTTTTGAGATTGATTATTTTGAGGAAAGGAAAGCTTATCTTTCACAATCAGGTCAATTATATTTGGAAGCTGCGATTGCATCTGTGGGACGTGCTTTTGATTTTGGACCGGTGTTTCGTGCGGAGAAGTCTAAGACGCGACGTCACTTAACGGAGTTTTGGATGATGGATGCGGAGATGGCTTTTGTGGAGCATGATGAAAATTTGAAAATTCAGGAAGAGTTGGTGTCTTACATAGTAAAAAGAGTTCTCGAAAATCGCGGAGCAGAGTTGAAGATTTTGGAAAGAGATGTTGAGCCACTTAAGAAAGTGCAAGCTCCGTTTGAGAGGATGACGCATGCAGAAGCGATTAAGATCTTGCGCGAGAATGGAAGTGATATTGGTGACATGGATGATTTGGGAGCTGATGATGAGACGACTTTGACTAAGATGTATGAGAAGCCGATTTTTATTGAGAAGTATCCATCGGCTGTGAAAGCTTTTTATATGAAACGAGATCCAGAGGATGAGTCGCGTGCTTTATGCGCGGATCTTTTGGCGCCAGAAGGTTATGGTGAGATTATTGGTGGATCGCAACGTGAGGATGATTATGATGAATTGTTAAAGAGAGTTCGCGAGCATAATTTGCCGGAGGATGCATTTAGTTGGTATCTAGATTTGCGAAAGTATGGATCAGTCCCGCATAGTGGATTTGGCTATGGACTTGAGCGATTAGTTGCTTGGATTTGCGGTTTGCACCATGTGAGGGAGACTATACCGTTTCCTAGGTTGATGAATCGGTTGGAACCATAATAACCCTCACCCCAAACCCCTCTCCCTTGTTAGGGCGAGGGGCTTTTTTATTTGACTAAGTTGGGTTGGATTGGTTAACTTAAGGGGTTCTTTGATAGGCTAACGTTTTTTGTTCTGTAACAAAAAGGAATGCGTAGATGCCCTCAAGACCACAACTCAAGCCTAACTTCAGAAATCCAAATCTGCAGCAACAAGTACTGAAGGATAAGGTGGATTTTAGTAAGCCTGAGGCGCAGACGGGGAGAGTGCGGCGACCTGTTTTGAAGGTAGCGCAGGCAGGCTTGCAGCAACGGGTTTCTTTTATTGCGCCGGAGCATGATTGGATTCTGGCTGCAGCTGAAAGAGCTGTGCAACTTCGTCCAAGGCCTAATCAGCTTCACGTTATAAGGAATTTCAAAAAAGTTTCTTATGGATATGCAAATATTGTGATGGGTTTTGTGGGGCGTTACAAGAACCCTGTCGAAGCTTTCATGTATCAATGTCTTTTGGATCGATTGGAAGCGGCGAGGGTCGCTATGGTTGATCCAGGCTCAGAATTGCATCGTCTGCAGGAAAAAGCTGACAAAAGAGGGTGGCCTACTAAGGTTTTTCAAAGGAAGAGGCGTGTCCTTGAGGTGACTTTGTCGGGTCAGCGTCAAGATTTGGATCTTTGCGATTTGTTTATTCTTACTCGACAGATGTTTGAGCTTGATGGCAAGAAGCGAAGTATCGAAGTTGAGATCAAGAAGTTGTGGCACGGAACCAAGAAACGGAAGAATACTAAAAAGCCTTTTTCAAAACGGAATCAGGAGTTGCAAGATAGGCTTCGTGTTTGCAAAGATGCAATATACAATACCAAGTTGGATTCTTGGGAAGCTTGGCTTGATCAGCAGGCTGTAAAGATCTTCCACGAAATTGAGGCGGATATTGTGCATATGGCACAGTATGGCAGGTTGAAGAGGGTCGAGCAGCCAAAGGGTCGTAGTGCTGTCCGTGCTCAAACAAGAGTGTGGCGTTCTAGGCAGGTTGTGGTGATTGCGGAGCTTGAGGAGTGTCGCGATGGTAGCCGCCGGGTTTACCGTGTGGTCGCTGTTGTTTCTCCGAGCGCTTACCGCAATAAGCAGAATAAACGCATTAAGCCACAAAAGACTAAGTACCATAATTGTTCGCTTCGGTCACAGCGAACCAAATACTGATAGCATCAACCCTCTCACTTGAGAGGGTATTTTTTTTGAAAAAGTTTTGAGCGTCGTTAATTGTAATGTAATTGTTTCAGTAGTACAGTATCTTTGTATGGCTAAGGATAAAGCGGAGGCGAAGCGGAAGCCTGCCTGCCATGCTAAGCAAGGCGCTGCGGGCGGGGAGGGAATGTATTCAATAATAAGGCGCATAGTCGCTGTTTTTACGACTTTTTTTGTAGTGATTGGCGTTGCAATGGTTGGTCTTTTTGCACGTGATACCATGCCTGAGTTGGTTGAGGAGATAGTGAGTGAGGCAACTTCGACAGAGGTATTTGCTCCAGCTTATATGATAGTTAATGGTGATACTGCTTCTTTGTATAAAACTGATGGTGAGTATATTCGGGATTTAGTTTGGCCGGCGGATACTAATATATTTAGTAAACCTGTTTCGCAATTGTTTGGTGTGGATGTCATGAGTGGAGATCGGGTCTGGTTGGCTAATGGATTTGGTATTGCAACATCTACAAAATTTAGATCTCCAGATGGTAGACGTGAGTTGAGATTAGAATCAAAACGTAGAGATGGATCTCAACCGCTGGTGATTAGTTATGGCAATGATGATGATGTTAGAGTTCCTCGTATAAATGGTGATTTGATTAAAGATATTGAGTTGATAGGTTGGAGAGATGATAAGTCGGTAGTGTTTCTTGGGAATGCTACGGGAAGTGATGTATTTTTTGAACTTGATTTAGGTGCAGCGGTTAGTTATATAGGTCCAGCAGAAGAAAATGGATGGAATTATCAGATTTATGATGATGGGATTTATTATCTTAAAAGTGATATGAGAGAGGATGATGAAGAAGATTTTAAAGTAGCTCCTGGATCTTTAAATAGAGTGGATATGGCAGGTGTTCGACATGAGCTTATTGGGGAGGATAATTCCGTGATTCAATCTTATGCACTTAGTGAAGATAAAATTGTGTATGCACTTGTTGATCAGAGTATGGTGATGAGAACTGGAAAAAATCGTGCATCAATGGGGAGGTGTTTACCCTTAATGCTTGTTAACGATGAAGTGATTTGTAGAGCTGGTGATGGAATTGAAGTTAGAAGCGTGGATGGTGATCCGAAGAGATTATTTGAAGCAGAGGAGATGGGTTTGTTTTATCTTCAAAAGGTGAGGATGGGGAACGAATAATGCATAATGTATGATGTAGAGTGTACGATGTAGGATTTAGGATTGTGGATGAGAACTTTATCTTTTGTCTTTTATCCTGTATCTTTAAACGTATAGAGTATTATGAATAAAGAACAAAAACGTAATTTAATATTGAGTATAGTATTTGTGGTGGTAGTGGTTTTTGCTGGATATCTGGCTTTTCAATTTATTTTAAAGCAACAACAAGATTTTAAGGCTCCAACTGTAAATCCAGAGGTTGGATTGGGTATGGAGGGAGCGCTTTGCGGTGGTGATAAAAGACTACCTTGTTTACCTGGGAATCAATGTGAAATTACAGATGAGGTCACTAGCGAAGGTGTTTGTGTTCACGTGACTGATAATCCTGGGCCAGCGGTTCCGCCAACGCAATAATCAAGATACAAGAAACAAGGTACAAATAGTAAAAGATAAAATGAGATGTTGATTTTATGATAATCCGTAGGGCCAAGTTTAAAGACATTCCAATTTTATCGCAATTTGCTGTTGATCTTTTAAAGTATCATGAAGAATTTGATGTATATTACGCTCCGGCTAAAAATGTTAAGGAAGAGTATATAAAATATTTTAAATTTTGTATCAGATCTTCTTTAAAACTTCTATTAGTTGCCGAAGCTGAAGGTAAATTAATTGGATATGCTTTGGCGGAAATTAATGGAAGGCCATCTGTTTTTAAAATCAGAAATATTGCGTTAATAAACGATATGTTTATAGTTGAAAAAATGCGTAATAGTGGAATTGGCAAAAAGATGTATTTAGAGATAATAGAATGGGTTAAAGGTCAAAGAAAGAAGTATCCAAAACTTGATTATGTTGAGTTGGGAGTGCATACAAAAAATGTAATCGGGAAAAAAGCTTGGTTGAAATATGGATTTGAGGAATACATGAGCAAGCAAAGGATAAAGATATAAGATTGTCTATAAATTGAATAACATAAAATTGTAGGAATAGATCTTGTGTCTATCCGTTTTTTATGGTTTTATTTAGCTAAAGCACTTATGAAAGTAAATACACAAGACAAAGAATTGATTAATTTGGCACAAAAATTAATTAAGAAGAGAAAAGGTCGGTACTCAACAGTAGCCGCAGCTTTCAGAACAACTGATCACAAGTTTTTCTTTGGTGTTAATGTAGAACACATTCATTCGAGTCCCTGTTCTATGTGTGCGGAATACTCGGCGATTGGTCAGATGCAATCGGACGATGATTATGAAGTAGAATTGATTGTTGCACTTAGGGCTGATGGCACGATATTGTCTCCATGTGGTAAATGTAGAGAAATGTTAAGACAATTTGGCAATCCCTATGTAATACTCAAAGAGAAGAATGATTTTTTTAAAGTTAGGTTAGATAAGTTGATCCCATATCGGGAGTTAAATAAATAGTTGTTCTTAATGGTTAATGAGTTATTCTGCTTGCAATTAGCAAGTTTTTTAGGTACTCTTTTTGGCATATGAATAGAGTTATGAACACCGAAACTTCGCAGAAAATAGGCGAAGAAGTGGTAATAAAAGGTTGGGTAAATGTGCGTCGTGACATGGGTAAGATCATCTTTATAGATTTGCGCGATAGATCTGCGATTGTGCAGGTTGTTTTGGTGCCTAGTGAGCTTTCTGATCGTGGTAAAGAAGTGATGGCTAATTTGCGTGCAGAGGATTGTTTGGCAATAACAGGTGTTGTAAATAAACGTGGAGAAAAACAGATTAATCCTAATATGGCGACTGGTGAGGTTGAGGTGCTTGCTAAGGATATTGAGGTTTACAATCATGCAGAGACTCCACCATTTGAAGTTGATCAAGATACATCAAGGGTTAGTGAGGAATTGCGCTTGAAGCATCGCTATTTGGATTTAAGGACAGAGAGGATGGCGAAGAATCTAGAAATTCGAGCAAAGATGATTACGAGTTTTCGCAGATTTCTTGATGATCAAGGATTTTTAGAGATTGAGACACCAACTTTAGTTAAAGGTACTCCAGAGGGTGCGCGAGAGTATTTGGTGCCATCACGCCAGCACGCTGGTAAGTTTTATGTTTTACCACAGTCACCGCAGCAGTTTAAGCAATTGTTGATGGTCGCTGGAGTTGAAAAGTATTATCAGATCGCGAGATGTTACCGGGATGAGGATGCGCGTGGTGATAGACAGCCAGAGTTTACTCAGCTTGATTTGGAAATGTCATTTGTGGATCGTGAGGATATTTTGAATGTTGTCGAGAACATGGTGATCAAGATGGTTGAAGAGGTTGTACCAGATAAGAAGTTGACTTTTAAGCCTTTTAAGCGAATTACTTACGCAGAATCAATGGAAAAGTATGGCACTGATAAGCCGGATTTAAGAGAGGATAAAAATGATTCAAATGAATTGGCTTTTACGTGGGTTGTGGATTTTCCAATGTTTGAGTTGAATAGTCAGGGGCAGATGACAACTGCACATCATCCTTTTTGTATGATTAATCCTGAGGATGAGGAATTGCTAGATTCGGAGCCATTAAAAGTTAGAGCAGATACTTGGGATTTGGTGTTGAATGGTTATGAATTGTCATCAGGATCTATTCGTATTCATAAAGCAGATATACAGGCGAAGATTTTTAAGACTTTGGGATTGTCGGATGAGGATGTGCAAGCAAAGTTTGGGCATATGTTAGAGGCGTTTAAATTTGGCGCACCTCCACATGGTGGTTCTGCTCCGGGTTTGGATCGTTTGGCAATGCTGCTTTGCAATGAGCCTTCGATTCGTGAGGTCATCGCTTTTCCTAAAACTGGAGATGCGAGGGATTTGATGATGGGAGCACCTTCGGAGCTGTCTACGGAGCAGATTGCAGAAGCTAATATCAATGTAGCAAAAAGTTCGTAAAGTTTATAAAGTTTTATGTCGTTTATTTACGAGAAGATTTTAAAACCTGTTTTGTTTTTGTTTGACCCGGAGGGGATGCATCATCTTTTTAATTTAGTTGGTAGGATTTTAGGATCAAATCGGTTTACAAGATGGTTGGTGCGAGGATTTTGTTGGCCAGTAGTTGATGCGACTCTTGAAACCGATTTAGCTGGAATAAAACTTGTGCATCCACTTGGTGTTGGAGCTGGTTTTGATAAAGAGGGGAGAATAATTAACATCTTAAAAGAGGTTGGATTTTCGTTTGTTGAGGTTGGGACTGTGACAGGCCAAGAGAGCCTTGGGAATCCTAAGCCGAGGTTATGGAGAATGCCGCTTGATAATGCTTTAATTGTTAATTACGGATTAGTGAGTAGTGGTGCAGATGCTTGTAGGCCACGGTTTGCAACAGAGTCAGAAGATTGGCCGTTGCCAGTTGGAATATCTGTAGCGAAATCTAATTTGCCAAATTTGTCGGGTGAAGCTGGGTTGGAAGATCTGCTTTCAGCTTTTCAAAAGTTACAAATGTATGCGGATTATGTGACGGTGAATGTTTCATGCCCAAATGTTGGTGATAATTGTCAGTATTGTGAAGATGGTGATTTGTATAGGGAACTCTTGCGCCGAATTAATGATTTACATCCTATTAAGCCTGTCTTTTTTAAGTTGTCACCCGAGTTATCTGAGGAAAGGATGATGGAGATACTTCGTGATACGAATCCATATCCTTGGGCCAAGGGTTTTGTACTAACAAATTTGATGCATGGACGTGATGAGTTAATCTCGCCAAAGCTGAATGATTCGATGAAAGGCGGAGCATCTGGGCCTGGGCTTAGGAATAAAGCTGATGCTACGCTTGCGTTTATGGCAAAAAATGGAGGGTATCGTTTTGAGTTTATTGGGATTGGTGGAGTAGATTCGGTTGATGATTTGTATCGCAAGATACGCTTGGGAGCCTCGGCTGTGCAGGTTGTTACAGGGATCATTTATCATGGTCCACTTTGGCCATCACAATTAATGCGAGAGCTCTCGGCGAAGCTTAAGGAGGATGGATTTGCGAATGTCAGAGAGGCGATTGGAATTGATGTACAAGACCTGTCAGAGCAATAAGGTTAAATCGTTATATAAAATATGAATAAAAAGATAATGCTTTTAAAAGCTGGTTTTTTGTTGATAATCGTTGCAATTTTAGTTGCAACAGATAGTTATTTGCAAGCTTATTATCCTCGAGTTGTTGTTAATGAGATAGAATTTGATGATTTACCTAAATCTGTAGAAGATCTAAAAATTGTGTTTTTAAGCGATATTCATTATGGGCCAGATAGAGATGAAAAATGGCTCAAGATGATAGTGAATATGGTGAATGCACAAGATCCGGATTTGGTATTACTTGGTGGGGATTATGTGGAGTGGCATGCAAGTTATGTGGAGCCGGTGATGAAAGAGTTGGGTCAAATTGAAGCTCCTTTTGGTGTTTATGCTGTAATGGGAAATCATGATTATTTTAGAGGGGCTACGTTGATGCCTCCGGCAATGAAAAGAAATAATATTGTATTAATTGATAACACAAAGCAGTGGATTGAGTTGGATGATGGTGGTTTTTGGATAGCTGGAATCGCGGATCCTATTTATGGTCAGCCGGATTATCAAAAAGCGCATGTTGGTATAGAGGAAGATGATTTTATGATTTTAGTAAGTCATGGACCGGATCAGATTATTACTTTGCCTAATACAAAACCGGATTTAGTTTTGTCAGGGCATACGCATGGTGGGCAGATTACGTTGTTTGGAAAATGGGCGCCTTATGTACCATCAAAATATTATAATCAATATTTATCGGGTTTGTTTCAGTTGCCTGGTATGAAAATGCTGGTATCTAATGGAGTGGGGACATTTAAATGGCCGCTCCGGTGGTTTGCTCCGGCGCAAATGCATGTTATTCAGCTAAAAAGAGGATAAAGAAAAAGCCTCCGAGGATCGGAGACGTGTGGAGCTGAGCTTTTACTCAACAGAGAGGCGTGTAGCCAGCCTTGAGCATTTGTTGGCGTTCTTCTGGAGTTGCTATCGTTTCGTAAAAGCTATGAAGTGTTTTGTAGTTAGAGAGGTCGCCTTTGAATAGTACAGCTGTGGCGTGTATGAGTGTTTCTTTTGATATTACACTTAACCACCCCATTGAAGCGACATTGATGCGAAGAAGTCCCCATGACACATGGTCTGAGCGATTTTGCATGTTAGCTCCTTTGTTGATATCCAGCTTCTAACATATCTTTTTTTTCTGACTTTGTTGCGTGGACTTCGAAGAAAGTATGGAGCCAGTTTAAGTTGAAATGAGTCGTGAAAGGTAGAGCTGTAAGACTTTTTTGGTAAAGTCCGAATGGGATTACCTCCCAGCCAAACAGATTTACAATGCCACGAAAATTGTGCAGTTGCTCGTTGGGTATTGCATCGCGAACTATTATTTTTAATTGTGTTGGAATGAGCGTCATCTTTCTCCTTTAGCTATTGGCCAAGAGCGATTTGCAAAAAGCTTAAACTAAACAAGTGATGATGTATTTCATCATAAAATGTTAAAATTGTCAAGATCTAGCCAAAAAATGGGATTTCTAGTATCATTTGCAACATGGCATATACGGTGCAGGTTGAGCATTTTGAGGGTCCTTTGGACCTTCTTCTTCAGCTTGTAGAAAAGCATGAGCTAGAGATATCTGATATATCACTTGCAGGGGTGGCTGATCAGTTTGTGAAGTACATGGAAACTAGCGATGTTCCGCCAGAGGAAATGGCGGATTTTTTAGTTATTGCTTCAAAGCTGGTGTACATGAAATCTAAATTGTTGATGCCAGATTTTGAGGATGAAGAGATGGAAGAGGGAATGGATTTAGAGGCGCAATTGCGTCAGTATCAAATGTTTGTGACAGCAGCAAGAGAGCTTAATGATTTGTGGAATGCTGGTAATAAAGCATATCCTCGTAGGATGGTGGCGGAGAAGAGAAGAGAGGTTTTGTTTACTGCACCCAAAGATGTGGACATTACAATAATACTTGAAGTGATGAGAAAGGTAATTGCGCGAATAGAGCCGATTGTTAGGTTGCCAAAAGCTGCGGTTGAGCGAGCAGTGTCTATCCATGAAAAAATTCATGATTTGTATGGAAAGATTAGAAAGCATGCTAAAGTTTCGTTTAGGCAATTTATTGGACAAGCAAAACATAAACAAGAAGCTATTGTTGGTTTTTTGGCATTACTTGAATTGGTGAAACAACAGTTTATTGTTGTGGATCAGAGTGAAATGTTTGAGGATATTAATATTAGTCAGCATCCGGATGCGCCGGCAAATGATCCGCTGACAGAATCTTTTACTTAAAAATTATATGGAATTAGAAAAAATTATTGAAGCTATATTGTTTGCTTCTGGTAAAGCGTTGAGTGAGAGAAAGCTTGCAGATTTAACAGGTAAAAAGACAGACGAGGTGTCTGCGGCTTTAGATATCTTGCAAGAAAGTTTGGAAGAACGGGGGATTATTTTACAACGCTACGAAAAAGAGGTGACGCTTGTTTCGCATCCGGAGGCTGCGGAGTTTGTGAAAAAGGTTGTTAAAGATGAAGAGCAGGGAGAATTAACTCGTGCTGCACTTGAAGCGCTTACGATTTTAGCGTATCGCGGACCAATGACAAGGCCAGAGTTGGAACAGATTCGTGGTGTGCAATCGTCTATGATTTTAAGGAATTTGATGATAAGAGGTTTAGTTGAGCAAAAAGAGGATATGCGTTTGGGGCAAGCGACTTATGCTGTAACGTTTGATTTTTTGAATCATCTTGGTTTGAAGTCGATAAAAGATTTGCCTGAGTATGAGGATTTAAGAGGGAATACTGCTATGGCAGATATGTTAGAGCAACTTAAAGATCCAGAGGAAAAGGACAATGATACTGAAGAGAAGAGTGAGATAGCTGTTTAAATATGTTAAATAATTTACTTGCATTACTTGCGGTGTTGTCATTGGCACCAGCACCAGAAGTCGCGATACATCCTATTGAGATGTATGGTTTGAGTGTGCCATTGGAGCCACAGTTAGTGCAGGTTTCTGAGGCAAAAGTAAAATTACCGCCAATAAAGAAAGATGTTAGAGATTTAGGTGTAGTGCATTCGGGTAAAAGTGCTTTTGTGGCTGATGTGGAAAGTGCGGGTGTTTTATATGCAAATAATCCTCATGATGTGCATTCTATTGCAAGCCTGACAAAGTTAATGACAGCACTTGTTGTACTAGATAGTAATCTTGATATGGAGGAGGATATTGTTTTAGCTAGAGAGGATTTTGATGTAGAGAGTAGATCTACGCTTAGAATTGGTGATGCAATTCCACGCAAGGATGCTTTGCGCGCTTTAATGATTGGGTCTATTAATGAATTGGGAAATGCTTTTGCTAGGAGTAGCGGTATGAGCCGTGGTGAGTTTATAGAGAAGATGAACCAAAAGGCACAAGAATTAAATTTAAGATCTTTAAAGTTTGTAGACCCTACGGGTTTGGAGGAGGCGAACCGGGGGAACGCAGCAGATGTTGCAGCGCTTTTAACAACTGCAATAAGGAATCAATCTATAAGAGATGCAATGCAAGAGAATTTTATAATTTTGACAACAAAGGTGGGAAGGCAATATACAATTGATACAACCAACTTGTTGATGTTTTCTTATTTGAATCAAGCGCCTTATAGAATCATTGGCGCAAAAACTGGTTCATTGCCTACAACGGGTTACAATTTAGCTCAGGTTACTCAGAATGGTGATGGAAATGAAGTGGTCACAGTCTTGCTTGGAAGCAATAATCATTATGAAAGATATGATGGAGTAAAGGCACTTACTGCTTGGGCATTTGATGCTTATACTTGGCGGTGATATCAAACTACTGACAACTTACAACTTACAAGAGTTGGCTGAGTTTGACTTTTGTGAGTTGTCAGTTGTAAGTTATTATTTATGTCTAAAAAAATTATTGGTGTGGATTTGAGATGCTTGCCCGCTGATAGGTCAGACGGTGCTGGTGTTGCGCATGCGGCAAGGGCGCTTTGTAGCGCATTTGCGTCAGATTTTAGTTTGAGATTTTATGTACCTGAGGGGGCAAGGTGGGAGTTGGGAGAGGTCGTAAAGATTGCGGATGCTACTGGGAAGTCTTTGAGAATTGCATTAGAAACAAAGCCATGCGATTTATTGTTTGTGCCTGGTGGTTCGATTGCACCAGCGATAAATGTATCAACTATTCCTTGGGTGCATGATTTAACTATCTTTGAGCATCCAGAATATTTTGATCAGAATTGGTTACAAAGAAAAATCACAACTCATCTTTTTGCAAAAGGATTAAAAAAGACACCTGTTATTTTTGCGGTTTCCGAGTATACAAAGTTGCAAATAGTTAAGTTGCTTGGAATTGATGAAAGTAAAATAATTGTTACAGGTGAAGGAGGGGATCAGTCGCTTCGCGAAATTAATAAAGAACAAATAATAAAGAACAAAGAGAAAGCGAGGGAGTTTTGTGTTAGTGAACTTGGGTTGTCTAGAAAGTTTGTTTTGTGTTTGGGGACAGTGGAGCCTAGGAAGAATGTTGCTATGCTGATGAGAGCTTGGAAGAAAGCGAAACAAAAATCAGCTCAAGCACCGGATTTGGTTGTTGCAGGAGCGAATGGCTGGAAGTACATCGATGTTGAGGAGGAAATTAAAAATTTAACTGCTACAGAAAATCAATTTTTTCATAGATATAAAGGCCTGACAGATGAGCAAAAAAGGACGCTGTTATTGGCTGCGGATTTGGTTTGTGTGCCATCACTCGATGAAGGTTTTGGTTTAGTTGCACTAGAGGCCATGCAAGCTGGTACGCCGGTAGCTGTCAGTAACGCTGGTGCTTTGCCAGAGGTTGTTGGTGAGGCGGGAATGGTCATTGATCCAAATGATGAGGATGCTTGGAGCGCGGTGATGTTTGCTTGCGTTACAGATGATAGAGCCTGTAAATTGAGATCAGAATTGGGGCTTAAACAAGCGCAAAAGTGGAGTTGGGAGAATGCAGCGGAAATAGTTTCTCAGGGCTTGAAATCATTGTAATGAGCCATTGACAATAGTGACAAAATTTGCTAGCGTTGGTTTAACTTGCCAACGTTTTTGGTTTAGATAAAAGGCTTTTAATGAGGTTTTTTACCTAACCCAAAAGACGTTTTGGTGGGTTGTCCTTTTGAAAAAGTGGACAAATAGCCCAATGTCGAGTTTGCACTCGATTGAGGGTACCGAAAAATAGCTGCGGGCTTCCCAGCCCAAGGTACCGCAAGTTGGAAATAATTCTAGCTTGGTAAATTGCCCAAGGACGCTTGGCATAAGTACACCGTGATAGGGGAATGAAAATGTCTAAGAAAGCATTCTGGGATTCATCGAGCGCCAACGTGACCGTTTTTAAGGCAGTGGTTTCATCCACTGGTTTGGTGGTTGGTAAGAACTATGATCGCAGGGCACTTCGCAATGGCGATCTTGGGATCGAGCTAAGGATCGACCGAGGTAAGCATTTTGAGAGGACGCCTGATCAGCGCGATGCGGTGCATGCCGTAGCCGAGCAGATGATCAATGCGTTTGGTTCGAGCCTTGGCATCGAAGCTGAGGAGCCGGTGTTTGCACCAGGTACGCTTGTAAAGCGTATCAGTGAGAATGGCGATGTGCGTGTGCTTTTGGTAAAACGTGAGCGTGATGGTTTGCTCGAAGCACAAGATGTTTCCGAGCGTGGCCGTTTGATCACTGTTACGATACCGCTCGGTAAGTTTGAACTTGAAGAGTATGACGAGAGTGAATACGATTGTCAGGGCTTGGATTGCTTGATCTTATACTACACGCAACAGTTTTCTAGCCGGGTGACTGCGGAGCTTGTGAGTAAGGTGCAATCCGAAAAAGTGCTTTTAGACATCGCGTGCAAGGCGGGAATGGAGCGTGCTGCTCGGGAGCTAGCGCTTGAGAGGATTACGCCTTCAGATGAGCGGTGCATGATAATTATGGAGAACCTACGCAAGCGCCATCCTGAGGACAAGATTCTAGAACTGGTCTGCAAGAAGCTGACAGATGAAGAAAATCTGAGGCTGGTAACCGTAGGAGATAAACCTAGTTGTCGCGTGCAGTTGACGGCAGTTGAGCAGATGCGCGAGTCGGAGAGTTTTCTCCATGCAGCACAGAATTCTTGGCACAAAAATGTTCGGGAAGCGGCGCTTAAGCGCATTTCTGATCAGGATGTGCTTCTTGGTTTGTTTGAAGTACACGTCGAGCAACTCCATTGGCAACATGCCGCTGAAGCGCTTGAATGCCTAGAGGACTCTGTTGCTGCATCGAACATCTTCCTGGCTCACATGGATACGGAATATCACAAGACCATTACCGAAGATGCTCTTAGAGCTGCGGAGAAGGAGGGTCGGGCGTCTGAGCATAACGAGTCTTTTGTTTTGCGATTGCTGATTGAGAAACTCGAGGATCAAGAGATGCTTAAACGATTGTTTGCTTACAATCGTTTCATGGCACGCGAAGCATTGTACAACATTACTGACCTTGATTGGTTACTTGATCAACTAGAGAATGGCGCTTGGCCAGAGTTTTATTATTCTCACCAATGGCGGGTAATCTGCGAGCGGTTCGAAGATCTCGATCGAGAGCAGAATCGACGCTTATTAAGTGAGCTTGGGAGATTGATGAAATGCGTGAGGTCTATCTCGAGTACGTTTTCTAGTAGTTTTGGTACAATACTTTACGCGCACATGGATAAAGAGCAGCTTGTCGAGTACTTGCTTGGTGTTTATCGAGAAAATTGGCTCTGGGATGACTGGGGTACGATTTTGAAGATAGCTGAGCTCGGCGAAGTGAACGAGAAGCTGGCGCGTGCGCCAGTGGCGAACGATTCACAGTGCATGCAGTGTGTAGCCACTCGACTCGTTGACGATGAGAAGGTGCTCAAGCGTATTGCTCGTAAAGCGAAATCGGCTTCAGCTCGCGAGGTGGCTCGCAAAAAGTTGAATGAGATTGAAGCTGAACGTGCTCCTGATCAACCGGACTCATAGGCGATGTCCACGTTTTAACTAAATGTTACCCACGATGACTAAGTCGTGGGTTTTTTTATTAGTTTGAGTTTGTCTGATCGCGAAAGCTTTTTGATTTCATGTTCTCGTTTTTTTGCTGAAGATTCTGTATGATCGTTTTCGCTCCAGAGGATTTTTACTGGCAGGCGGGCGCGGGTGTATTTGGATGCTTTGCCATCTAAATGACATTTTAGTCGTCGAGCAAGATCTGTGGTGATGCCGGTATATAAAGTGTTATCAGCACAGCGGAGGATGTATATGTGCCAGTTAGAAGATTTTTTCATAGTTTTATTATAGCAGATAAGGACTTGCCAAAAACGACATAATTGGTTATTATTTGCCAACAAATAGGTAGCGATATGGCGAGGTAGCTCCACCCTACGCATAAAGCTTCGGGTGGCATGCAGTTGGTTAATAGCTATAAACGACAAAAGGTTAGAAAATTAAGGTATAAAATCGTGGCGAGGTAGCTCAGTTGGTTAGAGCGCGGGACTCATAAGCCCGAGGTCGTGGGTTCGATCCCCACCCTCGCTACCACGTAAAAAACGTCTCTGTAAGGGCGTTTTTTTGTTTTTGTTTCGTTTACATGTGGTATGATTATATCTAAAATAAGCGGTTTTTGGGATTATTTAGTGTAACCTCTTGTTGACAGTTTTGCCCTTGACAAAGCGGTATTTTGTGCTAGTGTAGAAGTATCGCATCTTAGACAAGGAAAAGGCTCAATGAAGCTCAAAAAGAAGCTCGAAAATTTACGACATATCGGCGAGGCTTGGTTCAAGAAACACGGAACTTTCGAGGTTACCATCACAGGGAATGGTGGGTTGGTCTTGGTTCACAAAGGTTTTCGTCGGAAGCATCAAATTCCTGAGAATTTGAGAGATAGAATCTCTAGAGATCCAAAAGATATCAATAAGTTTCGAACTTTTTTTGAGAATTTGTTTGTAGCATATTTACAAGCAGATCTTAAGTGTTGCAAAGTTTTTTATATAGATGAACAAGGATTTGAACTGGGTTCTAGCATACCATTTTTTAAATGGATATCAGAAAACAATTCCCCACAAAAAGTTTTGGTAAAACAGTTCCCCGCTTATGTTGAGGTGACTTTGAAGCCACCGCAGAACCATATGATCCCGCGTGGTACAGTGATAGTCTCTTTGAGATTCGATATGTTAGACATTGGTAATAAGAAAGATAAGAAATATATCATTGATTGTGATGTGAAAGAGGATAAGAGACCTTTATCAAAGCATCGGAAAAATAATCGACATAGGCAGCACAAAAGAGCCGCTTCCATGTAACTTACTAGACAGCACTTGCTGTCTTTTTTTGTATCCTGAAATATTGGATTTGCCACAAAGGGGGATTAGAAATAACTACTTGACAGAAATGCTATTATCGTTTATTGTTTCACTTATCAATAAATACCGCGGGGTAGAGCAGTTGGCAGCTCGCCAGGCCCATAACCTGGAGGTCGTAGGTTCAAGTCCTACCCCCGCAACCACGTAAAAATCGCTTTAGCAAAAGGCGATTTTTGCTTTATGGGGTTTAATGTAGGGTATTGTTCTTGGTCGCACAAAGGTTAAAAATAGGCAATATTTGTACCCTTGTTATTTACCGTCATTTTGCGTAAAATGATGTCACATTATATGGCTAGAATTATTGGAATCGTGAATCAAAAAGGTGGAGTTGGGAAAACTACGACAGCAGTTAATCTTGGAGCTTATTTGGCTGATCAGGGTAAGTTTGTGTTGATTGTTGATTTGGATCCGCAGACAAATGCAACTAGTGGTATTGGTGTTGATGTTGGTGCTATTGAACGCAGTGTTTATGATGCGATGTTAAATCGTGTTCCTATGCGTGATATTGTTCAGCCTACAATGCACGAGACACTTAGAGTTGCACCTGCTACTTCGGCGCTTGCTGGGTTGAACGCAGAGTTGCCTCACATGGATAGTAAAGAGTTTAAATTGCATGATGCATTGCGTGAGATTAGAAATGATTACGATTATATTTTAATAGATTGTCCTCCAACATTGGGCTACATAACTTTAAATGGAATCGTTGCATCAGATGAGATTTTGATACCGGTTCAGGCGGAGTATTTTGCGCTAGAAGGCTTGGCTGATTTATTGCAAACATTAGATTTAGTAAAAGAACGCATTAGGCCTGACATCAGAATATTAGGCGCAGTTTTAACTATGTATGATAAGCGTACAAAACTTTCGAATGATGTCTTGCAAGAATTGTATAAATATTTTCCAAATAATATTTTTAGATCGGTTATCCCACGAAGTGTGAGGTTGGCAGAAGCGCCATCTTTTGGGAGGTCAATTGCGGCTTTTGATGCCAATAATCCAGGTGCCAAAGCTTATGAGCGGTTAGCACGTGAGGTAATGGGAACTGAGGCTTTTGTCGCTCAAACTACATCACCATCTCTATGATCATGAAAAGACAGTCAGGTTTAGGTCGTGGTTTAGGCGCGCTTATCCCACAAAAACAAAATGAAACTGCAGTGCAAAAGGCTATGCATGAGGATATTGTGTCGCCATCAAATTTAGATACACATTCAGTTTCGGTTCCAGCGGTAGAGGAAACAAAAGTTTTGGATGATGGGCAAAGAGTTTATCAATTACCAGTTGAGCAAATAATTCCAAATTCAAAACAACCGCGTTTACTTTTTGATCATGATGGCTTGGAAGAGTTGGTATCTTCGATTAAAGAACATGGTGTTTTGCAGCCGCTTATTGTGCGTAAGATAGATGAGGATGAGTATGAGCTTATTGCAGGAGAAAGGCGTTTGCGTGCATCAAAGTTAGCTGGGTTTGATACTGTGCCGGCGATTGTGCGTGAGGCTGGAGAGCAAGAAAAGCTGGAACTTGCAATCATCGAAAATGTTCAGCGTCGTGATTTGAATCCTATTGAAGAAGCGAGGGCATATTCTCAACTAAAAGAAGAGTTTGGTTTAACGCAGGAACAGGTAAGTAAAAAAGTTGGAAAGAGCAGGCCACAGGTGGCAAATATTATCCGTCTTTTAGATTTGAGTTTGGAAATGCAAGAGGCTTTGTCACATGGAAAAATTTCACAATCAAATGGGCGTACTCTTTTAGGGATTCCTGATCCAGAAGAACGTATCAAAGTTTTTCATCAGATGGAGAGTGGTAAGTTTACGGTGCGTCAGGCTGAATCTAAAATTCCACCATCAAGAAAAAGACCAAAAGTTGTTGATCCTAACTTACTAGAACTAGAGGCAAAGCTGCGTGCATTTTTTGGTGGTAGAGTATCTGTGAAACGTAAGCCCCAGGGAGATGGAGAGATTAAGATTGATTTTAGTAGTGATGAGGATTTGCAGAGGATTTTGAATAGGATGCAGAAGACGTAGGTATTAGCCTCTAGCTACTAGCCTCTAGCTCCTAGCTGTTAGAATAGTTTTGAAAATATGTTGTATATAAAATCGATTGGATTTTTTAGATGCGTGATTGTGGCAGCTTTGGCTTGGGTGTGTATTTTGCCATTAGTTACCGCTGATTTTTTTATAGAGATCTATCATCGGATAACTTTTCCTTTGTGTAAGATGCCTTGCGTTAAAAGGAGTAAATACATAAAAATTGATAGATATAAATTAAAATATTTAACTTTTTTGCAAAAGTTTAATTGCGTATACTGCGGATATGGCAATGGAGTTGTTAGGTATTGGGGACAAATCTTTAAAGATACAGAGAGTTATTGGTGTGGTGTTCAGCATAAGAGTGATAGAAAGTGGATTGCGCCAGAGCACCACAAGAATTTTGCGAAGTATGGAGATAAAAAAGGTTTTGAAGAAAAATATCATACATAGATACTAGCTTCTAGCTGAAGGATGATGGATAAAGGAAGAAATTCTTTGACTACACTCTCTTCGATATAACTCAGAGTTTTCGACAGGATTATTTTTTTCAAAAATAAAAAGACCCATCGTGAATCGGTGGGTTTTTGGTTAGGTTTGTATGTAATCGCAATGTTCTTTGAGATAGCGGTGCAAGGCACTGCCAGAACGTGGGTCATCCAATTTTACCGGTGGATCTGGTAATCTGTTTGGTGGGATAGTGAAAATGTACTCATCTTCGTGATCGCCGTCAAGGACTTCGATTATGATATGGTTGCCAGGGACGATTTCGAACCATTCCGGCGCATAGTCGGTTTTGTTGTGCTTGTCGAAATCAGCTTCGGTAACAAAGCCGAGTTTCATTGCTATGGCGCGGGTGATTGAATTACCGTTGCAAAAAGTGTCATAGAAAAATCGTTCAGGTCCGCGATAAGTTTGGAGTAGAATGTGCTGAGGCATTTGCTGTTCCTTTTTGTTTTGTGACTGTAATTTGGCAGAAGAAGGATGGGATGTCAAGTGGTTGGGTTGCAAGTATTGACTGGGGCTTGTATATTTAGGGAGAAGAAGATTTTTTAAAAAGTGTTTATTTGAAATAATAATTATTCATAATAAGTATGAAAATAACAGTTTTAGGTTCTGGTGGAAATTGCACAATTCCTTGGATCCTTTCGAAGTCAAAAGTATCCAAAGAAGCAAGAAAAAAAGGAGGTAAATATGTTAGGACTTGTCCGTCTTTTTTTATTCATGATGCAAACATTTTAATAGAATCTCCTGAAACGATATTTACAACCCTGGATCGAGAAAATATTCAGGATGTGGATCATCTGTTTTTATCACATCCTCACCCTGACCATACTTATGGATTAAGGTTTGTTCAAAGTTTACTTGATTACCAAACATTAAAACCAAGAAAAGTATTACCTCTTTATATGGGTGAGATTGCTTTTAAAAAATTTAGTGAAAAATTTTATCCCTCAGTTATGCACTTATGGAAGGGTATGAAGTTAATTAAGCCAAAAATGATGCAGGATAGGCAGGTCTTGAAAATAAAAGAGTTAAAGATTACTTGGTATTGTGCAAATAAAGATAGTGGTAAAGATACTTTTGCATTTCTTTTTGAACACAAAGGCAAGAGAGTTTTATTTGCTCTTGATGATGTTCACGAATTAGAACTCTATCCAGAATTTTACAATCTTGATTTATTGATTCATGAATGCGGTTGGTTTGATTACAAGCCAAATGGAGATAAACTATTTTTTAACTCTAAGAAGAGGTGGTCGGAGGATATAAAGTTTAATGAAACCCTTAAGAGAGTAGAAGAATTAAAACCTAAAAAAACTATTTTAATGAATCTGGAAGAGATATACGAAAGAAGTTATGATGATTATCTAAAAATGGAAGATAAGTATAAAAAATTGAATTTAAAATTTGCTTTTGATGGTATGGATATTAAGATGTAAAGATGTTTTTTGTAATTGAGATTACTTAAAAGCTCATTGCGGAGGTTTTAATTTCATTTTTTCTTAATCGAGCCTGGGATTATATCCTTTAGCCAACCTGCTATACCTTGCCTTGCGTATTGGCGGATTTTGGAGCGGGCGTGGCGGGTTTTGGCGAATTTGAGCCAATCCGGGTTTGGGGATTTGCGGGATTTGTCGGTTCGGATTTCTACTATGTCACCGGATTTTAGGGCTTGGTCTAGTGGGTGGATGGCATCGTTTACTTTGGCTGCGACGCAAGTGTTGCCAACGTCGGTGTGGATTTTGTATGCAAAATCTATTGGTGTGGAATCTTCGGGTAGATCGATAACATCGCCTTTTGGTGTGTATACAAAAATGTGATCGTTGAAAGCATCGAGTTTCATTTCCTCGAGTGATTCTAAGAAAGATTTTGGATTGTCTATTTCAGCTTGAACATTGGCGATTTGATTCATCCAATCAAGCTGATTTTCATCAATCATTTCTTTGATGCGTTCTTGGCCAACCTGCATCATTTTGTGCTCGTCATAAGCCCAATGCGCAGCGATACCGAATTCAGCTAAATCGTGCATTTCTTTGGTGCGAAATTGGAATTCAACAATTGCACCACGATCATAAAAGACGGTTGTGTGTAATGATTGGTAGCCGTTTGGTTTTGGTTGGGAGATGTAATCTTTAATACGGCCTTTTAGTGGTGTCCAGCGGCTGTGGATGACTCCAAGAGCTGCGTAGCAATCGGCGGTGGAGGGCATGATACAGCGGATGGCGGTAAGGTCGTAAATTTTGGTGATGTCACGGTTATATTTTAAAAGCTTGCGATAAAGTGAATATAGATGCTTTTGTCGGCCATGAACACTTACGTAGGGAATGCTGGTTTGGACTAGTTCTTCTTTGGTTTGATCTATGACTTTTTCAATTTGGGGTTGTTTTAACTGCATTGATTCGCCTGCAATTTCTTTTACCCAGATATGTTCTTTGGGGAGTACCCAGCGAAAAGCGGCGTCTTCTAGTTTACCTTTGATGTCACCCATTCCTAAGCGATTGGCGATAGGGGCGTAGATTTCTAAACTTTCGAGTGCGATTCGGTATGCTTTTTTTTGTGGGATACATTCTAGACTTTCTAAGTTGTGGAGGCGGTCTGCGAATTTGATGATGATAACGCGCACATCACTTGCCATAGCCATGAACATTTTGCGGAGATTTTCGATATAGCGTTCTACGCCACGGTATTTGATTTTACCAACCTTACAAATGCCGTTGACCATGCTTGCTATATCCTCGCCAAATTCATCTTGGATTTGTTCTAGGGTAATTGGTGTGTCCTCGGCAACGTCGTGCAAGAGCCCGGCGGCAATCATGTTATCTGGTACATGCATTGAGGCTAGGTTTATGGCTGTGTGCACTGGGTGAATGATGTAGGGTTCGCCACTCATTCTAAGCTGGCCCTTGTGAGCACTATCCGCAAAAGCGAATGCTCTTTCTAACAAAGCTACGTCCGCATCTGGGCGGACTTCTTTGACGGTTCTAATTAAATCGTCTAACGTAACTAGTTTTTCTGGCATAGGGGTTCTATTACGATATGATTATTTCATAAAAAAAGCAAGCGCATTTTTTAGTTGATAGCTGATAGCTGATAGCTATTAGCTTTTTGGATACGAAAAAGCCCCACAGAGTTGTGGGGCTTGTAGCAAATTGCTTGCTACTTGAGTTGAACGCCGATGGCTTCGAGCTTGAAGCCGGTGGGGCGCTCTTTTGTTTGAGCTGGGGGCGTGAGTTCGGTGAAGATGACACGTTCGCCATCTTGGAGGAACTTACGCCGGAAGTCATTGCGTACTACGTTGCTCCAGTGAACGCGGACGACTCCTTGGGTGGTTCTCAGGGCACCGATTTGCATGTCGCTCGAGAACCAGTCGACGATGCCTTCGCCATCTTGGATGCCGTTTACCTTCTTTTGCTGGTGCAGGGGAGGGTCTTTTTCTGCGGCTTTGCTTGTTGGTAGAGCCTCGAAATCCTCGCTTTTTAGCAGGCGTTTGATGAGGGTGATGAGTGGCGGCCACCCTTTGACGTTTTTCTCCTCATCCTTCAAGAAGAACGGGCAGATCAAACTCGAGCCAGATCGGTAGCATCGGAAGGGCTCGTACGATTTCTCGCAGGTCAGGAAGAAATCTCCATCCTGGGCGATGATAGAGATGCTCCAGAGCTGGAACCATCCGTTTCCAAGCGCCTCCAACAAACGTTTGTTGTTGTGGGGGTACTTGGTTGTTAGCTCGTCGCGATTTTCGCTGTAACGGATAGGTACCGTACAGCGATAGACGCGTGTGTCTTTGGGGAAAAACTTCACTTGGTCTTCGTCGTCAGCGGGTGCGTCGCGCCAGTTTTTGCTGGGTACTACGTCCTTGTTCCCGTTGACTGTGAAACCGTAAATTTTGTGGCCTTTTGCCACGACGATTTCGATCAGAAGGCTGGCGAACTTTCTTGTTCGTTTTTCTTCATCTTCATCATCGTCGAGATAGTACTCGAGGCGGAGTGATTCAGCATCACCGATGAAGCCTTTGTCATAGCCTTCGTCGACGACGGGAAGCTCTCCTTCGTATCTCAGGTTGAAAAGTGCGATTTGTACACCATTGGGTACATTCATTCTTTGTTCCTCCGTTTTTTTTCGAAAAAATGCTTCAGCAATATTGGCTGCTGAATGGCTTAACTTAGCATAAAAATGCATTATTGTCAATACCATTCCATAGCTGATAGCTGACAGCAGATAGCTGATAGCCTAGCTAAAGTATAGGAAATTTTGCTTCATTGAGGCAATAGCTGGGGTGTAATCATTAACAGATTTGCTGTTAAGTTAGCCTCTTTAATGCTAAAATGAGGTCAATATGGGGAACTTTGAAGGTGCTAAAAAACATGAACAAAGGCAAGGTTTTGGAGTATCGATGGCTGAGATGTTAAAGGCCAAGGGTTTTGAAATTGCCGAGGTTGAGGTTGAGAAGCAAGCTGTGGAGGATAAGGAAAGGATAAGCTTGGTTGGTTCTCAAAGTGAGTCAGTACCAGAAATTCAGGTTACGAATGAAGAGGCTGAGGAAGCTTTAGTAGTAAATCAAGAAGAAACAAAGGTAGAGTTGAACGCTGTTGTTGCTGAGATTGAGGCTGAAGAACCGGCGCCAGATTCTGGAGTAAGGCAGATTGTTTCTGAACAGCCAGATACGACTGACGTTGATGAAGCTTGGCCAGATACTGAGGAAAATGTTGTAGATGATAGAAGAGCTTCTTTGCGGAGTAGTTTTAGAGTTATTGAAGGAGGAAAAGGTAAAACAGAAGTAGACGAGACTGGCGCAATCGAAATAATGACTGAGGATGAAGTTATAGGTAAAACGCAAAAGTATGCTGCACCAGAGCTTTTAAAAGAAATACCTTATCCAGGTCCAGATGATAGGCGTACCACGATAGGTGAGGATTATCTTACACCGGAAGAGATCCGTGATTTTAAACCACAATTAGTAAAAGATGTTAAGGAAGCAGGTTATGTTGTTGGTGATATTGAGGAACCAGAGGGTTTGAGTATGGAAGAAATGGCAGAAGAGGTAAAAGGGGAAGAAGTAAAAAATCAGAAGAAAATGGCAGAGTTGCAACAAGAAGATCCTTTGAGTTTGCGTGAGCTTATTGAGGCGGAGGAGTTGGCGGAAGAGCCTGTGCCAGAGGTTACACCTGAGGCGCCTGAAGCAAAGGATGTTTTGGAATTGTTTGATGAAGAGTCTGAAAAGCAGGAGCAAGAAGAATCGGTAATGAATTTACTTACTAGATTTGAAGGTGTTGCATCTATTACTCAGGAAGAAATAGATAAAATAGTTTTGGAGGCAGAGCAGAAATTAAAAGTGTATCAAGAGAGTTTTGGAAATGATGATACTTCAAAATTACAAAATCAATTTGTTGAACGTTTGGAAGGAATAGTGGATATGGCTAAGGCTAGAAAAGAAGTTGCTCCACAAGCTGTAACCGATGTGGCTGAAGGCGTTAGTTTGCGTGATGCTCAAAATGAGGGAAGAATCTCTCCTGAAGATGCATTGATTGCGGCTGGTGCTGTTGCGGCAGCAGGTGCTGTAATAGAAGGTAGAAAAACTGAGGTAGAGAAGTCTCCTTTTGAAATCTTAGAAAGTGATGTAGATGTGTTGTCGCGCGGAGAGTGGAGTGAGAGTTTTGCTAAAGGTAGATTTACTGAGGCGTATTGGAATGCACTGTCCCCTGAGGAGAAGAAGAGGTTTGTGGATCTACAGAATGAAAACGTGAAACAGGAGCAGATGATAATGCAGATGAAAAAGGCTAAAGATGAATCGGAGAGAGCTTTTAGAAAACAATATGGTAATCAGTTTGAGTTAAATATAGGCGCACAAAAAACTTTGCAAGAAAAAGCTGGGCAAATTGTAAAAATGGAAGCAATTTTAAATAGGAATAATAGTGAGTTGGAAATGATGCGCGAGATGGCTATTCAAAGAGTGGACTGGCAAGGAACAGAACAGACGCAGTCAACAGAGGTAACTGAGGAGGGGGAGAAAGTTGCTAGTGGAGAGGAAGAAGTGGAAAAGACGTCTTTCTTTAAGGAGCATCCAGTGATGGGTTATGGTGCAGTTGGTGCGGGAGCTGTTATGGGAGCTGGAATGATGGGAGCTGCATATGTTGGTTATAGGATGGCTAAATTAGTCCTCAAAATAAGTCCAATGAAGATATTGGGGAAGATTGGTTCGATGGCTGAAGGTTTTTTTGATTTTTTAGATAAGTCTATTGTAAAAGGTGATCCGTTTGGAGCTGTTTCTGAAGTAGTAAAAAGCGCGGAATCTAAATTTGATAAAGGTTTAGAGACGTTGAAGAGTAAAGAGAAAGAGAAGGAGGCTCAGAAAAAGGCAAAGAAAAAACCTAAAAAAGAAAGCAAGGGAATAAAATATTCTTCTGGCACTGAATAAAAAAAACGAAGCATAATGCTTCGTTTTTTTTGGCTATTCAAGCTCTATGGTTTTTTTGAATTTACAGTTTTCTTTATCTGGGCAATAAATTGTTTTGCCACGTTTGACTAGTGTTGGAAATTTACACTCTGGGCATGGCTCGGCGGTTGGTCTGTCCCAAAAAGCTTGGTCACATTTTGGATACTGATTACAGGAAAAGAATACTTTGCCACGTTTTGATTTACGTTCTAAAATTTTGCCTTTTTTACATTTAGGACAGGTTACCTCGTTACCGTTTTCGTCTAGAGCAGGGATTTCAATGTTGATAATGGTTTTACATTCTGGGTATTTGGTACAAGCGATGAATGGGCCAAATCTTCCAATTTTTTTAACCATATCAGATTTACATTCTGGGCATTTTTGATCAACTGGTTCTGGCTCCGGAAGAGCTTCTTCGCCTGCCATGGGGCGGGTTGATTTGCATTCTGGGTAATCGGAGCAGGCTAAAAATTTACCAAAGCGACCGTGTTTAACGAGCATTTGTTTACCGCACTTGTCACACATCTCGCCTTCGGCTTCTTTTTGAGCAATGGCATCAAGTTCGGCTTCTTGTTTTTCTAGTTGAAGATGGAATGGGCCATGGAAAGCTTGGATAAGCGGGCGCCAGTTCATGTCTCCTTCGGCAACATGATCGAGTGAACTTTCAAGACGAGCTGTAAAATCAACGTCAACAATGTCTGGAAAGCGTTCGACTAACATATCTGTGACTTCTGATGCGATGTCGGTAGGTTGTAATCTTTTTTTCTCATCACGTTCGATGTAGCCACGATCTATAATTGTAGAAATTGTTGGAGCGTAAGTACTAGGGCGACCGATGCCGTTTTCTTCTAGTGTTTTAACTAGTGTTGCATCGCTATAGCGCGCAGGAGGTTCAGTAAAATGTTGATTGCCTTTAATTTCTTTGGCTTTCATTTCTTCGCCTTCGGAAACATCGGGTAGTAGTTTATCTTTTTCTTGATCTGGATATAGTTTTAAATAACCCTCTTTTACAACTTGCTGACCAGTTGCACGAAAGTTGTAATCTCCGCCGGTGATATCTATTCTAGTGGCGTTTAATTTTGCGTCTACCATTTGAGTAGCAACAGAACGTTGCCAAATTAATGTATAGAGCCGGTGCATGTTTTTATCCAAATGATCCACAAGATTGTCTGGTGTATGGGATGGATCTGTTGGGCGAATAGCTTCGTGGGCTTCTTGTGCGCCTTTGGCTTTCTTTTTATATTCTCGGGGTTTATCGAGTGCCATTTCTTTGCCAAAAGTTTTTACAATGTATTCTGTAGCTTCTTCGATAAATTTGTTAGAGAGGTTTACGCTATCAGTACGCATGTAGGTGATAAGACCAACCGAACCCTCTGAACCGATATCCAAACCTTCGTAAAGTTTCTGCGCTAATGTCATGGTTTGTTTTGCGGAGAATCCTAATTTGTTGTTAGCCTCTTGCTGGAGTGATGATGTGATAAAAGGCGCAGGTGGTGCTTTGCTCTTTTCTTTCTGTTCGATGTTAGAGATCTTAAAAGATTCTTTTTTACAGGATGCGATAAGTTCATCTGCCTGCTTTTGATCTTTGATCTCCATTTTATCTAGAGCTTTACCTTTGATACCTTGCAATTTTGTTTCGAGGTTGTCGTTTTTGGGATTTAAAAATGAGCCCTCGATGCTCCAGTATTCTTCGGGATTAAATTTTTGGATGATGCGCTCACGCTCTACAATTAAGCGAACAGCGACTGATTGAACGCGTCCTGCCGAGAGGCCGCGTTTCATGTGACGCCAGAGAAAAGGGGAGAGCTGGTAACCCACTAAACGATCTAATACGCGACGAGCTTGTTGAGCGTCAACGAGTTTAAGATCTAGTGCACGTGGATTTTTTACGGCATTTAAGATGGCGTCTTTTGTGATTTCATGAAAAGTAATACGCTTTAGCTTTTTTGGATCTTCGTCCAAAATTTGAGCTAAGTGCCAACTGATAGCTTCTCCTTCGCGATCTTCATCAGTTGCGAAATAGATTTCATCGGCTTTTTTTGCAATTTCTTTTAATTCCTTAACTTTAGCCTTGTGTTCACGAGGAATGAGATATTGAGGTTCAAAATTGTTCTTGACATCAACTCCAAGTTTGGATTTTGGTAAATCACGAACATGACCCATAGAGGCCATGACTTTGTAATCTTTACCTAAAAAGCGAGTGATTGTTTTGGCTTTTGTGGGTGACTCAACGATAACTAGTTTCATACTTACGTTTATGACGTTACACGTTTATAACGTTTATCATGAGTTAACGAGATAAACGTTAGACGTTTGGTTTGTTTTGTATACTGACTAAAAGGAAACATATCAGAGATTTGTGTATGCAACAAGTTTGGTGAGATTTTTAGGCTTGGTTGAGCTAAATAAATCTTAAAATGGTTGTAGATTGATTTCAACTACTATTATTAATAATAGGGACTGAAATAAGCTTCTAGCTTCTAGCCTCTAGCTTCTAGTTTTTTGATTGAGTAGGGATCTGCCGATTGGGGTTAGTTCGTAGGTTTGTGGATTGGTGTTTGTGAGCGCGTTTAAAAGCTCTAAGCTCATGCAAGTTGAAGCAATTGATGCCGCAGAAGTGTTGAGGTGGCGAGCAAGGTCGTCGACGTGGATGGGTGTGCGGCAGAGATCTAAGATGTTGCGTTCGTCCATGGAAAGATCGCGACCAAGCTCGAGTGTTGGTTTAGGGTCGCTTGCGGGTGAGTTTAAAATGTCACTTGCTTTTTCGCAGATGTTGGCACCTTGGCGAATAAGTTCGTGTGTTCCACGGCTACCATCAGACATGATTGATCCGGGTACAGCAAAGACGTCACGGTTTTCATCAAGGGCATTTTTTGCTGTTAATACGGAGCCAGATTTACGGTCAGCCTCGACTACTACAGTGGCGCGACAAAGGCTGGCGATAATGCGATTGCGTTGTGGGAAGTGATGTGGGAGGCCGGGAGTTTGAGGTGGGAATTCGCTGATAATTGTGCCACCCGCAAGAAGGATTTGTTCGGCAAGGTTTTTGTGAGTTGATGGATAGATAGACGCATCATCAATTCCAGATCCTAGAACGGCAATGGTTTTACCATTTGATTCTAAAGTAGCTTTGTGAGCTGCGCCATCAATACCAAGAGCAAGCCCGGAAACTATACCAGCTCCGCGAGTGACTAAGCCGCTCACAATTTCTTTGGTGCAACACTCGCCGTATGCGCTCATTTTGCGAGTACCAACAACTGCGATCCATGGACGGTTATCGATTTGTGCTCCGCGCCAAAATAATGCTCCGGGTGGAGTATGAGATTGTTTTAGGATAGTTGGGTAGGTTGTGTCCCAAGGTAATATAAAATCTATGCCAGCTTGGTCTATTTTGCTTTTTAAATCTTCTAAACGAATATCCTTGCGCCAAGCGCAAAAGCTGTCAGTTACTTTTGGGCTAATGCCTGCGCTAATTAACTCGGTTGGGTTAGATTCCCAGGCTTTATCACCTGCATCGAATCTAAAGAATTTGTGTAATTTAGCTAGGCTTACAGGTCCAAATTTTTCGTACCAAGTAAGACCTAACCAGCCCAATATTGAGCTGTTACTTGGACTGTTGACAGGTGCTGGGTTTTTCTGGTAAGACATTGTTAATTAAGGCCGTTTCAATCTGCTTGCGGACGGTTGTCTCGGGAGCGCCCCTCCAATCCCGTTGCATTCGTTTCGTAAGCAGTTTGAAGCGGTTTTTTTTGCTGAAACAAGTTCAGCATATCGTTATTTTAGTTATTAGCTTGGTAGTTTTTTATGGGAGTTCCAGTTGTTCATGGCTTCTTTGGTGCCGAGGTTGATCCAATCTAAGATTGCTGAGTTAGAATCTTTGATGACCTCTTTGAGAAGTTTTTTATCATCGCTAACTGGTTTTTCTAGGACCCATTGTTTTGGCTCTGGGCCAGGTGTTGGTGGGCGGCCAATGCCAATGCGGAGACGTGGGAATTTATTGCCACATAATTCGTAGATTGATTTAATGCCGTTGTGGCCCGCTGCACTGCCACCATCAGTAAAAGTAAAACAACCAGGTTGAAGATCTAGTTCATCGTGCACTATGAGTACATCTTGGCTGTCGATTTTAAAATATTGCATGATGGAAAGCGTTGTCTCACCGCTTAGGTTCATAAACGTTTGCGGTTTGACTAGGATGATCTTTTCATCGCCTGTGGTTGTTTTTGCAATTAGAGCTTTGTGAGAACGGGAGGTTGTCCATTCTACAGATAAGCTTTCAGCAAAAGCATCAATAACCCAAAAACCGGCGTTATGCCGTGTTTTTTCATAATCTTTTCCTGGATTACCTAAACCAACTATTATTTTCATGACTATAAGTTACCACTTACAACTTACAACTGACAAGAGTTGGTTGTAGTTTAATAGCGGAAGCCTTTGCGACCAATTGGTTTTTTGCGACGTTGTGGACCCTTTGGTGGTGGGAGAGGGGTTGAGTCAAATTCGGTTTTTACGATTACAGGGCATCCTACAAATCCAAATTTTTCTCGGAGTTGATTGGAGAAGTATCTAATCCAGGATTCTTGAATTTTGGTTTGTTTGCCTCGAACGGTTACTCGAAAGCGAGGTGGATCGGTGTGAGTTTGTACAGCCATGTGTACATGAGGGCGCCCTGTACCTTGTACTGAGTGTGGAACTTGTTTTTGTAGAACCTTTTTGAGGAACTTATCCATTGCGTTGTCGGTGATGACACGGTGACGTTCTTCCTGAATTTTAAATGCAATTTTTAGTATTTCGTGTACGCGTTGTTTTTTATTAGCAGAAGTAAAAAGAATAGGCGCCCAAGATAGGAAGGGAAGAGCATCGCGGACATTGTCTTCGTATTTTTTACTAGTATTGGTTGTTTTATCTGGAACTAAGTCCCATTTATTCACTACGATGATAAGCCCACGGTTAGCATCTTTAAGTAGGCCGGCTAAATTTTTGTCTTGTTTGCGTGGGTCTTCGGTTGCATCCAAAACAAGTACTGCAACATCAGCGCGGTAAAGCGCTTCGCGGTTGCGACTAATTGCTTCGTGTTCGATTCGTGAACTGATACGAGCACGTTTGCGCATACCGGCGGTATCAATAAGGGTTACAGGTTTGCCATCCCAAAGGAAGGTAGAGTCGAGTGGTTCGCGAGTTGTATGTGGTATTGGAGAAACGATTGAACGCTCGTGGCCAAGAACAGCATTAGTGAGGGAGGATTTGCCAACATTAGGACGTCCCATGAAAACAATCTTAAGAGATTCTTCCACTTCTGGTTCTACGGGTTTTTTATTTCTTTTAATCAAATTTTCGTAGACTAAATCAAGAAGATCGCCGACTCCACGGCCGTTGGCTGCTGCAATTGTAATTGGATCATCTAAACCAAGTTGCCAAAGATCTTTGGCGGCTGCGCCACCGATGTCACCATTTTTATCTGCTTTATTGGCGACAAGTAAAACATGTTTATTTAAAGACTTTGTTCTTTTTGCGAGTTCTCTATCTTGTGGGAGTAAGCCGCTTTTTACATCAACTAAAAATAACACTAGATCTGCTTCTTTGATTGCAAGCTCGGCTTGGTTTTTTATACCCCGCTCAATAACATTTTTAACATCTTTAATATCTGTATCCATACCACCTGTATCGACAATTTCAATCATACTGCCTCTCCAGATGCAGTTTGTGGAATTTCTGTCTCTAGTTGTATTTGGCTTGCCGGAAACTATAGCTTGAGATGTTTCGGCTAGGCGGTTCCAGAGTGTAGATTTACCTACGTTAGCTCGGCCTACAATAGCGACTTTTGGGATCTTTGTTTTACGGATACTCATGGACGGACTCTAGCACGGATTTACGGCTTTATCAAGCCCTAAATCGATCATTTACCATAGGTAAAACTGAAAGAAACAAAAATCACCAATAATTGGTGATTGTGGCTTGTTTATTGGTTGTTATTGGCTTGGAGTGGCGTATGGTTGAATGAGGCCTAAGCTGGATTCTCCAAGGATAATTAGGAATTTAGTTTTTGATGAAGTTAGGGTTTCTATGGCTAAATCTTCTGTGGTTATTGTGCGTTCACTGGAATCAGCAACATCTTTGGGTGTGGCACTGGAAATGTCGGCGTCTAAGATCTTTTTTAAGCGGACTAGTTCTTCGGGTAATGTACCGCCGGTTAAGTCGTAGATTATTGATCGCTCGTAGCCACGATGTTTGGCATTGTCGATATCTGGAACCTGGTAACCAAGGGATTTCATTTTTTGAGAAACTCGGAAGGCATAGCCCTCGTAGTTTGTTCCATTTTTAATTTCGATGACGACTTCTGTTTGAGGTTGGAGTTCTTGCTTTTCTTGTTCCTTGGTTACAAATGGATTGGCGGCGATGGTGCGGATTTCTGACCAATCTGGTTTGCGAGGAAAAAGCATGTATGCGCCGTTAACGTTTGCTGGGACGAGCTCTCCATCTGGAGCGTCGGTTAGGACGCGCATGGTAATTTGATCTTTATCTAATTTAGTGGCTTCGGGAGCGAGCGTGATCATATCCCAAGCAGAGAGATCGCTTTGAAGATTGTCGGAGACAACGCTATAGAGCTCGCTTAGTTTTTTAGGATTAGCGAGTGTGCCCATGGAGAGCAATTTGTCGCGGATTGCATGGATTACAATTTGTTGGCGGCGCGAGCGAGCGAAGTCTGAACCTTCACCGTTTGTACCATGGCGCGAGCGAACATATTTTAATGCCTTGTCTCCGTTTAGATGAGTTTCACCTTTTTCAAAACGGATAGTTTGATATTTATGATTTGGTGCAGGGTAGGAATTGTCGGTGAAGCTTCGTTCGATTTCGATATCAATACCACCAAGAGCATCAATAAATTTTGCGAAACCGTTAAAATCAATTCTAACTACGTGATCGATGCGGACTGCTAATAATTTACTTAGAGCTTGGGCGGTTTTTTCGGAACCTTCGCCGGGGTTGTTTACTTCATATATGGCATGCACTGTGTTGATCTTTCTGAATTGACTATTGCCTATAGGATATGCTAGGTCGCGCGGGATGGAGAGCATGGCAAACTTTTTTTCTTTGGTATCGAAGGACGCTAAAATGATTGTATCGGTAAGGTTGCCCCCATCGTGGCCTTCGCCGCCTACTCCCAGTAAGAGAATGTTGATGCGGTCGTCTGGGGTTTTAGCTAGAGCATTTGCGGCTATTGGGCCATCGTTACCTGCGAATTCTTTAATCTCTGCTATACCTGGTAGCCTGCCAAATTCTGCAAAAACGCTAGTACCATTACTTGCGGCGCGATAAGAAGCGGCAGCACCAAGAGTTGCAAGAACGCCAACAAAACAAGCAAAAAAGACCGCGATTACCATGGTTTTTTTACGAGCTCCGCGGTCGGTTGAGGTCTCTAAAAAATCAACGCTGATGTCGTTTTTATTCATGTGATACAAGTAGAGTATCAAAGTTTTATCTAGCAATCAAGGTGATAAATATTTGAAAAAAGTCCATCAAGCTAAAAGTCTATCAAGTCCATCAAGCTATTGGAGAGATGGCTTTTATTACTTTTGATATTTCGCTTGACGGACTTTTAGCTTGATGGACTTTCAGCTTGTTTGGTTGTGGATTAAATAAGGGCGAAAGGGCGATTTTTGTGCTACAATAGGTGCAAAGATGTTTATGTGGAGATGGATCAAATTATTGTTACAGAGGGTGCAAACGCTGTGGTCTTTTTTAACATTGCAGTTGTATAAAAAAAATTCAGCAAATAGCGTGAGCACTGGGTTAAAAAATAAAAGGCGATGGATAGTTGCTACTTCTTCGGTTGTGGCAGTGGTGTTTATTCTGCTTGTTGTGATCGAACCTTTGATGGCTGTTGATGGGGTTTCTAATATTGGTAGTGCGTCTAAGACAATTATGAATTGGGCAATTGGAGGAATTGCAAAAATGGTTGTGTGGATGGCTGAGCAGTTGGGTTATATTTTAATCTTCTTGATAGATTTATTAATAAACATTGTTCAGTATAATAATTTTGTAAATGCTACTCCGGTTCAGGTTGGTTGGCCACTCATTAGAGATACGGTGAACATGTTTTTTATTGTGATTGTTTTGGTGTCGGCTTTTGCGACAATAATTGGTTACCCTCAAGATTTTCATTACCGCAAAGTATTGCCAAAGCTTTTAGTGATGGCTATATTGATTAATTTTTCAAAAACGATTATTGGATTGATGATCGATTTTTCGCAGGTAATCGTTTTGACTTTTGTAAATGGTTTTAAGCAAGCGGCTGGTGGTAATTTTGTTACAGCTTTAGGAATAGGCAAAATTATGCAGTTGTCTGCAACTACGGGTGTTATCGACGAAAATGCTAAGGGTGAAATTACTGTGACAATGGAAAATAACTCACCGAGTCAGAGTGCGTGGAGTCTGATGAATATATTAGTGGCATCAATCTTTGCGATTTGGATTATATCGATTTCAATTACTTTGATTTTAATAATGCTGATCTTCTTTTTGGCTCGCATTATTATGTTGTGGTTTTTACTTATTACGTCACCGATTGCTTTTTTTGCTTGGTCATTACCGCAAAGCATTAAAGGAGTTGCGTCACAATTTACTAGTGAATGGTGGAGCAGGTTGAGTGCGGCGCTTGTTGGTGGCCCTACAATGGCTTTCTTTTTGTGGTTATCGCTTGCAATGGCTCAAAGGCATACTGATTTAATAGGTGAGGGCGGTTTATACAATCCAGATCAAGCAAGTGAAGAAATTTCTCAATTTGCACAGTCAACCGCAAAGGCTGATTTGGTGGCACCATCAGAGTTTGGCGATCCGCGTGTTTTTGCCACTTTTATAATTATGGTGGCTTTTATGTTGGTAGGTGTTCAAACATCAGTTAAATTTGCTTCGAGTGTTGCGCCTGGTACAGAGAAATTGGTTGGTCAGTTAGCATCCAGTAAAGGTGGTATTGGCGTTGCAGCAGGTGTTGCAGCTGGTAGATTGGCTGGTAGAACCTCAAGAAGAGGTGCTCTTATGGCTGGTGCTGCGGCAGTAGGTGGAGCAGGATTAGCGTATAAAGGTGGAAAATTAGCTGGTAAGGGGGCGCTTGCGGTTGGGAGAGAAGCTGAGGCGAGATATGGAATAGCGTCAGGGGCTGCGAAAGCAATTCAAAAAGATAAAATATTTGCCTGGGCACCTGTAAGCGTACAAAAAGCTATATCAGGTGTAGCTGCAGCGCCAAAGAAGGCTGCACAGGATAAAGCTAAGCAGTTGAAGGAGATGGGTAGCTCGATGGATCCTTTAGAATATCAACAAATGTTGGATCATCAAATTGCAGCCGCAGAGGGTTCTTTAGTTCCTGGTAGAGATAAGGCAATTGTGAAAGCACGTAAAGGAGATATTGATGGTTTGTATATGGCAAAGGCTCAGCAGGCGATGAGTTCAATTTATCAAGACAAACTAACAGATACTAATAAAGAAAAAGCTCGCGCTGAGTTTGGTTTAAATGAGGGTGATGATGAGGATTTGGTAACAGCTAGAGCTAAGGAAATGACAAATACGACGGTTGCGGCACAACTTGCTGACGCAGAGGAGTATGCAAAGGGTCATAATGATGAGGACATGATTAAGAAGATTAAGGAGATGCGTGAAAAGAATCCTGCATTGACGGTAGCTGGAACAAAACGTGCTAATCAAGCGAAAAAAGATGCATCAGACACACAGGGTGAGAGAAAGATAAAACCAGAGGCATTTATGGATGGATCTTATGCGTTAAGTTATGCGCACGCTAAGGGTTGGGTTGATCAAGATGGAAGGATGGTAATTGGTAAACAAAACGATTCTGAGTATAAGAAGTTTATGGGTGGTAAACAAGGTCAGTATATGAGTGCGCATATGGAATATGCCAAGACTGAGGCTGGTAGTGCACAAGCAAAACAGATTATTACCCAGAAAGCTGCTGATGGAACAGACTTGAGTGATGCAGAAAATGCAGCAAGATATGCAGCATCTAATTATACAGTTAATGTTTCTGGTGATGGTGAGGAATATAAGGTTGTTCAGAATCAAGAGTTTAAGATGGCTGGTATCGCAGGAGTTAAAGATGCTACATCAGGTGGTCGTTTTGATAAGACGACTAGAGATAGAACAGAGATATTACGAAATGCAGATCCTAGGTCTAAGCAAGTAATAAATCAGAGTGCAGGGGCTATGGGTATGGTTAGGGGTGATGATGGCAAGCCTCGTGAGGCTTCGGTAGAAGATTTAGGTAGGTCTATGTCACCACAGGTAGCTAAAAATATAGCTGCTGATATGGAAGCTTTAGAAAAAGCAAGAAATGAGAAGAAAACTGAAGATGAGATTGTGGCACTTAGAAGTGACATTGCGAATCGACAATTAGAGCATGGTATTTCGGCTAAAGCATTGTTTGGCTTTAATGCTAAAGATGGAAAATTCGCTGATACTGAAGGTACAAAGGCATTTCAAGCAACTATGGATGATTTGACTGGTAAAATTGCTTCGGGGAACTATGATCAAAAGACGATTGCTGCTTTGTCGGCATTATCTAAGCAGATTGGTACTAAAGGAGATGGCTTTAAGATGATGCAAACTGCAATGCGAGATTTGAATCAGGGACAGATTTTAAATACAATGAATGCAGGCATGCCAGAACAAAAGAAGGATATTAGGAACTTGTTTATGAATATGGTCGCTCAGGCTGATAGAGATCGCGATGAGGGTAAATCTAATACTCCTGCTATGAGGCTTAGAGAATCTGCTATTCAGCCACCTCCACCGGGTAGCCCCCCTGAAGATTTTAAGCGTGCATCGGCTGTGCATAGGATTTTGTTTGAAGGAAAATAATATATGGCAGGAAGGAAAGTCTACAAGCGGTTTATTGATTTGCCTCAAGGAGTGCAGGATTTTTTTATGGAAACCGCAGATGAGGTTTATACTGGTTTAATTGAAAAATATAAGTTGGCTCCAGACCATTTTTTTGAGATGATGGAAACGCCAATTCTAAATACGACTTTGGGTTTTAGGACGATTCCGGATGGTTTGAATGAACTGTATAAAAATTTGATTACGGCGAATGTACCTCGGGATGCGCAAAAGGTTATTATTAAAACAATACTTGAGAAAGTTTTTTGGCCGCTTAGAGATTTGTTTGATCATGAATTGGTAGCGTATTTGGATGAGTTGGGAGTTAAGTCTATAGCTTGGCCCAAAGAAAGGGTTCTGTTTAAACCAGTAACATATTCAGGAGCAGTTTCCGAGATTTTGTTACGCTTGGGTATGCATTCGCTTGGTAAAAACGCTAGAACAAGTTTGAGAGAGATAGTGTCTAAAATGGCTAAAGGAGAAATGATACCAGCTCAAGCTGAGGAGACAATGATAAGGTTGCCAGAGTTTGGTGGAATGGGATTTGATAAAGAAACTGCAAGTAAGGCGCTAAAAGAGATCCAAGAGTTATCAAAGCAGGTTGAATTTTTGAGTGAGGAAGAGTATGCAGATTTTTTAAGTAATAAATCAGTTAAAATGACTGGTAAGAGTGATGCTGAAAATGAAGAAAGTGAAGATGCTGAAGAGATAAAGACAATAAAAGCAACAATGCCAGCAGTGCCAAAGGTTTTAACAGAATTAGATAAAGCAGTTGAAGACGCGTGGAATAAACTTGAGGGTAAGCCAGAGGATGAGTATCTTAGCCGAAGGCTAAAAAATGTAATTTCATCAAGGTTAAGAGATGTGCGTAATGCTCAAGAGTTGGTGCAATTATTACAAAGAGATACTAAAGTTGGAGGTTTGGGATTAGATAGAGATGCATCACAGGTTATTGCTGATGTGATCGAGCAAACTTATAGCGGTTTTAGGGGGAATATTGAGGCAGAAGAGAAGAAGAAACTTGATAAGCAATTAACTGACCAAAAGAGAAAGATAGAAGAGCGCAGGCATCGTGAGGCAGAGGAGCATGCACAGTGGTATAAGGAAAAGATTAAAGCTAAACAAGAAACTAAAGTAGAGCAGGCAGAGCTTGCGCAGGCTTTAAAGAAGGGTTTAGCAAGCAAGCCAGCGGTGAAGCATCCAGTTATGGCAGCAGCAGCAGAACGCGAAAAGAAAAAGTATGGAAAAATGGTCGCAGCGCCTGCAGCTGTAGGATCTACGAAAGCGATACCTGCAGATAAGGGTGTAAAAGTTTCTGTAGCTACTTTGAGAATGACACCAACACCAAAGGCACCAGTTGATGGAGTGAAAGCATCGCCAAAGCTTAGGGGCTTGGTTGGTGAGCTTGAAAACATGACGATGGCTCAGTTTAGGAGATTGGCTGCACTGCCGCAGGATGCAACTCAAAAGATTTTAGAGAGATTGGCAACGCTTAAAGAAGAGTCTTTTGAACAAAGAGTAGCTGGAATAAGAGCATGGCAATCATCACCAATAATGAAAGCGTATTTGGGATTGGTGGCAGAAAGTTTTAAAAATAGAAAACCGATAATTGATATTGCGGAGGAAAAGAGAGGTGCTGGAGAGGACACTTTAAGTAGAGACGAAATTGAAGCTTTAATTCAGCTGAATAATCAACTTCACTTTTAAATACCGATTAAACAATTATGAATTAAAAATTACAAATTAAAAATGTTGGAATCGCTATCGCGATATTTATTATATAATAAATGCCTTAAGGCCTCATTCATTCTTAATTCATAATTCTTAATTCATAATTATGCGAACGTAAGTGAGTATAAAGATATGCCAGGACAGTTCATGGTGCCACAATTTATTGATAAGGAAGATAGGATTATTGGCCCTATAACGGTTCGACAATTTTTGATTTGTTTACTTTCGGCGGGGGTTATCTTTGTTGAATACAAATTATTAGAAACTGCGTTTTTTATATTAGCAGCACTCCCTACGGTTGCACTTGCTGGTACTTTCGCTTTTATAAGAATTAATGGACAACCGTTTCATTTGTTCTTTGTAAATTTTTTACAATCTCAAGTTAGGCCAAAACTAAGAGTATGGAATAAATCACTGTCCCTGAGTGAAATTAGAGGTGCTCAACAAGTTGTGGGATTACCGGCTGTAGAAAAGGTTAAACCTAAAAAAAGGCCTACATCATCGCGTTTAAGAGATTTGGCACTTGTTGTGAATACGGGTGGTGTGTATAAGCCCGAAGATGGAGAAGATATAATGGGTAATAAAGATAAGAAATAATATGCAAAGTAAAAAACTAGCCGGGTCAAAACCTGGGGTCCCCGCACAACGCTATTTAGATATAGCGGAAATAAAGGAAGATGTAGTTGTGTTAAAAGATGGAACGCTACGAGCGGTTCTGTTGGTTTCGAGTATTAATTTTGCTCTGAAATCAGGAGATGAACAAAATGCAATTGTTCAGGCTTATATGCAGTTCTTGAATTCGATGGATTTTCCGGTGCAGGTTGTAATTCAATCTAGGCGTATGAACATTGATGATTATATGAATCGCTTAAAAGAATCAGAATTGGAGCAGAAAAATGAGCTATTGCGTAATCAAATTGCAGATTACAGGTCATATGTAAAACAATTGGTTGATTTGGCAGAAATAATGCAGAAGAGATTTTATATTACGGTACCTTATGATCCGGCATCGCAAGATCAAAAAGGTTTTGTGGATCGATTGACGTCGATTTTTACACCAATGGTAACAATCAGGCTTTCTGATGAAAGATTTTTAAAGCATAAGAAGGCATTGATGCTACGTGTGAATAATATAATTTCAGGTTTGCAGGGGATGTCTTTATCTGCAGCGCAATTAGATACTCAGAGTTTGATTGAGTTATATTATACAGCTTATAATCCTGAGCAATTTGAAAGTGAGAGAATGACTGATATAGAGAAACTTCAAATAGAGGAATAGATATTTTTAATAATGATAATTTTTTATGGCTTTTAAAACCACTGAAGAAAAAAAGATCGATGCTGCGAAACTTGCCGAAGGAGGAGTTAGTTTAGAGATGGGCAAAAGTAAGGAGGAAATGAAGTCCAAGCAGAAGGAGCAGAAAATCGCGCTCGAAGAAGAGCGTATATATCGCAAAGGTGTTGCGAGTATAAAAGATCTCATATCTCCATCAGCCATGAAGATTGAATCTAGCTTTGTTTCGCTGGGCAATGTTTACGCGAGAACAATTTTTATAGTGACTTATCCACGTTATGTTTCGGTGGGATGGGCATCACCAATCATTAATTTGAATGCGATGATGGATATTGCGATGTTCTTTTATCCAGTTAAATCAGACGTTATTTTAAAGCAATTAAAAAAGAAGGTGGGTATTTTGGAAGCAAATATCAACTCAGCTGCGCATGAGGGCAAGCCTCGCGATCCTTCTGAGGAGACGGCTTTACGCGATATTGAGCAATTGCGAGATGATTTAACACAGGGTGTCGAACATTTTTTTCAATTTGCTTTTTATACCACTTTTTACTCGACTAGCAAGGAAGAATTGGAGAGATTGTCATCACATGTAGAATCCACTTTTGGATCGATGTTAATTTATACTAGACGAGCTTATTTTCAGGCGGAGCAAGGTTTTAATTCTACAATGCCACTTGGAAATGACGAACTCATGATTACGTTTAACATGAGCACTTCGCCAATTGCGTCATCCTTCCCTTTTACATCAGCTGAACTTTCTTCTGACGAAGGTATTTTGTATGGTATTAATCGCCATAATAATTCTTTGATATTGTTTGATAGATTTTCGCTGCAAAATGCTAATGCTGTAATTTTTGCTACTTCTGGTGCAGGTAAATCTTATGCAGTTAAGTTAGAGATTTTGCGTTCGATGATGCTTGGATCTGATGTTATTATTATTGACCCTGAAAAAGAATATAAATATTTGTCGGATGCAGTAAATGGTACATTTGTTAATATTTCTTTATCTTCTGATGCAAAAATTAATCCATTTGATTTACCTCGACCAATGGAAGGTGAGGTTTCGGTTGAAGATATTATTAGAAGCGCAGTTATTACCTTAAAAGGTTTGTTGCGTTTAATGCTTGGTACAGTATCTGTTGCAGAGGATTCGATTTTGGATAGAGCTTTACTTGAAACATTTGCGAAAAAGGATATTGTGCCTGGGGCTGACTTAACGGCAATTGAACCACCAATTTTGCAAGATTTTCAGGATATTTTAGAAGGTATGGAGGGTACAGAAGATTTGGTTATTAGATTAAAGAAATACACAGAAGGTACGTTTGCTGGTTTACTAAACTCTCAGACCTCTGTGAGGATGAATAATCAACTTGTTGTGTTTTCGGTTAGAGATCTTGAGGATGAACTTAGGCCGATTGCAATTTATACTGTTATTAACTACATCTGGAATACTGTAAGGAGCGAACGTAAACGTAGAATTTTGGTAATTGATGAGGCATGGTGGCTAATGCAATATGAGGATTCGGCAAAATTTGTGCATGCACTTGTAAAACGTTGTCGCAAATATTATTTAGGAATTACAACAATTACTCAGGATGTGAATGACTTTTTAACTTCACCTTATGGGCAAGCTATTGTTACCAATTCATCTATTCAGTTATTGTTAAGACAAAGCCCTGCGTCTATTGATTTAGTGGCGAGAGTATTTTTGCTGACTCAATCTGAAAAATATCTATTGCTTGAGGCTGGGCGTGGTGAGGGTATTTTCTTTGCTGGCAATAAGCATGCAGCTATCCAGATTGTTGCTTCTTACGCTGAAGATCAAATCGTGACTACAGATCCAAAACAAATACTTAAGATTGAAGAAGAGAAAAAGGCTTTTTCTGAAGCGGAAAATAAATAACTGAAAAGAATATGCAAACTACAAAAAGACGATTTTTAGCACTTATACTGATATTTATTGGTATCATTGCATTCATATTTGGGGCTTGGTTATTGTATGGCTTGATTTTTGGGGATTCAGATTCGGATTTAAATTTGCCAGGAGCTGGGAATGATTTAAATGTAAATACTCGTATTGTGGAGCCACAAACATATGAAGCGCCTGTAGTTGTGGAGGGAGATTCAAGTTTTGATGATACTGCGGTTGGCGCGGATATAACTGAAGCATTGAATAAGGCAAGTGGTGCTGTTTCAAGAATTGGCTCTGGTACAAGTCAGGATGGCTTTATGGGTTATGACGATGTAATGGTGGACGGTACAGCTAAGTTTCAGGCGTATTTAGCATCTGAGAAATTAAGAATGCAGACTGAGTATTCAGCATCAGGAGATTTATATGGGATAACAACTCGATCTATTGCCAGTAAGGTTGTAGAAGGTGAGAATGGGTCTGATCAAATTATTGTTGAGATACAGTCACAAAAGGCGATTGATGCAGGGAATCGATCAATACCGATTGATGTTGTATATGAAAAGCACCAGGTAACATTGCTTAGGCAAAGTTCTGGAGAATATTTGATTGATTTTATCCAGATGAGTTTGATGGATTAAAGACTTTTTATGTTAGCTAAGATTTGGGATTTTATTTTTCCACCTTTTTGCGTTGCTTGTAGTTCTCCGGGAAGTTGGTGGTGTGCAACATGCAGGAGTAGCGTTCATCTTGTAAGTGATGAGATTTGTCCAAAGTGTTTGAGTATTGGTGGGCATGAATGTGATGGCGATTTGCCTTTTTTTAAGGTTACGAGTTTTGGCTATTATCATGATGCGCAGTTAAGAGCGCTTGTAACGCGGTTGAAGTTTAGTGGAGTTACGATTGTTGAGGATGATTTAAAGCAGTTCTTGAAAGAGAGGATTGATTTTGAATTGAGCTCTGACGCTGTGATAGTACCGATGCCTTTGGCGTCTAAAAGATTAAAAGAGAGGGGATTTAATCAGGCGGAGTTTGTGGCGAGGGTTATTTGTGAATTATTTGAGTTGCCAAATATTATTGATCAATCCTTGCTGCAAAGAGTGGCTTATAAGGATCCGCAATCATCGCTTGAGCATGATTTGAGTATAAGATCGAAGCATATAAGTGGTGCTTTTAAACTGGTGGGAACGCCTAGTGAACATGTTGTGCTTATTGATGATGTTGTGACAACGGGGGCGACAGCTGCTGAGGCGGCTAGGGTTTTGCTTGCAAACGGAGCTAAAAGAGTTGATTTAGTAACTTTGGCAATTGGGGCTTGATAACTATGGCAATATACGTTAAGGTCGCACAGTACATTGAAAGGGGAATATCATGGAAGAAGTGAAATTCGATAGATTAGGTATTATTCAGCAACAATTACTAAAAGCAGCGATTGCGGCACAAGCGAATGCTTATTGCATTTACTCGCATTTTGCAGTTGGGGCAGCACTTGCTACGCCTGATGGAAAAATCTTTGAGGGGGCGAATGTTGAGAACGCTGCATATGGAAGTGGAATATGTGCAGAACGAGCTGCAATTTGTCATGCGAATATAAAGGGCGCGCGTCCTTTTTCAGATTTGGCAATTGTAGTTAGTCATAAGGGCTTGAGTACGACGAAGCCGTCGATGCCTTGTGGGGCTTGTCGGCAGGTATTGTATGAGTTTTCATCTCTTCATGGGCAGAGAATGACAATAATTTCCGCTACTCTAAATTTAGATATTATTTTGAAAGCTACCTTGGACGAACTTTTACCTAGGGCTTTTGGGCCGGGTGATTTGGGAATTTGTGGAAAACCTTGACTTGGACCTTTTTGGTCCTTTTTTTATTACATATAGCTAGTCTTGAATTATTTAGCCAATATTGGTAGACTTTTGCTACAACTAAAGAAATTGTTGAATTCAGCCAAGTACGGAGAGGTACCCAAGTGGCTGAAGGGGCGGCTTTGCTAAAGCTGTAGGGGGTGTTAAAGCCCCGCGAGGGTTCGAATCCCTCCCTCTCCGCCACGGCGCTCGCGAGCGCCGTGGCTCCGCCAAGTTGTGACGGAGCTGCGTTGCTTGCGAACGATGTGAGAAAAAAATCCGCTATATAGCGGATTTTTTAGTTTTAAGTCATTTGAGTGATATCGTCTGTTTCTCCACCGATGTGGACAGTTGTATCATCTTTTTTCTTTCTGGATTGAATTACAAATAATATGCCTGTAAATAGTAGTGGCCCAGCTATTATGCTGATTGTTACTATTGGGAAATTGTCCCATGTCATAATTGAATATCCTGCTCCAAGGGCAATGAATAACATCCCACCAATTTGAGGTTTTCTCCATGCTATCCAGGTAAAGAGGATGAGTATGAACGTTGGAATGAGGTGAATGAAGAGGGCAATGACACTTTCTTTTAGGGTGTATCCTTGATTAAAAATGTCTAAAGCAAATAAGCTTATAAAAATTGTATAGACTATCGCTGTGACACGAGGGAGCCAATAAAGGAGGTTTTGCATACTATATCTATTATAGACTGAGTTTGTGTAAGAGTAAAATAAAAAAAAACTCAGTGTACTGAGTTTTCTATGGTGCAACCGAAACGAGTCTCACATCCCCTTCGACAAGCTCAGGGTCTTTAAAACCCATCGGTTTTAATATTTCCGCCAACGGGAAACCTAGGTTTCCCAACGCCCTTCCTGTTCGAATCGTTTCGGTTTTTAGCATACAAAAAAACTCAGTGTACTGAGTTTTTTATGGTGCAACCGAAACGATTCGAACGTTTGACCTCTTCCTTCGCAGGGAAGCGCTCTATCCAGCTGAGCTACGGCTGCTTAATTACGTGTCATTTATCGTGCTAGGCTGCCATTTTTAAATACGTAATAGCCGCCCAACAATATCAGATAAATGTTCTTCGCGCAACTCAAGGTCTTCGATGACGTAGTTTTTTAGATGGTTTCTGATGGCAATTGGGTCTTCATCCTCTAAATACAGTTTAATTCTTGGTTTAAAACTCATTTTTCTCTCTAAATATAGTACTTTAGTGAGTGGGGGATGATATATGATTGAGAAATGTTGAAATTTATCAAAATCGATGAATTCACCATTTAAAACAACACCATTTTGACCCATTTGTACTAAGACTTGTTTTGGATCTGAATTGCCGGCTAATATTAGTATTACTGCGCAGATGAGGATAATAAGGGCGAATAGATAATTTTGAGCAATAACTCCATAAATAACACTCCCAAGAGCTATTAGGCTAACAATAAGATACCACCAGGAGGTACGTTCTCTTGTTTCGTGTTCGGGCATTTCCCAGACAAATAAATCTTGGGAATTAGCGATTTCGCGTAGTGATTCTGGGGTATAAGCCATATGCCCTATTATATCACAGCATAGTCTCGACAAAAAGTCGTAAATACTTTAAAGTACCTCGTACTAGCCATGGAGAGGTGGCTGAGTGGTCGAAGGCAACAGACTTGAAATCTGTCGTACTCGCAAGGGTACCGCGGGTTCGAATCCCGCCCTCTCCGCCACGGCGCTCGCGAGCGCCGTGGCTCCGCCAAGTTGTGACGGAGCCACGGTACTTGCGAACGATAGTTGGTTATTTGTTGGCATGTTATTATTTACACATGTGGTATTTTTACGTAATTCAGAGTCAGAAAGAAAAGAATTATTTTTATAAAGGATCAACTAATGATTTAGAACGGAGACTTGTACAACATAATAATGGTGAAGTAGAATCATCAGCTTCAAGAAAGCCATACAAGTTAGTATATTTTGAAGCTTACCTTTATGAGTTCGCGGCCAGAATTCGGGAAAGCTCTGTTAAGAAGAGCGGAAATGTATCGGTTCCTTTATTAAGAAGAATTCGAGACAGTTTAAATGTAGAAAAAGATGTATGAAATCTTTGCGAAAGCAAGGGTTTTTTATTTGACTTAACAGTGGTTCTGGCTCAATATATAGTCTTAAGAGTTAAGAGCAAATAATATGTTAGCACTCGATGTTTCTGGAGTTACAAAAAAATTTAACAGCAAAAATGATAAAGTTATTTTAGCGAATGATGATATTTCGTTAAAAATTGAAGAGGGAAAAATATATGGTTTACTTGGACCAAATGGCGCAGGAAAAAGCACACTAATCAATATTATAGGTGGAATAATGCTGCCAACAAGTGGATCGGTGAAAGTTTTTGATAATGATATTGTTAAAAGCACTGTGGCTGCAAAAAAGATGATGGGGATTGTTCCGCAGGAGATAGTTACAGAGTTAGCTTTTACCGTTGAAGAAATTTTGTATTATACGTCTGGGATGTATGGAGTAAAAATCGGAGAGAGGCAAAAATTAATTGATAATGTTTTGCGGGATTTAGAGTTGGAAGATAAACGAAAGGAAAGAGCTCGAAAGTTATCAGGGGGGATGAAGAGGCGTTTGATGATCGCTAAAGCTATAATTCGCAAACCTCGTTTTATTGTACTTGATGAACCGACAAGTGGTGTTGATGTAGCTTTAAGACAAAAAACTTGGGATTTGGTAAGGCGTATGAATAATGATGGATCAACTATATTGTTTACAACTCATTATATTGAAGAAGCTGAGCAATTGTGTGAAGAGATATCACTTGTGAATCATGGCAAGGTAATAAAACAGGGAAAAGTGAGTGATATCCAGAGAGAATTTACTGAGAATGAAATTATTTTTGAGCTTTTTGATATAGAGGTTGATCATTTATCAAATGTAAAAAGAAGTGGGGCGGAATTCCATTTGCCAATAAAAAATCTTGATGAGGAAATGACGACTGTTATTAGGTATTATGGCAATAACTTAAAAAGTATAAAGAGCGGAGCTGCTTCTCTTGAAGATATATTCTTAAAATTAACAGCTGAATAATATGACTGGATATATTTGGGCACTTTATGCCCGAGAAGTGAAGCGTTTTCAGAAGATTTGGTTTGATACGATTGCTGCACCAGTTGTATCAACGTTGTTGTATTTGGTAATTTTTAGTGTTGTCACCGAGGGTAGAGTGATAGATGGTACCGATTATAAGGCTTTTGTTTATGCCGGTTTACTTGGAATGGTGATGGTGAATTCAAGTTTTTCAAATCCTACTTTTGCTTTGATTTTGAGTAAAAACGTTGGAACAATTGTTGATATTCAGTTAGCACCAATATCGCCTGCACGGATTGGATTGGCTTATGCGATGGCTGGTTTTACCAGAGGTTTGTTTACTGTGCTTATTGCGGGATTTATTACGTTTTGGTTTATACCAGGCGTGACACTGCTTCATCCGTTTATTTTGCTAATTGCTTTAATAATTACGGGAATTGAATTTGGATTATTTGGTGTGATTTTTGGATTGTTACTGAAAAACTTTGAATCACTGACGTTCTTGATGACTTTTATAATGCAGCCAATGATATTTTTAGCGGGTGTATTTTATCCAATCTCGGCGTTACCGGCACCTTGGGATTTTATTAGTATGTTAAATCCTTTGCATTATAATATAAATCTTGTTCGTTATGGATTGTTGGGTTATAGCGATGCGTCGCCGATGCTATCTGCTTTAATAATGATCTCATTTACAGTAGTTTTATTTATTGTAATGAATTTTATTGCAAAGAGATCACTTAAGACATAGAGGTTTATGCTTAGTTGGAATGATCCTACAAGTTATATTCATGGTTTAACGGCACAACAGCGTCGTGTTTTAAAGAAGCTGGATGTTGAGACGGTAGGAGATTTGGTGTCTATCCTACCTCGTAGATATGATGATTATTCGCAGTTAGTGAATATCGCTGATATACCAGTTGGAGAATCTGTGACAATAAAAGCAAGGGTTAATAAGCTTGCTAAGATCCCCACATTTAGAAAAAGGTTTGTGATGATACGGGGCGTTTTGGAAGATGATACTGGAACGATTGCTATTACTTGGTTTAATCAACCTTGGATGTTGGAGCAGGTGAAAGTAGGGGACGAGATTTATGTTTCAGGGACGGTGAGGCAACATCCAAAGTATGGAAGGAGTTTTACTAGTCCGCTTTGGGAGCCAGCGAATGCGGAGACTGTGGCAGCTGGGAATATTGCTCCGGTGTATCCTTTGATTGGGCAGGTTACGCAAAAGACTTTGCGCAAGATAATGAAGGCTGCGCTTGAGGAGTTTGATGAGGCTCCAGAGGTGATACCAGATGAAATATTAAGGAGTGCAAAACAGCCTAGTTTACTTGAAGCTATTCGTTATGCGCATAAACCGGAGACGCAGGAGCAGGCAAAGATTGGACGACAACGTTTTGCATTTAACGAGGTATTTTTATATCAGTTGGCTTTGAGATTGGCTCGAGTTAAAGCAGATGATGGTGGAGCTCCAAAAGTTGAGTTTGATGAAAAGTTTGCTAAGAGTTTTGCGAAGAAGCTGCCGTTTGAGCTGACTGCGGATCAAAAGCGATCTGTGTGGGCCGCTTTGCAGGATATGGAAGCTGAGAGGCCAATGCGTAGATTAGTGCAGGGTGATGTTGGGTCTGGTAAAACTGCTGTTGCTGCATTTTGTGCAGCTATGGTTTATCGCCAAGGGTTTTCTGTGGCAATGATGGCGCCAACTGAGATTTTGGCAAAGCAACATGCGATTACTTTGAGCCGATTCTTGGGGCAACATCATATGCCTGTGTTACTTATGACTTCGTCGACTCGGATTTTGTATGAAAATGGGGAAGAGCAAACGTTAAAGTTATCTGAAGCCAAAGAAAGGATTGCGAAGGGTCGTATTGTGGCTGTGGGGACACATGCGCTGTTACAAGGTGGGCAATGCCCTCCGGACTTGGCGCTAGCTATTGTTGATGAGCAGCATCGTTTTGGAGTTGCTCAACGTGAAGCTTTAACGGTTGTGGAGAGGCCTGACGCTATGGTGCCGCATTTATTATCTATGACGGCAACTCCAATTCCACGATCTTTAGCTTTAACTTTTTTGGGTGATCTTGATGTTAGTGTTATTAAAACTAAACCAGCCGGGAGAAAGCCGATAATAACAAATGTGCTTGTAGGGGATGTTGGTAGGAAGCTCGCTTATCAATCAATTATGGATGCTGCGATTCGGGGTGAACAAGTTTTTATTGTTTGTCCTTTGATTGATCCATCAGACAAGTTAGGGTCAAAAAGTGTGGAATCAGAAACGGCTAAATTAAAAGCTGGGGCTCTAAAGAGCTTAAGGATTTTGACTTTGCATGGGAAGATGACAGCCGCAGATAAAGATAAGGCGATGAATGCGTTTAAAAATGGAGAGGCAGATGTGCTTGTTGCGACAACTGTTGTTGAGGTTGGCGTTGATATTCCAAATGCGACGATAATGCTTATAGAATCGGCTGAAAGGTTTGGACTTGCGCAATTGCATCAGCTTCGTGGGCGTATTGGTAGATCGGATAAAGAATGTACATGTTATTTGATTACTACAGATGATTCTGTCTCGACAGATCGCCTTAGAGTCATGGAACGTACAAATGATGGGTTTGTTATAGCTGAGGAGGATTTGAAGATGAGGGGGTCTGGGAATGTTTTGAGTACACAGCAATCTGGTAAGAATATATTTCGTCACGTGCGACCATGGGAGGATTTTGGAGTAATGGCAAAAGCCCGCGATGAAGCGATTAAGTTGATGGAGTTGGATGTTATGCTGGAAAACCATCCAGAATTAAAAAAGACGGCTGAGAGTTTGACCGAGACGGAGCATGGGGAATAGCTAGTTGTCTTTTTCTATAATCTTAAGTGTTGCTTTGTAGGCTTCATCGAAGATTTCCGCTAAATAATATACGCCTTTGATGTAATTGCCTTTATCAGCGGCATTTAAAGCGTCAAGATATGCTTTTTTGTTTTGTTTAATAATAAGGTTTATTAGAATTGGGATGCTATGAATTAAACCAAAATCACGCGCGATAAGGCACATGACTAATCTGGCTGTTCTACCGTTGCCGTCATTGAATGGATGGATTTTTACTATTTTATGATGTATATACCAAATAATAAATAGTGGATAAATTATTTTTTTTATTTGGTTTGGGACATTGGGGTCTTTAAGTTTATTAAGGAAGTGTTTTCTATATTTCGAAGGCCATCTTTTTCTATTATTAATAAACTCTATTAAATCAATAATATCATTTCTAATTTTCCATGGGGGCGATGTATCAACCGTTCCGCCCGGTATTTCAATTGAATAAAGTGCAGTTCTGTATTTACCAGCTTGTTCTGGTTCATGGGCTAAAATTTCTTTATGAATAGAAAGAAAAAAACTCGAATTGATCTTGAGTTTTTTTCTTTTAACGTTTTTTAGATGTTTTAATACAGCTTCAGTCGCGTTGCTTAAGTTTGTTGTTTCGATTTTGATTAACTGTTGCTCTGTCATAATTTAGCAATTGCAGTTTGAATGTTCTATTTCAACTGAACTTCGGCTTTCTATATCTGTTAGTTTATTAATAATTTTTTTCTGTTTATTAATAGCTAAGTTGTCAAATTCACTTAAAAAATTGATATAGTTTTGATGCGATTTCTGTAGGGTTCGAATTTTTCGTTTGTCCATGTTTGTCATAGATAGTGTGTGAAGTTAAAACTAACCTCAAACTGTACATATGTCAAGTATAGCATGGAGGCAAAAGTGTGATAATGTTGTTTTTTATGACTTGTTTTGGAGGGTTTTTGACTGTGTTGATAAGTTTTTTTAATTAAGCACTTCGTTAATTGTTTTAACTTGAACAATTGTAACTCCTTCGGGAGTTTTTAAGTTTTTAAGTTTTGGGCAAATTATTGTTGTGAAACCCATGCGGGTTAGTTCTTTGATGCGGAGCTCTGGGAGGGGGACTGGGCGGAGCTCGCCGGTTAAGCCGATTTCTCCGAAGTAGGCGGTTTTTGGATCTAGGGGTTTGTTGTTTGTGGCGCTTGCGATTGCGGCGGCTAGGGCAAGGTCTGCGGCTGGGTCGCGGACTGGGAAGCCGCCGGCTACATTAGCGTAAACATCTTTATCGTAGACTTTTAGGCTAGCGTGGCGTGAAAGTACTGCAAGAAGCATGTTTAATCTTGTGGCTTCTAAGCCTGTTGCGCGCCTGGTGGGGGTGCTGTAACCAGTTGAGGTAACTAAGGCTTGTAATTCTACTAAAAGGGGGCGACGGCCTTCTAGAATGCAGCCTATGGCAGAGCCTGGTGCTGTTGCTGGGCGGTCTTGCATCATAGCGGCAGATGGATCTTCTACGATTTTGAGACCAGTTTCGGTCATATCTAAAAGAACGGTTTCATCTGTGGATCCAAAGCGGTGTTTTATGACACGGAGGATGCGGAAGCGGTGCAATCTATCACCTTCGAGGTTTAGGACAGTGTCTACAACGTGTTCTAGTACTCGAGGGCCAGCGATGTCACCATCTTTTGTAACTTGACCTACTAAGAAGATTGGCACTGAGGTTTTTTTAGCGGTTTGAGTTAAAATTGCTGCTGATGCTTTGACTTGAGCGATGCTGCCAGCTTCACCTGTAGTATCTGTCGTTTTTATGGATTGAATAGAATCGACGATAGCAAGATCTGGTTTTTCTGATTCTAAAGTAGCAGAGATTGCTTCGGCGTTAAGATCTTCTAAGAAGAAAAGATTGTCTGGGATAGATGTACAAAGTCGTTTGAGTCTGAGGTTGATTTGGGTGGGGGATTCTTCGCCAGTTATGTAGATTATTTTTTTACCATTTTCGGCCATCTTTAGTGCGAGCTCGGTTAGTATGGTTGATTTACCCATACCTGGTTCACCGGCGATTAAAGTTACTGAGCCTTGCACAAGGTTGTTTCCTAGAATAGTATCGATTGCAGCTAAACCGGTTTTTGCATTCGTTGAACGTCTAACGTCCAACGTCGAAAGTTGGCTAAATGAGGTTAGTTTGGCGGGAGGGGTTTTGATTGCTGAGGTTGTACCTGTGGATGCTGACGGAAGGGTTGGATCTTTGCTAATTGTGCCCCAATTACCGCAAGATTCGCAACGACCGCTCCATTTTGGGAATTGGGCGTCACATTTGGAGCAGATGTGGATAGGAGTGGGTTTGGGCATAGTTAGTAAATATTAACCAAATATTACCCAAGATACAAATGTCTTCAATTTGGGTTGGATATGTTTGTTTTTACTGTGGTTATTTATACTTATTGTTTTCGAAATCAATTTGTTCCTGAGATTTATTTGGCATACAGTAACTGATTTTTTGGCTACCGAAAGCGCTGTGGTAGCAGGGAAGTAGTTGGTAACTGGCTTTTTGCATATTTCCAACTCGTAATAGGACGCCGCTTATACTATGTGGTTTTAGATAGCCATACTCTACGGATTCTTCTTTTGTACAAGCCCTGCAAGTTTGGCCGGTTGCGCAATTAGCTGGTTCTTTTGATGCAATTCTGTAGCCTGAGTCTCTTGCATCCTGGCAAAGTGCTCCAAGTTCTATTGTTTTACAGCGTCTGTTGCCCATGCAGGCTTTGCCCTCATCACAACCACTTTCATCTGCTGGTTTGTTTGGATCACAGCGAGGTGCATTTGGTGGATCTTGGAATGGTCTGTAAATGTAGATAGGCCACATTGGTCGAATTTTACCACAGCTCGTACCAGCATAGGCGGAAATATCAGGGTCAAAACGTATGCGGAATCCGCTATAGGCAATTTGACTTACATTAGCACTTGATGGGAAGCGTCCTTTACCAACTATCGTGTGCCTCGCTTCGATTTGATCAAGTTGTTCGGCTGAGAGGTTTCTGCCATCAGAATTTTTTACAGCAACTCTGGCATTTGGATCAGTGTCAGCAGCGCCACCACCACCCATTTCTAGCCAGTAGATATCTTTGTTATTGAATTTTAAATCGGCGCCTCCAACAAACATATAGTTATGACAATTGGAAAAGTGCATATCTCCAAATTGTAATCCTCCGACATCTTCAACCATCTGGCGCCAAGCTTTTTGATTTTGTTCTATGGGATGCGCTGGATTGCCTACAACACCTAGGAAAGTGTTTGCATCACCACCGCCAGGAGCGGAAAGATTTGGGGAGCCAGTTTCAAACCGATTAACTATCTGTTGTTCGTTGCTGACATCAGTTTCTTCGGTTGATGGTGCTTCGTCTTCGTTTTCTGATGTTTCTTGTGGGATGTGAAAATTGAGTAGCTCTGTTTTAACGCTTTGGCCCTTCTTTTTGAAAAATAGTTCGTTACTTGGGTTGATACCAACACAGCTCATGAATTGAGCTAAACTTGATCCACAATCTCCACAAAAATATCCAGCTTTACCCACTTTTTTAGTAAAACATTCCCTGAAATGATTGGTAACCGGGGGTCGGCAAGGGCTTTGCATGCTATCTAGTGATCGTCTGAGGGCGAGTCTTAAGCCGCTATAAATATCACCAACCCTTTTAGCTTTTTCGGAAATAGTTGAGGATGCCCAGTTACAGGCGTTAGGTTGGTCGGCTCGTATCATTCTTAGTACCAACTGCATACTGCCCTCCAGCTTTCCAGTTGATTGGCATGGCCAAAAACCGTCTTTTGCGTATCCAGCGAGTAAAGTGGCAGTTTTTGTAAAAGCGCTGGGTGTTTCGTGAATGTCCATTGCCTGGTCGCAGCTCATTACTGCACCACCATAAGCGATTTGACCACTTCCTACTGGGCCGCATCCTTTAACGGAATATGCGAGAGTGCGTTTATACCATATTGGATCTACCGTGCCATTGGTGCAGGATGTTTCTTTGCCGCTAACACTAGTAAAGCCAGTTCTTACATAAACAGATCCTTGGTTCATGATTCCTTCTGTAATCCAGACATTGGCGACGCCTGCTGCAAATTTAATTTGTTCCTCCCTGGATAGACTTTTTAATAGTGATTTATTTGCAGTGCAAACGCTGAACATTCTTTTTGCAGGCGTGTCTCCAACTACCTGCGGGCGTAGGTCGGTTGGGTTATCTGTGGGTGCATAAAAATCTTCGTAGGATTCGCTAGGGTCGAGACCAAGTAAGGGATCGAATGGTTCTGCGTCTGGGTCGACATATTTACCGGGATCCCAGTCGTATGGTGGTTCAATTGCTGTTGGTTCGTAATAGCCTCTTTCGCTGGGGAAGGGTACTTCTTCAACAATTAATATTTTTAGTGGATCGAGGCGTACGGTTTGAGGGTTTAAATTTACTAAAATTACGTATGCAGAAATAACAATAGCTAAACCCATTAGTGCATCTTTAATGTAATCTTTTGCTTTTTGTGTATCAATGCCTTTAGCGGAATATATGTATAATAAACCTCCCCAGATAATCATGGCAGCTGCGGCAATGATAGATATTCCAAAAAGATATTTTTGGAATGCGCTTATATAAGCTCCGATAAAAGATATTAAAATATATTCGTTTTGCACTTTTGGCGGTTCAAATTTAACGCCAGGTATATCGACGTTTAAATTTGGCATTATGTAGGATGTTGAAACAGGTTCGTCGGCTTTAGCCTCCCCAGCTTCGCTTTTACCGTAACCCAAATATGATTCGATGTATGTGGAGCGAAAATCAGTAGTAGGGATTGGGGTGTTAGGGCAGAGCGCTGAGGCATTGCTACTAATTTTGGCGCATTGTGTGTTGCTGATGGCTATACAGTCGAGCGCGTATTCGTTTTCGCTAAGATCTTGAGCTTGGTTTGATGACCAATCACAACCTCGGCCAATAGTTGTCTCGAGACAGATTGTGCCTGTGTTACCATTGCCACTAAAATCACAAAGACAACAAGCTAAAACAGTTTGTGGTAAGAATAGAGCTAGTACGAATAGCGTTGTGAGAAATAGTTTCTTTTTAGTAAATGTCGAAAACATATGTTTTTAAGATGGTGGCCAGGAACAGCTTTTACTTCGGTTTGTTGCTCCTTCGGTTTTCCATTCAAAATGCCAGATTTCTCTGCAATAGCGATTGAATCCGGCGGAACTCATGATTTGTTGTAGGAGTTGAGCATTTTCTTCGGTGATATCTCTGGTTTGTGTACTGACGCTGCAACACGTGGTTAAATCTTTGCCATCTTTTTTTAGGCCTAAGTCGATAGCAACACCTATGCCGTGCAATGATCCGCCAGGGAAAGCTACATTGATCCCAAGTGCGTCTGGATTATCTTCGATGATTTTACAAGCTGTTTGGATTTGGATACTTAGAGGACGGTATGCATCGTAAATGTAGATTGTGTATGGGCCTCCGGGCCAGTTTTGAGCAATCGTGCCAGCACGTTTCAAGGCTAGGATTGCATCTGGCCTGAGTAGTTTGTTATTGCCGATGAGGCCGGGTGTATTTGGAATGGCTTGCATTTGATTAAGTTTGGCCATGCCGGTTGTTTCGTTTGGTGGGGTTTTGGCGCCAGTACAGAATTTTGCGCAATTTTCTACTGTTTCGCAGAGCCTTGTGGGATAAGTGACTGAGTTGCCTAGTTGGTCTTTTGCTTCTGCGCTCATGATTTGACCTTGATCTTCGACGGGTGGTTCATCATTTAGTACAAAGGTATTGTTTTTAGGGCAGGGTATGATTAGGCTTGGTTCTTTAGTGAGGTTGGGATTGATATTAAATAAAATGATGTAACTACCAAGGAAGACAGCAAGGCCAACTACAGCATCAATGATTTTTTCTTTGGCGCTTTGCATTTGTACTCCTGTTGCGCTGACTATGTATAAGAATCCTCCATAAACAATAATGATCGAAGATACAATGAGCGAAACGCCAACCATGTATTTAAACAGGCCAGAGACATATTGGGCTAAAAAGGGGATGGTGATACATTTACTTGATCCACATTGAACCAGGCTGGGGTTATCGCTAAATTTAACTCCTGGAATTGGAATCATTAAATTAGGGGTTACTAATTTTTCGTTACCACAATCTAGGACTTTGTCTATTTCGTGTTCTTCAGAGGAATAGGCTTTTGCAAAGGATCCAAAGAATAATAAAAAAGCAGGTGCAATAATACAAAATAATAAGACCGCTATAGCTCTTTTTTTAAAAATAGAAGATAAACCGCTCTTTAGCATCTGTTGGCTACATTATAGCACAATATTCTTGAAGAATGCTGTTGTTTATTTGCACTGCTGGTAGGCAGTCATCTTTTTTTGATGTAATCCTTCATTGCCTTTTCTGACTCCTATGTATGACCAAAATGCTTCGGAAGGATTGTTCTTATTTTTTTGTATACCAGGATTTTTAATAATTGCATTTATACCACCTTCGAGAGTAAGTAGATCGGCACCAGTAAAGCAAGTTTCGCCGATTTGCGCACTCCAATGACCTTCACATTTTGGAAGGCCGGTTGTTCCTGGGAAGATGGTTAGCTGGCTTATTCCAAAGCCATGAGAGAATCTTGTATCAAGGTTATAATCTGGTTTTGTTGGGTCAAAGGTATCGTCGTTTAATGGCATTGATGGTTTATTGGAACCGTCAGTACCGGCTAAAAGCCTGCATTTAGCGTAATCTGGGTTAGCTTTACCATTGATTACCTTAAAACAGTTTGGAGGATATATGGGTACGTTAGAATCGAATAATGTACCAGAATGGAGTTTGCGAGATCTTAGGAGTTCGATACGAGATTGTGGCATTAGGATTGATCTTTGGGCTGTAAAGTTTAGAGCAAAGCTTTCATCGTGGCCAATGGCACCTATTTGACCTGCAGATTCTGTTTTGATTATGGCTTTAACTATGCATGGGTCAACACCTTCTTTTCGGGCTAATGTTTCGGCTTTTGCGTAAACTTCGTCAGCGGTGACGTTTTCGTCGTTGTTATAATATTTGCTTTGTCCGGCTGCTGCCTTGTGAGTTGATTTGGGTAGAATTTTTAGTGTGTCTGGTTCAACGAATGGTACTGTTAGGCTGCCAAACTTGGTTAGGTTTGGGTTTATATTATTTAAAATGACGTAAGCTCCAAAAACAATAACCAGCCCCATTAAAGCGTCTATAATTAAATCTTTACCGTTTTGCACTTTTGCGCCTGTAGCACCGATTAGGTATTTGTAGGCACCTATTACTACCATAAAAGCTGACGCAATCAGTGAGATGCCGAGTAGCAATTTATATAAAGCTTGAATATATTGACCAAGATAAGGGATGATGACTTGGTTGTCTTTTACGTAGGGATTTGTGAATTTGAGGTTGGGAATCGCTACGTTTAAATTAAGTAATGTTGGTTCAAAATCCGTGACTGTGGTTTTTGTTTCATCAGATGTACTTTGTTTAGTAAAGTCATCCATTTTGAAAGCTGATAAATCGATTGGCCCTTTTATGCAAATGCCCCCATTTTTAATTAGACGGCAGGAAGTGTCTTGGCTCTCTGAAGAGCACTTAGCATCTTTTAATTCGTTATTGTGTTTTGCGAGATCTTCGCATGGTGCGGTTTGGTCTTCGATGCAAAATATGCCTTCTATATCTGTATGCGTACATTTGCAACAAGAGGCTATTGCTGTGGTTGGAGTTAGGAAGAAAATTGAAAAGAATAATACAAAAAATATCAAATTTGCAAGATTCGGTTTTGAGGAAGAAGTGATTTTTTTAATTATTGAGGTAGTTTTTAATCGCATTTGAAATATTTTCAACGGTTGCTTGGCTAGCGGGTATTACTTGTGTACCTACAAAAATAAAAGGAGCTGCGTCGATTCCGTCACCTTTGGCAATATCAATATTGTTTTGTACTTGGTTGCGAATTGTAGTATTGTTTTGGCATGTTTTCATTATTTCTGGCTCGAGACTGGAATTTGTGATCAGCTTAGTTATCTGACTCTTTTTTAATTTTTCTGCATCGGTATCGATTAAGAGCGTATGCAATAACCAGTTTGATTCAAGAAAGCGTGAGCACTCGGATGCGACGGCTGCTTCATATCCAATATCGCCATCGTTAGAAGTTTTTGGAAGGTAATTGTAAATCAAACGTACAGAATCGCCGTATTTTGATATTTCGATTGTGAGATTTTTAATTAGATCGTTTGAAAGTTGATCGGTGTAGTCACCATAAAAAATTATGCCATAGGTTGATGATGCTGACCCGTTTAGAAATGCGCTATTGGCGGTTATGGCAGGAGGCTTGATTTGATTGTATGGAACTTGTTTTGGAGGTATTTTTGATAGTAATTCAGGTGGAGGGCTCCCTGCGAGATAGGTTTTTTGACTTTTGTAATACCAGTTATAGCTTGCAGCGCCGACAAAAATAACAATAGCCATTATCAAAATAAGGGTCGCAGTTTTTTGTGGGGTAATGTGGTGATGCATGCCTTTTGTATGTAAAAAATTATAATTCGAAGTTTATAGCGGGTATTTGTATAGTTTGCCGGAATTTGTATCAGTGTAAATCAGTTCTGTACCATCATTGTTAACGTGTATGTTGTTAATTGAATGTTTGTTGGTACTTAGGTTGATTTTCTTTGCGAGACCAGTTTTGATATCGATTTTGTAGATATCATCCGTAATAGAGCTAACAAGGTTTCTGTCTAAGGCTGCGCCTGCTGGTAGGGAGATTGGGACACCGCAGTATATGGTTTCGTCATCAGCCCAGGTGCATTTATCTGCCCATGTATTGATGTTTAGCTTTCGTCTGTTTTGTCCGATAGTGCTTGGTGTTGCATCTGAAAGCCAAAGCATTGGTTTTAGGTTATCTCTTTCATGATGAACGCTATATAGAATGTGTTTACCTGTTGGTGACCATGATGGTATGAATCCTTTTCCAGCAACTGAGAGCGCTTTATATTGTTGGTGATTTTTGCCTAGTAATAAGATTTTTTCGCCATTATCAGGTTGAGGGTCTCCGGTTTTTGAAAAACCGATAACTTGCCCAGTTGGTGAGTAGCTGGGTATGACTCTGTCGGCGTTGTTGCCTAGGTGATAAAGAGCGGTGATTTCGTTACCATCTGCAGTTGCGGAAATGAGGTAGCGATTGTCTTCGTCTAGTCCGATGCTTTTTGCAACGATATTATTATCTTTTGGCGAAAATTCGAAATCTTCCCAGTGAGATGGGAGGGTTACTTGTCTTTCTCCATCGAAATCATAAAAAATATTACTACCATCAGGGAATTCGAGTATTGCTTGATCAGAGGTATTTGACCATTCAATGGTATCTACATTGGAAAATTGTCTGTTTGATAATTGAATGGGATTGTTGTCTGCGTCTAGTGTATAAAATTTACCATCTAGCGGATCGTAAAATCTTGTATCTCCGTTTGATGAGACGCTGAGAGCTTGGGTTACGCTGTTTCTTAATAGGTTTGTATCTTCAGAAGGGGATAAGGCTGCAGCATCTTGTGCGATGGGTAAAGAGGTGGGGCCTGTATCACCGGTGGTTGCATCTCCTGGGACTCTGTCTCCGCTAGTACCAAATACGCCCTGATAGGTGTCTGAGGGTGTTTCTGTTGGTGTAGTTGTAGCGGTTGGCGCAGGTCTAAAGAAAAAGTAATATAGTGCGTACCCCGTACCTATTGTGAACGATAAAAAGAATATTATAAAAATAATCTTTTTTTGAGTTTCTGATATGTTAATCATAGGATAGTCAACTTGTATTATATAATTTTATCGCTTGTTTTTCAACTTTAAAATAATTCTCCTAAAAGATCGAGGGGTAATAATTGACTCATCCCGAGCATAGCCACTAAAAGTACCAACGCGCCGATTAGAATAACGATAAATACTGGAGATGTGAAAAGCGTGAAACAGGATGATCCGCAAACTGCACAGTCGGTGCAAATGATAGCACCATCTTCGACAAGGTAAGTTTCGGGAATAAGAGGGTTTTTAAAAGTATACTTATTAATCATTTGAAGGTTGGATGTGATTATTAGTATAACCAGTGAAAAAACACTGATACCTGCGGCTAGTTCACCTGCTTTGATTATGTTCCAAAAGTTTTTTGCGGCTTTTGCGGCTTTTTGAGCAGCTTGAAGGTTGCCCTGTACTTTGCGGGCTGTGCCTAGGGCTTTAGCTGTTTTTTCGGCTCCAACAGAAGACGCGAGTTTTTGGGCTGTTTGTATCTGACCTGATGCTTTGCCTTCGGGTGCTTGTCCAGCTTGGAAAAATTGACTTGATGTTTCTGGTGATGAAGCTTCGGCTTCTCGTCCGCTAGATTGGGTTGCTCCGGCGGTTCCAGCGGCAAGGGGAATACCCGCGTCTGCCGCTGATTGACTAGCTAGCTGGCGTGTTGCAGCCATTTTGCCTTGTTGTAATTGTGTTGCTCGTTGGCGTTCTAAATCGGATTGAACCTGGCCACCACCACTTTCGGTATCGGCTTTGGCTGGTTCGGCTGCTGACCCTGGGGCTCTAGTTGATTGCTTGCCATAAGCGCTACTACTTTGAAGTGGATCATATTGACCAGGCAAAACTGAACCACTCGTTGTATCATTTGAGTCAGCGATCATTTGTTCGCGAGTTTGACCTGATCCTGGAGCTGAATCACGTCTGGATTGTTGTTGGTCTGCGCCAAGTCGTGCGGCTGTTTGTAGTTGGTTAACAGGTCGAGCGATTGCATCGGGGCCAACGGAATGTGATTTTGCTTGTGGGGAACGTTTGCTTACTGGAGATGATGATGCGGAGCCGGTTGGTTTGGGTGATAACTTTGGACTGCTTGGACCAACACCACGGAGGGTTCGTGTTCCTGGAGCTGTGGCTGGTGAACCTTTTAGAGTTGGAGTGTTGGATGAGTTATCGTTAGCTGCTTGAGGGGTAGGAAATTGTTTTCTTTTTTGAGAATTAGAAGAAGAACGATTTGAATCGTCTTTTGGAGGTGGGAGTTTTCTGGCGGCTGCGCCTTGGGGCATACTACATCTAGCAAATAGCGAATAGCTGATAGCGGATAGCATTTATTAAAGCTAACAGCTATCAGCTAACTGCTGTCAGCTGATGAGTCTATTTTACCAGAATTTTGTTGTTTTGTGTTGAAAAGGAGATTTGGCTCTTTTTGCGGTGTTTAATGAGGAAAGAGCCAATGGCAGATGTTATTTCGCGTTCGACTAGATGACGGACTGCGCGTGCGCCTTCTTCGGCTGGTAATGGTTGGGTCATTAGCCATTCTCTTACTGATTCTGGAACTTCGCACGCAATTTTTTGCATTTCTTCTAATCGTTCGCATACTTCTTTGATTTCACGATCTAGAATGCTGCGTAGATGCTGAGTGTCTAATGCTTCGAAGGAGACAATTCTGTCGAGTCTGTTTAAGAGTTCTGGTTTGAATCGATCTTTTACATCTTGATCCATTATAGTATTTAAAGCTGAGTGGTCATTTCCAAATCCCATAGATTTTTTAGCAATATTATCAGAACCTACATTTGAAGTGAGGATGATATAGGCATGTGCAAAAGAAATATTGCGTCCTGTTGCATCGGAAATTTTTCCATCTTCTAAAATTTGTAATAGTGTGTGCTGTACATCTGGGTGGGCTTTTTCGATTTCATCAAAGCAAACTACTGCGTGTGGGCGTTTTCTGATTGCGTCTGTTAGTTTTGTGCTTTCACGATAGCCAACATATCCGGCAGGCGATCCGATGAGTTTGGAAATTGTGTGTGATTCCGCAAATTCACTCATGTCGAGTTTGATGAGGGCGTCTTCGCGAGAAAAGATTTCTTCTGCAATAGCTTTTGCTAATTCGGTTTTACCTGTTCCAGATGGGCCAACGAATAGCATCGAAGCTTTGGGTCTGTTTTTTGCTTGTAGGCCAAGGCGTGCACGGCGAATAACATCGGAAGTGGCACCTAGTGCCTTTTTTTGACCAAAGATGCGTTTTTGTAAACGATCTTCTAAACCAGATAAGCGCTCGCGTTCTGAAGCGAGAATCATCTCTAGAGGTACATTTGCCATGCGTGCAACAACTCGAGCAACGTCTTCGGGCGTGATTTTTGGTAATGATTTATTTGTGGAAGATATTTGATCATCTTCCATCTTTTTACGACTTTCTAAAAGTTTATCAACTTCTTGAGTGGCCTTTTCGGCTTTGTCGAGCTCTTGGTTGTGTAAATGTTTTTCTGAGGTATTAATTTTTTCTTGAATTGCAGCGTCTAAAACAACTAAGCGCTCGTGGAACTCACGTGATTGTCGTTTTGCAACTGCGCTTGCTGCAGCTTCGTCTAAGAGATCGACTGCTTTATCGGGAAAGAGGCGATCTGTTAAAAAACGTTCAGCTAGAGTAACTGCTGCTACTAGTGCCTCTGGGGTGTAGCTTACTTTGTGATGAGTGGCGTAACTTTTTTCTAGACCTCTTAACATCTCAAGAGTTGCTAGAGTGGTTGGTTCGTCGATGATAATTGGCTGAAAGCGTCGTTCTAGTGCGGCATCTGGTTCGATGAATTTTTTATATTCTGACCAAGTGGTGGCGCCAATGCAACGGATATCACCTCGGGCTAATGCTGGTTTTAAAATATTAGCCGCATCAAGTGACCCGGAGGTTGAGCCAGCACCAACTATGTTGTGGATTTCGTCTATAAAAAGAATTGTATCGTGATCTTTACTTGCTTCGTCAACGATTTGTTTTAACCTGGCTTCAAATTCGCCTCTGTACATTGTACCTGCGACTGTTGAAGCTAAATCTAGACTTAAAACTCTGCTACCATAAAGTGCATCCGGAATATCTCCATCAGCTATGCGTTTTGCAAGGCCTTCGATGATTGCTGTTTTACCTACGCCTGGTTCACCGAGTAGTATTGGGTTGGATTTTGTGCGGCGAATAAGCACTTCGATGATTCTGTCGATTTCTGAGTCGCGACCGATGACAGGATCTAAGGATAAAACTATGTCTTTATGTGTGATGTCTCGTGAAAAAGAATCTAATGCTGAGGTTGGAGCTGATTTGCCCATGGGCATGCCAGGCATTCCTGGGATTTCGTTATCTGGCATGAGTGGAGGGGTTAGATCGTCTATCGTCATGTTGCGATCGCTAATTTGTTCCATGCTTGGAAAATTGGATTCTGATTTTAAAACTGTTTCGAGTTGTTCTTTTAAGCTAGCAAGATCTACATTTTCGGAACGAAGGTAATCTTTGATTGATGGATCTTCTGTTTCGATAAGTGCAGCAACTAGATGCTCGGTGCCAACAAATTTATGTTCTCTTAGGTGTGCGATGACAACACATTTTTCGATAATTTTTTTAACTGGTTCGGAAAGATCTAACGCCATTACAGATTTTTTTTTGGCAGGTGTTCCGCGAAATAGTTCGTTAGCTGTATCTAAATTACAACCAGCTTTGGTTAGCAGTTCGCCGCCAAGTGAACCTTTTTCACTTAATAGGCCGACAATAACATCGCCGGGTTCTACAATTTCGCGTCCATTGGATACGGCAAAGCCAAGCGCTTTTTGAAGCGTCTCTTTAAGATGGGTGGTGAAGCGATTTATTAGGTCGTTTGGTAACATATTAAGGTTGGTTCAACATTCCTCGTAGTTCGTTGATGCGGTCGTTAATTGGTGGGTGAGTTGAGAATAGCCCAGCTGCGCGTTCGCCTAAGGATTTGGCTTTGGGGTCGGAGATCCATAGATGATTGGTTGCGTTTGAACGTTTCTTCATTGGGGCGGCGCTGTCACGGATTTTTTCTAGAGCGGATGCTAAGCCTTCGGGGTATCTGGTGAGTAAAGAGCCGGATGCGTCAGCTAGATATTCTCGACGGCGTGAGATAGCAAGTTTTATCATTTCGGCGATTACTGGGCTAAGAATGATGAAAGCGAGTCCTACTAACATGAAGATACCGTTACCACTTTTGCGATTTCCGCCAAAGATAGCACCGCGGAACATCCAGTCACCAAGCATTACGAGGGCACCGACTAAGACTCCGATAAGGACCATTAGGCGGGTGTCGTAGTTTTTAATGTGACCAAGTTCGTGAGCAAGTACACCTTCGAGTTCTGTTTTATCTAATTTTTGAAGGAGGCCTGTGGTGACTGCAACGCTTGCGTGTTCGGGGTCGCGACCTGTTGCAAAAGCATTTGGTGAAGGGTCATCGACAATGTAGATGCGAGGACGAGGTATACCAGCGGTGATTGAAAGGTTTTCGACAGTGTTCCAGAGGGTTGGGAATTGAGCTCTATCTGAGAGTTCTTTTGCACCGAGGCTGGTGAGAGTGATTTTTGAGCCAGCAAACCATGAGATTAGAGTCCAGATGGTTGAGAATGTTAATGCAATAAAAAGCCCGACATAACCATAGCCGTTGATTTGTCCGTAAACATATCCGGTCGCAGCTATTAAGCCGACAAATAAAGCGACCAGCAACATTGTTTTTCGTTTGTTGGAATCTATCTGGGAATACATATTATATTACGTTTAACGTCTTAACGTCTTAACGTCGTAACGGGAGTGACGTGTAGAGTCTAAAGTTCCGAACTATTGTTCGGAACTCAGTGATTCTATACGTTAACTAGCGCTTTCTTCTTTCTTCTCTTCTGCAACTGGTTTATCGTTGCTGAAGTCTACTTGTGGGACTGCTTTTGCTTCTTCTTCGGCTTCGAAGAATTGGTAAGCTTTAAAGCCAAGCATGTTAGCAATCATATTAGTTGGGAATACCTGTAACTTGGTGTTGAAATCACGAACATTGCCGTTGTAAAAGCGACGTGAAGCTTGAACTTTATTTTCAGTGTCAGCGAGTTCTTGCTGTAAATGCAAGAAGTTTTGATTTGCTTTTAGTTCTGGGTAGTTTTCGGCAACTGCGAATAGGCTTTTTAGAGTACCCATCAATTGATTTTCACTTTCGATTTTTTCATCGATTGTGCCGGCTTGCATAGCCTTGGAGCGTGCTTCAGTTACTTGTGTGAATACTGAAGATTCGTGAGAAGCGTAACCTTTGACCGTATTTACCAAATTTGGGATTAGGTCGTGGCGACGTTTTAATTGTACGTCGATATCTGAGAAAGCCTCTTCGGTGCGGTTTTTGCCTTTGATTAAACCGTTATATACCGCAATCAACCAGGCGCCGATAACTACTACGGCAATAAGTAATATCCAAAAAATCATCATACTTAAATTTAAAATTAACAATTAAAAATCAAAATTAGAAATTTTTGAGTTCGCCACGCAAAATTTATTAAAAAATGACTGTAGACGATTTAAATTTGTAATCTGTAATTTGTAATTTACAATTGATTTATAGGCTTAGTGTAGACGAAATGCCTCTTTCGGTCAATAATAGAGGGTATATGAGAGAAGATATTTTTTCAGTGTTTAAGTCGTATGATATCCGAGGAGAGTCGCCGGCTGTAATAAACGCTAATTTTGCAGAAAAATTGGGAATATCAGTGGTGAAAACACGAAAACCCAAGAAAGTGATGGTTGGGAGTGATATGAGGACAACTTCGCCAGAGCTTGAAGAGGCCTTGGTTAAATCCTTTATAGACCAAGGAGTGGATGTGACGAAGATAGGTCAATGTTCAACTCCTATGTTCAATGTAATGATGGGAATGGCGAGTCGCGTCGATCGCGATCAACGTGATAAATTTGATTTGGGTATCATGATTACGGCAAGTCATAACCCTGGGGAATATAATGGATTTAAGTTTGTGACAGGTGATATGCTTCCTTTAGGGTTAGGGAGTGGTCTTGAGGTGATACGGGATGCTTATGACTCGTCGAACGTCAAACGTCGAACGTCAAACGTCGGGGAGGTTGTTGAGGATCCAAATGCACTTGAACGTTATGTTGATTTTGTTGTAGAGAAGGCTCAGATGCCAAGTGACATGTCTGAGGTTAAGGTTGTGATTGATGCGGGGAATGGGATGGCGGGATTTGTTTTACCAAAGTTATTAGAAAAGTTGCCGTGGCTTAAAGTTGAGGAACTTTATTTTAAACCAGATGGTGATTTTCCAAATCATGAAGCTAATCCAATTAAAACAGAGACGTTAAAAGATCTTAAAGAAAAGGTCAAGGAAACTGGGGCTATAATGGGGATTGCGTTTGATGGAGACGCGGATAGGATAGGTTTTGTAGATGAAAATGGAGAACAAATTCCAGGAGATATTTTGACAGCCTTATTTGCGACTATCCAAATAAAAATACATGGAGCAGGTAAAGTGTTAAATGATGTTCGATCTTCTTGGTCGGTGAAAGATGCGATTGAATTAGCTGGAGGTGAGTCGGTATTTAGTAAAGTTGGACATGCAAATATAAAAAATCAGATGAGAGAGGTTGATGCGGTTTTTGCGGGGGAGCTGAGTATGCATTATTATTTTAAAGATTTTTGGAACATGGAGTGCGGGGATTATGCGATGCTCGTTTTATTAAAAGAGTTGTCTAACCCTTTCCGTACCTTAAGTAGTTATTGGAAAGAGCTGCAAAAATATCATCATTCAGGTGAGATGAATTTTGAAGTGGAAGATAAGGATGTGGTGATAGAGAGAGTGGTCAATGAGTACAAAAGTGATGCAACAAAAGTCATCGACATTGATGGAGTGCGTTTGGAATTTGGAGATCCTAAGCAAGGTGATGCTTGGTGGTTTAATTTGCGTAAGTCGAATACTGAGCCGCTTATCAGACTCAATCTTGAAGCGACGTCTGAGAAATTAAAAGACGAGAAGATTAAAGAATTAACAAATTTAATTACCAATTAACAATTATCAATAACTAATGCAGGAGGTCGGTGGTATTAAATGTGTAATATCGCTTGCGATACCTGAATTTTTAATTCGTAATTTGTAATTGTTAATTGAGTGAACGAAGTGAACGTTGTTATGATTGGTTTATTTGATTCGGGGGTTGGGGGGTTAACGGTTGTTCGGGAGCTTATGAAAAAGTATCCGGATGTTGATTTTGTTTATTTGGGAGATACGGCTCGTTATCCTTATGGAAATAAGAGTAAAGAGACGGTTGAGAGATATGCAGTTGAGGATGCTAAGTATGTTATAGATAAAGGTGCGGAATTGGTGATTGTTGCTTGCAATACTGCTAGCTCGCTGGCGATGGATAAGCTGCGTGAGACTTATCCAAATATGTCTTTTTTGGGAGTTATTAAGCCCGCAGCTGAGTTAGCTGTCGCGGAAAGCAAAACGTCAGTGGGAGTTGTGGGGACTAGGGCGACTGTAGGATCGGGGATATATGAGGAGGTTGTGAAGGAGTTGAAACCAAAATTGAAAGTATCGCAAAAAGCGTGTCCATTATTTGTACCACTGGTTGAAGAGGGGATGTTTGATGATCAGGTGACAAAGATGATGGTTAGACGATATTTGATGCCGCTACGTCAGCAGAACGTGGATTCGCTTATTTTGGGATGTACGCATTATCCCTTCCTACAACCTTTGATACAAAGATTTATGGGCAAAAAGGTGAGGGTGATAAATTCTGCAGAGGCTGTAGTGGATAAAGCTTTTGAATTAAAACCTGAGCTGTTTAAACAATCAGAATCTGCGAAGCAAATATTGGCTTTTACAGATACTTCTGAACATTTGAATCAGTTGGCGTCAAAATGGTTGGGACGGAAGATCGAGGCGGAATTGGCACAGTTATAACTCACCCCCAACCCCTCTCTCACTGAAACGAGTTCAGCGTGTCGCAAGCAAGAAAGCGTTGTCCTGAATTTAGTTCAGGAGTAAGAGAGGGGAGCTAGTTACAGACTATACAAATTTTAGATTTTTAAGTAAGATAAGCGCATGTCTGTATTTATTTTATTTTTACTAGTGCTTTCGGTTTTAGTGTTAATTCACGAGGCTGGGCACTTTTTTGCGGCTAAACTTTTTAAAGTTAAGGCCAATGAGTTTGGGTATGGTTTTCCGCCCAGGATATTTGGATTTGTGAAGGTTAATGGAAAATGGAAATATGTTAGTCGTAAAGATGAAACAGAGTATGAAAATACTATTTGGTCTGTTAATTGGTTGCCGTTAGGTGGCTTTGTTAGCATAAAGGGTGAAAATCCTGATGGTTCTGCTGATGACCCTGATTCTTTTCAGAATGTTGCGATTTGGAAACGTGTAATTATACTTGCGGCTGGTGTTGTAATGAATTGGTTACTAGCGTTTGTCTTATTCGCCACAATCTTTATGGTTGGTGCGCCTGCAATGCTTGAGGATCTGCCAGAAGGTGCGGTTGTAGAGGATAGAACTGTAAATATTACACACATGCTAAAAGATCAGCCTGCTGAACAAGCTGGGTTATTGGCTGGAGATAGAGTGTTGAGTATTGCTGGAGAAGAACCAACTGATTATCCGCATGCAGTGGATCTTATTGGCGCTCAAGGTGAGAATGAGTTTGAAATGAAGATAGAGCGTGATGATGAGGAGTTATCATTTAATATAAATCCTACATATATAGAGGAGCTTGAGAAAGCTGGTATTGGTGTAGCTATGGCTGATATTGGGGTTGTTAAGTTTGCTTGGTATCAAGCGATTTGGCAGGCTGGTGTGGCAACCTATACATATACTAAAGTAATAATCTTTGCATTCGCTGGTATTGTTAAGGATATTGTGACATTTAAAGGAGTAAGTGAGGATGTTGCTGGGCCGGTTGGAATTGCGGTGTTAACTGGTCAATTTGCTAAGCAAGGAATAGTTCCTTTACTGCAATTTTCTGCAATATTATCGATTAACCTTGCTGTAATTAATTTTTTGCCAATTCCAGCGCTTGATGGTGGTAGAGTAGTCTTCTTGTTAATTGAGAAGGTGCGTCGTAAGGCGCTTAGACCAAAGCTTGAGGCTATGATTCATCAGATTGCATTTTTGTCGCTTATCATATTAATATTACTGGTAACACTTCGTGATATCGGAAAATATGGAGGTGCGATACTTGGAGGGCTAAAGAATTTGATAGGAATATAAATATAGTAAAACGTCATAAAGTAATAACGTCATAAAGGGAGAAGGTTTGGTAATTACGTTACGACTTTAGGACGTTAAGACGTTACGACTTAAATTATTATGAAAGATCAATTAGAGAATAACTTAAAAAATGGAGAAAAGATGTCGAATATTTGGAGATTCTTTTTGGTTATCTTAGGGCCTTTGTTGTTGTGTTTGACGGCTATTGTTATCAAATTAGTTCCACCAGTAATATTATTTGCTCCATTTTGGTTACTGGGTTTGATTATTTTTTCGTTCATACAACTGATAGCTTGGATATTTGGATTAGCTTGGTATAAAAATGGGGGAATAAAGTTTTTGCAAAATAGTGGTCATATTAAGAAATTTCATAATACAAAGGAGAATGGCGTATATGATTTTTTTGGAGTCATAACTGCTATAAGTATTGCTATTGCCATTGTTCCATATCTTATTGCTTTATTGTTAGTAATCTTCTTTATTATTTTTGGTAAACTCATGGAGGGCGGGCCGTTAGATTAATTTAGTGAATAAGTATTATGAAAGATCAATTAGAGGCCTTGAGGCTACAAATAGTGAAAGATGTAAAAAAAGCAGAGACGCTTGAGATTTTGGATGAGCTAGAGATTAAGTATCTTGGTCGTAAAGGTGAGCTTACGGGTTTACTGAAAGGCTTGGCGAATGTCTCTAAAGAAGAGAGGCCAAAGCTTGGTGCACTTGCTAATGATGTTAAGCAGGCTGGTTTAGAGTTGATAGAGAAACGTCGTAATGAGTTAGCGTCTAGTAGATTTGAAGCTCTTGCAGACACTGAGCGCGCTGATATGACTGAGCCGGGGAATCGGGCGCCAGATGGTCATTTGCATTTAGTAACACAAGCAATTCGTGAAATTACAACAATTTTTGAAAGAATTGGTTTTTATCGCACTCGCTATCCAGAGATTGATTGGGATTGGTATGCTTTTGAATCTTTGAATATGCCTAAGGAACATCCGGCTCGTGATGACTGGGAGACTTTTTTTATGGATGCACTGGAAAGTGATAAGAAAAGGAAGGGCAAGATGGTTTTAACTCCGCATACATCTAATGCGCAGGGTCGTGAGTTAGAGAGAGGTGAGTTTCCTGTACGGATGCTTAATATTGGAAAATGTTATCGCCGTCAGTCGGATGCTACTCATGCGCCTATGTTTCATCAGTTCGAGGGATTGCTAGTTGATGAAGGTATAAATTTGTCGCATCTTCGTGGCATCTTGGATTATTTCGCGGAACAGTTTTTTGGAAAGGGTAGAGTTTCACGTATTCGCCCGCATCACTTTAGATTTACAGAACCATCGTTTGAAGTAGATATTTCTTGTGGAGTTTGTGGTGGAGAAGGAAAGATTGATGGTAAGAAATGCAAAGTTTGTAAACAAGGATGGCTCGAGATTGGTGGAGCTGGAATGGTGCATCCAAATGTTTTGACTGCTTCTGGGGTTGATCCTAAGAAGTATTCTGGTCTTGCTTTTGGATGGGGGATTGAAAGAGTCGCTATGATGAAAGAAGGTACGCAGCTAGATGATATCCGCATTCTTTATCAAAACGACGTAAGATTTTTGAAACAGTTCTAAAATATGACCCTTGTGAATTCGATATTGATATATATACTGGGCGTCCTTGGTACATCATTTGCAATTTACTATCTAAAACCATGGAAGAAAGGATCTGCTTCTGCGAGGGCTGCAGGAGTTAATTATCAATCAACTGTAGTTTATTTGTTAGCGTTGGGGGCAATAATTTATGCTTCAATGCCACTGGAGAATCAAATATTTACATTGTTTTATAATGATTTAAGATTTGAAACAGGAGATTTGTTTTTCGTTCAGTTAATAACCGTGTTTATGAAAATAATACCATTATCTATCTGGTTGCTAATACACATAAAGGGTGTAAGAAATAATGGTTAAATGGTTTAATTAATAAAATAATATGAATTTACTTGTATCGTACGATTGGCTCAAAGAATATGTGGGCCTTAAGCAGACTCCTGAAAAATTCGGAGCTCAAATTTCGTTATCTGGGCCATCTATTGAAAAGATCTTTCCGCAGGGAGAGGATTTGAATGGAATTTACGTTGGTAAGATCGCCAAGCTTTCTAAGCACCCTAAAGCTGATAAATTGACTTTAGCTTCTGTTGATATTGGAAAGGATAAACCTAAAAAGATCGTTTGTGGTGGTTCTAATTTATATGAAGATCAAATTGTTGCAGTTGCAGTGCCAGGGTCTAAAGTAAAATGGCATGGTGAAGGTGATTTGGTAGAGCTAGAGTTGACTGAGATCAGAGGTGAGAAGAGTGAGGGGATGATTTGTGCTGCTAATGAGATTGGTTTGGGAGAGGCTTTCCCACATGAAGAAAAAGAAATCTTAGATTTAGGAAAAGAGATTCCAGAATTGAAGGTAAAACTTGGTACAACTGTCGCGAAAGCATTAGGATTAGATAAAGATGTTGTGATGGATATTGAGGTAACATCGAATCGTCCAGATTCTATGGGGATGGTTGGGATTGCGCGCGAAGCTGCTGTAATTTGTGATGCTTCGTTTAAATATGAACCATCAAATTTAGCTCCTTTCATGAAGGGGAAAGGTGACAGTGGAATGAAGATCAAGATTGATGCTAAGGATGCTTGTTCGAGATATATTGGAACTAGGATTGAAGGTGTTGAAGTTGCTCCATCGCCATGGTGGCTTAAACGTCGCCTATTATCTGCTGGGATACGCCCAATAAATAACTTGGTTGATATCACAAACTATGTGATGTATGAGACTGGGCAACCAATGCATGTTTTTGATGCTGATAAGTTAGCCCTCACCCCTAACCCCTCTCCCGCAAGCGAGAGAAGGGAACTTGCTATTAACGTGCGTTATGCGCGTAAGGGGGAGAAGATTTTGGCGCTTGATGGTAAAGAATATGAGTTGCAAGATTCGATTCTTGTGATTGCTGATGCGGAGAAGCCAATTGCTATCGCAGGTGTGATGGGTGGTGAGGATACGGGTTCAACTGAGGAGACTGTGAATATTGTGCTTGAGGCTGCTGCTTTTGACCCAGTTATAGTTCGCAAAGGATCACGTAAGCTTTTGTTACAGTCAGACTCGCAGTTACGTTTTGAGAAAGGTCTGTCACAAATTGGACCAGAGTCTGCTATGGCTAGGGCAATTGAGTTGGTGAAAGAACTCGCAGGAGGAGAAGTTGTGGGCGCTCCAATTGATGTACAAACTAAGAAATACAAACCAGAGTCTTTTTCGATAACGACTGATGAGGCTAATGCTTTGATTGGTGTTGAGATCTCGAAGAAAGAGATGGTTGATGTCTTGAAAAGACTTGGATTTACCCTTCGACAAAGCTCAGGATCTTCGAAGATTACGGCTGAGGTGCCTTGGTGGAGAGATCATGATATTGAATTGGGTAGAGATTTGGTAGAAGAGATAGCTCGTGTTTATGGTTATCAAAAAATTCCAGCAGTTGTACCAGCTGCGGTAGCACCCCGAAAGTCGGATGATATTATTGTTTGGGAAGATCGAATTAAAGATCTTTTATCTAGTGCTGGTTATACAGAATTATATAGCTATTCATTTTTGTCGAAAGATCTTTTGAAGAAAGCGGGATTTGATGCGAAAGATTTATTGCATGTACAAAATCCATTAACACAGGATCTTGAGGTGATGCGTCCATCGCTAATTCCGCAGATGCTTGATGCGATAGCTAACAATCAAGAACGGGCTGATACACTTAGATTGTTTGAGTGCTCGAATGTGTATTTGAGGAATGATGGAAAGAAGGGTGCTTGGACAGATTTACCAGATGAAGATCCACAGTGTGTAATTAGTTATATTGAACACAAAAATGATACACCATGGCGTGAGGCTAAGGGTATTGTTGAATACATATTTGATACATTCGATATTAAAGATGTGAAATGGAAACGTGTATCAAAAGATGATATCTGGCATCCAGGGCGTGGAGTACAGGCTTATAAAAATAATAAGTTGCTAGCAACTGTCGGTGAAATTTCTCCAAAATATACAGAAGCTTTTAAAATAGAATCAAAAGTTGGTGCTGTGCAGCTTGAGTTAAGGAATATGATTGAGTTTGCAAAGACGCATAAGTCATACTCAGCTCCATTGCCATATCCAGAATCAAAACGTGACCTTGCAATTGTAGTTTCGGATGATGCTGAGTATCGTGAAATCGAATTAGCGATTTTAAGAGCCGACGAAAAGATTTTAAATGTTGAATGGTTTGATACTTATGTGGGAAAGGGAATAGCAGACGGTAAAAAGTCTGTGGCAATGCATTTGACGATAGGGTCGAGTGAGAAAACGTTAACTAGTGAAGAGATAGATGGAGTTGTTAATGATGCGCTTTTGGCTTGTAAGGAGGGGTTTGGGGCGGAGTTGAGGTAGCTCAAATCCCTCTAAATCTCCCTTTGACAAGGGAGACTTTCAGAAGTTTTTTTTGTAGGTATAGCTCTTGTGTCTATACGTATTTGATTGAATTTATTTTTATTTCATATTCTGTTCTGTAAAATAACTACAAATATTTTTTAAAAGTAATTTTAGTTTTTTATGTCAAATAATAATTCAATTGATGTTAAGGGCAAGAAAGGTAATAAGGTATTAACTTGGTCACTGATTAGCTGTGGTGGTTGTTTTTCGATATTTGTAGTTATGGGGATTATTAGTGCAATCGTTGCTCCAAGTTCTGATACTAAAGATGATGTCGTCCTGGAGAATACTCAAGAGATTGTGGAGGATGTGGCCGTTAGAGTTGAGGTGGATGAAGTTGATAAAGAAAAAGAGCACAACTCTCGAGAGGTTCAGATTGAGTTATTGATTATTGATAAGCTTTGGCTTGCGTTTGATGAATCGATTAAATCACGTAAGGGTTATGATATTGAATATGTAGAGAGCGAGAAATTGGTTTTAGTAACTTACTATTCAGATATCCATTGGAGCAGTCAAACGATGATAAAACACGCATTAAAAGATTACATTGATTATTCGCAAAGGGCATTTGGTGTTGATGGTATAGAAAATGTAACTTTGCGTTATCAGGGTACATTCATTGATAGGTATGGAGATGAATCGATAGAAAATGCGATTGTAATAACTTTGTCAAAGATTGAATTCGAAAAGTATAAATGGAATAATTTAAAGGGTCAGCCAATTTTTGAAAGAATTAGTGATTCGGCAGAAGTGTTCTTTCTGCATCCATCAGTAATGCGTGATATAGATACTGCTGAAATAGTCTATTATTAATGTGTAAAATGAGAAAAAATGGAGGCAGTTAATGGTGTCTAGTCGGATTATGGGTGGTGTTTGAATGGTTAAGGCTAAAAAAAATATGGATTTTTAAAGATATATTGAGGGTTTTTGCTGTATTGTTTTTTTTAGGGAAAGTTTTTCAGCATTGGTAATTGGTGTTTTTTTGTATTCAAAATTGGTTATTCGCAATTGTCAGTTTTGTTGGTTTACTTGTTTTCTTTGTTTATTTAGAGCTTAATCTTTTTTTTAGGGTCCTAAATAGGTGTGAGATAGAGTTGTTAAAGATAAAAAATCGAAGCAAATGCTTCGATTTTTTATTAACTCTATTGCAGTTTGTAGTTTTTACTTGTTATTCCATTTCTTCTACTTCTTCTTTGCCGTGAGCTAGTTCTTTAATTTGCTCTTCGTCTTTTGTGAGTAGAAGTGCTTGGAATTCGCCGACGTGGGTTTTTTCTTCTTTGGCTATATCCTTTAGCATTGCTTTTAGCTTTGGATCTTGAGCATGAGCTGCCATTTGCTCATAAAGATTTACTGCATCGAGCTCGGCTATAATGCCAGCGCGGCAGATTTCTTGATCAATTTGATCGGGACTTAAGCCTTCTAATTTTTTTGGGATGGAACTTAACATAACGATATTAATTAAAAATTACAAATTATAAATTAAAAATGTATGGAGCCTTTCGGCATCTACTATATTCTTACAGGTTATGATTTGCAAGCGTGTCGAGCTTAGCTCGATTTATTCACAGTTTTGACGTTGGACGTGCGACGTTGGACGTGCGACGTGGTATACTTAAGTTACTATGATTGAATTAGCATCAGCGCAAGCTTACTTCTGGTTATGTTTCGGAACGGGGTTGTTTATTGTCCTCGCACTTTTAGGATGGATTTTATTTGAGGTAGCGCGACTTGTGCGTCAGAGCAATGATGTGCTTTTGCATGTGCGTGAGATTGTAGAAACCATAGAAGAAGATTTTACGGATATGAAAGATAAGTTTGGAACGGTTATTGGTAACTTTGCGGGAATGGCTAAAGGAGCTTCAAAAATTACTGGTCTTATCGATGAATTTAAGCCGGAGAAGACGAAGAGGAAGGCAAAGAAAAAGTAATCACAGCAGGTAGCTGATAACCGATGGCTGATAGTGATCGGTTTTTTATTTGCTTGATTAACCTGTGCTGGGTGGGTAAGATCTATCAAATTGATAATTAAGTATAAGGCAGGCTTTATGCCGTCAGCCGAATGCAAAACTATGTCCACACAAACGTCAGACGGTGAGGTTAAGGTTGAGGAGAAGAAGAAATCTCCTTTTGTGCATTTGCATGTGCACTCTATGTATTCACTTTCGGATGCATTGTCGAGTCCAAAGCAAATTGTCGCGAAAGCTAAGGAGCTTGGGTATGATGCGATAGCGCTGACTGATCATCGGAGTTTGTATGGTGCGATAGATTTGTATCAAGCTTGTGAAAAGGAAGGGATGAAACCTATTATTGGTGTTGAGGCTGAAATTGCAATTGATTCATTAAATGATAGGCGTCCACGTATTGATGAGAGGACGAACCATTTAACAATTTTGGTTGAAAATTTTACTGGTTATCAAAATTTATTAAAGCTTGTCTCCATGGCGTACTTGGAGGGTTTTTATTATAAGGCGCGCATGGATAAGACTGTATTGAAAGAAAATCATGAAGGATTGATCGCACTATCTGGATGTTTGAAGGGGGAAATACCAATGGCTTGTAATGAGGGGGATTTTGAAAAAGCAAAAAAGGCTTTGGCTGTTTATCAGGATGTTTTTGGGAAAGAGAATTTTTTCTTGGAACTTGTATATCACCCTGATTCACCAACGCAGATTCATGTGAATCATAATATTATTAAGCTTGCAGAAATGACTGGGGCGCCCTTGGTTGCTACACGTGATTCGCATTATTTAGAGACAGATGATGTGGATGCGCAAGATGCTTTGCAATGTATTCATGCTGGGAAGCTGTTGTCTGATACAAATAGGTATTCAATTAAGACGATGGATCATTCGTTGACATCTCCAGAGGAAATGGTAGAAGCATTTAAAGATACTCCTGAGGCGATTACAAATACCCGTAAGATTGCAGATAGGGTGAATCTAAAGATCGAGCTTGGGGTCAATTTGTTGCCGACTTTTCCGGTGCCAGAGGGTGAGACGGAGATGAGTTATTTGAAAAAGATCACACTTGATGGTGTGAAGGAGCGATACGGTGATCCTTTGACGGATGAGATTATTGAGAGGATGGAATATGAATTATCGGTTATTGAGAATATGGGGTTTCCGGGTTACTTTTTGATTGTAAATGAGTATGTTGTTTGGGCAAAGGCAAATGATGTAATTGTTGGGCCAGGGCGTGGGTCTGCGGCTGGGTCTATTGTGGCATATGCATTGCAGATTACGAATTTGGATCCACTTAAGTATGGATTGCTGTTTGAGAGATTTTTGAATCCTGATCGTATCAGCATGCCTGATGTTGATTTGGATTTTGATGATGTGAAACGTAAAGATGTTATTCAATATGTAACTGAGAAATATGGTGCTGATAGAGTTGCGGGGATAATTACTTTTGGAACAATGGCTGCTAGGGCTGCGGTGCGAGATGTGGGGCGAGTTTTAGGTTGGACTTTTCAAGAAGTTGATAGAGTTGCAAAAGTTATTCCGCCGCCAGTGCAGGGTAAGAATTTGCCGATAGCAGTGTCGCGTAAGGAGAATCCAGAGTTAAAATCACTGGATCAATCAGATCCTAAAGTGACACAACTTTTGGATTTAGCATCTAAACTTGAGGGCACTGCGCGTCACGCTAGCCAGCATGCTTGTGGTATTGTTATTGCACCAAGGCCGTTGCATGAGTTTGCGCCACTACAAAAAGCGCAGGGTGGGGATGTAGAGCAAGTTATTCAATATTCACTTAAACCCGCAGAAGCTGTTGGGCTTTTGAAAATGGATTTCTTGGGTTTATCTAACCTTACGGTTATCCGCGAAGCGCTCGAAATTATTGATGCGGTACATGGCGATACTATTGTTATGGATGATATTCCACTTGATGATGCTAAGACGTATGAGCTTTTGGGTAGAGCGGAGACAACTGGCGTGTTTCAGTTGGAGTCTGATGGAATGAAGCGTTACATTCGCGAACTTAAACCAACGGTTATTGATGATATTATTGCTATGGTTGCATTGTACCGACCTGGACCAATGCAGTTTATTGATTCGTTTATTGCGCGTAAACATGGAAAAGAAAAGGTAAAGTATATTCATCCGCTTACAGAGAGTGCGCTAGCGCAGACTTATGGTATTCCGGTTTATCAGGAGCAGGTGATGCAAGTGAGTAAAGATATGGCAGGTTTCACGGGTGGTGAAGCTGATACTTTGCGTAAAGCAATGGGTAAAAAGATTGTGGAGCTTATGGTTAAGATGCGGGCAAAGTTTATTTCGGGGTCTGTTGCAAATGGAGTACCGCAAGATAAGGCAGAGAAAGTGTTTACGCAGTTTGAGGAATTTGCGGCTTATGGTTTTAATAAATCTCATGCAGCTTGTTATGCTTATATTGCATATCAGACAGCTTTTTTAAAGGCGCATTATCCGGAGGCGTTTATGGCGGCGCTTTTAAATTCTGATTGTTTAAACTTGGATCGTGTAACAATTGAGGTTGAAGAATGTAGGCGAATGGGAATTGAGGTTTTGGCGCCGGATGTGAATGAGTCTTTTGCTGGCTTTTCTGTTGTGAAAGATACTGTGCAACCATCTCCAGAGAGAGATGATGGGCAGCGAGGAACAGTTAGGTTTGGTCTTTTAGCGATAAAAGGATTGGGACATGATGTAGTGGAAGAGATTATTAAAGAGCGGAAAGAGAAAGGTGAGTTTAAAGACATGGCTGATTTTTTGATCAGGATTAAGGGAAAGTATGTAAACAGAAAATCTTTAGAGTCACTGATTAGATCAGGTGCTTTTGATAGATTTGGAGACAGGGGAGAATTTTATTACAATCTTGAGAGGTTGTTGGATTATCACAAACAGCATGAACGAGAAGCGGCTAGTGGACAGTTTAATTTGTTTGCAATGGGTGGGGATGCTCCACAAACTGCGTTAAATTTGGCACCATCGCCACAATTACAGCAAAAGGATATGTTGGGTTGGGAGAAGGAGTTATTAGGTCTTTATGTTTCGGAACATCCTTTTAAAGATTATGCTAAAAGAATGGGGAATATTATTATCCCACTTGGAGAATTGGATCAGTATAAGCAGGAGAAGAAGGTTAGAGTGGCTGGGATTGTATCTACAACGAAAAGGATTTATACAAAGAAGAAGAATGAGCCAATGCTTTTTTGTAAGCTCGAAGATGGATATACAGATTGTGAGGTTGTGGTTTTTCCGAGAGTTTTGCAAGAGAGTGAATCGTGTTGGCAGGAAGAGAACATGGTGATGGTTAGCGGTAGGCCGTCTGAAGATGGTGGGAAGATGAAAGTTTTGGCTGAAAATGTTTATGTTATAACAGATCAGAATATTGAGCAGGTGATTGCAGAGTCGAGCATTGAGCGTCGTGCAACAAGTGATGAAGAAGTGGCAGAAGAGGTTGTTGATAAGCCAGAAGAAGTTACGGTGGTTGCTTTGAAAGTAGGTTCAACATTGCCAGAAACAGCAATTAGGCGATTGCGTCAGATATTTGATGCAAATCCAGGGAGTATGAAAGTGGATTTTGTGATTGATGACGTGGGAGGACAAAGAAAAGTAAGATCATCAGCTTTAATAAGGTTGGCGCCAGAGGTTACGCAGCAGATTGAGGAGGTTTTAGGACCGAGAACAGTCAGTTTTTAATCCCTCCCCAACCCTCCCTTTGTCAAGGGAGGGGGCAAGTCCCTCTTGATAAAGAGGGATTTAGGGAGATTTGTCTTTATGGGTTGGATTATTCCGAATTCTTTGCTATACTAAAGGCATTATGGCGATAAAACTCTCACGAGGTATGTCTCGAGGCTCCTTTCCGCAGCCTCCGGCACCAAAGTTGTTTAGAAATATTGCAGTTACGTTTGTTTTGATTACGATTGCAGTAATTGCGGTAGCATTGTGGACATCTTCGGTTAAGGCAACTATTACAGTTACAGCAACTGAGGAACCGGTAAGTGTTGATGCTGTTATTGATATTGCGCCGTCGCCAGCGTCTAATCAGATAAGAGGGAGAGTTGTTAGTGGTTCGTATGTTGAGGCAAAGGAATATACAGTTGAAGTAAAAGAGATGGAGGTTATGCCACCTGCTGAGCCAACAAAAACTACAGGTAGAGTTAAAATTACAAATAAATATTCTAAAGATCAGCCTCTTGTTGCTACGACAAGGCTTTTAACTAAGGATGATCAACTATTTAGGATAACAAAGACTGTGACTGTTCCAGCTGGAGGATCTGTGGAGGTGGATGCGATTTCGGATCAGGTGGGTTTGGAGTTTGAGATCAATAAAGGGATTAAGATGATAATTCCAGGTTTATGGGAGGGTTTACATGATGATATTTATGCAGAAACAGTTACAGCTTTTATTGGAGAGGGTCAGGCAAGTGGACCTGTTGCTATGGTTACAGCAGATGCTATCGCAAATGCGCAAGAAGAGTTGTATACGGCGGCGCTTGAGACAGCAAAGAGGACATTAGTACTAGAGGCTGGTGCTGACCCTGCTTGGGAGTCTGTATTTTTGGTAACAGAGTCTAAGAAACAGAGTAATGCAGCGCCAGGGCAAAAAATGGATCGATTTATGGCGCAGGTTAGGGTTTCTGTTACTGGAGTGTTTTTTCCTAAAGATGATGTAGCTGCATTGGTACGCTCTAAATTATCTGAGAAATTACCAGAAGGATATTCTTTATCTGATGTGGATATGGCACAAATATCTTTTAAATTAGAAGATGCTGATGATGTTAATAGTACTGCTACTTTGGCTGTTTCGGCTGAGGCGATGAGTAGGTTAACAGAAACAAGTTCAGTATTTCGTAAAGATGCAGTTGTGGGATTGCCAATGGATGAAGTGATACGCAAATGGTCGGCTATAGATGGTGTGCAATCAGTGGATGTGCAATTAAAACCTAGCTGGGTGCATCGTTTGCCGAGCATGAAAGATAAGATAACGATAAACGTTCAGTAGTCTATTAAGCTAAAGTTTATAAAATCCGTTAAGTTGTTTGACGGATTTTTTTTACTTAGTTATTATGGTTGTATCGGCTACCAACCGTTGGTCTTAGTTTTAAGATCACAATAGAAGAAAAGAGTGCTTTTTAGGAGCTGTTAGCAGATAGCTGTTAGCAGATAGCTGAAAGGAAAGCGGGTGGAACCGCGGTTTGTATCTGTATAATGGTATAAATCGTCCCGACGGGTTTTTTGTGAAAACAGAGAGCTGGTCGGTTTTTTTAATCACGGTACGAATTACGAATCTGCGCTAATTACGAATGGCGTTGATACAAATTCGTAATTCGTACAAATTCGTAATTCGTATTGTAAATATGGATATTGAGGTAATGAGACATAGTGCGGCGCATGTTATGGCTGCTGCGATACAAAAGCTTTTTCCTGAGGCTAAGTTTGGTGTAGGGCCAACTGTGGATTTTGGGTTTTATTATGATATAGAGATTGGTAGAGCAGTAACGCCCGAAGATTTGGTTGTGATACAGAAGGAAATGAAAAAGATTGTTGATGAGAATGAAGCTTTTTTACGGAAAGAGATGAGTATCGATGAAGCTATTGAGTTATTTGAGGGACTCAAGCAGCCTTTTAAGGTGGAATTGCTGAAAGATCTTAAAGAGAAGGGGACTACTAAGATTAGTGATGAGGAGGCGCAGGATATAGATCCAACTAAAACTGATATTGCATCAGTTTATACATTGGGAGGTTTTACGGATTTGTGCCGAGGGCCTCATGTTGAAACTGCAAATCAGATTGGGGTTGTAGAATTAAATAAAATTGCAGGAGCTTATTGGAGAGGTAAAGAGGATAATCCACAGCTGCAAAGAATCTATGGTTTATGTTTTACGACGCAAGAGCAATTAGATGGACATAAACTCCTACTACAAGAAGCGGAAAAACGTGATCATCGCAAAATTGGTAAGGAATTAGATTTGTTTCACATTGATGAGATGGTTGGTCTTGGCTTACCTCTTTGGCACCCTAAAGGTGCAATTTTATGGCGTGTAATCGAGGATTTTTGGTATGAGCAGCATTTGAAGAATGGGTATGAATTGGTTCGTACGCCGCACATTGGCAAGCAACAACTTTGGGAAACGTCTGGGCATTGGGGATTTTATAATGACTCCATGTATCCACCACTTGAAGTTGGTAAAAGTTTAAAAGATGAGCAGGAAAAACAAGAAGTCGCAGTTTCGGAAAGATATCTTTTAAAACCAATGAATTGCCCATTTCATGTTCAGATTTATAACAATGGAATGCATTCATATCGTGATCTGCCAATGCGCTGGGCAGAAACTGGCACGGTGTATCGATATGAGAAAAAAGGTGAGTTATCTGGTTTAACACGTGTGCGTGGGTTTACTCAGGATGATGCTCATATAATTTGTACAGCAGATCAGGTGGAAGATGAATTGAAGAAGGTTGTAGATTTTACCTTGTTTATGTTTAAGGCATTTGGTTTTAATTTAGAAGATATTAATGTCTACCTTTCGGTTAGAGATCCTAATGAGGAAAAGACAATTGGTACTGATGAGGGTTGGAAGTTGACTGAGGAGGTTTTGGAAAAAGTTGCAAATGATAAAGGATTGAATATTAGTAAGGATGTTGGTGGAGCGGCATTTTATGGTCCTAAACTTGATTTTAAGATCAAGGATTGTTTAGGGCGTGAATGGCAGTGTTCTACGTTACAGTTTGATTTTAACCTGCCAGAGAGGTTTAAAATGACGTATATTAATGCAGATGGTAATGAGGAGCAGCCTTACATGTTGCACAGGGCGTTGTTTGGATCTTTTGAGAGGTTTATTGGGTTATTGATTGAACATTATGCTGGTGCATTCCCTACTTGGCTTGCTCCAGTGCAAGTAATGATTTTACCTGTGGCGGATAGACACGCAGAGCCGGCGTTAGAGCTTGCTCAGGATTTGATTCAAAAAGGTTTTAGAGTTGCGGTTGATACTGCTGCTGAATCGGTTGGTAAAAAGATACGTAATGCTGAGATGAAAAAGTCGCCGTTTATGATTGTATTTGGTGATAAGGAAATGGATGGTATTTTAACGATTCGCAAACATGGACAAAAAGATCAATATCAATTAGCAAAGGAAGAATTTGTTGAGGCATTGCAAAAAGAAGTGGTTAGTCGTTTGACGTAATTTGATATCCTGTACTAAAAATCCCAGTTACCTGGGATTTTTAGTATCTTTTATATTTGAGATTATGCCTTTCGATAAACTCATGACTATGCAGCTTCTAAGAATTCTTGTTTTGCCTCACTGAGCATTTCTCTGACTTTGTTGAGGTCTTTATTATCAATTTTATCTCTTAGATATTTGCTTAGTCTTCCCATGGCTAAATTTGCCGTTGCTCTGCGATCTTCATTTAAAGCGGTGTAGAATTTGCGAAGTTCATTTTTAACTTTTTCGTTGAAGTCTTTAGGGGTTGGTACGTTTTTAGGTCGCATTTGATTGATTTGTTTGGCAAGATTGGCGATTTCCTTTTCGGTTAGCTTGTCTAAGTTTTCTGCTTTAGTGACTAATTCCGCTGCTTCGCGTGCAATATATTTTTCGTTAGCTGTCGGTTCTTGTACCTCTACATCAATTCCTTCTTCTTTAACGGCTTCACGGACACTGTCTGAAAGTTCAACCTCGCTGGTTTCTACACTTGGGCCTTGGAGATCTGCGAGTTTGTGATCAATATCTGCGACAGCGTCAACTAGGCGTCTTTGGATTGCTTCGTCATCTTCGGTTTGTGGAGCTAGTTCGCTTAAGGCTTTAAGCATGACATAGCGGGTTGCCTCGGCTGGTGAACCAGTGCGCATACGTGGGAGTTTTTTAAGACCATGATATTCATCGCTAACTTCGGCGCCACTATCTATGACGTCTTGTATGCCACTCACTACATCTTTAATTTCATTGTTGATAACTTTTTTCGTTTTTGGTGCGTCAGTTTTTATGAGATTGCTTACATTGTCCCATTCGGCTCTGGTATTTGGAAGGAGGTTTGCTGCCCATTCTATAGTATATGCTTCTTCGGAAATACGCTCTCGTTTACTGCTGCCTCTTTCAAAGGATCTTGTACGAGCGCCAGTTGTTTTGGCTGCCATCGTAGATGCTTCTTGGCGAGCAATATTTTTACCAAGAGCTCTTGTCTCTTTTTGAGGTGCTCTGCCCATACCTTCGCCGGTAGATGGGTTCATTCCCTCTGGATATCCTAGGAGTTTGTTGATTCCGTCAATTTTATCATTATGCTTACCAGCAGCGTCTAGATCTTCTTCTTGCAAAGCTTTGTCGCGAAGTGCGGATTGGTTTACATAGTAGATTGGGTCGAGTGCTTCGAGTTTTTTACGTTCGGCTGCCTTCATGGATGGGGATTTGAGTAGCTCGTTCCTGTGGTCGTTTATTTCTTGCCAGATTTGTGCGGAGCGTTCGCGGCCTAAGACCTCGTTGCTTGTGGTAACTTTTTCGGCAAAAGCTTGGACGTAAGCCATGGCATCTTTTTGTGCGCCTTTCTCACCTTGGAGTTTAATACTACCTTTTTCCTTGATTTGATTGTTTGCATATTTCCAAAGGTCGGCAGCGTATTTACGGCCAGCCTCTCCGCCACCAAAAGCTTTGATGGCAGATTCAATTTTTTCGTTATTTTCTTGTTGTTTTTCTATCTCAAAGATTTCAGGGGATGGGGGCACGATAGCCTTACGCTCTTTTGATTCGTCGTAAGCATCAAGTTCTTCTGAATTTTCTTTAGGTCTTAAATCTGGGAATTCATCATAGATATTGGATATTGCATGATTGAGGTCGTCCAATATTTTTTGAGCCTTTTTGCTGTCGCCGATTTCTTTAGCACCTTCGATTTCTTGATTGGCTACTTCTCTTAAGGTTTGAATGGAAACTGTATCGTCTAATTCGATTTCTTCGATGGCTCCTTTATTGTAAAAATCTACTTCGATCTCTTCCTTTTTGGCTTGCTTCCAAGCTTCGTTAATTCGGGTTTCAAGATTTTGGATGTCTTTTAATTGTTCTTGCGCATCTTCTGATTTGAGAGCTTTTAATTTTTTACGCTCTTCAGAGGTTGGCGCCTTACCTTCATACAAACCTTTAAGAGCACCCATGAGACCAGATGGTTGGCTTAAGAGGATATGTGCACGAGCAGGAGATAGTTTGTAGGCTCCAGCAAAGGCTGATTTTAATCTGGCGAGTTTTCCTCTTAATACTTTAATTTGCTCTTTATTACGAATATTTTCTTTAGTCTCACGTTTAACCACATCTCTGTGTCGGAGTTTGATTTCTGTTCCGGTTTCGAGTGCGGCTTTTTCTTTTTCTTCGGGTAGTGTTTCTTGGCCAAGGAAGCTTGGGAGGTTGGCAATGTCTTTGCGTGCTCTGGCCATGCTTGGGTCGTCTAAAGTGAACTCGAAATCTGCAAGTTTTGCATCTCTATCTCTAAGATTGTTCCAGATAGCTTGTAGTTCATTTTTTTGATCTTTATTGGTTGGGTCCATCCTGTACTGGGTTTGAAGTATTTGATAGCGATCAATTAAAGCATCGGTTTCACGACGAAATTCCTTTGCTTCTGCATAAAGCTTTTGTTCATCGATTGTCTCCTTTTTTTGTGCCACTGGTTTTCGTTCAGTGCTGCCCTCGCTGGGTAGTGTGGGGCGTTCGCGATTGGCTGAAGATCTGCCACTACCTCTTTCTGGATTGGTTGGCTTTTCTTGAGCTAAAGCTGCTTCGTTTTTTTTGGGCATAAAATTTAGACAGTTATCAATAACCTAATTCTCTTCGAGACTGAGTCTTAGTGACTCATTCCTCAGAGTCGAAGACAAACATCCAAAGGGATATTTAATTTAGTGATTATAAAAATAAATGGGTTGTGGAAATAATGTCTAAATTATAACATAAAAAGACCCACAGTGTTGCGGGTCTTTTGATTCTTGTGTGGATATTTATGCTTTTACGATTTTTTCGAAAACTGCAGGGTATTTATCAGCAATTTGGGATAAAACCAAGCGATTGAGCTCGATGTTCTTTTTCTTGATTTGGCTCATCAATTTACTGTAAGTAGTATCGAGTAATCTAGCGGCGGCATTAATACGAATTTGTTGCAATCCGCGATTAACGCGCTTTTTGATTTTGCGATCAGTAAAAGCATGAAGGCCAGCTTTGGTAGAGGCGACTTTTGCTGATGCGATTTTGGATTTACGGCCCCACATCATTCCTTTTGTGCGGGCTAGGATGTTTTTGCGGCGTTTAATATGGTGTGTACCGCGTTTTACTCTTGGCATAATTTTAAATGTTTAGCAGTTATCTTTAGCTGTTGGTTCGAGCTAGGGTTTTTATTGTTTTTACAAAAGCTTTGGATACGGTTTTGTCACTGCGTTTGTTGCGAGTGGTGTTACCAGATTCGTGGCTGTTAAAATGATCTTGGCCGGCAGCTCGTTTGATGACTTTGCCGCTTTTGGTAACGCTGATGCGTTTACTGATCATTTTGTGGGTTTTCATTTTGCCGGACATATTCTTAAAATAACGATTAACAAATTATTATTTAGTATCTTGTATCTTGTATCTGGCAGTTTTAGCTGCTAAATACGAGATACTAGATACTGGTTTGTTTGGTTAGGATTTGCGGCCGATTATGGCTGAGACATTGCCACCTTGGCGTTTGGGAGCTTGTTCGGTGAATAGTTCATAGTGTTCGGCAATGGCGTTGATAAAGTCTTGGATTTTCTCGGTAGCTATGTTGCCATGAGCTTTTTCGCGTCCACGGAGAATGATTTCGATTTTTAGCTTTTGGCCTTCTTCCAAGAATTTTAGGGCTTGCTTTTTACGGATTTCCAGATCACCAGAACCGATTTTAACGGATAGGCGAATACCTTTTACTTCCACTTTTTTAGCATGCACCTTTTGTTGTTTCATTTCTTTTTCTTTTTGATACTTGAATGCGCCATAGTCCAAGAGCTTACATACCGGGGGTTCAGCTTTTGGTGAAACCTCTACTAGGTCTAGTTCGCGTTCTTTGGCCAAAGCAAGGGCATCTTTGGTTTCCATGACACCGCGAGCTACACCTTCTTCGTCAATAACACGAACTTCCGGTACGCGAATTCTCTCGTTGTACCGGTATTTGACTTGGTCGAATTTATGCGTCATTCGACGACGCTTGTAATGGATTCGCATTGTTTTTAAGTAACACGTCTTAACGTCGTAACGTCTTAACGGGATTTATTGTATTGCTACGTTATGACGTTAAGATTTTATTGGTACGCGTTAGCGTTTTGGTGGAGATGAGGGGAGTTGCACCCCTGTCCGGAAACGTACAGCTTATTCTTCTTCACAGGTTTGGCTTGCTCATATATACAGTAATTGCAAAGAGCAAGCTAGTAGCAAGTTACTGTTGGTACAAGCCTTTTCGTGTTTGTGTTAGTACCGGGGCACAAACCTTAGCCCGTAATATGTCGATCGATCCATGACAACGGGCTTGTTATGGGGATCGCAGTGGTCTTAAGCGACGACTGGTACAGCTTGAGGCATGCGCATTGCGTTAGCAATTGCTACCTTAGCTTTTTCTACGATGTTGGCAATTATCGTTTTTGATCCAGTTTAACGAGTTATATCAGCTCGACCTGCAAAATAAGTTGAAACGCACCGTCGAAGCTCGGCATCCCCCATTATTTGTTAAACGTTGAACGTCGTAACGTCTTAACGGGGTTAACCTAGTAACTTCGTTAAGACGTTATGACTTTATGACGCTTTACCATTTTGATTAATAGTTGTTATCGCGGAGGATTTGTTTTGTTTCACGCTTTATATCGCGTTCTTTGATCTTTTGTCGTTTTTCAAAGGCCTTTTTACCGCGAGCCAGCCAGATTTCGAGTTTTATTCGATTACCGCGAGTATATAGGGAAATGGGTATTGCTGTCAAGCCTTTTTCGCTTAATTTACCCATTAATTGCTTAATTTGATTTTTGTGCAAAAGGAGCTTACGAGAGCGGGTTGGATCATATTCATCTATATTAGAAGCTCGTTTATATGGTGCAATATTAGCTCCAATAAGCCATAAACTATCTTTTCTGATAATAACATGCCCAGCGTCAATTTTAGCACCGCCTTCTCTTATGGATTTTACCTCTTGGCCAGTTAATTCTAAGCCAGCCTCGTAGGAATCCAGACGCTCATAGTCATATTTGGCTTTGCGGTTTGTGGCTAAGGTTGGCATAAACGATATCGTACAACGTACCACGTACAAAGTACAACGGTGTACATAAAGTAGCATGGATTAATGTGATATAATGAGGATGGAAAAATATATGCAAAAAATACAGGTGAATATAACTGTGACAACGCTTTTAAAAATACTTGCCGTAGTAGCTGGCGTCTTTGTAATTTGGCAGGTGTGGCAAATACTATTTATAATTGTTGCTGCTTTGTTTTTGGCGTCACTAATTCAACCGGTGGCAGATTGGGCACATAAATATCTTGTGCCAAGAGGTGTGACGGTAATTTTTGCTTATATCGTTGGTTTTGGTCTTTTGGCTTTGACGATTACGTTGATGGTCCCAACATTAATTGAACAGGCTTTAAAGCTTGGTCCGATTTTTGGAGCTAGGTGGGAATCTCTACAAGATGTAGTTGTTGGTGCGCAGGATGTTGCGATGAAATATGATCTGTTATCAGAAAGCGGTTTTGCATCAATACAAGCACAAGCGGCCGAGGCGATCTCTAGATTAATGCGGACTCTTACCGGGATTTTTGGCGGAATTGCTGCATTTGTAATAGTTTTGGTAATTGCGTTTTATTTAGTAGCACAGGATGATAAGGCTAAAACTCTTGTACATGATTGGGTGAGCAAGAAACATCAAAAATTTATTTTGAAATTGATTGATGAGTTGCAAGCGCAAATGAGTAGATGGTTTGTAGGGCAAGCAACTTTGAGTTTGATAATTGGTATTTTGGTATATCTAGCTTTAACGATTTTGGGAATAGAAGGAGCATTGGTTTTTGCATTGTTTGCAGCGTTGCTTGAGTTTATTCCATACCTTGGTCCAATACTTAGTAGTATACCTATAGTTTTTGTAGCTTTTACTCAATCGCCACTGCATGGTGTTTTGGCTTTGTGCGTTTTGGTAGTGATTCAGCAATTAGAAAATCATGTCATTGTTCCAAAGGTGATGCAAAAGGCGGTTGGATTGAATCCACTAATCAGTATCATTTCAATGTTAGTTGGAGCAAAACTTTTTGGAGTGGCTGGTGCTTTACTTGCTATCCCTTTTGCTACAGCTCTTATGGTGCTTGTGACCGAGGTTAGAGCGTATTTGAATAAATAGTTTGATAATCAAGAAAAGCTAACGAATTTATGACAGAACCAAATTCACCAACAACATCAGCAAAAGGTAATGATCCGTCTGTAGAGGACGCTGAAGCACCAAAAGGTAAGTTGATTACAGATGATCCGGCTTTTGATCCTTCGTGGGATTTAAAAGCTGCTCAAGCTACAGCTGTACCCGAAGCTGAACAGAAAGTTGTTGCGCCTGCACCAGAGCAAGTAGCAGCACCTGTAGAGAGTAAGCCTGAAGTAGAAGAAAAGACTCCAGAAATTCAACCAAAAAAAGAATCTGCTGTAACGCCATTACCACCAATACCGGCAGGTACATTGCCTCCAAAACAACCTGTAGCAGGGGCGGTTACACCGATTCCGGCTCCTGTTAAACAAACTGAAAAAGAAGTTAAAAAGAAATCCAAAATAATTTGGGGAGATGTTTTGAGTTGTTGGGTACTGGGTATCGGGGCAATTTTGATTTTAGTACTTATTTTATTATTTATAGTTGCGAAATCAGGGTTGGTGAATATACCGTTTGTAAGTGGCTGGTTGTATCATGCGCCTACTCCAGAAAGGTATGTTACAACAGAATCAATGAATTGGGATGATTTTAGAGCTCTCGCAACAAGTAGATTGATAGCCCAGGGGTTGGATTCGGAACCACCGATTCTACTAGAATTAACTGAAGGTGAGTTTACAGGTCTATTAAAAGGCGTTATTGAGGACGGTTTAAGAAGTACGTCATATAAAGCAGAGATAGCTCAGGTTGCATTTTTGCCTGAGTCTGTAGAATTATATTTTTATCTTACCTGGCGGGATTTCTTTACTTTTGAGATCTTGACACACTTGGTACCCGTCGTAGAAGATGATGGAACACTGCGATTCGAAGTTGCTGATGCCAGGTTTGGTGATTTGCCATTACCAGGCATGTGGGTTTTGCGTCTAGTGGGTTATTTCTTTGCTCGTGATGTGGGTGCGTGGCGTATCGTGTTATCGAATGGTTATGGGATACAATCTGCGGCATTAATACCTTCTAGTATACAGTTGTTTATCGGACCGGTGTCTAGTCAATGATATTTTTATTTCGCTTATTGCCTCTTTTTAGTGCGATTTTATTTGCACTTAGCTTTTGGTTGCAATTACAATATCCATTTCAATATCCCTGGATTGCATTACTTGGAGTGTGTGGCGTGCTTGTAAGTTCATATTTATTGTCGCGAGGTAGAGTTAAAATTTTTGATCTAACAGAAAAGATGTTACCAACACTTCTTTTTTTGTTGACGTTAGTGTTTGCGATACTGCTTTCTGAGAATGTGATAGAGCGAACTATTATAATTGTAATTGGCACGGTGGCAGTTTACCTTTCTTTAGAGTTATTATTTTTATTGGCTTTTACACCGCCTAGATATCCTGTTCACGGATTATCTAGAGTCAATATTGCGTATGTGCCGTTTATCATTTTTTACGCAACAGCTACATCGGTTGGTTTGATGACATTTATACATACTTCATATTGGATTCATATTGTTCTTATGACGCTACTTGGTTTGATTTTGTTTAGAACAACCGGACACCCAGAAGCTACAAAAGAAGATAATAATCGATGGATGCTTATTGGGATGATTTTAGGTTTGCATTTAGGGTTGATTGGGGCCATGTTGCCGATTAGTATGTATGCTCAGGGGGCAATTGCTATGCTATTATTTTGCGGTTTATTAAGATTGCGTAGGTATTTGTATCATCCGCTTCCGAGTAAAAAACAAGCTTGGCTGGAGGGTGTGGTTGCTGCTGGTGTTTTGATATCTGTTGTTTCGACTGCTAGATGGCTTTAATTGTAATATTTACTATTTTGCTAGATAAGTCGGATAGTTGAAAAAAGGTTGATTTGTGCTACACTTAAGGAAATATATGAAATTTAATGCTAAGAAGATACTTTGGATAGTATTGATAATTGTTGGTGTTGCATTGTTATCTGCAGGAAGCGGCGCTGTTAGTGGTTGGGTTGTTGCTGATAAAATCGCTGACACTAGAATAGTGGGTGGGCAAGGTTTTATGTTGCCCTATGGCACTAGTACTGGGCTCATGGGCACAGATACTGCACTTGGTGTTAGTGAAACCTCGACTATACGATTAGTGCCTTTATCGATGCTAAATGTGAATCCACGGTTAGTACCCGAACCAATATTAGATAGGCAGACTCCGGTTGGTATTTTGTATGCAAGATCTAAAAAAGCATCAAGCATGTTTACTGAGGAAGAAGTTGTATCTGTAGCAGTTGCTATGACATCTGATGGTTGGTTTGTTGTGCCAAAAATCGCTGTAGAGAAATCTGTAAATTTAGATTGGTATGTTTGGCATGACTCTAAATTGTACGAAGTAAAACGTAGAGTATCAGATACAGCAACTGGAGTTGTTTTTATTAAAGTAGAAGCTTCTAATTTGTCGGTGGTTTCGTTTGCTAAACCACTTGCTAATCGTACAGGTGTCGCGGTCTGGTTTGAGGCAGGGCCAATGCAATTGGTGCCGTCATCAATAGCGTCACTTCGTAAATCTGTTTATGGTGAACCACGCCTTAGTGATGATCTTGTGCGGCGTATAGTTGCAACAGGGCAAGTTAGAGATAATGAAATTGGTGCGCCGATTTGGGATTCTAAAGGATCTATGGTTGGTATTGTGGAAGAGGGTGATAGTAGCCGCTTAAATGTGATTCCAGCATCAGCGATTTCAGGATCGTTGCAGAGTTTAATATCTAAACAAAAAATTGAGCATGCATCACTTGGTGTACTAAGTGTTTCAACTTTTTTTGTTAGAACATTAGATGAAGAATTAAATTTACCAGAAAGAGGCGAGTGGATTTATTCGGGTAATGCAAAAATACCAGCTATTCTTGAGGGTAGTGCGGCGCAAAAAGCTGGTTTAAAAATTGGAGACGTGATTTTGCAGGTTGATCGTGATATAATAGACGAAAGTGTTGACCTTGGGGATATAGTTTTGCAATTTGTTCCAGGCGCTGAGGTTACCTTGCGTGTTTTGCGTGATGGCAAAGAGATTGATGTTCCTGTTACACTTGGAACACAAGTTACAAGCAAAGAGTTTTAATTTTATAAAACACATTATAGCTATTTAGTAATATCGTTTAAATCGATATACGCGATACGTTGTACTATGTGCGGTAAGAGGGAATGCCAAGCATAAATTTATTTCAATTATATATTAGAGGGTGGCGCATAGTAACAGTACTTGCTGTGCTTGGTTTTTTGTTTGCTTTGGTATTTTCTTTAATTCAAACAAAAAAATATTCTTCGCAGATTAGATTGTTAATTACACAAACCAATGTTACTGGGGTAGATCCATATACGGCGATAAAGTCTACAGAGCGTATTGGTCAAAATTTATCAGAATTGGTTTTTTCGTCTACTTTTTTTAATGGAGTTATTAATCAGGGTGGAGTTGATGCAAATTATTTCACACTTACCGATGAGATTGATAAAAGGCAAGAATGGGCTGAAACTGTTGATGTAGGGGTTACGCCTGGAACTGGTGTGATGTATGTCACAGCGTATCATCCAGATAGAGCACAGGCTGCGGCTATTGCAATTGCTGTAGCTAATCAGCTAGCAGAGCAGGCGCCAAACTTTTTTGGATATTCAGTACGTGTACAGATAATTGATGATCCACTTCCAAGTAGATTTTATGCAAAGCCTGATTTTGTCTCAAGTATGGGATTTGGATTGATACTTGGCTTTTTGGTGGGTTCGGCTTGGGTTTTGGCTAGGATTAGGCAAGTACGTTGATTTTATTACATTAGTTTCTAAAATAAGTTCAGGATAAATTGATTAAAATGATGCTGGGTAATACCCAGTTTTTTGTTAATGGTGTGACAAAATATAGGGCTAAATTTTGGCTAATTTAAGCCTTGTTTTGAGGTGTGTTTTTTTATTGCATAAATAGCTTAAAACTGGCACTAAAATGCGTTTGGATGTCTGTTGGGAACTCTTGACATTTTGGCTAATTTATGCTATAGTCCTTTATTCGTTACTTAAATTGCGTGTGATTTTTAAGCCGTTTCATGGCTGGGTGGGATGTCTTCCTCCTCACCTCATCCTCCATGGGACGACTTAAACATCACATAAACTAATAGCCGTCAGCTGATAGCTGATAGCTCGTTGAATGTGGTGCGGACTTTCGATAACTATGAACTAGAAACAAGTCTCCCTTGTCAAAGGGAGATTTAGAGGGATTCGCAAAGAACAACAAGCCCGGTAAGGGCGCTCAAACAAAGCGCCCCACGGGGCAAAGGAGAATACGATGAAACGTTTTTGGATGACTCTTTTGGCAAGTGCTTTCTTGTACACCTCAACCTCGGCTTTCGCGACACCGCCAGTATCCGGATCCCAGAAGGATAAGGATTTTTGCGGCAAAGTCGCTGACTGCGCGACGAAGATAGTCTGGTCCCATCGTTGGGTCCAGTGCCTCATCCCCGCGCAGACGCGTATTCAGATCAGCGATGACGTCTACAAGACGGTGCCCACCGAGGTGCCGGCTTGGAGCCCGGGCGGCCCATGTGTCTGTCCCGAGAATTTCACGCTCGTCAGGGTAAATCGAGTGAGCCAGGTCACCAAGAGTGACGACAAGGTTCACAAACATGCGGAGCTTTCTGGTGTGTGTGTTCCGCTCAAAACGGAACCGAACGCCAAGATCATTGCCGATGCGCTGAATGCGCAACGCACGTTCATGACGGAGACCCGGACCAATCTCGCGGCTAATCGTACCGAGGTCATCGGTATGATCGATACGTCGGCGGGCAAGATTGCCTTGAACGCCGATGACATCGATAGGCTCAAGGATGAGGCCAACGGTTTCTCTTCCTTCATGAACGGTGCTTGTCAGGCGCCGAACTTGCCGCTGAATTGGCAGGAGATCTGCGACAGCGTTCCGGAACTCAACCGGCTTGTTTCAGGTCTCGTGCAGCGCGAAAAGCCTTTCTGGCTGGCTGCTCATGGTGAAGCGGTGCGTTTCTCTGGTCGAACCTACATAGGTGTGGGTTTGGATGCAGCGTTGCGTACTGGTCGGTTGGGCTCAGAAGACAGTCGTTGGCGTTTGGAGCTCGGCGGACGAGTCGGTGTGGGTACGGCCGAGAAGATGGATCCGAAAGGATCTGGAGACTCGGACCTGATGTACAACACAACGTTGTATGCAGGACCCACGGTCGATTTGGACGATGATGGAGTGGTATCACTTCATCCCCGAGGCTTCATCGAAGCTGGATGGCGGGTCAATTCGGATGAATCGGTGAGTCGGCGCTATGGTGCTGAACTCGCTTTGTCATTCTGTCCGAATTCCACCAAGGATGATCCTGTATCGTTCTGCGTCATGCCCCGTTTCAGCGTTGGGCACGGGCGCTCGGTCTTCAACTTGGCACCGGAGTCCGACAGCCCTGCACCAAAAGATGCGCAGTCGAGTGTGACTGCGGCTGGCGGTGTTTCGCTCGGCGGTCGTTTCTAGACTATTTCATACATCCCCTGAAACTCGAAAGAGTGTAGGGGGATAACTTTTAAGCGAGTGGATCTATTCTGATCCGCTCCTTCTTCCCGAGAGCTTAACCATCTCCCTCTGAATAAGAGGGAAAGGGTATAAGCCTTCGGGCTGGGAGACCAGTTTGAACAAAAACTCAAGTAACTAAATGCGACAATGTGTCGCAATGAACTTCGACAACAAAGAAAAGGTAGAAAAATCATGAAGACCTCACATATCTGTGCAATGCTCGTTTGTGCTTCCACTTTCGCCATGGGTTGTCTCGCTGAAGATGGTACCGAAGTTTTCGGTGCCGGAACTGGTGGAGCAGCTGGAGAAGCGGGAGCAGCAGGCTCGGCAGGTGAAGCCGGTAACGGTGGATCCGCTGGTGAAGCCGGTAACGGTGGATCTGCCGGAACTGGTGGAGCAGCTGGAGAAGCCGGTAACGGTGGATCCGGAGGTTCTGATCCTGAGTGCATCGGTGACGTTTTCGAGGCATGTGAATGCCCCGATGGCACCGAAGGCACCATGCAGTGTGAGAACGAGAAGTGGGCAGATTGCCTGTGCTTCTACTATCCTGACAAGGATGGGGACACATTTGGTGACGAGAACGCTGATCCTCACGAGGCCAATGAGCCTCCTGCTGGATTCGTTCCGGACGACTCGGACTGCAACGACGACAACGCCAGCACAAACTCGGAACGGGACGAAATCTGTGACGAGGAAGACAATGACTGTGATGGTGAGGTCGACGAAGGTCTCAACTGCACCCAGCCTCGTACTTGGTACAAGGATGGAGATGCGGACGGGTTCGGAAATCCGCACCATACGAAAATCGCACCCACGAAGCCGAGCGGTTACGTCGAAAACGATGACGATTGTAACGATGACAACGGGAACGTCCATCCGGGCGCAACCGAAGTCTGCAACGGTATCGATGACAACTGTGTCAACGGTATCGATGAAGGTGGAGTCTGTGACACGCCGACGACCTGGTTCCATGATGGTGATCAGGACGGTTACGGTGATGCTTCGCAGACCGTAGTCGCGGTCAACAAGCCTTCGGGCTACGTCGAAAACGACGACGATTGTAAGGATGACAACGGAAACGTCCATCCGGGCGCAACCGAAACCTGCAACGGTATCGACGACAACTGTGTCAACGGTATCGATGAAGGCGGAGTCTGTGACACGCCGACGACCTGGTTCCATGATGGTGATCAGGACGGTTACGGTGACGCATCGCAGACCGTAGTTGCGGTCAACAAGCCTTCTGGCTACGTTGGCAACGACGACGATTGTAAGGATGACAACGGAAACGTCCATCCGGGCGCGACCGAAACTTGCAACGGCATCGACGACAACTGTGTCAACGGTATCGACGAAGGTGGAGTCTGTGACACTAGCTGTACCGACGGTGCGACTCAGAGTTGCACGTGCACGGGTGGTGCCAATGGCTCCCAGACTTGTTCTGGTGGCGATTGGACGGCTTGTGCATGTGGTGGAACCACCACGATCAAGTTTGAGGTGGATTGCTCCACGCTTCCGTGGGCGCTCAATCCGGTCCCGCAAGGTTCTTATGCGGGGCGCGATTACGGTGACTTCACCAATTGCACAAAAACTGCAAGCGGTGTCGTTTCTTGTACCTTTGACATGCCGGCGCCTGATTTCCCGAGTTTCATCGGGCAGGGTCACGCTGGATATGGAAAATATGCGGGTGACGGATCGGGTAACAGCCCGGCGCCTTGCTACACGCCTGCAGAGGTTGATGCCATGCAGGGTACGACGATCACACTCATGTGTTCGGTTCGGCTCTGGAAAGATGGTGTGCCTCAGCAACTGCGTTGGGAGACCAACTCGGTTATGGTTCAGGACAGCACTCAGAGCTGTTCGGAATCTGGGTACTTCCCTTACTACAATGCGGTTCCCGCGCTGTAGTAAATTTGTTCTTTGAATGTCTATCCCCTTAAGCACTTGCTTGAGGGGATTTTTTGTGTCTGTTTAGGCAAAATGCTCTCACCCCTAACCCCTCTCCCTATTGAAGGGAGAAGGGAATATTAGTGGATTTAGCTTTAAGGGCTTGACAAAAGTGAGAAAATTTGCCTTAATGTGGCTATAAACCCGTACATTCCCTCCCAAAACAGGAGTCACAAAAATGAAACGTACTTTCAAAATTATCGTAGGATGTCTTTTTTCACTTGTTGTTGGTGGAGTTGCGAATGCTTCCCCGCCTGTTGCACCTCCGACCAAACTTGGCGCGTGTGTGGCAGCATGTGAAGTCACGCTCCAAAACATTTGCTTTGATGAGAACAATCGAGATCTATCAAAGCTTTGTGCCAAGGTACCGGAGTGCGAAGGTCAAACTTTGACCCCCGGTGATTTGGCAGCCGCTGCAGCATTGCTTGAAGCGTGCTACATCGGCGTAACAACCAATTGCCCAAAGAACTGCCCAAAGGGTGGTGGTAATGCAAAGCCACCGAAAACTCGTAATCTAACGACGCCGCAAACGCGACGACCACCACCTCCACCGAGAGCAAAAGATCAATGTGAATCAGTGGGTGGTTTCTATGTAGTTGAGCAGGATCCCAAGGATCCCACCAAGACTGTGAAAAATTGTTACACGCATCAAGGCGTGTACACAAGACTTGTACAGTTGGAGAACGAGCTCAAAGCATTGAATGCCAGGGTGAAAGTCTTGGAAGACAATGGCGAAGCAATTCCGTTCGACCTTCGCACTGACTATGATCGCCATCTCGCTGTTCTTAGGAACATCGACAAAGGCATCGTCAATACGCAAAGTGATATCAAGCGTCTCACAGAGAATATGACGATCCAGTTTAATCGACTGGGCGCTAGGTTGGATGCATTGGAAAAGCGTATCAATGACGTTGAAAATACAGCCAATCGAGCAGAGCAAAAGGCCGATCAGGCACTAGCTCATCGTGGTTCTGACATTGCGCCGGCACTTACTGGTTGGAGCTTGACTCCGTATGCCACGTTCCAGTTGCAACAGACCCTTCAAGAGGTGCAATCTGCTGGGGGCTTGGAGTTGGGAGTCTACCCATCGTTGTCCAGAAATGGTCGCAATCGTTTGGCGATTCAACTAGGTGTTGGCAAAGCGGATGATTATCACGATCAAAGCATGATGCAACATCATGTATACGCTGGCTACGCATACTTTGCTCCTGCTGGTTCGGTGATGCTAGGTGGCGGTGTGAATCGCTACAGCCTTACTGATGTTCAGCAAGGACGCTTGTTCTGGGCTGGTCCTGTAGTTCAGGGAAGAGTGAACGTTGTAGATCTCAAGTCGCCAGAACAAACTGGTTCTGACGGTCCGAAGCTCTTCTTGAATGGTTTGGCTGGCGCGGGTTACCGCTGGGCCAGACACGGCGTGATTGACACGGATATAGAACCGGTGCAAGGCCGGTTTGACATGACCTTTATGCTCGGCATTGGTCTGGGTGACATTTCATTCTTCTGAAATCTCCCCCAACCCCCTCTTTGACAAGAGGGGGCTTTTTTATTCCTGAAATAAATTCAGGATATCGTTTTTAAGTACTACTACGAGGATTAAGACAGTTATGCTAAGCTGGGCGGAGTATGGATTTGAATGATGTTATTGGGCATGAGCCTGTTAAAAAGATGATGTTAAAGTGGGTAGAAGAGCCAGCTTTTGCATATTTGTTTAGTGGTCCGATGCATGTGGGGAAATCGCTTTTGGCAGAAAAGTTTGTGCGATCTCTTGCGGATCATGATGATGGTAAGCCGCTTGATGTGCATCCAGATATAATTGTTTTTATGCCTGAGGAGGGTAAAAAGGAAGTGTCTGTAAAATCTGTTAGAGCGGCAAGATCGCGTTTGTATGAGAGTCCACAGGTGGCTAGCAGAATGGTTGTTTATTTACCTAAGATGGATTGGTTAAATCAGGAGGGTTTTAATGCATTACTTAAAGTTATTGAGGAGCCACCAGCTGGAGCGGTTTTTGTTGGTGTGGCTGAGCAATTATCTAAAATACCGGCAACGATTTTGAGTCGTACTGTGCATGTTCCTCTTGGAATAGTGTCACGAATGGAGTTAGAGGCTGGGCTTAGTGCTAAGGGTAAATCAAAAAGTGATATAGAAAGGTTAATAGAAATTTCAAGAGGTAAGCCTGGGTTAGCACTAGGTGACGATGATGTTTTAGTGTCTTATCGAGAGTTGGCGAAAGATTTTGTTGGAGCGGTGAGTTTGGGTCATCGTTTGGCTGCGATTGATGCACTCAGGCAAAGAGTTGAATCACAAGATGAGCCTAGGGAGGCTTGGGCAAATGCACTTTCGGCTTGTATGGATGCTATTAGGCAAGAGTTAAAAAATAATGAAAGGAAAGCTTTGATTTTGGGTCAGGGAATTATTGATGCACTTCAAGCCTTAAATGGACCAGTTGGCCCAAGAATATTATTGGAAAGTTCTGCAGTTCTTGCTTCACAAAATAATTTAATACTGCCAAAAGCTATGCCGCGAGCGTATCCATTGTCGTTAGCCAACAACTAATAGCAAATGGCTAGATTATGGTATAATAGGATCATATGAATAAAAATTTCTCTAAAAGCATACTTTGGGGGTTGGCTTTGATTTTAGTGTTGCCATTATTTGGCCAGGGTTGTTTTGCTCCTAAAACAACTACAGGTACTGCGGGTCCTGATATGGGTATTTGGAAATCATCAGATAGAGGGCAGACTTGGGTACATAAGAAGGCATTTGTAGAAGGACCAACTTTAACTGCGGCTGCTGCTGATTTTGGCGTGCAATCTATAAATATAGATCCTCAAGATAGATTAGCGATTTACCTTGGAACTTTAGATAATGGTTTGGTTTACTCTTATGATGGAGGTGACTCTTGGAGTAAATTTGAGGGTTTAGAAGCTACAGATGTAAGAGATGTTGCCGTTGATTCAAAGAATAAATGTACACTTTATGCGATAAGCATGAATAAGATATATAAAACTGAAACTTGTGGCAGAGATTGGGATGTAGCATTTTTTGATCCACGCACTGATGTGTCTTTTACCAAAATTATGGTGGATTGGTTTAACCCAACTCTTGTTTATGCAGGTACAACAGATGGTGATATTTTTAAATCAACAGATGAAGGTGAATCTTGGACTGTTGTAAAGCGTGTAAATGCTAGTGTTTCATCATTAGTGCTTAGTCCACACGATTCTAGGTTGATTTATGCTGGTACAGACGGAGATGGTATTTGGAAGAGTTTGGATGGAGGTATTACTTGGATTCAAATTAGGAAAGAATTTGGGGATATCGGTAATGCGAGACGTGCTGTGAGGGTTGTGCCAGATCCATCAGATCCAAATTTAATTTATCTTGTACATCGTGATGGTATAGCTAAGTCACCTGACCAGGGTATGACTTGGGAAGCTATGTCGCTTGTGACAGATATAGGTGAGAATAAAGTTACAGATTTAGCAATTGATGCAAATGATCCAATGAAAATGGTATATACCGGGCCAACTGCATTGGTATTTACTAAAGACGCTGGTGTAACTTGGGAAGTAAAAAAGTTACCAACAGCTAATCATGGAGCTGTTGTATTGATTGATCCTACGGATGGTAATTTAGTGTATTTAGGTATTTTGCCAGCAAAAAGAAGGAGATAGAATTAAGTTAAAAGTGAAAAGTTAAAAGTGAAAAGAGTTGTTTTAAGTGAGCTTAAAGTTTGACCGGGTTTTTAGTTTAGCTCTTTGTAGTTTGTACTTTGTACTTGTTAGCGGTTGGATCATTGACGAAATCATCAAAATAATGCAAAATATAGGTAAATTTATATGCCAAATTATATACAAGAAGCCGAGCAAGGATTTGAGCAAGCTATAGCTCATTTCGCAAAAGAGTTAAAAAATTTACGTACTAACAGGGCAACTGCTGAGTTGGTTGAAGATATTCGTGTTGACGCTTATGGTCAGAGCATGGATTTGAAGGGAGTTGCATCAATTACAATTCCTGATGCGCGTACAATTCAGTTGGAACCATGGGATAAAAATTTAGTTAAAGAGATTGAAAAAGCACTAATTGGATCTGGCTTGGGTATTACGCCTAAGGTTGCAGGTACTGTGGTGCATTTGAATTTACCTCCAATGACTGAGGAGAATCGTAAAGAATTAGTAAAATTGATTGGTCAAAAAGCAGAGCAGACTCGTATCGTGGTCAGAAATCTACGTGAAGAAGTAAGAGATCAAATTTTAAAGGATGAAAAGGCAAAAACTATTACTGAAGACGAAAGATTTTCTGCACAAGAAAAATTGGATGAAACAGTTGGTAAGTACAATAAAAAAATAGAAGAAGTTGTTTCAGAAAAAGAGAAGGATGTAATGACGATTTAAATAAAATTACGTAAAACGTCATAATGTCATAACGTCATAACGGAGTAATTTAGGTAACTACGTTAAGACGTTAAGACTTTAAAGGCGTGGATTTAGAGATTTTTTATGTCTAATGAGAATAAGATGGATAAGTTGGTGTCACTTGCTAAAAGACGAGGTTTTGTATATCCAGGATCTGAAATATATGGAGGATTGGCAAATACCTGGGATTACGGGCCTTATGGTGCGCAACTTAAGAAAAATATCATTGATGCCTGGTGGAAAAGATTTGTTGAGTCACGAATGGATATGGTGGGTATGGACTCTGCGATTTTTATGAATCCAAAGGTTTGGGAAGCGTCTGGGCACGTGGATAATTTTACTGACCCGCTTGTTGATTGTAAGAAATGTAAAGAAAGATTTAGAGCAGATCATTTGGCTGAAGAGCATAAAATTACATTGGAGGAAGTCTCAAAGTTACCTTGTCCAAATTGTAAGGGTGAACTTACTGAACCTAGGACTTTTAATTTGATGTTTGAGACGCATATTGGACCAGTTTCTAAAGATGCTAAACCAGTATATTTGCGTGGTGAGATAGCGCAGGGAATGTTTGTTAATTTTAAGAATGTGATTGATACGATGCGTGTGCGATTGCCTTTTGGAATTGCGCAGTATGGTAAAGCATTTAGAAATGAGATTACTGCTGGTAATTATCTGTTTCGTCAGGTTGAGTTTAATTTGATGGAAATGGAGTATTTTATAGCACCGCCTAAGTCTGATGAGGAATGGCAACAAGTTTTTGATAAATGGCTGGGGGAAATGAAAGAATGGATTAAGTCGCTTGGCATCAAAGATGATGAAATTTATATACATGAAATAGAAGGGGATGAGTTAGCGCATTACTCTAAAAGAACAATAGATATTGAGTATCAGTATCCTTTTGGCATGAAAGAGCTTTATGGTTTGGCTTATAGAACAGATCATGATCTGTCGCGTCATATGGAAGCTTCGGGTCAGGATTTGCGATATACGGATCCAATGTCTGGTGAAAAGTTTTTACCTCATGTAATTGAGCCGACTTTTGGAATTGATAGGACGTTTTTAGCCACTATGCTTAGTGCTTATAGCGAGGAAGAAGTGGCGACATCAAAAGAAGGTGAGACTGAGGCAAGGGTTATGCTTAAACTGCCAAAACACTTAGCACCTGTTCAGATTGCTTTATTGCCATTGTCCAAAAAAGAACCATTACAAGAAAAGGCTGGTGAAATTACGAAAGAATTAGGGCAAAAATATCGTATAGAATATGATGAGACGGGTTCGATTGGTAAGAGATATCGTAGGCAGGATGAGATCGGAACTCCGTATTGTGTAACTATTGATTTTGAAACGCTTGAGGATAGTGCTGTGACAATTCGTGAACGAGACACTATGAAGCAAGAGAGGGTTGCGATCGCGGAGCTAACGGATTGGTTTGAATCAAATTTAAAATCTACAGTCTAGAATCTACAAATATTATGAAGAAAATACAAAATAAAACTTTAAAGAATGGGATGCAGTTGATCTTGGTTCCTCAGGAGGGTGCTCAATCGATGACTTTGCTTACGCTTGCTAAGGTTGGATCACGATATGAGACGCCAAGGATTAATGGTGCGGCACATTTTGTTGAACATTTGATGTTTAAGGGGACTGCAAAAAGACCTTCGACTTTGGACATCTCGAAAGAATTGGATAGGTATGGTGCGGAATATAATGCGTATACTGGAAAAGATATTACAGGTTATTACATTAAGATGGATGCAGAGCATACGAATTTGGCAATAGATATGTTGCATGACATGCTGTTCCATTCTAAGTTTGATGCAGAGGAAATAGAACGTGAGAGAACTGTGATTTTAGAGGAGATCAATATGTATCAGGATAATCCACGTGATCATATTGCTGACATGTTGGAAGAATCTTTATATGCAGGGTCATCACTGGGGATGAATATCGCAGGTACTCGAAAAACAGTGAAAGAGATCAAACGGAAAGATTTGCAGCAGTTTCATGCTAGATACTATATCCCAGAGAGAATGACGCTGGTTTTAGCTGGTAAAATCGTACCAAATGTTGTTAAACAGTTTGAAAAAACCTTTGGTTCTGTTGCTAAAACCAAGGATCGTAAGGATAATTTGTTTACTTGTTATAAAGTTCCTAAGAAGCTGAAACAGCCGGTTGCGTTTCAGAAGAAAGACACAGAACAGGTGCAATTGGCTTTTGGCTTTTATGGGTATGCATTTGGACATAAAGATAGGCATGCAGCAGGCTTATTATCGCTTATCTTAGGCGGTAATATGTCATCACGGCTATTTACTCAGATACGCGAACGAAGAGGATTGTGCTATGCAATTCGGGCGTCACATGAGTCTTTGGAAGATACGGGAGTCTTGACTATTTGGGCTGGATTAGATAAGACAAGGCTAGGAGAAGCTGTAAAAGCAATCTATGAAGAACTAAATAAAGTTGTTCAAGAAAGCATTTCGGCTGACGAACTCAGGCGTGCTCAAGATTTTGTACGTGGTAGCTTATCTCTCGCATTTGAGGATACAGCTGCGCAGGCAAAATGGTATGGCTGGGGTTGGGCTTACGAACATAAGTTAGAATCACCAAAAGATAGATTAAAACACATAGACGCGGTTAGAGTGGCAGATCTTAAGAGAGTCGCTAGAACAATGTTGAATCCTGCAAAAATGGTAGGAGCTGCAATTGGACCTATTGATTCGAAAACGAAATTTGCAAAAATAATTGATTGGAAATAACTATACATATGAACGCTTTACTCATAGCAAATTGGAAAATGCATTATGGCCCCATTAAAGCTGGTGGCTGGGTTCGTGCATTTCGTCGTGAGCGCCTACCGAAAGATGTGGATATCGCAGTTGCGGTACCTCATGTTTCGCTTGCAGCTGCTCGGGCATCACTTGGGCGCGCTTCGATACCTTCGCTTGCAGCTCAGGATGTTTTTTGGGAGAAAGATGGCTCATCTACAGGTGAGATATCAGCTTCGATGCTTGATGAATTTGGAGTTAAGTATTGTTTAGTTGGTCATAGTGAACGCAGAATGAAACTGGATGAATCTAATGAAATGGTTGCAAAGAAAGCTGCTGCTTTACAGGCTGCGGGTATTGTACCAGTCATCTGTGTTGGTGAGACTGCTTCACAATATAAGAAAAAAGAAACTAATAAGATTATTAGACAGCAGACTACTGCAGCTATAGCTAAGATTGATATTGAATCTAAAACGGAGTTTGTTTTTGCATACGAACCTATTTGGGCGATTGGATCAGGTAAGCCATGCCCATCACAGCGCGCACGTGAGGCACATGAAGTAATACGTGGCGTGATTGCAAAAAAATTGGGTGATAAGATAGCTGAGAAGACTAGGATTTTATATGGTGGTTCAGTTGATCCTAATAATATTACTGAGTATATAACAACAACTGGAATTGATGGCGCATTAGTTGGAGGAGCGTCTTTAGACCCGCGTGTATTTGGGCTATTGTGTCGCACAGCTGTTCCCAGCTAACACATGAATCAAATATTTGTTTGGATTGCTTTTGTTATCGCTGGCATATGCTTAGCTGGAGTCTTGTATTTATTTTTTAGTCATTGGCATGAAGTGCGTTTGATTGATCCAGATTCCATTAAAGAGGAAAAAGATAAGCATCGGAGAGATGCGCTGGTAAAAGAGCGATTTAATCGATTAAAAAGTGGGAAGGTTGAACCGGCAAAAACTTTTTATAAGAGAATCGTGTTTAGCGGTAAGACATCATTTCATCGGGTTTATTTACGATTAGTAAAATTGAATCGATTTTATGAACAAGCGAAACGTCCATTTTCTCAAGTTGCACCAAGCCAGGATGATAGGATTAAAGTTTTAATAGATGAAGCTCGGAGTTTGGCTAGAGATTTAAAGTGGGCAGAAGCAGAAAAAAGATATTTAGAAATTTTGTTAATGGACAATCGTAATTCGGATGCTTACAAAGGTATTGGTTTAGTCTATCTAAAACAAAAATTGTTACCACAAGCAAAGGAGACTTTTGATTATTTGAAAAAGGTTAAGCAGGCTGACGATATTGTTTATGCTGCACTGGCTGATATCGCTTTTCTAGAGGGTGATAAAAGAGGTGAGGAGGCTATGAGGCTAAAAGCGATTGAAGTACGTCCGCGTTTAGCTAATCGTCATGCTGAACTGGCAAAATTTTATTGCACGCATGGTTATTTTAAAGAGGCTTGGCCTTCGGCAAAGCGAGCAACAGATTTAGATCCTAAGTCAGCAAGATATCAAGAGATAGCTTTGGAATGTTTAATTGAGCTAGGTGAAAGAATAGAAGCAAAAAGAAGATATGATAAATTACGTCTCATCACAGAAGATCAACCAAAAATGCAGAAATTAAGAGAGCGAATTGAGTCTTTACTGCCAGTTAATATTGAAATGAATGAAACTGGCACGGTGGCGACAGATCAATAAAATCAACGCTTTTTTGATGGGCTGGACGAAAGGTTGATTATTTATTATACTTTTCGAACATTTTTGCCGTCTTAGCTCAGTGGTAGAGCACTTCCATGGTAAGGAAGGGGTCTCGGGTTCAAGTCCCGAAGACGGCTCCATTCGACTCCATTGCATTTCGCTCATGATCTTCGACCACTTGAAAAATTATGTATGCTAAGAAATGGAAAGAAGTCGAATGTCCTGAGTTTATCGAAGGGCAGTACGCAGTATACATACTTCATTGCAAAGATGATTCTTACTATGTCGGATCTACTGATAATTTGTTAATACGCTTGAATTATCATAATAAAGGGAAAGGTTCTTACTGGACTAAAACCAGAGTACCTGTAAAATTAGTTTATTATGAAGTTTATGACAATCGGTCATTGGCTAATAGACGAGAAAAACAAATAAAAAGTTGGACACGTATTAAGAAAGAGAAATTAATTGCTGGAGTTTGGAGTAAGATAGTATAATTTTTGGGCAGATACCGAAGCGGTCAAACGGGGCAGACTGTAAATCTGCTGGCTCAGCCTTCTCAGGTTCGAATCCTGATCTGCCCACCAAACAAAAAATCCCATACGGGATTTTTTGTTTTTACATGATATTGCTTTTTTTGTGCGCTTGGATGAAAATGGTTCAGTTATGAAAAAATATACAATATTAGTGTTTGCAGTAATAGCATTATTGCTACCTGTTGTGACAAGGGCTTTTGAACCAGAAATTATTTCATTTCGTGTTCAGCAAAATGTTAAATATCCAGATTCGGCTATTGGGTATTTTACTGAATTAATGGGAGATCATTCTAGGTTTGTTGTTGATATGGGGGGAACAGAAGATTTTGATCTTGCTTTATGGATACCAGACGTTACAGGGGCAACTAAGGATATTGATATTAGTGTAAGTTACATTAATGAGAATCAGCATATAATAGATGAAAACTTGACTATACCTGAAGATGAGTGGGTTTTGTACACGGATGAGTTTACTGGCAATAGGTATTATAAGGGTCCGGAATTACACGCTAAGGTTTCGACGGGTACACCAGAAATAATGATAAGTACAAAATCTAATGAAAATGATTTTTTATTGATCCTTGGTCATGATATTGAAAAGCAAACAATTAGTTGGGATAATATGATTGCTTGGGGATCAATAAAGAATGATGTATATGCAGAGTTTCCACTGACGGCATATTATAATATTTATGGAGTATTGATTTTGATACCGACAATAATTGTTGTTGCATTGATAATTTTAATAGGTGTGAAGGAATATTTGAGAATTAAAAAACAGGATGAGGCTGAGGACTCAAAAGAGGATGAGAAGATTGAACTTAGCGAATAGGCTAGTTAGTATAGCCCTCAGCGCGGTTTCTGGTGGTTACGGGGGCGCTTGATCTAGGTAAAGTTTCTGAATGAGGGGTTAAAGACTCCTCATTTTGTATATAAATATTTGTGATTTCTGAAAGCCCGGCATATTTTATATCTCCCGAGGATACGTAGGAATCCAGTTCATATAAGAAATCGTCCCACCAGATTATTCTATTTGCCCAATATTCATTTGAGTTTTTTTCGGCTGCCCATTCTTCGGGAATACGTTCTTCTCCAATATCACCTTTAAAGTCGCGAGGGCTAACAAATAATGCGTAAGTGTTGATGCGGTTAGGTTTACGGTTGTCTAATGCTCGTTTTATAGCTTTTAAGCTGTTAACACGCTCTCCACCGCCAATGTAAATATAACGCCCTTTAGGGTTGTGTTTGGTCCAATTGTTTGTATCTGGTCTCCAAACCCATCCGGCTATTGATTCTCCGGAGCCGTGACCTGGATTAGCAACTCCCCAAAGAATATTAAATTCTGGATAATACTTATCTAGGTAGGCGAGGTGATCTTTGATATTACTTTCTTTGAGGCCTGAAGCTACATGCGTTGGTGTGCCACCGGCAGAAGATATTTTGCGTCGTACTTCGTGATATTGAACTGATGTTTCGTGAGCATGGGCATCAATTTCGTGTCCCATGTTTTCCATATCTAGATAAAAGCGATTATCAAAGCTTTTTACGCCATCTGAAAAAGTCCAATCAGATCCAAAGTTTATTTTGGCGCCATGACTAGCAACAGTTTCGCCAAAAAGTCTGAGTGATTTGGTATAGAACTTGAGAAGTTCTTTGTTGCCATCATAGTTAGGGACATTATCTTTAATTTCCCCATTTTGTTTATCTTCTTCGTTGTGAAGAATGATAGTGACATAAAGAGGCTGTGTGGGATCTACTTTGGCGATATCGGCTTCTGCGACTGCATCACAATCCTGAGGGCATTTGCCGGATGATTTTTCAAAGCTATCACAGACTTGATCGCCGCATCCAGAAACTAGTTTGGGTAGGCCTTCAGACTGAGCGCCGGAAGTATCTTCTTGTACTTGTATACAAGCTGCTCCCATGCCAGTTATAAACAACATTAATACACCTAGTTTTATAATGGGAGAGATTTTGGTTGATGTCATATTAAAGTATTATATCACGAAATTTGATTAACCATCTAGGAAATGAAAGCTTTAAGCTGTATACTGGTGTGAGTATGCCAAATGGAAAATCATATATTTTAAATGCGTTAACACTTGCGGCTAATTCAGGCGCGTCAGATGTGCACTTTACATGTAATAAACCGCCAATTTTTCGTATTCAGGGGATGTTACAGGAAAGCACAATTGCTGAGCCATTAACTAAAGAAGTTTTGCTTGATGAAATCAAACCGTTATTATTGCCAGATGCATTTGAGCGATTATTGGCTCATAATGATGTAGATTTTTCTTTTGATTTTGATGGGCTTGGTAGATTTAGATTTGCTGCATATTGGAAAAGTGGTGAGCCGGCAATTGCAGCTAGAGTAATACCAACTGAGATTCCAACTTTAGATGATTTAGAGGCGCCAGAAGCGGCTTTGGATCTGGTAAATATTCACGAGGGTTTGGTTTTAGTAACTGGTCCAACCGGTGCGGGTAAGTCGACTTTGCTTGCTAGTATGATAGAAGAGATTAATAATAATCGTTCTAAACATATAGTGACTCTTGAGGATCCTATAGAATTTATTTATACACCAAAGCTAAGTTTAATTAGCCAGCGTGAGCTGGGTGTTGATTTTCCTTCTTTTGATGATGGTTTGAGACATTGTTTTAGGCAAGATCCTGATGTGATACTAATTGGTGAGATGCGTGATGTTGAATCAATAAGAACAGCATTAACGCTTGCTGAAACAGGGCATTTAGTTTTTGCTACTTTACATACTGGTAGTGCACCTCAGACTGTTGATCGTATTGTAAGTACATTCCCAGCTTCTCAGCAACATCAAATAAGGCTGCAGTTATCTTTGGTGTTACGAGGAGCAATATCACAGATTTTGATACCAACAGTGGATGGTGAACTTGTGGCAGTAAGAGAGGTTATGGTTGGTAACGTAGCAATAGCGAATGTGATTCGTGAGGGACAAACAGAACAAATTCCAAATATAATTTATTCATCAATGGCTGATAAGATGGTGGATTTGGATAGAGATTTAAAGCAATTAATGAGTGAGGGTCGTATATCGGCACAGGTTGCATCTGAGCATGCGCATAATAAGGATCACTTTGTTGAATAAATAATATATATGGAGAACTTTTCAAGTGATACAACAGTTACAAAGGGAATGGACAATCCTTTTGAACGTGCAGAAAAGGAAGGTTTGATCGAGACTTGTCGGCTTATTGATAAGTTGGATGAGTTTCATAAGAAGTTTGTGACAAGGGTGATGATGGAAAAGCGCGAAAATACAACTCAGGAAATACAAGAAGAAGATGGCATAAGAGCGATTGAGTACCATGACTATGGTAAAGATGGGTCAAAGTACATTCGTGATAGTGTTAAATTATCTGATGGAAAAGAACGGGTTTTGGCTTATCAGTTCGATTGCCCAAAAGTTTTAGGTGATTATGTTGGTGGCGCGAGTTTAATTGGCAAGAATTTACCTCATGAATTTGTAAAATCGTTTTATTTGAAGATGGGTGTTTATGGGGTTGAGTTTTTTCGTGATGTAAATAGGCAGAGGCCAATTTCATTAGATGCTAGCGGGTTACATTTTAGTTCAAATGAGCAAAATGAGTGGTCGAGGTCGTGGAGTGAATACTTTGGATCTTTATTAGATAATAAGGTGTTTTTAGATGCTTTAGGAAGAGCGAATTTTTCTGTACAAAATAGACGTTTACAATTTATAAATCCATTAGAGGTTGATATGAAACAAATTATGGTGGATTTGGAAATGATTTGGAATGTCGCTTATTCGACAAAGTTGCTTAAAAAGCAGTTTCCTAAAGAAGAGGCGCCTAAATTTATTACAGCACCTAAGGTTCATAGTGTGATACCTCATCAGGAATTGCAAAGAATGCTTTCGTTTGCGCTTAATCGCTTAATTGAGGATGTGGTGGTTTTAGATGAAAAGGATGAGTCCAAAGATCCTTATAGATAAAGACGTTGAATATGTGCGGTCGATTTACATTAAAAGTGCTGCCAAAAGAATTGGAGAAACGTTATGGCGTAAGTATTAAGGCGGGTAAATATCTTCCTAGTTATAATATTTCGCCGTCGAAAGCTATTCCTATTGTGCCAAATGATAAGCCAGATGAGATTATTTGGATGAAGTGGGGGATGGAACCGAGTTGGTGGAGGCAAAAGGGGAGGTCTTTGATAAATATTAGAAAAGAATCATTGCTTAGTAAGCAAGTTTTTAAGAAAAATTTTAAAACACAAAGATGCTTGATACCAGCGGATGGGTTTTATGAGTGGAAAAAAATTGGAAGCAAGAAACAGCCATATTATTTTAAGCTTAAGGATGACGGAGTGTTTAGTTTTGCGGGGCTTTGGGATGAGGAAAAATCAGGGTTAGCGTGCGCGATTGTTACTTGTGAGCCGAATACTTTAGTTGCTAAGGTTCATAATCGAATGCCATGCATTTTAACAAAAGAGGATGAGTATAAGTGGTTAAATGAAGAAGTAGAAGAAAATGATCTGATGAAATTATTAAAGACATTTTCGGCTAGCAAGATGGAGGGTTATGAAGTTGGTTTAGGTGTGAATTCGCCAGTGAATGATAGTGAGGAATTAATTTTCGAGTCGGTAGTTTGAGTTTTTTTGATATGCTGTTATGATCAAAAAACCTAAATCGTAATTAAGAATATATATGAAAAAAGTAGTATGTAATGCTCTTGGGGGCGGTACATGTAATCATGTGTTTGAAGCTGAAACTTTTGAGGATCTTACTGAGCAAGCAAAACAGCATGTTATGAGTGACCCAGGGCACGCTGAGGATGCTAAAAAGATGATGGAATCATCTGACGAAGAAAAACAACAATGGATGGAAATGGCGAAGAAAGTTTTTGATGAACAGCCAGACGCTTAATTAGAGCTTTAGAAAAAAATAGATGCAAAAGCATCTATTTTTTTTGTTCATAAACATCTAAAAAGGCGAGCATGTCGGTTTGTTCTTTTTTTGCTTTGTCTGTAGATGCTTGAATTGCTTTGAGTAGATTGTTAAGCAGGTCCTTATTATCGATGCATTTTAGATTGTCTAAAGCGATTTTTGTATCTTGAATATGTTGATTTGCTTTATCGCACGTATCTTGAATTACATTCATCCAGAATAAGCGTTGAAGTTCTAGAATGTCAGTTTCTAAATTAATGGTAGTGCGTGCATTATGTTTTTGCCACTCTCGCAATAGATCGATCACTGTTTCATTCATGTGTCCGAGTTTGAGATCGTCTTCCCAATCGTGAGCGTCATCGTTTAGTTGGCGAGTAGCTATGTAGGAACGGAAAAAAGTGAGTGTATTTTGTATTTCTGGATCTGGGATTTTTTGTCCTAGGGCACAAAGGATAGCAATTGGTCCAAGCGCATGACCCATGGATCGGTTATAACGCATTTCATCTTTTTCAGTATCTGGGAGGGGATCGGGAATTTCAAATTCAGAGTTTTGGATTTTTAAACGGTAATTCTGGATTTCTTTTGTGTTTGCCTCGTCCAAATTGTTCATGATTGTTGTCCAGATGTATTTAAATTCGGGATGGCGTTTTTCGATGTTAGTAAAAATTACAGTTGTTTCGCGGAGGCAAAAGTTGGCAAGAGAAAGGAGTAGAGGCTTGCCTTCATCGTCTAGGAAATCGTCGTAAATTGTATAAGCAATCCAGCCGTAAAGATTTGCTAAGCAAAGATCGGCGAGCATTGGGTTGCTATCGTCTAAGTTATTATCACCAAGGCATTTGTTGAATAGATATGGCATCAAAACAATTTGACCATCTTTGTCACGTGCGAGGATTTTTTGTAAAGCAAGCTCCATTTGTTTGCCTAAAGTAGGGCCAGCGACCTGAGCTTTTTGCTTAGCTGTGTTGATCGATTGCTTGTAAATGTCTAAAGATTGAAATGAGTCTGTTGTTGGGGTTTCATTAATTGATGAGTTACTTAGCTTATCAAAAAGGCTGAGGGCTTCTAGATAGTAGGCTACGGTTATTGCAGAGGAACCAGCGTAATACGTTTGACCGTCTACAGCGGGGTCTATGCCAAAGCTATAAGGTTTAGCAATATTGTTATCAGAAAGGTTGCAGAGCCACTCATAGGTTGATTTTAAGCCCTCAGGAGCTTGTCCAGATCGTAGGAGAGCAGTTAAGGCGAAGGCTGTTTGAAGAGGGTTGCCAAATGAACCATTTTCTAACTGATTATCAAGAATAAGGTCGCAAAGTTGAGGTTGAAGATGGCCATCGTAGGCGCGTGCGATGAAGTAGTAGATTGGGAATTGGTCGCTGTAATAAGGGGATGAGATGTCTTTGGCTGTAATGGCTGCCTCTATAAGATCTACAACATTTGGCAGAGTGATGTCTTGGGATTTGAGGAAATAGGCAATATTGCAATTAACTGCTAAGTCGACATCTTTCCATACGTCAGGTGCTTCTTCAGGAACGATCCAGGTTTTGTAGGGGCCACCTTCATCGACTTCGAAAGCGGTTAGGATTAGACTGATTTTTGCGAATGCTTCGCCATCGAGGAGGTTGGAGTTTGTGAGATGGATGCCGGCTAAAGCGCAAAATGTATCATCTAAGTCGTCTGGGAATGCGTTTTGTTTAGCCTGTGGAGTGGAGTTTTCGTAATAATTGAATGACCAGTTTGGGCTTTTTTGCGATATTAAAAAGTTAGTAGCTTTTGATTTAATATCTTGAAGTTTAATATCATTTGGGCAGTTGGCCAGACAGGCGAGTATGAGCGAGGCAGGGAAAGTTACTTTGTGCTCATTAGCATCGGAAAAATCGGTTTCTTTTGAACTGGATAGACCCCAAAAACCACCAGACTCATCTTGTGTATTTTTAAGAAACTCAGCGCCCCATAGAAGTTTATTATTCATATTGTGCTAAGTGGTCAATTGTTGCTTTGGAAGTTTAACAGTAAAAATTGAACCCATACCTTTTTGGCTAATGACGTTGATAGTGCCGCCGAAGGTTTTTTCGATAATTTGTTTTGTATTAGATAAGCCTATGCCAGTACCTTTTTCGATAGCTTTAGTTGTAAAAAAAGGATCAAAAATTTGTTCTATTACTTCGGTTTCAATACCACAGCCCCAATCTTGGATAGATAACTGTACTATTTTGTCATCCGAACGAATGTCAATTTGGATTTCGTGTTTACGTAGTAAATCGTTTTCTAAACCTTCGTAAGCATCTAGTGCATTGGAAATAATATTTACCATTAACTGATGAAATTTCAACGGGTTTCCAAAAATCTCCACCTCCTCTTTTATGCAACAAGTGACATCGACTTGGCACTTGCGTGATTTGTAGGCCAAAATTTGAATTACTTGTTCGAGTTCGGTGCGGATAGAAAACTTTGTTTGTACCTCTTGGTTCTGAATTTGTTTTTTTATTGCCTGCATGAAGCTATTCATTCGTTTAGATGCGGTGAGAACTCGGTCTAAATCTTTTTTAACATCTGCCGAAGCATTCTTATCTAAACTTTCGATGTTTAGTGAAACCGCAGTAATAGGGTTCATTAGATCGTGAAACAAACCTGTGGCGAGACGACCAAATTCAACGAAGCGGTAAAGGTTGGAGATTTTTTCTAACTGGATTTCTTTTAATTGAGTTGTTCTTTCTTCAACTCTTACCTCTAGTAAATCGCGTTCTTGCTTAAGGGCAATTTCTGATTCTTTTGCTCGTTTTAGTGCTTTATCGATTTCGCGATTCCAGAGCCAGGCAGTTGTTGCAATGATGCTAAGCAAGGCGATGAACATGATGATGTCATTATATTCATAATTCTCTGCCTTCCAATAAGTGTTGGGTACCCATGACCCATTCAGTTGCATGTACCCTAAAAAAAGTAGAGTTAAACCTACGATTATTGTTGAATAAATTGTATGGCGTGTGTCTATTAAGATCCCTGAAATAACAATTACAACTGCAAATACTAAAATTGCAGGTGCTAAGTCAACTCCCCATAGGTAGGCCATGTAAGTGGCGACAAAATAAAAAATGAAGACGAGACCGTAGCCGGCTATTTTATAATATCCAATTCTAGTTAAATAATAGAAAAAGCTGAATAAAATAATTGCACCTAAAGGTACTATCAATGGAAGTCCTTTTTCATCATTTACTCGATTTAATATAAAATCATGGTATGCAACAAGTGTTGTGGTAAACAGAGAGAGTGAAATTGCGGCCAATAAAAGAATTTGTGTAATGAATGCTTTTCTTTCGTTTAAAGAATTGTTTTTGGTTTTAAATAGTTTTTTATAAAAAAAACGAACAGCATTGCTGATGGTGACCTTTGAACTTTGAATATAGTTCCTAATGTTACCGAGCATACTATTCGTTTTTAAAGACTAAGAGGCTAGCCAGGGTGAGGCTGTTGAGCCCATGGTTACCATAAGCGCACTAAGAGCTGTGACAGATCTTGCCTTTTTGCTAGTGAGGACCTTTTTAAGAACTTTGTTCATAATATAGTGTAATATTAGGGTTTATTAGAGGTTACCGAATCCCTCGACCTCCAAGGATTCAGTTTAGCCGTATATTGCCGTTTTTTGCAAGTTATCTAACTCGGTTCACTACAAATTCAATTCCTTGTCGGATTGGTTCGACCGCTGTGCTATTTGTTAGTTTTTTAGAATAATTATTAAATTCTTTTAAAGAAAGTTCGGAATATTGTTTTGCTTTGTTCTTTACATGCTCAACACTGCCGTAGTGATTCATTGCAGAAATTATGTAGTCGACTTGCTTTTGTGTTTTTTTAGGTCGATTTAATAAATAAATTGATATGATGTAATCTTTTTCTATTTGTGAGCATTTGGATAAAAGATGTAGCAGAAGGAGTGTTCTTTTACCTTCAAAGATATCGCCACCTTTTTCTTTGCCTTGATCTTTGGAGTCAGTTGTAATATTCATGACATCGTCCCAGAGCTGAAAGGCGAGGCCAAAATTTTGACCCCAGCTAAAAATTGCATTCAGATTGTCTTTATTGGTTATGCCTGCAGACAAGGCTCCGATTTGAAGAGGAGTGATGATGCTGTAGAGAGCTGATTTTCGGAAGATCATTTCATAGTAGTCTTTTACGCTTATTGTAACTTTGTGATTTTTTATCCAGGAGAGTTCGAAAAATTGTCCTTCGATAGTTTTTTGAATTGTTGATTGCATCAGGTCAAATATTTCAGAAGCGTTTTGATGCTTGCTGCTAATATTGTTTTTTAGCACTTGCCACATGATGGCATGGATAGCGTCTCCGGTGTTTATGGCTAGTTCGTCACCGTATATTGCGTTTAATGTTGGGCGGTATTCATCTTTGGTTGAACGGCGCTCCTCAGAATGATCTTCTACATCATCGTGGATGAGTAGCCACTCCTCTGAGAGTTGGATAGCTGTGGCTGGGAGGAGAGCGTCTTTTTGGTTTCCACCATGGAGTTCATTGGATAGGAGTAGAAGTGTTGGTCTTAGATATTTACCTTTACGACGAGGGTATTCGTAAATCATTGCAGAATGTTGATTCTCTTTAGGATTTGGTAAATATGATTCTACAATTGGCCAAATTGTTTTTTTTGAATTATTTAAAGCAGAAAGAAAAGCCTCGTGTTGCATACGAGTACTATACTGATTTGTAGTTAAATAAAATCTAAATTATTCTTCAATTTTATAACCTTGGCCTGAACAGGTTTTAATTAGCGTTTGTTTGTCTTCGCATTTTAATTTTTTGCGTAGACTTAAGATGTGAGTTTCTAGAGTATTTGAGAATGGATCGGCGTTCATATCCCAGACGTGTTCCATTATTTTTGAACGAGATACTACAGAGCCTACATTGCGCATTAATAGCTCAAGTAACATGAATTCTTTACGTGTGAGATGTATGCCTTGGTCGTTTATTTTGCAGCTATGTTTACCGGGATTTAAACAGAGATTGCTAATTCGATATTCATCGGTATGCATTTCACGCGGGCGCCTAAGCAGTGCGCGGATGCGAGCCAGTAACTCTTGAAATGAAAATGGCTTGATCATAAAGTCATCAGCGCCAAGGTTGATAAGTTCTGTACGAAGCTCAACGTCGGCTTCGACAGATAGAACACAGATTGGCATTGTTTTGCCGGCGGAACGGAGCTCTTCACAGATTACTTTGCCAGTTTTTTTGGGGAGGTGATAATCGAGAATGACGCAATCATAATCGTTGATTCTAGCCATATATGAGCCTTGTTCGCCATCGTGGCAACTGTCAACAACAAAGCATTCGTGTTCAAAGCTTTTTTTAAGAACGCTGGCTATTTCAATATCATCGTCAACAATTAAAAGTTTCATAGGTATGTATAATTTTACCTTGCGCTAGTATCTATGGAAAGTAAGATGCTTTAGAAAAAGTTTATATTTAATTTATTTTGATTTATTCTGTGACTGTTATGATGTTTGTGTCTTATTTGACACCCCCGGGGGGTGTATTACAATGAGAGAATGAAAACTTATCAACAGAGGATAAATAATATTAGTGGCCAATTGCAAGGTATTAACAAAATGATTAATGAGGGGGATAAACCTTGTGATGTGATTTTACAGATAAAAGCTTCGAAACAGGCTTTGAGATCTTTTATGACTTTGTATATGCAAGAAAATTTTTGTGAGTGTATGAAAACTTGTAAGACTAAAAAAGAAAGAGCTGTTTTAATAAAAAAAATGCTCAATAATCTATCAGATTAAATATGGCCATTACCAAGTTAAGTAAAAGTAATTTTGAGAAAGAGGTGCTTAAATCGAAAAAACCGGTTTTGGTAGATTTTTTTGCAGAATGGTGTGGACCTTGTAAAGAGATGTTACCAATATTTGAGGCTGTAGCAAAAAAGCTTGATAAAAAATGTAAATTTGCAAAATTAAATGCAGATGAAGAAGATCATTTGCCAATCGCTGAGCAATACGGAGTCGAGACGGTGCCGAGTTTTAAGTTGTTTAAAAAGGGAGAAGTAGTGTTAACGATAAAGGGTTTTAAGTCTAAAGATGACTTTTTACAAGAACTTGAGGAGGTGCTATAAAACTTTCATACAAACTAATAACCGTCGAACGTCAAAAGTCGAACGTCAAAAGTCATAGTAATGGCTGACGTTAGATGTTGGACGTTTGACTCGATTTAATATGAGTAACATGTTTATTGAAGCGCTTATGAAGCGTATTGATGCTTTGAAAGCATCTGGGGATTTTTCTGATATAGAGATGGATTTGATAAAGAATTTTTATAGAGTTTCCCATCATGAATTAGAGGTTGAGGGAAATGTTTATCCTGCATGGAGAGTCCAGCATAGTAATGCACTTGGGCCAGGAAAAGGTGGAATTAGATTTCATCCAGATGTATCTGAAGAGGAGGTTAAATCTTTGTCGCTTTTAATGAGTTTAAAGAATTCGCTTTTAGGTTTGCCATACGGTGGTGGTAAGGGTGGAGTTAAGATCAATTCAAAAGGTATGAGTGATGATATTTTGGAAAAGGTAAGCCGTGCTTTTGCTAGGAGTTTTGCGGATGTTATTGGGCAGGATATTGATGTACCTGCACCAGATGTTTACACTAATGCTCAGATTATGGGTTGGATGATGGATGAATATGAAAAAGTGAAAGGATATCATGAACCAGGTGTGATTACAGGAAAACCTTTGGAACTTGGTGGTATTGAAATGCGAGGAGATGCTACAGCACGCGGCGGTGCAATTGTGACTGAATCTTTTTTGACGTCGATGAATTTACCAAAGACAGGATTAAAAGTAGCGATTCAGGGTTTTGGTAATGCTGGATCTTATATGGCACAGTTTTTATCTGAAGCTGGACATAGCATTGTTGCTGTTAGTGATAGTAAGGGGGCTGTGTATCATGAGCAGGGATTTGATGCGAAAAAGATTATTGATGATAAGGCACAGGGTAAATCTATGGTTGATCAGGGTATTGGTTCGGAAATTAGTAATGATGAGCTATTAGAACTTGATGTTGATATTTTGGTTTTGGCAGCACTAGAAAATCAGATAACTGAAGAGAATGCAGATAAGATTAAGGCAAAAGTAATTGTTGAACTTGCTAATGGCCCAGTTACTGCTGAGGCTGATGGGATCCTCCATAAGAAGGGTATACATGTAATACCGGATTTATTGGCAAACGCTGGTGGAGTGACGGTTAGTTATTTTGAATGGTCAATGAATAGAACAGGTGGAATTTTGGATGAAGATTACTTAAAGCGGAAATTGGTAACGATGATGCAGGATGCTTGGAAGCGTGTTTATGAGGTGTATCAAGAAAAACAAGGACATGTTGATTTTAGGACGGCAGGGTATATTTTGGCTTTACGTAGGATATTAAAAGCTGAAAAATATAGGGGAAACTTGTAAAACTATAAACTGCAAAGAGTTATATAGGGTCAATTTAGGTATTTGGTGATTAGAAATGCGAAGCTTTTTGGCTTTGTTGACAAGTTGTGATAGCTAGGTTATACTTTTCGCACTTCATGTAGCATGTAGCTTGTGTCATGTAACAAGATGATCGTTAAAGTCTTTGTTATATGTTTCATGTTATGTGTTATGTGAGCTATGCCCGGGTAGCTCAGTTGGTTAGAGCGACGGTTTTGTAAACCGTAGGTCGTGGGTTCGAATCCCACTTCGGGCTCCATTCGACTCCATTTCGCTTTGCTTTATTGCGCTCATGGTCTACGACCATCTGTTTGCGAAATTGAGTCGAATGTTCTGAGCTTGTCGAAGAGCGTCAATAAATTAAAAATTACAAATTACGAATTAATAATGATTGAATCGCTGTGCGATATTAATTATAAAAAATGCCGAAGGCGACCTGCATTCGTAATTGATAATTCGTAATTAAATAAGAATATGTCTCAAGATAACTTAATCAAATTTGAGTGTACTGAGTGTAAGAGAGTAAATTACCACTCCAGTAAGAACAAAAAAACACTCAAGAATCGCTTAGAGCTTGCAAAATTTTGTAAGCACTGCAAAAAGCGTACACCACACAAAGAAACAAAATAAAAGATCGGCTAAGGCCGATTTTTTTATAGCAACTAATTGCAAATAACAATGGTTGGACGTGAGTTGTTTGTATCGCTATACTTGGTGCATGGCACTTTTTGATCCACCAAAAATGAAACCAAAATCAGTAAAACGTTTTCATTATGTCTATCCCGAAGGGATAAATAGAGGTATGTTTGCTTGGATATATTTTGGTAGCATCGCTTTTTGGATTTTGTTGGTAGAAGCGGTTGTAGCTTGTTTAATTTTTTTAGTATTGCCTTTTTTTGGTGCGGTGATACCGTGGGTTTATCAATTAGTTATTATGTTATTTTTTGGTGGTTTGTCGTTATTTTTTGGTATGTCTATGGGGTCAGGAGTTGTGAATAGCGTAATAATGCAAGGTGTTAAGTCGGGGGATGTTAAATTAACTAAATAGAAAACTATGATTTATTCAGATTTATTACATAGAGCTGCTGAGACAGCTGCAAAATTACATGATGGGCATTTTAGACGACATCCTGAAGGGACGCCGTATTTTTCGCATGTAGCTTATGTGGCGCTTTTATTGCAGAGAGCGGGTTATAACGACGAGGTTGTTGCAGCTGGGTTTTTGCATGATGCTTTAGAAGATACAGAGTTTACAGATAAAGAGATGACCGAGCAGTTTGGTGCAAAAGTAACTGAGTTGGTTGAGGCTGTTAGCGAGGAGAAGGATGTGGAAGATTGGATCGAGAGAAAAAGATTGTATAGGGAAATGATAAAAGCAGGAGATGCTGATCCGGCTGCAATTTCTTGTGCTGATCACATTCATAACTCGAGGAGTTTGGCAGTATCGATAAAAGATGGGATGGATATCAAAAAGATTTTTAAGATAGGTATCCCTGAAAGGTTTTTGCATGAAAGGAAGTTGGTTGATATTTATAAAGAAAAGTTGGGAGAGGCGGATCTTGCTCGCGAGTTTGAGATGTCGATAAATGATCTAGAGGCGATTGTTAAATCTTATGTCTAAATATAATGATTATTTAACAGCTTCTGATTACTATCGTTTTTTGAATTGTCCGCATTGGCCATATTATGAAAGGTTTGCAAATGCAGAGGAAAGAAAACTAAAACGTGATTTTACTGAACCTGAACTGAAGCGCATGGAAGATGGTTTATTGCATGAGGAGGATGTGGTGGAAAAGCTTTTTAAAGATGAGGATTTGCAGGAAATGGAAATTACTCGTGACGCTGAGGCAGATTCGGATGCAACGTTAGAACTGATGCGTCAGGGTGTGCCGATTATTTACCAAGGTACAATTACTCATGAGCAATGGACAGGAAGGCCGGATTTGTTAACAAGAGTTGAGGGTGAGAGTAGTTTGGGAGAATGGCATTATGTTCCGGTTGATATTAAAAGTGCGCACAATGTAAGTAAGTATCATCGTTTACAGCTTATGTTTTATGCTGTGATTTTAGAGCACTTACAGGGGAGGTTTCCGGCGCGTGGATATATTATTAATAAAGATGGAGACGAGCATGAGGTGATGCTTGGTGAACATGTAACTGAATTTCATCATTTTACAGCTGAAATAGAAAGAATAAGAGCAGGCGAAAAGCCTGATCCAGTTTTAAGAAAGAGCTGTTTTGATGTTGGACCTTGGGGCAAGCTGTGTGAGCACTATGCAAGTTCTACAAATGATATTGCGCAGTTATTTAATGTGGATGTAAAAAAATTAAGAGCTCTTAGAGAATTAGGAATTAGAACGATTGATGATGCTGCAAAAATGGATCCAATAGAGCTTGATGGGAAACTATCGGGGCTAAGGGAACATGGATTAACCGTTGCAAAGTTACAGGCAGAGTCTTTAATGAATCAATCTGTGATTGTGCGGGATGTTGTGGCATTGGATGCGCCTGCAATGGAAATTCATTTTGATATAGAGAGTGACCCGCCAAATGATACTGATTATCTTTTAGGTGTTTTGATTCGTACAAAAGATAAAAGTGAGTATCGTCCTTTTGTGGCTAAGCGTTTAGAGGATGAAGAGAAAATGTGGAAGGAGTTTTTAGCATGGACCGAGACTTTAGAGGAGCCTTATCAAGTTGTTCACTATGCGCCTTATGAGCATATTCGATTAAAGGTTTTAGAAAGACGTTATGGTGGGAGTGAGGCCTTGGATAGGTTTAGGGAGAATATGATAGATGTGAAGCAACTTTTGACGCATTCAATAGTTTTGCCTTTGTATTTTTACGGATTAAAATATTCGGCACCGTTTTTTGGATTTAGTTGGCGCGGGGATGTTAAAAGTGGCGGCCAGTCGGTTGATGTTTTTGAAGAGTACTTAAAAACAATGAATGAAGATTTGTTAAATGAAATCATCCTCTATAATGAGGATGATGTGAGAGCTACTGCGGTTTTAACGGATTGGCTTAGAGGCTATGCGAGAAAATTAACAACTTTTGAAAAACCTTATCCTTGGGAGGGGGGTATTCCTACAGATTATAAGGGGATCAATTAAAGGATGAAAAGATGAAACAATGAAAGAATTTGCGGATGAAATAATTCAGATATTATTTAATGATTACATTTTTTAATTGTTTCATTATTCTAGTCGTGCATCTGCTCTTTCCAGGATGGTATGGGAGTTGATGGGTCTTTGGGTTTGGGGATGCTGGTCCATGCAGTGGCTGAGATAATTGCTGCGATTGGCACAGAGAAGAGAATACCAATTGTCCCTGCGATAGCTAGAAGCATTGTTGCTGAAACTGCGTCTTGGTTTAAAAAGTGGAGCCACGAGGTGTGTTGTTGGTATCTATAGAGAAATATTGATATAGAGCTACCAATCCAAGTGAGTACTAGAACTAAAATCATGGTAGCTGCATGAGTGCGTCCGATATTCATGCCACTAGTAAAAAGTTCTTGCCATTTAGCATTTGGGCGGATTTTTTTTAGTTCTGCTACACCGCAACTAATTGAGCTGGTGATGTCTTGGATAATTGCAAAACAGGCAAGGATCAAACCAATTATAATTAATTGGGATGGGTTGATAGTGGGGTGATCTTTAAAAAAGGCTTGGCCGATTGCATCAAATGTGACGGTGAGATGCATGGAGCTTGTGATAATTTGAGCAATAATGGTAGTAAGCGCTGTAGCAAGTATCGTGGCAATGGTGGTTGTGATTGCTTTTTTATGCCACCCAAATAGAAGTAGAGAACTGATTGTACTTAGCAGTAATGTTGTGAGTGATGTAACTAGAAGAATTGGCCAGTTGCGAAGGTATAGAGGAATAGATGTGTAGATTCCAAGCCAAAGTACTAAACAGACGGTTAAGCCAATGAGTAAGCCGCGGAGTCCAAATAGGACAAGAAGTATGATTGTTAAGAAAATGAGACTGAAAATGTAGATGTTTTTTCTGTCGTAAGTTTCGAAAAAGATTTGTGGCCGATCATTACCTCCGGGTTGGATAAAAACCATAATTAGATCGCCAGTTTCGGGGATAAGCTTGTCGGAGGGGCCACCTCTTATGGAAAAGGTTTTATCTTTAAAATCTCCTGTTAGGATTTGTATTGTGTAATTATTTTTAAGTTCTGCTCCGGTTTCTGTTTGTGATGTGATTTGATCTACGGCTTTAACAATAGCTCGTTCATAACTGCCATATCGAGATCGTTCGACGATGTTGTTAATTACCGTAGGTTCGCTTGTTGCTGATTCTGACTCGGATGGTGCATTGTTTGATTCTAGATTATCTGGTGCTACGTCGATGTTTACTCCAGGACCCATGAGGTTTTCTGTGCTTGTGCCTGTAATTTCTGGGACTTGGGCGTTGGATGCTAGAGGTGCAAGTAATAAAAAAGTTGCAAAAAAGCCAAATAGACACATTTGCATGGTTTTTTTATACCCACCCTCCGGGCAGAGCCCTCTAGGCGGAGCCAATTTTCGCATGCAAATATGTTATACCTAGCGTAAATAATCATCAATACGGAATATTTGTTTTAAGTCTTACTAATAGAAAAAACACAGTATAACTGTGTCTTCTAGATGGTCGGGCTAGTGGGACTTGAACCCACGGCCTCATCGTTCCGAACGATGCGCGCTACCAACTGCGCTATAACCCGACGAAATGAGTGAAATGATTAATCGTAGATTAAGCAATTTCCGAATAAGGAGAGGTTATATGAAATGAAGTGCATATAACCCGATAATTTTGCGCTGACTATAACAATTTTAGTTTATGGTGACAAGCTGGACATATTGGTAAATTGGTGTTAAATATATTTGTGAAAGTTACAAAATAAAAGAGAGGAAACATGGATTTTTTAAGAGATACAACTTGGCAAGAAGTCTTTCAGAATTGGAAGAAACGCGAAGGGAGTAACCCAGGTTGGGTTAAATGTGCGACAGAGGTTAAGGGTTGGCCGGATTGGGCATCTTGGAGAAAGTTTTCTACGCAATTGGTTCGTGCTGATCAGCGGGATTGGGAATTGTATAGATTTACAAATCCTATGGAAGAGATTCCTGAAATGTTAGTTGGACCTTATTCAGCTTGGCAAAAAAATCTACCAGCCAAAAATATTTTGAGTTTTAGACAATTTTTGGATTATCCGGAAAAGCTAAAGCAATTTGGAAATCACGAAGGAGTCGACTCTATATTGCGGGGTTTGCCTTTTGAGACAAGTCTGATTGGTTTGGTGCGTGGTGATACTAAGCAAGTAGTATGTCTAGAAGGTAATCATAGAGCTGTGGCAATTGCGCTGGCTAAAAGACAGGGCAAGAAGATTGATTTTAGTGCTACAGAAGTAACAATTGCTCTTGCGTTTATACCTGAAGAGGAAGTCTATTTGTTGGATGATATGTTAGAGAGAGGATCGGAAAAATGTTAAATATTGTTCATTGAGCTATTTTTATCACGGGAAACCGTGATTTTTTCTTATTTACATTATAGAGATTTATGCTATACTCGTGCGACTATGAAACCTAAAATTTTAGCCCCAGTAAGGGATGAAATATCATTTACAGCAGCAATAGCCGCAGGTGCGGACGCTGTGTATTTTGGAGTTGGGGAGTTGAACATGCGGGTGAGCTCCAAGGGGATTGATATGGAGGAGTTGCCGAGAATCGTTTCTAGAGCGCATGAGCGGGGAGTTGAAGTCTTTATTACTTTGAATGTGATTGTATATGAGCATGAGCTGGAGAGAATGCGGGAGATTGTGCAATCGTTAAAAGATGCAAATGTGGATGCGGTTATTTGTTGGGATTTGGCTGTTATTAAGCTTTGTAAAGAGATTGGAATGACTTTTCATATATCGACACAGGCGAGTATCAGCAATAGTTCAGCTGCAGAGTTTTATGAAGATCTTGGTGCTAAATGTGTAGTACTAGCTCGTGAGTGTACTTTGGAACAGATTGAAGAGATTAAGAGCAAGATGAAAACTGCAAAGGTTGAGATCTTTGTTCATGGTGCGATGTGTGTTTCGGTTTCTGGCCGTTGCTTTATGTCTAACTTTTTAGAGTGTAAATCTGCTAATCGTGGAGAGTGTTTTCAGCCTTGTCGGCGTGAGTATACTGTTCGTGATAAAGAATCGGGGCATGAGTTGGATGTTAGTAATGGGTTTGTGATGAGTCCAAAAGATTTGTGTACGATTGAGATCTTAGATAAGATCGTGGACACTGGTGTTGATTATTTGAAGATTGAAGGCAGAGGGAGATCAGCGGAATATATTCAGACAACAGTCGCGTGCTATCGCAAAGCCGTGAATGCAATTGACGCTGGGGAGTATACGGATGAGATGAAAGATGAGTTATTAGAGAAGTTGAAGAAAGTTTATAACAGGGGATTTTCGACTGGGTTTATGTTTGGTAGGCCAGCGCAAGAGGCTTGGTCGCGAGCGCGTGATAGCCAGGCTACTGAGAAGAAGGAATATTTAGGGAAAGTACAAAATTATTATCGTAAGACAAATATTGCGGAGCTGAAGGTTTTGAATGGTGAGCTTAAAGTTGGTGATGTTTTGCAGTTTCAAGGACCGACGACTGGGGTTGAGAGAATTACCGTCGAATCATTTGAATCACATCCAAATCAGGAAGCGACTATTGAGACGGATTTTGTGGTCAGGAAGAGTGATGAGGTTTATAAGATAGTGAACAGTGAATAGTGAACAGTGAACAGTGAAGAACAAATGGATAAAAACTGTAGAGACGTCCCGCTGGGGTGTTTTGGTTTATAATAACAAACCCCCGTAGAGACGACGATTTATCGCGTCTACGCATTTGCACGGATTTATGCACGATATTTTTGGCTAAAATAAGGTAAATAATAGGGTAAAAGCCTTGACAAAGGGGCTTTTTTATGCTATAGTTATTCGTTCTCTAAAAACTAGGATTCTAAACAAACACGAGGAAACTAGAATGATCGATCAAAAAATAGCTATCAAGGCTCTTGAGTGTAAGATTTCTGGTGTCATGGATCAGCTCATTGAGTTGATTCCGAGCGACATATCTTTTGGTCGACGGGAGATTCCAGTTGAAATTCCCGAAAGTGGAATCAAGGGTTTTTTGTACACTTTCGGAATCTCGGGGAAAAGTTATTATGGCGGTGTGGATCGTGACTTGCCTGAGGATGTAATTTTGGAGCATTGGCAATTCAGAGAGGATGTGCCGATGGTTGCCAACTACTACATTTGGGCTGACGTTACCAGAAAGGTACGTGGCACAGGCATGATGGAAGCTAATGGTTCGGTCAAAGAAGAGGATGGTGATTTTAGTGATTTTGGCTATTTTTTGGTCACAGACTGGAATGTGGTTGTGAAGCTTTTTGGTGAGCCGATTGGTTACGCCGAGAACCAAGTACCTGCACCGCGTCGTGGGTTTGGGTACTTTCTTTCTTCCTTTACGGCCACGAAAAAATCGACTGTGATGGTTGGTTGGCGTGATGAGAAGGGTAATGAGCTATGGGCGGAAGTACCGCCTGAAGTTCATGTGCCGTAGGTTTGTTGTTCTTTGTATCTCTGCTCGTTTGGTTTGGACTTTTGTCCTCGCCGAACGAGCTTTTTTTGTTTATACTTCTTTTATGGAAACATTAATATTTGTGGGACAGATTTTTATAGTCATCATTTGTATCTTGGTGATGATTGTGGGGTTGATGTATCAGTGGAGTCTTTTTGCGACTAGGGCGCCTTTTGTGGAGATCCCGAAGGAGATATTGGGGGATATTGTGAAAGCTATGGATGTGAAACCTGGAAGTATCGTCTATGACTTGGGGAGTGGGGATGGGAGAGTGCTCGCTGCTTGTTATCGCAAAGAGTCGGATGCAAAGTATATTGGAATCGATAAGGCGATAGTGCCGCATGTTTATGCAAAGTTTAGGTTGAGGAAGATTTTAGGTTCGAATTTTAAGTTATTGCATAAGAATTTTTTTAGACACGATTTGAGTGATGCAACGCATATTTATGTCTATTTGTTTCCTGGTTTGTTGAAAAGTTTATTGCCGAAATTACAAAAAGAGTTGAAACCGGGGACAAGAGTTGTTTCTTGTGATTTTGAGTTTCCGGATATTAAACCAGTTGAGGTTGTTGATCTTAATCGTCCAAAAGGGAAACGGGGGCGTAAACTTTACGTTTACTTAATTAAACAATTAAAAAAATGAAACAATTAAAGGATGAAGGGATGAAAAATGAAAGAATGCATAGTAACCAAGTTTCTGTAGGGACGATCCCCGTGTGGTCGTCCCTGTGAATCATGTTATAATCAGGTTATGTCAGAGGAGGTTCGGAATCCGTTTGAACAGTTTGGATCAATATCAGAAAATGAACACCTAGATAGGGTGGAGGCTTTTGAGTCTCTGCTGGAAGATGAGCAGGCGGAAGAGATTGAGAGAGGTCATGTGCAGGCTTTGCGTGAGCGGGGTGAATCTTTTGATGAGGCTTTGGATAAACTGGAGGATGAGGATTTTAAGAGAGATTTAATTTTAGCGAGAATAATTTCGGAACGTATTGCTGAAAAAGGAGGGCGAGCACTTGCGGTAGGTGGCTTTGTGCGTGATTTGTGTTTGCGACGGTTTGGGTATGGCGCAGCATCTAAAGATATTGATTTGGAAATTTATGGAGTAGACAATGATGAGTTGAAAAAGTTTTTACAAGAGGTTGTTGATGATCCTAAAGTGCAAATTGCCACTGGGATGAAAGCTGGGATTGTTGTCGGAGAAGTTGGAAAATCTTTTGGAGTGATTACGATTTTAGGATTAGATATTTCGTCGCCACGCAGGGATGTGAAGACTGAGCAAGGGGAGGGGAGAAAACCGGATGTGGAAATTGATGTAGAAATGTCACCAGAGCAAGCATCAATGCGGAGAGATCTTACGATAAATAGTTTGGCAATGGATCCGTTAACTGGGCAAATTTTGGATTATTATGGTGGACTAAATGATGTGCAGAATAAAGTTTTAAGGCATATTTATTTGGATAATCCTAGTGATTCTCAGTTTGGTGAAGATCCACTTAGAGTGTTAAGAGTGATGCAGTTTGCTGGTAGGTTTGATTTTGAGGTTGCACCAGAGACAGCGGAGATTTGTAAATCTACTAATCTTTCATCTCTGCCCAAAGAACGAGTTGGCAAAGAATGGAATAAATTGTTATTGCAATCAGCTCGGCCTAGCGTGGGGCTGGAAGTCGCGAAAGATACTCGAATAATTGAAAAGTTACATGTAGAGTTGGCAGAGGAGATGCAGGATGAGGGTAAGTGGGAGTCTAGGTTAGCTGGTTTGGATCAGCTATCAGCGCTAAGTAGGCGAGATTCTTTGCCTCTTGTACAAAGGAAACGGTTAATGTTGGCGTCTCTTGGAGGGGTGTTTACCGCGGAAAAAGACTTTAAAAAGTTTTTAGCGCAGGTTGATACTTCTAAAGATGATCAAAAAGCTATTTTGTTATTTAGGGAATTGTTGAATGGTTTTAATGATTTGACGGAAAATGAAACCGATAAAGATTGTGATTATAAAATCAGAAAAATGGCATTTGAATTGGGTAAGGCTAGGTTAGGATTAAGTTTGAATGATATGTATTATCTTGCTTGGTCTGATAGGGCAGCGCATGAAAAAGGTGATAAAGATAGAAAATTGCAGTTACGATTTGAAGATGGTGAGAATTTGCTTAATCGCGCGCAAGAATTGGGAGTTAAAGATGGACCTCCAAAGCCTATTGTAACAGGAGGCGATTTGAAGGATTTGGGTCTTAAGCCGGGGCCGGTTTTAGGTAAAATTTTAGGTGAGATATTTGAGAAACAGCTACTTGGGGAATTTGATAATGAGAGTGTGGAACCTCAAAAAGATATGGCTATGAAATGGACACAAAATAGAATCGATAAAAAGGATTAATGTGGATAAGTGATTTTAGTGAAAACGTGGTATAATTTAGCCAAATATTTTTAAAATTTATTATGATCAAAAGTAAATCTACAGGTCGTGTATCAAAGGATTCGCAATCACATATGCATCACCTACATGGTTGGTTGTTTGGACTAGCTGTGCTTACTGTTTTGGCAGTGGGAGTACCAGTGATGTTGTGGGCGCAATCCAGTGAAATGACAAACCGAGTTAGCGTTGATGCTGGGGCTATGAATCATCTTCAGATGAAGATTGGAGAAATGCAGCAAGCAATGGATATGTTGTTAAAATCTAGTCAAGATATGGGTGGTACAGGAATAGCGATGGTAACTAGGCCAGATGATGCACGAGCTGATTGTTTGAATCAATGTAGAGATCAACAAGTAAGCTGTTTGGATGGTTTTCCAGGAGAAGCAGCGCCAGGAATATTGCACCCGTGTTTAGCAGGTACTAGTGAATGTGTCACAGCTTGTAACGATGCGCCTCGTGCACCAGTATCTTGTCAGGATAGATGTGCAGTTGCACTTGGAGGTTGTGTTGAACGTGTTGTTTCACCAAAAGCTTTAGCGGTAGAAGACGAGGAGGCTGCTTTGGATGATTGTAGGATGAAGAATGTTGAGTGTTTAATGAATGCCTGTGATTTGCCGGATGAAGCTGCTATGCCTGATTCGTATTGTGCTGATCAGTGTAGACGTGTGCATATTATTTGTTCAACTGGTTCGAGTCAGTATGATATGAATACAATGGAACTTTGTTCAAGATTGGAACAGGGTTGTAAGCAAAGGTTGTGTGCAAGAGTTGGTTTATTGCCAAATATCAAAATAAAAGATGATAAATATTTAGCTAATCAAATGGGAATGGCGCTTTATACGTATAAGAAAGATGCAAAGGGTGAAAGCGAATGTGAAGGAACTTGTATTGATAATTGGCCAGTATTTTATGTTGATGAATTATTGGTAGAAACTGGATTGTTAAAAGAAGATTTTGCTTCCATGATGCGTAAGGATGGTTTAAAACAAACTACATATAAGGGTTGGCCATTGTATTTGTATACTGGTGATGAATTGACAGGGGATGTAAAGGGAAACATGAAGGATGATATGTGGTATTTAGCAGATCCTGGTATGGAAGGTTTAACAAGAGCTATGTGTGAGGCAACATGTGACAGTGATTATGAAGAGTGTAAGAGATCTGATGAAATGCCTTATGCATGTCAGCAGAGGATGGAGAGTTGTAGAATCACGTGTTTTGACTTGTCGACGAACTAAAACTTACAACTTACAACTATAAAGAGTTCCATAATATATGGAGCTTTTTTGTTTTGACTCTTGAGAGTTTATGTTCTATATTTGTTCTATTATTAAATAGTCGTAATGGGAAACGTCGTAAAGTTTTATCGGGAGTGATTCTAGTTACTACGTTATAGACGTTACGACTTTCGTTTAAGATTTATGCAAGATAATTTATTTACAAATAAAGATTCTCAGTCGGAGATGCATAAGCCGCTTGCAGATAGGATGCGGCCACAGAGTTTTGATGAGGTTTCAGGGCAAGAAGAACTTGTTGGTGATACTTCGGCTTTTAGACGTTTAGTTGAACAGGATAAAGTACCTAGTTGTATTTTTTGGGGTCCGCCTGGGACTGGTAAAACGACGCTTGCTGAGGTTATTGCTAGGACTACTAGAGCCGAGTTTATAACCTTGTCGGCTGTTACAGCTGGGGTGTCGGATATACGTAAAATTACAGCAGTCGCAAAAGAACGTTTGACAATAGGTAAGAGGACTATTTTATTTATTGATGAGATCCATCGATTTAATAAAAGTCAGCAGGATGCGTTATTGCCTCACGTTGAGCGTGGGACGGTTATTTTTATTGGTGCTACAACAGAGAATCCAAGTTTTGAGGTTAATCACGCTTTGTTGTCTCGTGCGAGAGTATTTACGCTATCAGCGTTAAGTGAGGAGGATATTGAGAAGATTTTAAAGCGTGCACTTGTTGATGATGAGAAAGGATTAGCATCAGAACTGAAAGTAGACGCTGATGCTTTAAAGTCGATAATACAGATAGCTGACGGTGATGCTCGGTCGGCACTTAATATACTAGAAATGTGCGTAAATGCAGTGGACAGTGAACAGGGTACAGTGGACAGTGATACGGTAAAAGCTGTGCTGAGTAGATCTCATATGGTTTATGATAAAAATGGTGAAGAACATTATAATGTTATTAGTGCTTTGCATAAATCTATTCGTGGATCGGATGCTAATGCGTCACTTTATTGGTTAGCTAGGATGCTGGAGGCTGGGGAAGATCCTATTTATGTAGCGCGTAGAATTGTTAGATTTGCATCAGAGGATATTGGGTTGGCTGATCCGCAGGCATTGGTTCAGACAATAAGCGCGATGCAAGCTGCTAAGTTGATTGGAATGCCAGAATGTAATGTGCATTTAGCTCAAGCGGTTGTTTATTGCGCACAGGCTAAAAAATCGAATCAGTTATATACGGCGTATGGAAAGGCGGCGCATGATGCTAAGGAAACGTCGCATATTGGGGTGCCGTTGCATATTAGGAATGCACCTACGCAATTGATGAAAGACTTAAATTATGGGAAAGGATATAAGTACAATCCATCATTTGAGGAACCGGTTAATCAGGATTATTTACCAGAGGAATTGAAAGGTAGGAAATATCTAACCTAAATTAACAATTAATAATGAATAATTAACAATGTTGGAATCGCTGTAGCGATATTTTTTATTAAATGGCTCTTTGTAGTTTATAGTTTGTAGTTTATACTTGTTGGCATGAGACAGAGGTTTTTGGAAAAGAAGAAAGAAACGCACAATACTGAGCGCAGATTTTTGTTTTTACTGGTAATTACTATTATTGTGGGTTTTATCTTTGCACTTCGTTTAGCAAAATTTCAGATTTTAGATAATGAGGTTTATCAAGTTTTAGCATCAGATCAGTATGATTTAGAAGCTAAATTGTTACCAAATCGTGGTAGGATTTTGATAAAAGATCCAATGGATGGAAAATTGTATCCACTAGCTGCAAATAGAGATGCCTGGCACATTTATGCTGAGCCAAAGAATATAAGTGATCCTGTGGTTGTGGCTCATGAGTTATCGGCAGTTTTGGGGATACCTGACGTGGATTTGATATCTAAAATAGCTGATAAGCCTGATGATCCATATGAGCCTATAGCTAGAGATGTTGAAATGGCTGTAGTGGAAGAGTTGAGATCAAAAAACTTAGAAGGGATTGGATATGCCAGAAGTATTGCCAGGTTGTATCCTGAAAAGAATATGGGCGGACAAGTGATTGGAGTTGTTACAGAGAATGATCAGGGTGTTTTAGAAGGTCGTTATGGCGTTGAATATGCGTTTGATGAGTTGTTGGCTGGTAAGTCTGGGCGATTGGCTGCGGAGACTGATGCAGCGGGAAGGAGGATTATTTTTGGACAAAGTAAATTAATCGAAGCAACTGATGGTGTGGATATTGTTTTGACTTTAGATAGATCGATTCAGTTTCAGGCTTGTGAGCGAATAAAACAGGGAGTATTAAATTATCAGGCTGATAGAGGAACGATGATGATTATGGATTCGGATACGGGTGCGATTTTGGCTATGTGTTCATATCCTGATTTTGATCCTTCGAATTTAAAAGAAATTGAGGATGTGGCGGTTTTTAATAACCCTGCGACGTTTGTTTCATACGAACCAGGTTCTGTGTTTAAAGCAATAACAATGGCTGGGGGACTGAATGAGGATAAGGTAAATCCAAATACAACATATGAGGATAAAGGGTTTTTAGAGATTGATGATTTTACAATTAAAAATTCAGATGGAAAGGCACATGGTATTAAGACGATGACTGAGGTTTTGGATGAGTCTTTAAATACAGGTTCGATTTTTGTTCAGAGGCAATTGGGACGCAAGGTTTTTCAAGATTATGTTAAAGCTTTTGGGTTTGGCGAAAAATCAGGTATAAGACTACGGCCAGAGTCATCGGGAGATATATCGAGTTTGGATAAAAAAGGTGAAATTTTTGCGGCCACTGCATCTTATGGGCAAGGTATAACAGTTACGCCTGTGCAGTTGATAGCGGCATTTGGAGCGCTTGCGAATTATGGAAAGAGGATGCGACCTTATGTTATTGCAGAGATAATCCATGCTGATGGTGAGCGTGAAGTTACGGAGCCTAAAATGGTTAATCAAGTTATAACACAAAGATCAGCGCAGTTAATTACTCGGATGTTAACGACAGTTGTTGAAGGGTCTCATGGTAATATGGCTGCTGTTCCGGGGCATTGGATTGCTGGTAAAACTGGTACGGCTCAGGTAGCGAAACAGGGGAGGCGTGGTTATGAGGAAAATAAGTTTATCACAACTTTTGTTGGTTATGCGCCGGCAGATGAGCCAGAGTTTGTAATGATGGTAAAATTAGAGAATCCAAAAGCGTCAAAGTGGGCTGCTTCTACGGCGGCACCAATTTTTGGAGATATGGCGAAATATTTGTTGAATTATTTAAATATAAAACCGACGAGATGATGAATTTTGAACATCGAACTACGAACTACGAACATGGAATAATGCATGATGTATGATGAATAGTGAAAGATGGGGGAGGGATTATTGACGGTTCGTAAGCTATAGCGTACCTTAGAATTATATGAGAAAAATGCTTGAGGCCTATTTAGGTTGGTGCACAAAGAGGGCGATTTTAAGGGATAAGCCCATAGTTGTTGCTATTGGTGGATCGGTAGGTAAGACCTCAGCAAGGAATGCGATAACTTTAACTTTGTCAGCATTATTTAAACCTGAAGAATATAGGGCATCAATAAAGAATTATAATAATGAGTTAGGTTTACCTATTTCAGTGTTTGCAAAAACCATGCCTGGTAAAAATATTAAAAGGTGGGTTGATCTTTTGGTTACTGCGTTTTTGTATGCAATAGGATTGAAGAAACTAACAATGCGGTATTTGGTTTTAGAAATGGGAGCAGATCATCCAGGAGATTTAGATTACTTACTTAGAATCGCGCCACCACAGGTTGCTGTTATGATGGCAATGGGACCAGAGCATATCGAGTTTTTTGGTTCAGTTGAAAGTGCAATAGAGGAGGAGAGACGAATCCTCCGAGCATTACCTGAAGATGGTGAAGCAGTTTTAAATACAGATGATGCATTTACTTGGGAGTCACGAGATTTAGTTAAAGGTGAGGTTGTTGGATTTGGGCGTGGCGCAGAAGCTTTGGTTAGAATTGAATCTACTCAAGTAGTTTATGATCAGAATAATTTTGAAGAGTCTGGTTTAGAAGTGCATTATAAAGTGATGGGATATCATGATTTTACTGTTAGGTTAAAAGGTGTTTTTGGTGAGCCTAATGCTTATGCTGTTGCATCTAGTTTGGTTTTTTGTTTGTGTATGGATCATGATTTAAAACCAGTTATTGAAAAAATTACAAATGAATATAGTGGTATTGTAGGGCGAACTAGGATGATAAAAGGTATAAAAAAGACAGTTATTCTTGATGATACATATAATGCACAACCACAAGCTATGGTTTCGGCAATAAAGGATCTGATTAAGTTTCCTGTGCCAGACGGTGGCAGGAGAATTGCTGTTTTGGGAGATATGCTTGAGTTGGGAGAGACTGCGTTACACGAGCATGAATTAATTGGTGAACTTGTAGCAAAATCCAATGTTGACATTCTAATTACCTGTGGTAAACTTGGGCGTATTATTGCAGAAAAGGCAATAATTGCAGGAATGTCAGAATCAAAAATAAAGATGTTTGAAAAAAGTGAAGAAGCGGGTTACTTTTTACAACAAGAAGTAATTAGGCAGGGAGATGTAATTTTAGCTAAAGGTTCTCAGGGGATTAGAATGGAAAAGATTGTTAAGGAATTAATGGCAGATCCACTTAGGGCTGAGGAGTTGATAGTAAGACAAACTCCTGAATGGTTGATGAAATTTCGCTAACGCATCATTTTAATTATGAATTAAGAATTAAAAATTAAGAATGTTGGAATCGCTATTGCGATATTTATTATATGATGAAATGCCGTAGGCTATTTTCATTCATAATTCTTAATTCATAATTCTTAATTTGTTCGTAAGTTTGCATGGCTTGTTCGTCTAACGGTTAGGACGTCGCCTTCTCAAGGCGAAAATAGGGGTTCGATTCCCCTACGAGCTACCACCGAGCTCAGCTCGGTTTCGTTGATAGTTTAGGGAAGCTCAGCTTCCCTAACGAAATTGAGCGATAAGAGCGAGGTGAGACGAGCTTAGCTCGTCCACCAAACTCACCGAGGTGAATTCGGTACAAACAATCAGGTGAAAGCCTGGTTTTTTGTTATACTAGAGTTGTATGTATTACGTTTATGTCTTGTTAAGTTTGAAAGATCGTAAGTTGTATGTTGGATATACAGCTGACATTAATAGACGCTTAAAGGATCATTTCGAGGGGAAATCTATCGCAACAAAAGATCGTCGACCTTTGAAGCTTTTATACTATGAAGCATATCTTGAAGAGTTTGAAGCTAAGCGTAGGGAAAAGTATTTAAAAGGAGGTAATGGGAGAAGTCAGTTGAAAATCCAGTTGACGATGACATTGAGGAGATACGGATATAGGTTTCGACAATAAACTAAGAATTTGGTTGTATATGCTATAATATAGCCAATTAAATTTTTATCTTTTAGATTTTATATGTATAAGAAGATTTTGTTTTCAATTATGGCCATGTTTTTGGCTGTACTCTGGGCAATGCCAGTATCGGCTGCGCAGTTTACTAGTGGGGAATCGGTAACTGTTTCGTCAGCTGATGATGATGTTTATGCGGCCGGGGCAAATATTTTTGCTGATGGTGAGATAAACGGTGATCTTTATATGGCAGGCGCGGTAATTCGTAATAACGCAAATGTTAGTGAGGATTTTGTTGCTGCAGGATCTATCGTAGATTTGTTTGGTAATGTTGGTGATGATGCACGACTTGCAGGATCAATGGTAACCATTGGAGGAGTTGTTGAAGACGATTTGATTGTTTTTGGTGCAATGGTTCGTATTTTGCCAGGAGCAATAATTAAAGGTGATCTTACTACTTTTGGAGGTTCACTGATGATAGATGGAACAGTTGAAGGTAATGTAATTGCTGGTGGAGGTCAGGTTATTTTGAATGGAACAGTAATGGGTTCGGCAATTTTAGAAGCAGATGAAGTTGTTATTGGTAAGTCTGCAAATGTTGGCGGAATAGTTCAGTATAAATCACCAAAAGAAGCAGAGGTAGCTGAAGAGGCGGCGATTGCAGGTGGTGTTGAGTATAAAAAGATAGAAAGATCAGAAAGACCAGAAAGAGATCGTGAAGCAAAGAAGGATGTTGGTGCAGGTGCACTATTTGGATTGGGTGTTTTAGTTTTTTTGATTAAAGTTTTGGTTGGTATTGCGACCGTGCTTGTAGCTTTATACTTCTTTAAGAAGCATTTATTTGCAATGACTAAAACTATGTTAAGCGAGTTTCCGGCGCAGCTTGGTTGGGGATTTGTTTGGGCGCTTTTAGTGCCAATTGCATGTATTGTTTTGATCTTTACAGTATTTGGTTCTACTCTTGGTGTGTTTGGCTTGATTGTTTATGCACTTACCATGGTGATTGCAAAAGCACTCGCAATGATTGGTTTTGGCGCATGGCTGTGGAAGTTGGTCACCAAAGGTAAAACCATTGAGTTGGATTGGAAAATCGCAGTGCTTGGTGTTGTTGTATTAAATGTGATTGGGTTAATTCCACTTATTGGATGGGTTTTCTGCTTGGTATTCACTTTAGCGGCCTTGGGCGCAACTATGACCTACTTAAAGCAGTCGGTAAAATAACAAAATAATTTAGTTTGGAACAAAGCCTCGGTGAAAGCCGGGGCTTTTAGGTTGACATAGAGGATAAAAACTATTAGATTGATTGAATCTATAAAGGATTTATATGAAAACAATAGAACATAACATCTGTCCGCATCCTATCCATGAAACTGTTTTGGATAATGGATTAACTGTGTTTAGTGTTGAGCTAGATACTTATCGAGTTTATACGAGCTATGTGGTAGGTGCAGGTTCATATTGTGATGGGGAAAATTTTGGCTTGGCACATTTGTTAGAACATCTTGTGAGTTCAGGGCCAAATAGGGAAAATGTGCATCCGGTATTAGAAAAATTTTTATACAAAGGTGCGGATGAATATGCCGAAACTTCGGGACTTACAACGACTTATTCTTTTTGGGGGCCACATAAACCTTGGAGAGAGATGTTGAGGGCTTTGTTTAGTGAGGTTAATGATATAATGATTAATGATAAGAAATTACAGGCTGAAAAAGAGGTGGTGCTACAAGAAATTCGTGATTCAGAAGTTGATTCTGTGGGGGAAGTGAATATTTGTACCCATTTGTATCCGCATGCTTCATATTTATCTCATTGGGCTGTGGGTACTCCACAATCTTTGCAGAAGATTTCGGTTGAAAGCTTGATGGATTTTTATAAAAAATATTACACAACAGCAAATTCGGCGATAATATTTGTGGGTCCTGTAAAGCATGAGGAGATTGTTAAACATGTTACTGAATATTCTAATAATTTACCTAAAGGAGAAAAAGTAGAAAATTTTGAAGTGTCTCCAAAGATGTTGGATGGAATAATACATGACCCTCACACAACAGATAAGTTAAGGTTTATTTTTGATGATAGTTTAAATGCGAGGGAAACGGTTGCGCTGACTTATGCATATCGATTATTGACTAATGCATATGTTGGTAGTTTGTTTGAAAGATTAAGAACTAAGGAGAAGCTTATTTATGGATTAAGTTATGATCAATCTTACATTCCATTAGAGTCGTTGCTTGAGATATCAGCATCCTCCGATGTTTTTGAGAAGGTGATTGAATATGTGTTTGAAGAAATTTCTAAAATCCAGAATGGAGATTTTTCAGATGATAGGTTTAATTATTTAAAAACTATAGAAGTATTGTCGATTAAAACTAAACTTGAAGATACTCTGGATGGGGATTGGGTTGGTTTTATAAGTACGCGTTGGCAGGAGAAGGATTTTGTTGATTACCGACAAATATATTCGACAATCACAAAAGAAGAAGTAATTGAAGTAGCTAAAAAATATTTACGAAGAGATAAATGTGCAGTGTTAAGGATATTGCCTAAAGTAAATAATAAAAACTCTACAATCGAGAAAGACGTGTTATAATAGTAGAGTGCTAGAAGTAATTGGTTATCATGCCATTGTAGCCGTGGCTTACGGTTTGTTTTTGATTGTATTATTACGATTAACAAGATCAGCGTACTTATCTTTTCGTAGAAGAAAGAGTGGGTATGGGGTGGTTTTTAATAGTGTAACTGGAAAACCAGAATCAATGGCGATTGTGTCACTTGCGACATTGGGAGGGAAAACTTTTAGGACAGCGCCAACTGATAGAGAGGGGAGATATAATTTAGTTGCACCAAAAGGGGATTATATTTTAGAGGTGCGTAAGTCGGGATATAGTTTTCCATCAAAAATATTGTCGAAAAAGTATAATGATTCTGCTTATGAAAATGTTTTGAGTGCAAAGCATATTATTGTTACTGATCATGGATCTATTACGCGTAATATTCCAATAGATCCAAAAAGTGCTACTCGGCGTAGGTCATTTTTAAAAAGTAGAGTGTTGAGAAATAAGAGAGTTCAGGATTTTATTTCTTTATCATCGCCGGTGCTTGCGATATATTCAGCTATTGTATTGCGTGAATACTGGGTTGTTTGGATTTTGTTGTTTTTTTATTTTGCAGCTTTAGTTGCAAGATTTTTAGATTTTAAGCCACCTCCACCGCCTTATGGAACTATTCGTGATGCGGATACAAAGAGGGCTATGGGTAAGGTCTTGGTTAGGATATTCGAGCAAAAGTATGGGAAATTGCTAGAAACGCAGTTGACTTCGGGTAAGGGAAGGTACGCGTTTGTTGTAAAGAAAGGTAAATATAGGTTGTTGATACAGAAACAAGGCTACAAAAGTGTGATTATTAATTTTCCAGATGTGGCTGATAATTATCATTTGATGGTTAAGGATGTAGTTTTGCACAAACGGACTAAGTAATTGACGGCTGTATCCACCTGTGTTTAGATTGATTTAGCTTAATTATGCAAAATATTATACATATGATGAATGATAAAAAAGTATCTCTTACTGTTGGTTTAGTGGCGGGAGGCGTTCTCTTGTTAGGGTTGGTATTTTCGGCTGTAGGTACGGTTAATGCCGGTGAAAGGGGAGTCCTAATAGAGTTTGGCGCTGTAACAGGGCACGTTTATAATGAGGGTTTGTATTTTAAGATTCCATTTGTTCAGAATGTAGTTAAGGTTGATGTTAAGGTGCAAAAAAATGAAGAAACGGCAGATGCTTCATCTAAAGATTTGCAGATGGTAAATAGTCGTGTAGCTTTAAACTATAAGGTAAATCCGGATATGGCGGCTGATCTATATCAAACAGTGGGTAGGAATTATGTAGTGAGATTGATTGATCCGGCGTTGCAGGAATCTGTTAAAGCTGGAACGGCCAAGTTTACTGCTGAAGAATTGATTACTAAGCGCGGTGAGGTTAGAGAGGAAATAAAGAAAAATCTTAAGGACAAGTTAGAGCCACACGGTATATTAGTTGATGAGTTTAATATTGTGGATTTTTCGTTTTCAACTGCATTTAATCATGCAATTGAAGAAAAGGTGACTGCTGAGCAGAAGGCACTTGCTGCCAAGAATAAGTTAGAACAGGTGAAATTTGAAGCAGAGCAGAAAATTGCTGAAGCAAGGGGCAGAGCTGAAGGTATTAGAATTGAATCTGAGGCTTTAAAAACTAATGATAAGATTTTACAGATGAGATTTATTGAAGCTTGGGATGGTAAGTTGCCAGTTGTAATGGGCGAGACGGCAAATCTCATGGATATTTCATCATTAGTAAATTAGTGTTAAGATATATAATAATACAAAACATACAAAAAGTGAGTGGGAGGATTTTATACTTAAGAACAACATAATATGTCTTTTTGGCAAAAATTATTTGGTAAGAAAGATAAAGCTGATTTGGAGCCTGAGGTAAACGCGGCTATGGCTACTCCAGCAGCGCCAGCGCCAACACCTGCTGCAGAGCCAGAAGCAACTTCTGCCGAAGCTCCTGCTGCAGATGCAACTGATACAGCTAGTGATGCTGGTGGGAGTGACTGGTAGTCCTGAAGTGATCCTGAAGTGAATTCAGGATGACGATTAAAAATAAAAAAGACCGTCTGTATGGACGGTTTTTTAGTTGATACTAAAGATGAGGATGTTATTTTTATCTTCCTTCAATTCTATAGGGATCGTGCATGCCGAAGCTTGCGTGAATACTCGAGGCTAGTATCCTAGCATTTACATGTTTGATTATTCCTTGGACTCGCCAGGGGCGTAGCATGGATACACAACCAAGGGAGATTGCAGTGGCACCAGCTTTTAGCATCACATCCGCATCATCGCAGCAGAGTATGCCGCCACCGCCGATGATTAGAATGTTACTACCATAGCTCTGCCGGAAGCTGTCGATCCAATTGGCGACAATGGGTAGAAGATCTTTACCTGAATATCCACCGCCGCCTAGGTGCGCTAGGGGGGATTTTTCGCCAAAGTATTTTTTCCAGGGAATGCGATTTGGCAATTCACCAAAGGGAATGGTGTTTGAGACATCTAGAGCATCGCAGGAATCATGCAGTACGATTTCCGTTGCATCACTCTGCTTCATCAAGGCATTGATTTTGACAATAATGGGAACGTTTAGTGCACTTAGGATGTTCAAGTATTGGTGAACTTCTTTGATAAGTTCTTTTAGATTTAGCCGAGCATTGGGACAGGAAATGTTGACTTCAATAGCAATTGGACCTTGGAAGTCTGCCAATGCCGGGAGCATGAGCTCAACGAAGCGACGATATTCATCAAGGCGTTCTTCATGGGTTTGCCCAACTGCCATAAAAGATATGACTGCTGGATCTTTATTCTTTTGCCATTTATTTTGTTTGAGCAGCCATTCGGTTCCCGGACCGCTAAGACCAACAGAGTTCAGGACTGCTGCATCCAAAGGTTTGACTACAATACACTTGGGTAATCGCTCAACAGGCTGAGTCGAATCAGCTTGAAGAGGCATATTGCCATCACGCTGATCAATTGTTGTTGTCTTGTAGATAGGGGTGCTACCTGTATAAACTAATCCAAAACGGCGGAGCTGTTTGTGATAATTCCAGCCCTCTACAGGGAAGAAATTACGTGCCCCAGAGGCACAAAAGACGTTGCCAAATTCTTTGCCTCGGAGTTTCATTTTGAAACCTTTCGTCTAACTTCATTGGTAGTTGTCGAGGAACTGGAAATATCTAAACATAACAAATGACAAATGGCAACCCACTATGCGACAAGCGGCTTCGTGGGTCAGGAATAAAAAAATAGCAAGAGTTTTTTTGTTACTCTTGCTATAGGCTATTGATTATTTGCTATTATCTAGACGATCATTGGGAGGGTTTCTACTTCCATTGGATTGCCAGATACTATACCTTCGATTCGATACGCGCCATGTTGAGGTGCTTCCATGTATCCATTCCAGGCTGCGCGAGCCATACCTCCAGAGTTGATCCAATCGAATAGCCATTCGCTGGTGTATTTGGGATCTGCCTGTTCGATGCCAGCACCGATGTACATGAGCCAAGTTTTGTTAAAGTCTTCTTGGCTTCCGATTGTTGGAGCCATAAGGATTGGTAAGCCGAGGGCACAGTAGAAGGACATTTCGCTGGGTTTAGTCCAAACGATATCGGTTTTACGTAAGACCTTGTTGAAGTTTTTAAAGTAGGTTGGGCGATCTGGGAAGTAATCGATAAATATTTTTTTACCGAGAAGGTTTTTCATTCCAAGTTTTTTAACAGTAGCTTCAAATTGAGCAGCGGCTACTTTTTTAGTACCAGCCATTAAACGCAAATGTAAACCATCACGTTTAATTGTACTTTTTAAGCTTTTTATTATATCAATGGCCAATTGTTTTTGAGCGCCTGCGCCGCCGATAGCAAACATGAGGGTTAGTGGGTGATCTTTTTTCATGGTGCAAGATCCTACACCAACTTCGCTTTCAATTGTCTTAAAATATTTTTTTACAAAGATACCTTTTGGGTCTAGGTTACAGATGCGATGCATCATGTCTTTTTTGCACACGCTGTTGTCTAATCCACCAATATTTTCTCGTGGGATTGGGAAGCCAGTGTGATAGATGTTTTCTTCGCGGACTCCGTAGAGCTTGAGACGTTCTACGACACGACCGTTTGGTGCAAAATATTTTATACGACTCTTTTTTGGATCTTTTGGGACCCAAACGCGAGCCATGTCCGCATCACAAACTTGGCAATAGATATCACCGGGGTAATCGTAGACCTCGGCTGCAAAAGCGCCAGTAAAGAAAGTGCAGATGAGAGGTTTTGGATTTTTTGAAAGTTTTTCGATGAGGTGTTTGCCCATTCCTAGCTTTTCGATCATGTAATAGGTTTGATGCACTTGGTAGGTTGGATCTGAAAGATCACGACGAGGGTAAAAATCCTCAATCTCTTGGATTTTATCCATGATAGCAAAGGCAATATCGCCAATGACTGGAATTGGTTTTAAACGAGAGACAGCCTCGTAGCCTTTGCGACTTTGAGTCCAGAGCTTTTTTTCTTTTGCTGGGATTCCGGGGTAATCATTCATTTTGATTACACCGCCGTCAGCGATTTCGTTTAGTGCATAGGCGGCACGGTCGTGGCCATAGCCCATGTTAACTGAGAGCACGTAAGCAGGTTTGCTCATATCAATTACAAATTATCAATTACAAATTACAAATCTTTGTGTCGCTTGCGCGAGATTGTATATATTTTAGCATAAAAGGCAGTTGATTGCATGAAGTGTGTTGTAGGATTGACAAAAAGGTTAAATTGTGATATATTTATACGTCCCAGCAACTACAGGAAAGGAGGTTGGGATGCTAGTAATTAGAAGAGAAGGAGAGCCTAGTTTGGAACGTGCTGTCAGGATCACTCGAAGAGAGGATGGAAAGTTTTGGTGGATGAATCCGCATGCGCAGATCAAAAGGGCGGCAGGAATTTACGTTAGAAGACATGGTTGTATCGTGAGTTTTGCTGCCGGGCTACGAGATGCAGGATATAGGGTGATGATTGACGAGCGTCGAAAGTGCCAGCTCAAGCGAAAGTATGAGTTTACGAGCCCTGAGATTACCACTTACACCTATTGGCTCGTTGGCTTTGCCTGGGGAAACAGCAAGTGGGAAGCGTTGATCAAAGTTATTCAGTTGCAGGTGAAACAAGAATTCTGGTATGATGCTTTTCAGGCGACAGCAGAGTACACGTATCACCATCGCTACCAAAAAATAAGGCTTGTCCTACCTACCTCTTTCTGAGCTTAATTGTACTTTTAACTTAACTTGTACTGTATCATAACCAGCTTTGTTGGATGATACATCTCGCTATGAATTTCTATATATAAATATATGGAAATCATAGACTTGAGAATTTAAATGTTAAATTCTCTAGAGATCCTAGTTTCTATCTAAATAGATGGTGGCTGGGATTTTTTTATGGCACAAAATTGAAATTGGTAGTTGGGACAAAAGGTGGGGGTGTTGTGGTCTGGCAGTCTGCGGGGCATGTTCGGGCATCTTCACCGTTATTTGCGGAGCAAATGCCGTCGCCGCAGGTACTGCACACGCCACAGTCATTAGGGCAACTTTGGCAGGATTCGTTTTGATCGCATTTGCGATCACCACAGACTGGGCCACAAGTTCCACAATCATTGGGGCAAGTAGTACACGACTCACCTGATTCGCAGACTTGATTTCCACAAGCACTTTGGCAGTCGCTATCAGTTTTAGAGTTACAATTAGATGGGCAGTAATTATCGCCACCCTTGCAGGTTGTTATTGTAAAATTATCACAGCGAGCTTGAGAGGTGCCAGGATTGGCACAGGAGTCGTCGGTGTTTGGGTTATTGTCGTTACAATCAGCGTGAGAATTACAGGTAGCGCTGGGAGTTGGTATTGGATCAGGAGTTGGTATTGGATCAGGTTGAGTTTGAGGAATAGGAGTAGGAATAGGAGTAGGTTGAGCTGTGGTTTTTTCTGGCTCAGGTTTATCGACTTGATCGCAACAGGTTGCGGAGCAGGTGGCGTTGTTTTTTGCGATAAAAGCTAGAATGTGACTGTCATTAGATTTTGAGTTGTTTACGAATGAATCAGCTTCGCCGTCGTTGTTTTTATCTTGGAAATGATAATCGAAATCTAAGCCCATGATTTGACCTAAGACCATAGCAGCGTCGTTTGCTGTGGCGCTTGTGACCCATTCGCCAGTATCAGCTATGTGACCGCGGGAGTTTGTGGGTTTGTGAATGACGTTGATGCAGTGATAGCCGTCGAGAGCGTTGTTGCAATTATTACCTGGTGGCAAAATATCTATTTCAAAATCGAATTGGATTTTGCACTTACACTCGCCGAATGGATAGCTACTTTCCGATCCGGGCCAGTTTGATTTGATGCCTGACTGCCATCTATCTACGAGTTTTTGCGATCTTGCTTGTGATCCCTCATCTAAAAAGGCGAAAGCTATTTTTGTGGTGACGTTATAGGTGCAACTGTCAGAACTGGGTGTGACGTTTGTCTGGGCGTAACTATTTAAGGATAAAGCGAAAATTAAAAGTAAAGCTCCAAAGCCGAGGAGGTATCCATATTTTTGGATGAACTTAATTTTTTTCATAATTAATTTTCTAGATATCCTTTCCAAGCATCGATGGCAGCTTTTTCGTCAGCGGGATTAGATGCATCTTTAAAATTGAAGTTTTGGTCTGTAGCGTATTCGAGGACGTTATTGGCGAAAGTTTTGGCAGATTTTGGCGGTTGCATGAACATCATCATTTCATTTGATTCTAAACCTTTAAGGAGGACGTCTTTGCCAGATAGATCACCGTTTTCGGCGAGGCTTGCGGCGGCGTAAAGTTGGATTGTTAAAAATGGACTATTTGAAAAAGCTTTCATTTGGTTTATGATGCAATCTTTTTTATTTAAGCCGCGTGCAATAGTATTAAGGCCAACGACGGACGTCCACTGATCTTTTATCGCTTTAGAGTCTGCGCGATCTAAAAGAGGTTCGATGCCATGATTGCCAAGGTCGTTAATGTCTTGGATGTTGAGGAAAGTTTCAAGTTGAGATTCATCAAAGTTGTTGATGGTGATTTCGACTACATTTGCTGCGTCGATGTTGTTTTTATACCTTTCTTCTGATTTTTGCCAATACCAAAAACTAAGCACCAAAATAATGACTATAATGATACCGAATATTGCAAAGTTGGCTTTGCGGGACATAAGGATATTATATCATGGATTTAGTATGGAGGTATTGTAAAGATAGCATCTTGCGTATATCTGCATTAATTGCTAAGATAGCGCCACAAATAACTACCACGGGGACGTCGTATAATGGTAGTACCCCATCCTTTCTTGAAAGGAGGGGCGAGCAGGGGTCTTTATCCCTCATTTCGCGAAGGGAGGGATCCAAAACCGTTAACTATATGCACTTTGTTTATTTATTAAAAAGCACGAAAAATAAAACGTATTATGTTGGTAAGACAGTAGATATTGATAGAAGAATAAAAGAGCATAATTCAGGAAAAGTATATTTTACAAGTAGACATTTACCATATAAACTGATTTATTATGAAGCGTATCCATTTGAAGTACTAGCAATTGAGCGCGAAAAACAATTGAAAAGATTTAGTTCAGCTTATTATGCATTATTAAAGCGCATTCAAGTAAAATAAGGGGACGTCGTATAATGGTAGTACAGGGGTCTCCAAAACCTCTTGCGCGGGTTCGATTCCTGCCGTCCCCGCCATAAAAAAATCACCTTAGTTAATAGGGTGATTTTTTTGTCTGGAAATTTGAATTAGCTACCTAAAAACTTCATTGCATCGTAAACTAAGAAAGCTGGCCAGATAATGGCTTTCAAAAAGCCAAGGACTCCAATCCAAAATCCTGGAGCATGGCTGATATAGTAAACTGCGGCTCCGATGAAGCCTAGGAAATATCCGCAGCTGCCGCAATTTGCGTAATTGCATTTTTTACTCATAATAAAAGTATTGTAACATTTATTCGTCTGAATATATAATTTAGTTTTTTTACTACTATCAAGTAAAGGTATATAATGGTTGAAATATGCTAAAAATTGAAAATCCTTTTAAAAACATAGTGGTCGCTGGAGCGATAGCTATGAATGCCGCTGCTTGCGCTCCGGGAGCAGGTGAGAAATCCGGTGCGATGACACCGCAAGATAGTAAGATGGAAAGTGTTGCAGAAAATAGCCCGGAAGCAGTACAGAAGCGATTACTAGATGGTATGAAAGTAGGAATGAATGATATGGGTGATGGTAAAGTGGTTTTAGTTGCGATGAAATCCGGATTTAGTATTGATGTAGCTGAAAAATTTGCAAGAGAAGATTTAAAAGATATGAAGTCAGATTTAGAGGGAGTGGTATTCTTGCCAACTTCTGGTGCGCCTAAAGTTGAGAAGGCTAGCGATGGGAATTTTTACGTTGTAATGAAGATTATTGGTTCTAAGCTGTAAAAAAAAGTTAAATTTAAGATTGTTATTGCAAAAAATTTATAGTATAGTTTATTGTTTTTATGAGCGAGCGAATGATAAAAAGTGAGGTAGAAAATCCTTTTTTAGTTGAGAGAAGGGCTATGAGTGAAAGAAAAAAGAAAGGAGTTGAGCAGGCTCTGGCGAATTTTGAATTGCCTGATTTTATCGAAAAAGTATATTATGATGATTGGGTAGGCGATCATATGTTGGTAATTGATTATAACAAAAAATCGTCTGAAGTTTTTGGTAATAAAAGGAGGGAATTTCATAAAAGATTGGCAGATAAACTTGCTGAGCATAATTTAGAACTCAGTTCTAGAAGTGATAATGGAGCCGTTAGGGAGCTTTTTCGTTTAAATGAATTAACTGTTGATGGTGGCACTAATTGGAGAAGGTGGTTGAATTATCCTCATAATTTTAGTGAAGAGGTGAAAATGTTATTAGATGAAGCGGCTTTAGGGGTTGGCCAGCAAAAAGGTTTTGATAGATATCAAAAATTTTATTTTTTCTTATATGAAGCTCGTGATATGGGATTGCTTTCACCTGAAGAGGTAAAGCATATAGAAATACATATGTACGATGTTGTGAATCCATAAATCTGTATTATTTTATAATTGATAGTTATGTTGCGAGGTAGGTGATAAAAGGAAGTTTAGCGTTTTTGGTAGTAATTTAGTTAAATTTAAGATTGTTATTGCAAATAATTTGCAATATGGTATGATGCTTGTGTGATAATAGATAAGTTAAAGCAAGCAGGTTTTAGAATTACCAAACCTAGAAAAGAAGTGATTGATGAGTTGAAAAAACATCATGAACCAATATCTGCTCAAGAATTGCATCATAAACTAGGTGGTGTTGATTTGGTTTCAATTTATCGTGTGCTAGAGGTTTTGGAAGAGATAGGTGAGGTACAGCGCGAGGAATCGAGGGGGGCTGCTAGATATTTTTTATCTTCAGATTTGCATCACCATATTACTTGTAGGAAATGTGGGAAGGTGGAATGTGTGCCTTGTGATCATGGGTTTAGTATTGTGAAAGGTTTTAAAGAAATCAAGCATCAATTATCTTTAATCGGTACGTGTTTAGCCTGTTCAAAATAATATGACACTTATATACATTATTCTTGCAACATTTGTAGTTAGTTTGATTTCATTTGTTGGAGTTGTGGGGCTTGCTGTCTCTAAGAAGAATTTGGATAAAGTTTTGTTGGTTCTTGTTGCGCTTGCTGGTGGGAGCTTGCTTGGAGGTGCTTTTTTGCATCTTATTCCAGAAGCAATAGAAGAAATTGGGGTAGAGAATATGCAAATGGTTTTTGTTTTTGTTATTATCGGGTTTTTGTTTTTCTTACTTATTGAACAATTTTTACATTGGCATCATTGTCATACCGGCGAAGGGGTTAAGGCTAGTTGTAAGGGGCATGCGCATAAAATGCCGATGTCGAAGATTATCTTGTTTGGAGATGGTGTTCATAATTTGATAGATGGGTTGATTATCGCAGCTTCGTTTATGGTGGATCCTGTGGTTGGCGTTGTTACAACTTTAGCCGTAGCGCTTCATGAGATACCTCAAGAGATAGGAGACTTTGGTGTATTGGTTTATGGAGGATATAAGAAATCTAAAGCTTTGCTGTTTAATTTTCTTTCTGGGCTTACAGCTGTCCTTGGAGGGGTGATTGGTTACTTTTTCGCTAATGTTAGTGAGCAAGCAATGGTTTATTTATTACCAATAGCTGCTGGTGGTTTTATATATATTGCGGCGTCGGATTTAGTACCAGAGATAAAGCATGGTGAAAGAGGTGTGAGGATGATGCTACATTTTGGAGTTTTTGTACTGGGAATTCTGTTTATGTTTGGGATGAGGTTTTTGCCGCTTGGGAGCCACTAGCTTCTAGCTATTAGCGAGGGGCTCAATTAGAGATAATATCTGTCAACAAAGCTTAATTGTTGACAGATATTGGTTTTTGTGTAAGTATATAGGTGTACCTTGACTCTATACGGAGGGAAAAAACATGTATGTGATTCAAAGGTGGAACCGTTGGATGCCGACTCTTTTGGCGGCATATGAGGTCATTGATGGCCACATCATCTTCGACAGGTCGCGAGGCGACAAGAAATTTCGTGAAGGTCTTGAGACCTTCGGTGTACCGGTAATCGGTGATGCTGGCCAAACTACGGACTACGTTCATCCCAGTGATGGAGTGGCTTTTCATGAGGCGTGCTTCCTGGTTTTCTCGACTAAAGAGGTCACGATTGCTGATGAGGACAGCCTGAAGAAACTCGAGAGTTTCATGCATGGCCGACAGCCCAGCAATAGCACGGCTCCACCGCCGGCTGGTATTTCTGCGGCATAAATCCACCCTTCCTCCGTTTCTTTGTATAGCTACTCAATTGAGTAGCTTTTTTTTATGGCTGGACACTTGATTTTATTTTAAATTCATGCTACCATCGTGCATCACGTTCCTTAGATAAAAACCATCAAACAAAGGAGATTGCATGTTTAACTATGTATATGAGCCAAATTGTGTTCAAGAAGAGCAAGAGGTTGTGGAGCATAGATTGCAAACCGGAATTTTTACCCATGGTCATCCTTTTGTCACTACGATAGTTGATGTGAAAAAAGATGCAAGAACAAGAAAGTTGGTAAAAACAAGAGTTGAACTTTTTGCTGTGAGAGGGCTTATTGACGGCAAATTGAATGTGCTTTTTTATCCAGAGCGTTTCAATGAGCCTGTAATGAAAGGTCTGCAAAACGCAAGTACTCTTTTTCAGGCAGTGCATTGGGTTTCTTGTAAAACTAACCTCAGCATTTGTCCAATTGCGGTAGTAAGGGACTTTGGCGATGAGGTAAGAAACAAGAGGCAAAGCATCCGAATTACTAATAACAATGGCCCTAAGCAGCAGGATGGATCGGAAATCGATTTGACTGATCTTGGCCCTGGTATTTTAGTGCCACAAATCAATTCAAGGCCACTCATGGACATTGATGGTCAGGCTAATGCTCGGTTGAATTTGAGCGGTACGACGGATCTGCATATCAATGACGCGCTTGCTTTTGACTTTTTGGTGGGGTCTGGTCAGTTTTTGTGGGCACCGTATTGCGTTGCCCAAGATGGAACTGTTTTCTCGAGTGCTCACTTTCAGGCATTCAGTTATACGGCCAATGGGCGTATGGCTGCCGCACTCAAATCTCGTGAAGGACAAGTGAGCATGGATTTTATCAGGAAGCTTGTCGTTTTTATTGAAACGCCGATGCATCTTGGTGACTTGTTGAGCCCCTTGTTGGGAATGATAGACATACCTGCCGTTAAACTGTTTGAGAAAGTTCTCAACTCACTGTGTGATGGTAGGATTGGTAATCATGTATGCATAAGGCCGATTGAACGAGATTCATAGCTTTATCTGTTCTTTTTCTTGGCATCGCCGCTGGCGGTGCTTTTTTAATTATCATTTTTATTTTTTGAAGTGGAGGGATTTTTGCAATCTTATGTTATAATGGCGGTATATGAAATATATACTTTCAACACTTATTGCACTTGTTTCTACCGTACTAATTTTTGGACATCAAGTTGAGGCAAAGACGATTGATTCGGGTGAGCTGATTAAGGCTTCAAGCCAGGCTGTTTACTATTATTTTGATGGGAAACGGTATGTTTTTCCAAATGAGGATGTGTTTTATTCGTGGTACCAAAATTTTGATAATGTGAATGTTGTTTCTGATGAAACTTTAGCTTCTTTACCAATTGGTGGAAATGTTACATATCGACCAGGGACAAGACTTGTAAAGATAGTTTCTGACCCTAAGGTCTACGCGGTATTAGAGAATAATAAATTGCAGTGGTTAGCGGGGGAGGAGCTTGCGGCAGCTTATTATGGAGAGGGATGGGCTCAAAATGTTAGGGATGTTTCGGATGCTTTATTTTTAGATTATGCTACGAGCGAGGATTCTCTTGAGATGATTCCTCCAAATGCTAAAGAGATAGTTGAGACTGCAAAGACTACTCATCCAGATTATGCAAAAATTTTAAAGACTTTCGCTAAAGACAAAGTTAGTAGCAGTATAGATGATTTTTTGCATCCGGATTTGCTAGAGGTGATTGAATTAAAACAATATGGATACATGGCATCAAGTACTTATACATTAGTAGAGCTGGAACAATTTTTTAAGAATAATTCAACAGATTGGACTCTGCAGACAGATTATTTTCATGGGTTTGCGTCTGGAACAGCTCGGTTGATAAATTTTTCGAAATTAGTGGGAGATAGCTTTGCACATCGATCTATAATAATAACTGACGAAGCTGATAGTGATAGAGTGGAATTGGTTTTTAATGAGATTATTTACCCAAGTGGATATATAAGTTATCCAGGAGGAGTGACTATAGAATATGTAAAAGGTAATGAGAATGTTAATCATACCTTTATATCAACTGTATCTATGAATGAAGTTCAGAATTGGTATAGTGCTGTTGGTGCAACCTTAGGTTGGACAAACTTAGAGCTAGAGGAAGATGTGCTTGACGGCATTCATTATGAAAAAATGGAACATAAGGGTTTAGCACGCATGTTGCAGCATTTGTATATAGAGGGGAGCTATATCCCAGAGTTTAATGGTTTGACGTTTGTTAGAGGCGATTTTAATAAGACCATTCAACAATAGGTAAAAAGTCATATCCTCATACGGTGGGCAGGCAAAATAACGTCATATTGGGGCTAGGGCGTGACTTTTTGGCTTATTTAGTGTATGCTTGCCTAGTATGAAAAATGTTACACCACTAGAACCAGGTTTTTATGGGATGGGAATAGCACCAAGGATGCTAGATATCTTATGGAACTTAAAATTTACAGCTCCAACTCCGATTCAGCAGAAGGCAATACCACTCGCTGTTGAGGGTAAGGATGTTATTGGAATTGCACAAACAGGTACCGGTAAGACGCTGGCTTTTTGTATACCAATGATACAAAGATTATCTCAAACTAAAGGTAGAGGTTTGGTTGTTTTGCCTACACGTGAGTTGGCAATTCAGGCTGAGGAAGTCTTTAAATTAGTTGGAAAATCGGTTGGACTTAGAACCGCGCTTTTGATTGGCGGAGCCTCGATGAATAATCAGCTAAGAGATCTAAAAAAGAATCCTCATGTTTTGATTGTGACTCCAGGGCGCTTAATTGATCATTTGCAACAGAAGAAAGTTGATTTGAGAGATGTGAAAGTATTGGTACTTGATGAGGCAGATAGAATGTTGGATATGGGTTTTGCTCCACAAATTAATGAAATTTTAAAATCAGTATCCAAAGAGAGACAGACTCTGCTTTTTTCTGCAACAATGCCTCCAGACATCATGAAGATCGCAAGCAAGTATATGGAATTACCGGTGTCTATTGAGATTGCTCCATCTGGTACAACGGCCGAGAGAGTATCTCAAGAATTGTATGTGGTAAACCGTGAGAATAAAATTAAGTTGCTAGAGAGAATCCTAAAAGATTTTAGAGGTTCTGTACTTGTGTTTACTAGAACAAAACATGCAGCAAGAAAGATAACGAGAGGCCTTAAGAAAATTGCTCACACAGCGGCAGAAATCCATTCGGATAGATCTCTAGCTCAGAGGAGAGAAGCACTTGATGGTTTTAAAAGTGGTAAGTATAGAGTATTAGTTGCAACTGATATTGCTGCTCGTGGCTTGGATGTAAAAGGAATTGAGCTTGTTGTTAATTATGACTTGCCAGAGCATGCAGAAGATTATGTCCATCGCATAGGTAGAACTGGAAGAGCTGGTGCAGAAGGTAGAGCTATTTCTATCGCATCTCCAGATCAAAGAAAAGAAGTTGAAGCTATTGAAGCTTTTACAAAATCTTATTTACCGGTTTCTACAGTGCCAGATTTGCCAGTTGTAGCAGGAGAAGAAGAAAAACGATCAACATCAAGAGCGCATCCAGGTAGACGTCCAGGTAGGAGAGCTGCAAGTAGAGGTAGATCGAGAAGTAGATAAATTTAGTTAGTTAAACAGAAAACCGCCTTAGCTGAGAATTAGCTTAAGGCGGTTTTTGAGTTGGGGATTATGGCAATTGGCCGGGGTTGGCCCAGGAGAGGAAGACTAGGCTGTGTTTTTCGGTGAGGTTGCCGCTGAGGTGTCCGCAATCTGGTCCGGGGTAGATGGTACGGATGATAAATTTCCAGTGAATGTCGTGAATCATCTGAACAACCATGGTTAGGATTTCGGTTATGGGTGCGTCCATTACTCCTTCTTTGACGAAGAGGGCGCATGAGTGCTTGTTGAGAGGGCGTGTCTCGCATGCACCAAGTTCGTCTGGTGAGAGCACATTTTTGTCGACGCATGAGTCCCAGCCGATATTTCGCGAGAACTCGAGTTCGATGCGATGATGTTGGTCGGTTTTTCCTTGCTCAATAAGTTCTTCGAGTTCGGTTTGCAGAAGCTGATGAACTTCTGTGTCTCTCAGAAACTCTGCGAAGTTGTTCCAGGCGAAGAAGTTGCCTGCTTGGTGGCAGTGTTTGCCGCGGAAGCAAGTTGTCTTCAGGCGCTGGGCATGCTGATGAGGCATGATGAGTTCTGCTTTTTCTGAGTTCTTCAGAGTGAAAAAAGTCGACATTCGGGTTTCTCCTGTTGTTAGCTAATTGATTTGATTAGCCGTTTTAGAATATAGGTTTTGAAAGAATAAAGTAATATAGCACAAAATAGTCATTTTGTCAATAGTAAAAGGGGGGTTATTTTGCTGTGTTTAGCAAACTTATTTTTTTAAATAGTGTGTGTTTTTAGTCACAGGGGAGCTTAAAATGAGTTGAGAAAAATGTGCTATAATATGCACATTCTTATGTCACAGAGACGGAGGGGGAAAAGTAATAAGAAAATGCATCCAGCTGTAAGAGGCGCAAAGGTTGTGCATCAGCATTTTTGGGATCATTTTATTCCGCATGAGGGGAATGATCATGTACCACATGTATTAAAGCATCGTGCGCTTTTGGGTTATAGCGTTGTTATCTTGTTACTAAAGGTTTTGGTAGTAGTAACTCCGATTATGTTGCCATCGGCTAGTTTGTATTCGAGCGCGGTGACGGCATCTAATGTTATTTTGCTTACAAATCAAACAAGGACTAATTTGGGTCTTGCTGGATTAACTCAAAATGCTTCTTTAATGGTTGCCGCAAGAGCTAAAGCGCAAGATATGTTGGCTAATCAGTATTTTGCTCATAATAGCCCGGCGGGTTTGTCACCTTGGTATTTTATAAAAGGTCAGGGTTATGCTTATGAGCGAGCAGGTGAGAATTTGGCAGTGCATTATACAACAGCAGAAGGTGTGCATTCGGGTTGGTTGGCTAGTCCGGCTCATCGAGCTAATATCGTTAAAGACGAATTTACAGAAATTGGTGTAGGTGTTGTTAATGGTGAATTTGAGGGGAGCGCTTCTACTATTGTGGTGCAATTTTTTGGGAGACCAAAAGGAGCTATCACCCCCCAACTAGAGTCGGAGACTGAAGTTGTTGTTGATCCAGAGCCGGAGACTGTGAAAGAACCAGAACCTGTTAAGGAGGATAAGGTTGAAGAAGTGACTGAAGTTGCTGTGGTTGATTTATCTAATGATGATAATTCGGAAGAAGGTTTAAAGATAAAAGAACAAAAAATTGAGGAAACGCCGGTTGTAGATGTATCAAAACTTGTTATTGCACCAACTGAAAAGGATGGTGTCTATGAGGTTAAAATCGCGGCAAATGATGCGAAAAGTGTCGCAGTGCAGATGGGTCCTGATTGGGTGGATTTAGAATTGAACGAAGCGGAAGGTGTTTGGATGGGTGAGGTGGCTGGAGTTGATACTTATAATAAGGCAGGGGAGACTATGCAAGTGATAGCAACTGATGAAAATGGTGAAGTGACAGCTCAGACTGCGGCAATTGTTGCGCCAAATGTGACTGTTCAAGACTTTTTTATCTTTAGCGAGGGTAGATCAAAAGCGATTAAAGTATTTGGGTTTTTAACACTGGATAATTTGGATGATAATGTGAAAAAGTTTTATGTGTATTTTATGATTGCTTTGGTTGCTGCTGTGATGTTGAAGATGCTCGTAAAAATCCACATACAAAGAGTATCTGTTGTTGCGCATGCTGGTTTTGTTTTAGCTTTTGCGATGGTGATGTTTTTATTGTAGTAAAGATGAATTTGTAAATATGCTTGAACTTGGATTTTTAATACTTGGGATTATTGGTTTGATTCTGGGAGCGCAGCTAGTTGTAAAAGCGTCGACTAATTTGGCGGAGCATTATAAAATATCACCGCTGTTTTTAGGGTTGACAATAGTTACTATTGGAACGGATTTACCGGAGTTGGTTGTGAATGTAACGGCGGCTATTCAAAAATTACAGGGAGTGGAAACGAGTGGGTTGATAGTGGGGAATATTATTGGTTCATCCATGGGACAGATTGGATTATCTCTTGGGGTAGTTGGAGTTGTTGGTGCTATATCACTTACAAAAAGGCGTTTGAGTAGAGACGGGTTAATGGCTGTAATATCAGTAATGCTTGTTTTTTTAGCGGCGATTGATGGTGTGGTTACAAGAGTGGAAGGTGTATCTCTTTTGTTGATTTATGCTTTCTATTTTTTAATGATATATCGTGAGGAAAAAATAACGGAAAAGGTAGTAAGGGCACCAAAAATTTATCCGGCTTGGGTTGCTTTATCGATGATTGCCGGTTTTGTGATGTTAATTTTTTCATCGGATGTAGTTGTAGAAAATGCTGTATTATTAGCTAGTACTTGGGGAGTTTCGCAGTCATGGATTGGAATTGTTCTCGTAGGTTTGGGAACGAGTTTGCCAGAACTTGCTATTGCTGCGGGTGCAATTAGAAAAGGTCAGGTGGGGCTTTCGGTTGGTAATTTGGTGGGAAGTAATATATTTGATCTTTTATTTGTTTTGGGAGGGGTAGCTGTAATATCTGAATTTAATGTTGCATCAAGTATGCTCAGATTTGATTTGCCATTTTTGTTTTTGACCTCATTATTGGTGCTATATTTCTTCCGAACAAGAATGAAGTTTCACAAGAAAGAGGCAATTGTGTTGCTTTTTATGTATGGTTTTTATATGGGATTCACGATTTACCTGGGGTTAGCTGTTAGTTAGTAGCAATAATTGATAAATACTTGACGGAGGCGTAAAAATTGCTTAGTTTATATCAAATGATTGTTAAGCCGATAAAGACCGTAATATTTACAGAAGGACAAGATTTGTTGTCCTTTTTAGTTAAGCATCTTCCTAAATTAAAAGAGGAGGATGTGGTGGTTGTGACGTCTAAGATCGTTGCGCTAGCAGAAAGTCGAGTGGTGGAAATTGAGGATGAGAATACGCGGGAAAAAGTTATTAAGGCAGAGAGTCAGTATATGATGCGGACAAAGTATACTACGTTGACTATTAAGGATGATATGGTTATGTCTGCGGCAGGTATAGATGAGTCTAATGCAGATGGGAAGATTATTTTATTACCAAAAGATAGTTTTAAGACTGCTATTAAGATACGTAAAGCGTTGATGACTACATTTAAATTAAAAAAACTTGGAGTTTTAATTACAGATAGTCGACTTTTGCCACTCAGGGCAGGGATTGTTGGAGTGGCATTAGGATATGCTGGGTTTAAAGGTTTAAAGCACCACAGGGGAAGAAGAGATCTTTATGGTCGAGAGATGAAATCGTCGCGTACAGATGTAGCTGATAGCTTGGCTGCGATTTCTGTTTTAGCTCAGGGTGAAGGAGATGAAGGTAAGCCACTCGCTGTGTTAAAAAATACAGGTGTAGAATTTGTTGAACGAATCGATAAGCAAGAATTGATTATTGATGTTAAGGATGATAGATATCAGCCGCTTTTTGAGAAGATAAAGAAGATACGGATTAAGAAAGGTGAAAGGCATTACAACGTATGAAGATAAAGACTATTAAAACCTCAATTTTTAAACAAGATGATGACTTGATGTCTTTTTTGAATAAGTATCTTAAGAAGTTGTCTGAGGGAGATATTGTTGTAATCACCTCAAAGATTGTGGCTTTAGCTGAGGGGAGAGTGATGAGTATTGAAGATGTTAAAATGCGTGAAAAGGTTATCAAAGCGGAGAGTCAGTTTGCGATGAAGACTAAGTATACTTGGCTTACAATAAAAGATAATACTGTGATGTCATCTGCTGGGTTAGATAGGTCTAATGCAGATGGTATGACGATTTTGCTGCCCAAGGATAGTTATCAATCAGCGAGTTCAATTAGGAAGCATTTGATGAAAAAACATGGATTAAAAAAGCTTGGAGTTTTGATAACGGATAGTAGATATTTACCGCTTAGAGCCGGGATAGTTGGGGTGTCTATGGGTTATGCGGGTTTTAAAGGAGTGAGAGATTATGTTGGTAAGAAAGATTTATTTAAACGAAAGATTAATTACTCAAGGGTTGATATTGCAGATAGTTTAGCAATGGGCGTGGTACTTGAAATGGGAGAAGTGGATGAGCAAATGCCGGTGGCTGTTATTTCTGACGCTCCAGTTGATTTTGTGAATAGAATTGATCGACATGAGTTGGATATTAATGTTAAAGAGGATGTTTATCAGCCGCTTTTTGAGAGGATAAAAAAGATTAGCTTCTAGCCTCTAGCTACCAGACTTTTTAGAAAAAAAAGAACCTCGACGATGTCGAGGTTTTTGTGACTAGCTGGAGTTGGAGGAGGGTGGTGGAGTATCTTGAGGTTGAACTCCCATCATGGTGTGTGAGAACATAACGCTTGTCATGTGTGTTGCACGACGCACACCAGCAGCGGTAGCATCAACAGTGTGGCAATTGCGTGGATCAAAGCCTAGATTTCGAGCTAGGCGCTTGTGATCGATACCAATGCCAATCGCCATGAGGTCAAACTTGGCGTCTTTGGCATGTTGGGCAAATGTCAGTTCTCGAGCGTGTGGCATCCGTGAGTGTAGGTCATCTCCATCGGTGATGACAGAGAGAGAGGTATGGATTTTGATTCCATGTACTCTGTCGGCAAAAGCTTGAATTTCAAGTGCTTGCCGCAATGCCTCACCGACAGCATCATAGAGCGCTGTGCCTCCACGAGCGATGTATTTTTGTAATGGTTGTAGATCACAAAGCGGTTGGATCGGAATGTCGTTGGTAACAACTTCGCAGAATGTCCATACACCGGCGTATGTTCGATCGGCTCCTGGTTTGTTTTTGAGGACTTCGAGACATTCGTTGGCTGCTTTCAAAGGCGCATCCCCGAAGTCATTCATGGAGCCAGAGCGGTCCAATAGTAGCATTGCCAAAGTTAAGTTGGGGTTGACTTCGTAGAGTTGAGATGTTGAAAACCGTGTGACCATTCGCAGGAAATCTTGAGACATGGTTACTCCTTTTGTTGTCAAAAAACGATTCAAACAATGATTTAAAGCTAGCATTGATATGGGTTATTGTCAAGATTGCCAATATAGCTACGTGTATAGGTAAATTGAAAATAAAATAGTTTGTTCTTATCCACATTTGTAGACTGACATGAGGGCGGTTTTTTGTTATCATTGACACAAATAAACAAAAATATATTTTATTTTGATAACTAATTTTTTTATCACATTTATTTATTATGAATAGCCATTCTCTATGGCGAAGTAACGGCAGAAGATTTTTAACTTCTATTGCCGGTGTTTTCGTTTTTCTTTTTTGTTTCTTTGCAATCGGTGCAGAGGCAAATGCAGCAACGTGTACATTCACAGCTGCGAGTTCGACTGATTGGAATACTGATGCTAACTGGTCTTGTGGGCATGAACCACTTGTTAGTGATGATGTTGTATTGCCATTAGGCCTTGCAACTACAACGGTTATGTCGGCTGATGCTACTGCGCAAAATGTAACCATCCAAACTGGCGCAGGTTTGAATCTTAATGGTAATACGCTAGAGGTGAACGGAAGCTGGGTGAACACGGGTTTGCTTATTCCAACGATGGGCACTGTTAAGTTTATTGGTACAACATTAGCGACAATTGGAACTGAACCTAATTTTTATCATCTTACTGTAGATAAAACATTTGGTGCTTTGGAGTTGGCGGGTAATGTAACTACGACAGGTAACTACACACTTACGCAGGGAACAGTGGATTTGAAAAGTTTTGTGTTTAGTTTAGGGGGAAATTTTGATCTTGTTTCAGGAACATTTACTGCTGGATCTACTTCGACTGTGAGGTTTTTTGGAACAGCAGATCAGTCACTTTCCGCAATAACTAATTTTGAGAATGTTCAGATCGTAAAAACCTCTGGAACAGTTATTTTAGTTGGAAATGCTACATTTGGCGCTGCTGGAGGTATGTTAACGATGGTTAGTAGTACTCTAAATACGGATAATTGGACATTGAACGTTGGTCAAGCGACAATTTTATCTGGAGCATCAGTTACAACTACAGATGGAGGTGTAGTAAATTTTAATGGTTACGTAACTTCTTCAGGAATAATAGGTGGTTTTGGCGGTGTAATCAATTTTTTAACAACGTCTACTAATAATGGAACTCTTGATGCTGGATCATATGCCTCAGGTAGAATCAATTTTAGTACCACACATACAAATAACGGAACTATAGATGTTCATCATGGAATCGTTACAGCAAATGGTGATTTGATAAATATTGGAACTATCGATGGTGGATCATTAAGTGGTGAATTGGTATTAAACTTGTTATGGCAGCAAATTGGAACATTTAATAAGCAAACAGGTAGAGTAACATTTGGTGGTGGGATAGATCAGATGATTCCATCAGAAACTTATAATCAACTTAGAATAAATAAAACAAGCGGTACGGCTGCTTTAGCCGGTAATGCAACAACGTCTAATATGTTTTATTTAGACGCTGGTACCTTTTCATTCGATGGAAATCAGTTGAAGGCATATTACTATTGGTATAATGGTGGCGGTACAGTAGATACATCAGCTGGAGGTTCTATAATGTTTACAGGTTCTTCGCCTCAGCTTGTTCAGGAAACGATATTTCCAAATATAATTGTTGAAAAAGCAGCAAATGAAGTTACACAAACTGGAAATGTTTCGAGCACAGGAAATTTTACAGTGAATGATGGTAATTGGGATGCAGATGCTTATAATTTAAATGTTAGTAGTACGACAATGATTGTATCTGGATCTCAAGTAGCTTCGGTGGCTGGTAATATGACATTTGGGAATGTGACTTCAACAGGTACTTTGGGAACAGTTAGTGGTATTTTATTGTTTAACTCAACGACTACAAATAATGGTGTATTGAATTTAGGTGATACGCAGGCTACTTTCATGGGAGCAATAGTAAATAATAATATTATTAACGCTGGTGCTGCTGATGTTAACGTATATGATGCATGGAATCCGGGTGGAACGTTTAACGCAGGAAGTAGTGAAGTATTCTTTAGAGGAACATATTTCCATGTTATACCAGCATTGAGTTATTATAATATGACTGTGATGATGGATAATCCAGGTGATGCTGTGACAGTGGGGGGTCATGTTACTACAACGCGTAATTTTGAGCTACAGCAAGGTACCTTGAATATTATGAATGAATGGATGTCATCTAAAAGAAGTTGGTATAAGCATCCAACGAACGCATCATTTGATCCAGGCTCAGGTACTGTTGAGCTTTATTTTCCAAGTTCTGGTTATGTAACAAATAATGGTACATTTTACAATTTGTCGATTTCTAAGAGTGCTTGGTCGACAAATATACAAAGTGATATTAATGTTGCAAATAATTTTTCCGTTACAGGATCTCATGAAGTAGTCTTTTTGACTTGGGATTTGCATGTAACCGGCACATCTATGATTAGTGTTGCTTCAGTATCATCTACTAGTGGAAGTATGAATTTTGTTGGTTCTGTATCGTCTACTGGTGGAATTGAGTCTGATTCGGGTAATGTCACTTTTAATAGTGATTATGTAAACAATGGATCGTTTTATGCAGGTTCGGGAGATACGTTGCATGATGCCACTACAACTAATAATGGTAGTTACAATGTAGAAACAGGTAATGTAACAACAACCGCTTCGTTCACGAGCGCAGGTGTGTTTAACCTAGGCTCTGGTTTGTTTGCTGGTTCCGAGAGCATGAGTTTTGGAGCAGGTACAGAAACGAGTAATGGTGGAATATTCAGACTTTATACACCTGCAAATCAGACAATTATTGGTTGGGAACCATCTGGTTTGTGGAATTTCCATTCAGTGAAAACTGGCGGTTGGATTGTGACGAATGCTAACATCAATGTTACTGGTAATCTTGATATGGCTGGTGGCGGTGCAACTTTGTTGACTGGTGGAACCAGTATGACTGTTACAGGAACTACAATGATTGCATCTGGTGATATTGTTACTTCAACTGCAGGTACTTTAACGTTTGTTGGAGCATTCAATAACTCTGGAAGCCTCTTGTCTGATGGTAATGTAAATATTAACGGTACAGTTACTAATGGCGGTTTGATTGATATGGATTCTCCTGGAGATTTAGTGTTTGGAGCAATTGTTACAAACAATGGAACTATAGATCATGAAAATGGTGGAGATATTCTATTTGAGGATGATTTTATCAATAACGGTACATTTAATGGTTGGGGTCAGTCTTACTTTAATCGTGATTGGTTAACTGCAGGAGCGATATCGTTTGGTAGTAATAGTATCTTTACCTTTAATGGTCCGGGTGATCAGGATTTACCGAGTGGATTAGTGTCGAGGACTTTAGAAATTAATAAGTCTGGTGGAACAGCTACTTTATTGGGCAATGCATCTGCTTATGATGTGAACTTACAAGCTGGTATCTTTGATTTAGGTGGATTTACTTTTGATCTATTGGATGATTGGAGTAACACAGGTGGTACATTGACCGGCAATGGCATGGTTGATGTAAGAGGCACACTTACCCAAACACTTAGCACAGAGTCGAATTTCTACATATTAGAAATCAATAAGACTATTGGTACTGTAAATATGTCTGGCAATGTTACAACAACCAATAGATTTACTCTGAATAATGGTACATTTAATATTGGTAATATGTACTTTGCGGTAACAGGTTCCAGTTATGAGAATTATGATCAAATCACCGTTGGTGCTTTAGGTGGAATTATCCATGCAGCTAGTTCTACTTTGTTTACGGATAATACAGGTACAGAAGTAGCAACTTTTACAACAACTGATAATTTATTTGTAACAGTTCATGATGCAAACTCTAATTTGGATGGAACTACTGTTGAAACATTTACAATTAATGTTACAGCTGGGACAGATGCTGAAACAATAACGCTTACTGAAACAGGTATTGCAACTGGTATATTTAGAAATACAACACCTTTAACAGCTGTAAGTTCGCCGACGGTTATTCCTGGTAACGGTCAGATTTCGATTGCTGCTGATGCGGTTGGTGCTACAACATATACTGATGCACAAGATGCAGGTGATTCATTGAGTGATACTGCTACTTTAATCTTTACTGGTTCTGCTGGTACTCCTGCTGGTGGCGGTGGAGGAGGTGGCGGTGGAGGTGGATTGCCTCCTGTTATTGCAGAACCTAGTGTTGATGATGCTACTCAGGCTAGATTGGATAAACTAGCAGAAATTGGTATTGCTGTTCATTCACTTGTAAAATTACAAAATGATGGTGATGTTGATACTCAGCACGATACAGCGGTTTATTATGTAGCAACTGATGGCCGTAGACATGCTTTCTCAAATCATAAGATTTACTTTACTTGGTATGCGGATTTTGCAGGTGTACAAGAAATAAGTCTAGAGAAGCTTTCATCTATCCCACTTGGTACAAATGTTACATATAAACCAGGTGTAAAAATGGTGAAGTTTACAACAGATGATAAGGCTTATGCTGTTTCTAAGGGTGGAATGTTACACTGGGTAACAACAGAGGCTGCAGCGATTGAACTTTATGGAGATAAATGGAATGAGAACATTGATGATATATCAGATGCATTCTATTTAGACTATGGTTTTGGTCCACCAGATATTGCTAGTATTGCAGATTTTGATCCAGCAACTCATCAAGCATCTGTAACGTATCCAAGTGACAGCCTTAAGTAATCCTTCGACAACGCTCAGGATCTACGACAATTAAAGAATGAAAGCCTCGACTCTCGTCGAGGCTTTTTGTTAAATAAAAACTCCGCAAAATTTGCGGAGTTCGTTCAGTAGATATTTTACAATTAAGCTCTTTTGTTAAGATCTACATCTGTTTTTATAGGATTGGAGATGATATCAGCTTTATCTACCTCTTCAGTTGTACAATGACCGCACCATGGTGCTTTGGCGTCATCTGGTGTTTCTACTGATGGTTCAATTTGCATGTCAGATTTTTCTTCTTCTACTTTTTTTATGTCTATCATATCTTTACTATGATTAAATAAATTATTACATTTATGATCTCATATCTGTTTTTATGAAGGAAGTGGAAAAGGTTACTGTCCCAGAAAATAAGACGTTTTTATCCACAAAATTTAGCGACATTAAGCGGAATAGATGGTATTATTATGCTATTAAAACCAATACAAAAAATATTTTGATAATAACTTTTTAGTATCTTTTATATATATATGAATAGCCATTCTTTATGGCGAAATAGCGGTAAACGTATTTTTTTGACGTTTGCTGGTTTTTTCGTTTTTCTTTTATGTTTTTTTGTGACGAGCGCTGGGGCGAATGCCGCGACTTGTACGTTTGCTAGTGTAGGAACCAGTGATTGGAATATGGCTGGTAACTGGGATTGTGGGCATATTCCGACGTCTACAGATGATGTAGTAATTCCAGCAGCAACTACAACTATTATTGCAACGCATGCAACTTCTGGTGATATTACTTTAGGAGCTGGAGCAACGTTGAGTTTTGGAGGAGGTGTACAATTGCATGTCTATGAACGTTGGGTGAATAACGGCGCTACATTGAGTGGATCTGGAGTCGTAGAGTTTGCTGGACCTATATCGATAAACGTACAGGGTGTCACAGTCTTCAATGAGCTTGTAATTAATAAAAGCGGAGGAGCGACGGTTCAGTTGAGCGCGAATGTAACTGCAAATAATAATGTACAATTGCAAGCGGGTAATTTTGATTTACAATCGTATACAGTTTACGTTAAGTATAATTGGAATAATACAGGAGGTACGTTGATGGGAACTGGTACGGTAGAATTTAATGGTACGACAGGAACTATAACCAATGAAGGTAATTTTTACAATTTAAATATCAACTTATCTTCTGGGAATGTTCAGTTGAGTTCAAATGTTACTACAACTAATGATGTAACACTGTCGGGAGGTAATATAAATTTGAATGCTAATACTCTTAATGTTGCTGGAGACTGGAATGTTAGTGGTGGAGATATTTGGGGTTCTGGTAATGGATCGGTTTTGTTGTATGGTGGAAATACTCAGAATGTTGATAATGAGATATTTCAAGACTTAACGATTAATAAGTCTGGTAATAATGTTATCTGTGATGGTCATGTAACAGTAGACGGTGATTTTCTTTTAGTTAATGGAACTGTGAATTGTGGTACAAGTCAGTTTAGGGTTTTTGATACGGCTACGATGCTTTCTGGTACAACGGTGACATCAACGAGTGGTTGGTTGTGGTTTGATGGAACAGTAACGTCTACTGGTAGCTTTGGAACCAATTCAGGATCAATATACTTTTTGGCTACTACAACTATCAATGGCACGATTAATCATGGAGGATCGGGTGGAACGATACAATTTTCTGCAATGGGTACAAATAATGGCACGATTAATCATGGTGGCAATGTTTTATTTTATATAACAGATTCCGGTAATTTAATAAATAACGGTACTATTAATACGAATTCAGTGATTCAGGTAAATGGTTTATTTAGCAATGCCGGTACGTTTAATGCCATGACTTATAGTGATGTGCAATATATGGGGTCAAGATCTGTTCAGTATATTCCTGGAGTTACCTATACAAAGTTGACAGTCAATAAAACTGGTGGCACGGCACATTTGAACGGCGAGACAACAACTACGGGGGATGTTACATTTAATGCTGGGATTTTTGGCCTAGGTAATCAAACAATTCATATTGGTGGTGATTACGTAAAAACAGGTGGTACATTGTCTACCAATGTAAATGCTTTAGTTGATTTTAACGGAACAGCTACTCAAGCAGTAGGTTCAGAATCTCATTTTCCGGATGTAACAATGACGAAAGCTAGTGGTGTAATTAATGCAGGTGGAGTAATTATTGAAGGTTCGTTTTCATCAACCGGCGGTGGTACGTGGAATGTGCAGGGAAATAGTTTGCAGATAGACGCAACAACAACTATAGTCGCTGGGACTACGGTGACTTCTACCAGTGGTACTATAAACTTTGTTGGAGCGGTTTCATCGACAGGTGGACTCGGAACAATTAATGGAGCATTGAATTTTTACGCTACTACAACCAATGGCTATATCATCGAAGTAGGATCTGGTACGGTTACTTTTTATGATGATTTTATTAATAATGGAGCTTTAAATGGCGCTTCTGGAATAGTTGTTTTCCGTGGCATATGGAGTCCTATTGGTACATTCGTAGCAGGCACAGGCGAAGTTCAATTTGCTGGTGGGCTTGATCAAGTAATACCAGCAGAGACGTTTTATGATCTAACGATTGCAAAAGAGGCGGGTACGAGAAATGTTTATTTTGCAGGTCATGTGACAACGACAAATGATTTTAGTATTGATGTTGGTAGGTGTTATACGAATAATAATTGGCTAAGTGTTGGCGGTAATTGGTCAAGGAGTAATACTTTTGGATCGTTTTTTCCTGGGTCAGGGACGGTTGAGTTTTTCGGAACTGGAAATTCGGTAATTACTTTTGGTCAATTTGCAAATATGCTCATGAGTAAATCATCGGGGATAGTGTCAAATACTATTTATTATTCAATTACAAATAACCTTACAACAACCGGTGGAGGCACGATTAGTGCAACGGGGGGTATTGGTATTAGTGGAATTGCGACTATAGGTTTAGGGACTACAGTAACGTCAACAGGTGGTGGTATCACATTTAATGGTTATGTGACTTCTAGTGGTAGCATTGGAACGGATACTGGTTTAGTTACATTTGCAGTAACAACGACAAATAATGGGACCATGATTGCCAATAATTTTGATATGCAAGGTGAGGTGACAAATAATGGAACATTCACGATAAATGCTGGAACAGCTACTTCATCTGTGGATTTTTACAATACGGGAACATTTAATCTTGGTTCTGGGCTGTTTATATTTGCTACTGATTTAAGTGGTGTTGGAGGTACTGAAACTTCAACGGGAGGTACTTTAAGATTAGTGGGAACAAATAGTCAGAATCTAATAGGATTTGTACCTACTGGAACATATAATGTGCAATCCGTAAAAACTGCCGGGAATATAACCACTGGTGGCGATTGGAATATATCGGGTACATTGGATTTAGTTGGTGGTGGTGCAACGCTGAATATGTTGGGTAATAGCTTGGATGTGAATGGTGCGGCATCAATTGCTTCGGGTGATATGGTAACTACAACAGCTGGTGTTTTGACATTTAATAGTGGAATGACTAATGCGGGTAATTTGGGTGCATCCACTGGAGATATGTTGTTTTCGACGCTGAATAATAGCGGGACATTGGATATAGGTTCAGGAACTGCGACATCAACTGGGATGGCAACAAGCACAGGAACAATAAATGGTGGAACTGGAATGTTGGTTTTAGAAAATGGTTTTGACACCTCAGGAGGTACGTTTAACGCACAAAGTGGCACTGTAAGGTACGCTGGCACTGGTGCGCAGTCAGTTGCTAATGTTGCGTATAATGATTTGGAGATATACAAAGCAGCTGGAACAGCGACTTTAGCTGCTACATCTGGTGTGATAGGTAATTTGTCTGTCTATGATGGTACATTTGCTTTAGATAATTTTAACTTAACAGTGACGGGAACATCAATGATATATTCTGGAGCGATCGCAACCTCATTGGCTGGTGATTTTATCTTTGTTGGAGCTGTATCATCAACAGGTAATTTGGGTACTATTTCAGGATCAATGACATTTGTCGGTACATTTGTAAATAATGGTTTGTTTAGCCCTGGTAGTGCTGGTTTGACGATAACTCATAATGCAACCACAACAAATAATGGCACTATAAATCAGACTGCTACATCGAGTCATATTATTTATAATGATGATTTGATTAATAATGGCACTCTGAACACAAATGGTAGGTTAACGTTTAATGATGGATTTACAAATAATGGAACATTTACACCAGGCGGTAGTAATCAGACTGTGTTTGGAGGTTCGGTTAATCAGACGATACCAAGTATTGTGATGGATAGTTTTACGATCAACAAGTCTGGTGGTGCTGCGACTTTAGGCGGAAATGTTTCATCGACAGTAGCATTTAGTAATACATCTAGTACTTTTGCAATAAGTGATTATATATTTTACGCAACAGGGACTTATGCTAATACAGGTACGATGACGCAAAGTGCAACGGGTACAATTTTGTATGGATTAGATACGGCTTTAATTACAAATAGTACGGGAACTGAAGTTGCTACAATTGTTGCACCAGGAAATTTGTATATTACTGTACAAGATCTTAATCGTAATATGGATGGTTCTACGGCTGAAACGTTTAGTATGACGGTTACCGCTGGAACTGATTCGGAAACTGTTACATTGACTGAGACGGGTGTTGCGACTGGTTTGTTTAGAAATACTGCACTTGGTGTGATAAATTCGGCAACAATCGTACCAAACAACGGTCAGATTACTATTGCGGCAGATACAACTGGTAATACGACTTATACGGATTTACAAGACGGTACTGATACGACTTCGGATTCTGTAGTACTTGATTACACTGATCCAGGTGCTGGCGGCGGCGGTGGAGGTGGAGGTGGAGGTGGTGGAGGTGGTTCAGGTAGTTTACCTTTACCAACTTTGACTTCGGGAAGAGCTGACCCAGCTTTGCTAGCTAACCTTGAAGAGATTGGTTTAGATATTCATGATTTAATAAAGCTACAGGATGATGGTAATGTATTAACTCAAGCTGATAGCGCAGTGTACTATGTTGGAGATGATGCCAAGCGCCATGCTTTCCCTAATGCTAAAGTTTACTTTACTTGGTATGTAGATTTTGCAGGTGTCGTAGAGATTTCAGTTGAAGATATGGCGTCGATTCCACTTGGAGCTAATGTTACCTATAAACCTGGAGTTCGTATGGTTAAGTTTATGACTGATCCTAAGGTTTATGCAATCTCTAAAGGTGGAGTATTGCACTGGGTGATGACTGAGGATGCTGCAATTGAGCTTTACGGTGAACTTTGGAATAAGAATATTGATGATATCTCGGATGCTTTCTACATGAATTACATTCTTGATGAACCAGATATTGCTGGAATTGCTGATTATGATCCTGCTGAGCATCGAGCGTCGGTTACGTATCCGAGCGATAGTTTGTATCGCTAAAAATTGATAGATTGCAATTAGAGTGCCTGTAAGGGCTCTCTTTTTGTTATTGTGATATACTTGATTTGAAATATAGTGCTTACTTTTTACGTAATAGATAGTATGAAAAGAGATATTTTATTTATTGTCCTGATCGCTGGGTTGTTGATTTTTGGGGGTATTATAATTTGGAAACAGGTAACATATGTTTCTCCTGATGTATTTAAGAAACCTACGGCGATGGAATTGGGTGGTAGGGGGCAGAGTAATGTTGTTACATACCCTGCTTCTAATGCTACGTCTACTGAAAATGTGATAGAAACTGAAGAAGAGATATTCATTACAGATGGGATTAAGCACATGATACCACTAGAAAAAGTAGTTTCTGGTGGGCCACCTAAGGATGGTATACCAGCGATCAGTGAGCCAAAATTTGAAACTGTAAATCAAGCAGATCAATATTTACGTAATGATGGATTGGGTGTAGGGATCGATGATGGTGAAAATGAGCGTTTTTACCCATTTCAAATTTTAGTATGGCATGAAATTGTTAATGACACGATTGGAGGAATGCCAGTAGCAGTTACATATTGTCCGCTTTGTGGTACAGCTGTAGCTTATGAGAGTGTGGTAAATAATCAGCCGGCTATTTTTGGAGTCTCAGGTAAATTGTATGACTCTAATTTGTTGATGTATGATCAAGCTACAGATTCTTATTGGTCTCAGGCGCTTGGTAAAGCTGTGGTAGGAGAGTTAACAGGGGTAATTTTGCCTTTGTATCAGCATTTTGAGAATGTTTCTTGGGGTGAATGGAAAAAAGCTCATCCAGATGGTGAGGTATTGTCACGAGAGACTGGATTTGTGAGAGATTATACTAGAGAGCCCTATGAAAACTACGCAGAAACGTCAGGGCTTTTTTTCCCTGTATCAAACGACGACTCACGATTGCCGAGAAAAGAGTTGATTGTGGGTTTAGTTGTTGATGGTGCCGCAAAAGCATATCAGGTGGCTTTGTTTGCGGATGTTGATGAGATTGAGGACGTGATAAATGGTGAAGATATTTTACTTACAAAAAAAGATGATGAAGGTATAAGGGGGTATAGATTCACTGATGAGGGTGATAAAGTTAGGGTGCCATTAAATTTTTCTTTTTGGTTTTCATGGGCAGCAAGTTATCCTACAACGTTGATTTATAAATAAAAAAGCCTCCGAAATGGAGGTTTTATTTTGGAGATGGGTGTGCGTAGAACCAAGGTAGATTTTGTTCGGAAGTTTGCCGTTTTGAATTGGCGAGGTCTTCGTTGAGGATTGCCCACCCATTGGTTAAAACTTGTTCGAATGATGTAGTTGCTTCTTTAAGGGTTGGAAATTCGAAATAGATAGAATTACCTTTGTATTGGTGAAGAACGAACGGTTGGTTACCATCAGGTGGGTTAACGATTTCTAAAATCTCTAAAAACATTTGCTTTGCTTCTTCGCAGTCTGTGGATGCGTATTTGTGTTGATGCACAACAAATGTTGAAGATGAGAAGTAGGAGCCGTGTCTGACGAAGGAGTATATGGTTTTTACTCTATCACCTATAGCTCGAGTGAACTCGTCCGCTGAGAAATCAGGAAGTAGCCGAAAGACGATTTCATCTTGAGCACTTGATTGCCCATCTAGAAGTTTTTGGCAGAATAATCTATCGAGTTCAATTTGTATCGAGTGTCGAGAGAGCAGGTATAAGCAAATAGTTCGATGATCCTGATTTGGGTCGAGGATTATGCGAAAGGAGTCGCTGGCATTGGCATGATGAATGTCTGTGATTTGCATGTTTAGCCTCTTTTTCGAAGTACATCTTGGATTTAATCATAAGCTATGAATATGTGCAAATAAAAAAACGCTAAATAAGCGTTTTTTTAAGGTCTGCGACTTTTATTCGCCAAAGGTTGCCGCGTAGAATTGTATATTAGGATCGATCATACGAAGTTGTACTGTGTGTCGGCCAGCATCAGGGAAGCGAATAATGCGGTAGAGATCTTTACCGCGCACTGTGACGTGTACTGAGCCATCACTCTGGCGGACAGTATTTTCTGTAAGCATGTCATCGGTTGGAGGGTTGCCGTCGACTAATAATTCCATTTTGGCGGATTGTTCGGGTGTTCCTAGGACTAAATGCATCGCATTAGATTGGACATTCATTTGGAAGCTAGCTCCGTCTGTGACAGCGATGGATCGTTCCTCCTCAACACGCCAGGCACCTGCAATGCTCCATTGATTTTGTTGGGGTGTTTTTAATGTGTAATTAAGGATTTCATCGGGTTTGTATTCTGATGAGTTTGCAAAGCTATCTGCGCGTTTGTAGCCGAAGTATGTTTCGTGTGTTTTTGTGAGTGAAAAATCAGGGGTTGAGTCTGCGCCAGTAGCCTCATTAAGATCTGCGCCAGCTTCGTCTAATAATAATCTTATAGCTGCTTCGGTTTCATCATAATTACCTTCTCCAAAGTGCGTATATCTTAAGCGTCCTTCTGCATCAAATAAATATCCTGCAGGCCAATAGCGGTTGTTGTAGGCTCTCCAAGTTTTAAAGTCAGGATCTAAAGCAATAGGATAGAGGAGACCGGCTTTTTTAATGGCTTTTTCGACGTTGTCTGGATCTTTTTCGAAAGCGAATTCTGGTGTATGGATACCGATCATTATGAAGTTTTTATCTTTGTAAGTATCCCACCATTCGCGTAGTACAGGTTGCGTTCGGATGCAGTTGATGCAGGAATATGTCCAAAAATCGACAAAGACGACTTTTCCTTTAAGATCTTCTGCTATCAGAGGGAGGTTATTTTTTGTATTCCACCAATTAGTTAATCCAACAAAATTAGGCATGGTGTCTTGTAGCACTGGTAAGTTGGATCTTTCGATTGGCATGGGCATTTGCTCGTTGATGTGTGCAGGGATGGATAGCTGGACTGGATTTTTGGCGGAGATTACAAGGGCTGTAATTATTAAAGCTGCGAATGCTCCGAGGATGATTATGCTTGAGATTAATTTTTTCATATTAGATTTCAAAATCTAAAGCCAAGAAGAGCCATGGATAGTGTTCGATGAGGTAATTTTGGATCGTGAGGTCAAATTGAGTGGCAATTGCGACTGCGGTTAATAGGACTAGCACGCCAAAGATTTTTTGTATAAGGCCGGTATATTTAGATATAAAGCTGACCTTTTGGATTGCGTATTGACCGCCATAAGCGATGAGTAGCATTGGGAGGCCGGCTCCAACTGAGAAGGCAAAAAGAAGAGCGGCGGCTTGAACCACGCTTTGTTTGGCTGCGATAAGTGTTAGAATTGATCCGAGGACTGGACCAGCGCAGGGTGTCCAAATTGCTCCAAGTGATAATCCTAGAAGAAAGCCGCTCCAGAGGTCGTTTTTTTGTAAGGCGCCTGTGGGTGTAGCTTTTTGGACTGTTGGTTCTAATTTGGTAAAGACTTTAGCTTGTAGTTGGGGGAATAGCATGAAGATCCCAAAGAAGGCTATTAGAATTGATGCTACTATGCGCCATGTGCTTGGAGAGAGACCTAAAAAGGATCCAACAAATGAGAAGATGAGTGCAAAAGTTGTGAATGCGACGGTGAAGCCGAGTACAATTGCTACAGGTCGAAGTGGGTGACGGCCAGTGGTTGATGTTCCTAAAACAATTGGGAGTAGGGGAAGGATACAGGGGCCACCTACTGTGACAATGCCGGCTACAAGCGCGAGGAGGAATTCGAGCATATTTAGTTAGCTGTTAGCGGTTGGCTGATAGTTGTCAGCTAATTGCTATCGGCTATGAGTTTTAAGTTATTGAGTTATTAGTTCTAGGTCGTTTAATAGTTGGGTGTTGGAGCGTGTACCGATGGTGCGTTTAGCCTCGTTGCCTTTTTTGTCGATTAAAATTGAGGTGTGCTGGCGATTTACATTGTATTGTTTGGCAATAGCTTCTTCTTCTGCGTTGACGTCATTATCTAATATGTTAACGCGGAAAGCATGTACGAATCCATTGTAGCTGCTAAAGAGTCTTTCGTTGACTGGTGCTTGTCCGCGGCAAGTTGGGCACCAGGTTGCAAAGAAATATAGATAGACAGGATCACCAGATGTTATAGCTACATCGTATTTTGCTTGTGTGAAATCTTCGTAGATAGATTTACGGGTATCTACGATAGTTTTTGTATCTTTTATCATTTCATTCTCATTAATAGCCTCTGCTGGTGGCATGGTAGGTGCGGTGTGAGGTGCGTCTGATCCCATTGCTTGACTCTGAGACTGTGTTGAAGCGGCTTGTTCATCTTGATTTAAAATGGGTTGGCAGCCTTGGCCAAGGAAGATGATAATGCCGATTACTGAGAAAGCTGGGAGGAAGTGGTTTTTCATAATGATTCTTTAAAAAAAAAGTTAAATGAGAATCAATCTCATTATATCATACGTGTGATCTGTATATAGTATTTCATTTGGCGCCAATTATGATTTGTTCTTTGAAGATAGGTGAAAGATTGTGTCTGATGAAAGCATCTATTTTTGAGTAATACAAAATTGCTAGAAACAATATTATCAAATTTAGAATGAATGCCAGGGGATTGTTTTGGATTGAGAATATCGGCACTGTAATATTATACCAGGTCTTGCCAGTTTTTCTTATACTGTTCGTATTTTGTCGCGAATGTTTCTTTAGATGTAATGTCTACATCTAGTGTTCTTAGTTTCTCTTTTAAAACAGATAAAGCCTCATCTTTGTGTTCATTGTCTGACATTAGTTCGAGCTCGATTATGTATCCGTAACCTAAGGTATGGTCAAGGCAGACCTTGATACCCTCCCAGTTAAATTGAAATCTTTTGCGATACCATTTTATTTCAACTTCGTAACCTAGTGATAAAAAGAGTTTGTGTAAGTCTTCGAATTGATTTTTATCAAATTTGATTTCTATTTCTTCTCGAGCGTCATCGTGTAGATTTCCTTTTTTAAGCCAGATTTTTGAGTGTGAATTATTACGTTGTATGCGGAGGTCTTCTGGGCAATTAAAGTAAAAAGATTCCTGATTATCTTCTTTGATGAGTATTGAGTTTTGACTGAAGAATTCTAAAAGTTTGGTATATTGATCTTCGCTTAAAAATGCACGGATTTCTACTTCGATGTTAGGCATAGATATATTATAGCTTATTAGTTAAGTCTAAGAAACTAAAACCTCAGCGTGTTGCTGAGGTATTTATTTAATTATCTCTGTCTTCAAATGTTTCTTGTTTCTTTTCTTTTACTCGTTTTACGATGAAATATATTATCGCAATAAATAGAAAGAGGTAGAAGAGACTTGGGAAAAAGAACCATTCCATATTAGCTTAGTTTAACTGCAGTACCGTAGGCTAGGATTTCTGAAGCGCCTTGCATGATAGTGGAAGATTGTAAGCGAACGTTAATTATAGCATCAGCGCCTAGCTTTTGAGCGTCTTCTTCCATACGTTGCATGGCTTGTTCGCGAGCTTCGGCTTGGAGCTTTGTGTACTCGTGGATTTCGCCACCAATTAAAGTTTTAAGCCCTGCAAAGATGTCGTGTCCAACATTACGTGCGCGGACCGTGCTGCCACGGGAAATGCCTAAGATTTGTGTTACCTGCTTCCCTGGGATTGTTTCACCTGTAGTGATAATCATAAGTAGTTTTGTATTAAATATCAATAATGGCACTATATAGGATGTTGGTAGTATTGACAAATGGGGATTTTTGTTATAGTCTAGCTTGACCTTGAATTGGCGAAAACCTTGAAAGGGGTAGTGAATGAAGCTTTATTCGGCTAATGTACATTACAAAGATCGACAAGTTTGGGCAGCAAAGGCAAATGTGTCCGTAGATCTTTGTGTTAAGTGTCCTATGTACAAGGCTTATGCCAACGGGGAACTTAATGGACATGGCCAAACTGGAGAGTGTTGTGCTAGTCGTCACGAAGCTGAACAGTATGGTCTTAGTGGGCAGGCGCTTTGTGACAAAGTGATTGCTGATTCAGCACCGTGAGGCTGCGCTTGTTCTATTACAACTACGTATTACCGCTGATGTATTGTTAGCGGTTTTTTTTATATTGTCATTTTTGAATAATATGCTGAAGGTTGATTTGTGAGTTTGGCCCACATTTGATCACCCAAGGAAAAATGCCACCACTCGGTCGGATTGTTTGCAAAGCCAGGTTCTGTCATTAGATGATAGAGGAGTCGGCGATTTTGTAGGGCTTCAATTTCGGAGAAAGTAAGGGTTCGTTTTTGCAATTCTATTTCAAAAAAGTTTGTGTTTGATATTGATGTAATATCATCGAATATGGATCCCATGAAAAGATGGTCTCTGGTGGTTTTGCGGATAGTTAAGTCACAAGCAGCGCCAGTAGAGTGGGGAGGTGGGGAGTTGAAGTCCACTTCATTTGATGAGGGAGCGCCTTTGGCCCAATAGTTTTCTACCTCGTTTGCGATTTGTTCATCGGTCCAGTTGGGGTGATCGGATTTGAGGCGTGCAGGAACCCAGGTATCATGAAAATAGTTCTGAACTTCGATAGGCCTGTAGCAATCAAAAAAGTAGAGTTCGAGGTTGAGTTTTTTTAGTTCGATGTCTACTGATTGTAATCTTTGTATAACACTTAGTCGAAGATAGAGGTTTGGGATGGAGTGTTGGATCTGTTGGTAGTAAGGGGGACTGTCGGTGCTATGGTAGATGTTATCACCAGCTAATCCGTGATCTTTGACATCAGTATAAGCCTCGTTGTAAAGGTTGTTGGTTTTGTCGATAGGATAGGCTCTATAGTTTTTCTTCAGTAGTAGCTTACTATCTTAATTAGGAATAGGTTTATTTTTGAGCGCTTCTAGATTGTTGCTCATAAATATTATATATACGTACTATTTAGAATGATGCTTCATTCTTTGTTTAGTCCAACGAATGCTAAACATACTACAGAGATAGCTAGTAAGGGGATGACAGTATTGCTTGAGTTATTTAAGATTAATAAAACTATACTTGAGACTCCTAAAGCTAATGCAACTGCATTTGGTACTAAGGATGATAGATTTTCTTTTTTCATAATAACACTTATATTTTACTTTAATTAGATTAATTCCTTTCCCACCAGTGAAAGACTTTTGAATAACTTACTTTTATATTTTCGGTGTAACTTTTTTTACCGAAAAAACTTTTAATCAGAATTATAGGGGTTGAAATGATGAAAGTGATGGGGAGGAAGATTATATAGAAAAAAACTTCTAATAATAACTCAAAAAGAATATCTAACATATGAATTTATTTAGTTAACTAAAATTCTTATTGAGTTAAATAGACACGAAGCATCACCGTCGATACAGATATCTAGATCTCCGCTGTAATCGCCAGTGTCGATAGCTTTAGCATGAAAAATAACATCATAGCTTGAGGATTCTGGGATATCTTGTTTGAACTCAAAGATGTGCTGTCCCCATGTGCCGTATTCTTCTACTGTAATTGGGGTAGTGCTTACGATTAATATACCATCAAGAAAGTCATCATCGATATCGATGCTTCTTAGCTCATGAGCTTTTGAGTCTTCGTTGTTGACTGTGATAATGAAGTCAAAGGATTGGCCTTTAGTTACTTCGGATGGGATGTCTTTGTTTACTTTTACGCTATCCGGCGGAGTGCAGCCTGCTTGAATGGTGACAAAACAGATAAAAATGATGAATAGTAGTTTTTTCATATTAGAGTAGGGTAGGTTACTTTTTATAACGTTTTTTGAATTCTTTTTTATCTTTATATTCAACAAAGCCTTTATGATGATTTGGGGGAGTGAAGCCTGGGTCTTTTTGATGCATTACACTGCACCAGTAATTCTCTGTTGCTGCGTAGATGGCTGTCCAGTAGTTTATAAGGCCATTGGCATAGCCACAATAGGCACAACTTAATTTTTCATGAGGTCTTAGGTACTGCAATTTATGGCGGTCAATTTTTATGTATTTTGATCTTTTTATGTACTTAAGACCATAAAGTTTAAAGCAGGTGCGGTGGTAGATTTCGGACCAGATATCAAACACGACAAAAGGTATAAGTAAACTCCATATTATTGGCATGGAAATTGTTTGTTGTACTCTTCTGTTTTTGTCGGTTAAAAATTGCATAGATTTTGTTAGTATATACGTAGATGATATCAATTATGTAACAGTAAGCATAGACCATTCTATTGACACTACAAGCCTTTGTGGTAATCTCTTGCAACACTATTGAAGGGAGAGGGTCATGAGTAAAGAACATTCCAGAATTGATCGTTTGCTTAGTAGAAATACTACAACGTGTACAGTGGAGAAAGCTTATTACCTGGAGCGTGTCAGACCAGAATATGCAGGGGTTTTCTTTACAGCGATAGTGCGGGATACGAAAAAATACGTTCTTTCACCGAATAAGGAGCTTGTTGTTCGTCTAGATAAGGCGCTTCGAACCAGTGGAGTTCGTGTTGCAACATGCTTTATGTTGGTTGATTGTGATAATTCAATCGTATGTACATTTGGTGATTATAAAGCTCTAACAGATGGGGGAGAATATCATCTTCTGACTGAGGAAGAGCTTAAAAATATTGAAGAGGTAATGACAGTACATCGAGAACACAAAGAAAGACCGGTTATCTGGTCTGGTGCAATGTGTAAGTACGCCTAGAAACAAAGTTTCACCCCAGCGGAAGTTGGGCTTTTTTATTTACGACGTTTTTTTATTGAAAATTCATTTTATGTAGAAAGTACACAAAGAATAGCGTGCTGTTACTGAATCGTGACTCCATTCCAAAAAGCAATATAATTTGTGAAGTCTTTTCCAACACGTTCAATTGAGCCGTCTTTTGGTGCAGGATAAAACCAGGCGGCATTTTCGTTGACACCTTCTTTTGTAGTAATGTTGTGGTAATTAGCATCGCCCTTCCAAGGACATACGGATGTGTGATCACTCTCTGTTAAGAATTTTTTGTTTACAGAGTTTGGTGGAAAGTAATGGTTACCCTCAATGAGTATAGTCTCGTCACTTTCTGCGATTACTTGCTCTTTCCATATAGCTTTCATATATCGTATTGATTATTTTTTAGTTTAAATTTTTTCATTATAAATATCATATCTCTTAAAGAGGATTCGGTAAATAAAAAATCCCGGCTCCTGCTGGGATTTTTTATTTGATTGATTTTTGATTATGCTGAAGCTTTTGCTTCTTCTTTTTTCTTATTCATCTTGGCAATCATTGGGAGGACTACTGGAGTAAAGATTGTTGTGACGATGATCATTATAACGATGGCTGCGAAAGCTTCGTCGTTGACTACGCCTAGGGCTTTACCGACGTTTGCGAAGATAAGGCCGACTTCACCACGAGGGATCATGCCAACACCGACTGTTTTCCAATCTGCTCCTTTGCCAGCTGCAAAGCCTGCTACTAGTTTACCGACGATAGCTGCGACAGTGAGGCCAAGAGCAACGAGAAGGACGTTAACATTAGCGAGGACAGCGAGGTTGACTTGAAGACCGGTGATGACGAAGAAGACAGGGACAATCCATTGTGAAAGACCTTCGATTAGATCTTCAACGTGACGATGACGGTGTTCTTCGACAGCTTTGTTTACGCAAGCTTTAACATTGTCTTGAGTACATTCTGTCATTGAATCCTCAATATCGCGGACTAGGCGAGGGGAGCGGAAGCGTTTGAAGTGGACTGGATCAAGTAATAAGCCTGCGGCAAAAGCACCTACGATTGGAGCTAAGCCAACTAGAGTTGATAGATATGCATAACCAAGACAAAAGAAGAGCGCCATGGCCATTTTCATGCCAATGCCAGCGTGAATTTTAGATAGGAACTTACCGAGGTAGGGAGCGATTACGCGACCTAATGCAATGGATGCTACTAAGAATACAAGTGCTTTAGACGCGATGATTGCAACATCTCCACCGCTTACGTGACCAGCTGTGATAATAGCTGCGACAACTGCAAGGATGAGTAGACCTAAGACATCGTCGATGACAGCGGCACCAAGAACAATCTGGGAGTTGCGAGATTGAAGCATCTTTAGATCTTTGAAAACGCGAGCTGTGATACCTACTGATGTTGCGGTTAAAGTTGCACCAAGGAAGAGGTATGCAACGGATTCTAATCCTGGCATAAGCCAAGGGCCTACAATATATGCACCTAGGACAAATGGAGCTACTACACCGATGATGGCAACTAAGAAGGCTGGAACGCCAACTTTACCCATTTTGTATAAGTCAGATTCTAGACCGGTTTGGAATAGTAAAAGGATAACAGCGAATTCGGAGAATAGGAGTACAAACTCATCTGTTTTAAAAGTATCAAAAAATTGAATGCCGAATAATACTGGGATGCCAAGAAGCACGCCAAGCATTAGTTCGCCAAGAACGGATACTTGATTGAATTTTTCAGCTACTGACCCTGCAATTTTTGCAAGGACAACGATTAAAGCAACAAAGGCTAAAACAATTACTGCATGACTAGTGCCATGAGCAGCTTCGCCTTCGGCTGCGTGTTCGGCTGCTCTAACGATGGCAGGAGCCATGAATAGGAGACCGAAAATAGGAAAAAGAAATTTTCTTTTAAACATACTTTTGTCATGTAACTTGTAACATGTAACTTGTAACACTGGGTTACTGTAGTTATTCATGCTACATGATACGTGATACATGTTATATGAATTGGACGGCGTGATTGTAACTCAGGTTAGCGAAAATGTCTACCACCTGAAAAAGCTGATAGCTATAGCTGATAGCTGTCAGCTGATAGAAGGGGTTAGACATCTTGGGAGCATATTTGTATAATGAATCTATTATGTTGAAAAGCAATTTATTACGGCTCGGTGTCGCAGTGGCATTTGTGTTATCAATCGGTATGTTTGTTGGTGCGAATGATGCAGAGGCTAGAGCTTATTATTTTTCTCGCGGCGAGCATGCTGGGGATTTTGTTAGAGAGAAGGAATCAGGACGCGTTTGGTATATCGACCCAGTTGAATCGCGTAGATATCAAATATCGGAGAAAGACGATTATCTTTTTCAAAGATTGTTGTCGCTTGCGCAGGTTAAGACTTGGCCTCAGATTTTATCTGCTGCTGCAGTTGAAGAAGATAGAGAAGTGCCAAAATCGGCAAGGATTGGGTTAATGGGAATTGTGCATGATGAGAATAACCCGGCGTTGTTATGGCATGTGCAAAAAGAAGCTTATAAAAGGAAGGCGCTCCAATCTCGTGAAGATGTTTTGGAATATGTGAAGGGTGCTATTGAAGTTGATGATAAGGATATGTATGAGTATCCAATTCACTATTCAGATTTTGAGTATGTGATTGAAGATCCTAAAGGGGCGGAGTTCCCGGCTGCGGATTTTGCATCGACTACAAGCGGGAAACACATTACTATCAGTCTAAAAGATCAGAGGATTAGGGCTTATGAAAATGGAAGACTAACGAATACTTTTTTAATTTCGAGCGGGAAGTATGGATATTGGACACGTAGAGGATTGCATTCGGTTTTATTGAAAGCTCCGGTAGTACATTATGCATGGACATATAGCAAAGATAATCCGGATAATTATGATTTGGGACTAGTGCCTTACAATTTGAGAATTTATCCGCATACATATATTCATTATGCTTATTGGCACAATAGTTTTGGCAGGCCAATGAGTCATGGATGCGTGAATGTGAATTTATCAAACATCAAGTGGGTATATAGATGGGCGGATGAGGGAGTGCCGGTGCTTGTATACTAAAAAAACTCCAATTAAAAATTATGAATTAAAAATTAAAAATGTCGGTAGCCTCCGGCATTTTTTTAATATATTTTAAGTCACGATAAACACGATTGAAGATTAAGTTTTATAAAAATAATCTTATTAATCCTTGATAGTTAATCGTGGTTAATCTTGGTTCTAAGTTTGCTATAGACGCAGCCGCAGTATTCTTGGCGGTAGATGCCGGCGTCTTTAGCTCGTTGTTGGGAGATTTTTTCGCCTTCTTGTTTTTTCCAGTCTTGGCCGATGAATTCGAGGTTGTATTTTTCTGTAAGTTGATATCCAATATTGTTGATTTGGTCTACATCTTTACGGCGGCTGACGCTGAGGGTTGTTGCGATAGCTTGGAAGCCGTTTTCTTTGGCGTGCTGGAAGGTTTTGTCTAAGCGGTGAAAGATGCAGGCATCGCAGCGTTTGCCTCTCTCGGGTTCGTTTTTTAGGCCACGGACGGATCTAAACCAATCTTCGGGTTTGTAGTCTGCTTCTATAAAAGGGAGCTTAAAACTTTTTGCCATTGTTTTTGCGGCTTGTTGTCTTTTGTAAAATTCGTCTGAGGGGTAGATATTGGAATTCTCGTAGAAAATAGACACGTCAAAATCGGGCATAAGCCTTTCGGGGACATATGCGCTACAAACGCCACAACAGGCGTGTAATAATAATTTATTCATAAATTAGTATCTAGCAACTAGTATCTTGTATCTAGCAATCCAAACTGCTATCACTGCAAGATACCAGATACAAGATACTTATCAATACTGAGATTGACTTGGGCTTAGATAAGGTCTATTATGAGGTTATATCCTAAAGGGGATTTTTTTACTGAAACAAGTTCAGTATGACGTTTATAAGAGTTTAGATAGAATTATGAATACGGAATTTTATAGTTTACAACTTAGTAAGTATGAAGCACTCGAATGTTTGAGAGCTTTTTTGCTACAGGCGATTGTTGAGGAAGAGGTGAGATTGCAGAAAGGGCTGGAATTACCGGAAGCAAATCCTATGATAAATCGCTTGATGAGTATGCTGGATCAGTCTGAAGAGCAGGTTGAGCGTGAAACTGAGAAAGCTGCAGATGAGCTATGGGAATATAGTTGGTATGCATTTACAAGTGAATGGGCCTGGTTTAGAGCTCAGCAGGAGGCACTTAGATCAATTAATAAAAAGGATGAAGTTGTTAATACTGGTAGCATTGAATATAAGAAGTCTGCGGAGAAATACTTTAAACGTTTTTTTGAGCGATACGTTGCAGAATTAAACATGAAGCCAATACAGAATGCAGGTGTTAGAAAACCATCAGGAAAACGAAAAACTGACAATAAGTAGAGTTATTATCTAGAATATCGTAATTAGTGTTGCGAGGTCATATCGACGGGTACAAAGTCTTCGTCGATTATTTTTATATTGTCACTAATTTTTTCACCTGGATTTACTTCGGCGCTGTAAACATTAATTCGATATGAAATAAAAATTGTCGCACCAATGTATAGCGCGAAAAAAATACCAACAATTATCCAAAAGGGTTTTTTGAATTCTCTGGAACTTTCTTCAAATTTGCGCAACAGGAGGGCAAAGCCCAAGATTGCTATTGCTGCTATTAGTGCGAGCCACATATGTATTCATTTAATATAGACTAAAACTGTAGTTTTGTGGAGGGTGGTTAGGGGCTGGTCAAAATGGCTAGATTCGAGTAGTGTGTAAAGCGCATTACTTATATATGCCCTACTCAAGGCAACACATACAACAAATTCAAGAGATTTTCGCTCCACATAGCCAAAAAATGCATGAGGGGGATGAGAATATTACGGTCCACGCAGCTGTGGGGCGTTTTGCGTTTATTTACGAAAAAATTAGAAATGCGGTTGATTACAAAGATGAACATTTAATAAGAAAAGCGGCCATTTTGAGGATGCTAAAGCGTCTACTGTTATTAGAGCGTGATCCTAGGGTTATTGCAGAGCGTTTGATAAGAGAACTTATTGGTGCCAGGTACTTGCCGAATAGTGTATTACCGCAAACTTGCATTGATGATGTTTCGTGGAGAATTTTTAAATTACAACTTATACAAAATGTTAAAGCCGGTTCAGATAGCCATATGGATTGGGTTCGTGGAATGGTGGCTGTGGAGATAGAGGATTTGTTGGTAGATGCTGCTAAAGAGAAAGCTTTGGTTTCGTTTTTATACGAGAGGGTTCAAGATTCAATAAAAGTTAGTGGTACAAACGTAGATCATTCCGAGGCACAGTTACAAACTTATTTAGCTTGTTTTAAAACTGTTATTAAAGCTGACGATGAGATTTTAGGATATAAGATGCTTAGAGCATTTTTGCCTGAATGGTTAACGCCTCAGAATTGGATGGATGACCCAAGGCCGATTGCAGAAAGATTAGTTGCGGTTGAGCGTAGAATTAAGCTTCAGCTTAGACATCCACTAAACTTAAAGTTTCAGAGAGTGATTAAGCCTTGGGCTGTAGCTTTAAATATGATGGCATCAGCTTTTGAGAAAAAGCCAGATGATGTTCATGCCATGTTACAAGATCCGGATGCATTAAAGATGGGGGTTTCACTTGTAGCTGAAGAAAAGTATTCCAAAACAAAAACTAAAGTCCGAAGGGCTACTATGCGTGCCATGGTGTATTTGTTTTTTACAAAAATGGTTTTAGCTTTGGTTCTAGAGGCTCCGGCTGAGTGGCTTTTATATGCGGAACTACACTATAAGCCGTTGGCTATAAATTTACTCTTTCCTGCGGTTTTAATGTTTATCGTGGGTTTGTTTATTAGGGTTCCAGGACCAGAAAATACAGCTAGAATTAGATTTGCAATTGATGAGCTTATGAATGAGGGAATACCAGAGTTAAGAGTGATCTCGGCTCCGGTGAAAAGATCTGCTTCGGCAAAGCTTATGTTGACCTTGGTATATATGTTGACCTTTGTGGTTACATTTGGATTGGTGAGTTTGGTACTTGAATATATTTCCTTTACTTGGGTTTCAACTTTGATCTTTTTATTCTTTTTGAGCGTTGTTAGCTTTTTTGCATTTAGAATACGTTTAAATGCTCGTGAGTATTTTGTTATTGATGATAAGGTCACATTAAGACATTCGTTGGTTGATTTCTTTTCGATCCCTGTACTAAGCGCTGGGAGATGGTTGTCTATATCTATTAGTCGTATAAATATCTTTTTATTCTTTTTTGATTTTATTTTTGAAGCGCCATATAAGATTTTTCTATCACTCCTCGAGGAATGGTTTGCGTTTGCTAAAGAGAAGAAGGATGAGTTGCAACCGTAAGCCAAATTAAAAATTTTGAATTAAAAATTAAAAATGTTGGAGTCGCTGTCGCGATTTAATATTATAAATATGAGTTTTGAGGTTAAGAAACAATCTGAGATATCTAAAGCTAGACGTGGGGAGCTTGTGACGGCGCATGGGGTTATTCAGACGCCTTTTTTTATGCCGATTGCTACGAAGGCTGCGGTGAAGACGTTGTCTAGTTTGGATATGGAGAAGTTGAATGCGCCGATATTGTTATCCAATACTTATCATTTATATTTGAGGCCAGGGATGGATGTGATCGACTCTTATAAAGGTTTGCATAGCTTTATGAGTTGGGAGAAACCGATTTTGACTGATTCGGGCGGGTATCAGGTTTTTTCATTATCTAAGATGCGAAAGATCACAGAAGAGGGAGCAGAGTTTGCGTCTCATATTGATGGATCTAAGCATATGCTGACACCGGAATTATCGATGAAAGTTCAGCAGATTTTGGGGAGTGATATTGTTATGGCTTTTGATGAGTGTACGCCTCCGGATTATAGTGAGGATCAGCTGGATGAATCAATAGCCCGCACAACGAGGTGGGCGAAGAGGTGTAGGGAACATTTTGAACACAATCTTGATACATCGAATAATCCAAAGGCTCAATTATTTGGAATCAACCAAGGTGCGACAAGTGAAGCTCGTAGAATCGCACATGCTGAAGAACTTGTTAAAATTGGTTTTGATGGGTATGCGATTGGTGGATTATCAGTAGGTGAGCCTTTTGATAAAGCGTGTAAGATAGTAGAAGCTTTGCACCAGGTTTTGCCAGAGGATAAGCCACGGTATTTTATGGGAGGAGCAAAGCCACACGAGATTGTTTCATATGTGAAGCGGGGAGTTGATATGATGGATTGTGTGATACCGACGAGGAATGCTAGACATGGTTTGATGTATCGATTTTTACATGACGATTTAAATCAAGATGATTTTTATGAGACGGTTCATGTTACTAATGAAAAGTTTAAAGATGATCAAACTCCGTTACTCACATCACGAGGGATTATAGAAACTGGTTTTGACGAGGAGTTAGAACGATATACTTTAGGATATGTCAGACATTTGTTTAGCGTTGATGAGATGTTGGCTTATCGTCTTGTGACTTTAGTTAACATTAGGTTTTATTTAGAGTTGATGGAGAGGATACGTAGGTCTATCGAAGCTTCTAGCCTCTAGCTGCTAGCTACTAGATTACGAAGTAGTTTTTTACATATGAAAAATCGTTGATTGACGTTTTTTTTAGTTTAGGGCATGATTGGCGCGTACCTTTCACGAGGAGCTCGTCATGCATCGAATTGGTATCATCTCGTCTCCATGGTCCAAACAAAATAAAAGAAAGCCAGGGCTAATTATCGATTTGGAAAAGTTGGTTAGTGATCGTGGCACAATGGTTGTAACGTATACTCTGCATGATCTTGAGGATGCTTTGAGTAAATTCAAGCAATACGGTGTAGAATTTATTGCAATTAACGGTGGTGATGGCACAGTTAGCCATGTAATGACCAAAGCTGTTGAGATATATGATGGTGCGCAATTGCCAAGTTTTGTACCGCTTCGTGGTGGCAACTTTAATATCTTAGCTGATAATCTTGGGATAAAAACAGATCCGCGCAGCACGCTTGAAAAATTATTAGAGTTGTTGAAATCCGGAGGAATGATCTACACGAAGAAATTGAGAACTCTACAGATTGCCAATCAGATTGGTTTTTTGTTTGCTAACGGCTCAGCGAGTAGGTTTTTGGAAGAATTCTACAAAAATAAAGGTGGAGCAATAGATAGTGCGTTGCATTTAAGCAGGTTGGCATTGGCACAGTTTTTTGATCCTGAGTTATACGATAAGATAACTCACAATTCTCATACAGAAATATGGGTAGATGGCGGCTTGAAATATGCTCATGAGTGCGCATCCGTATTTTGTTCAACTTTGCCTTGTATGGCATTTGGGATAAATATCTTTCCAAGAGCTGAGGTTGCAAAGGGTTTTGAGTGCGTGGTGTATCATAACCCACCACGGAGTACGATGACGAAGGGGATTATTGATTCATTTGTCCGTCCGCATAAGTCTCCTTACAGATCAACGTTTTGTGGAAGGTCATTACGCATGGAGATTGATGAGGTGTCTAGTTATTCATTGGACGGAGAGTTGCTCCCAAAAAAGTCTGAACTTGAATTTGGGCTGGGACCAGAGATTCCGTTTGTTTTACTATGACCGTCAGGAATGGCGGTTTTTTTATATCGACAAGATATTACTTAAGGTCTAATATTTGTGACATGGAAAATTTGTTAGAAAGGTTAAATGATGCACAGAAAAAGGCGGTAACTCATGAGAATGGGCCGCTTTTGATTGTCGCTGGAGCTGGGACGGGGAAGACTACGGTTTTGACGAGACGATATGTTTGGTTGATGCAGGAGAAGGAATTGACGACCGAACAAGTAGTCGCGGTCACATTTACGGAAAAGGCAGCACAAGAGATGGAGGATAGAGTTTTAGAAATGTTGCCAATAGGCTCTTACGATTTTTGGGTACATACTTTTCATGGATTGTGTCAGAGGATTTTAGAGACTCATGGACTTGAAATTGGGATACCAAATACCTTTAGACTTGTCAGTGATACGGATGCTTGGTTGATGCTGAAGCGCAGGTTTGATGAGTTGCCGCTTGATCACTATCGTCCACTTGGGAATCCGGTTAAGTTTTTACAAGCTTTACTGCGTCATATCTCTAGAGCTAAGGATGAGGGGATTGGACCAGATAGATATGTGGAGTTTGCAGAGAATGCGAAGTTGGATGGAGATACAGAGATTGTACTTGGTGAGCGTAAGCGTTTGAAAGAGCTGGGAGATGTTTATGCGGCTTATCAAAAGATTTTGCGTGATGAGGGAGTGTTGGATTTTGGGGATTTGATCATGGAGACGTTAAGATTGTTTAAAGAAAGGCCTGCGGTTTTAGATTATTATAGAAAACAGTTTAAGTATCTACTTGTTGATGAGTTTCAGGATACTAATTGGGCGCAGTATGAGCTTATTAAGCTATTAGCACAGCCAGCTCAGAATATTACTGTTGTTGGAGATGATGACCAGGCTATCTATAAGTTTCGTGGAGCATCACTTGCTAACATTCTACAATTTAAAGATGACTATAAAGATACGGCTACAGTTGCGCTCGTAGATAATTATAGATCGCATCAAGAGGTTTTGGATACAGCGTATACTTTAATTACTAAGAATAATCCTAATCGTTTAGAGGTGTCGCTTGCTGATCAGGGTTTGAATAAAGAGCTAAAAGCATTTCAGGGTGTTGGAGCGCAGGTGCAGGTGCATTGGGATGCTAGTATTCAGCAAGAGGCAGAGTGGGTGGCGGATGATATTGTTGCGAGACATTCGGAAAAGCTATCGTGGAGTGATAATGCAATACTTGTTAGATCAAATGATGATGCGATTCCATTTGTGCAGGCGCTAGAACTTAGAGGGGCTCCGTTTAAGTTTTTTGCACTTAGGGGGCTTTATACTAAGCCGGTTATTTTGGATATTATTGCACTTTTGACGTCTGTGGTGAGGCCGCATGACAATACGGTGTTGTGGCGTCTTTTGCATTTGCCTAGTTATCCGATTCCGCATTCAAGTATTTTGCAGTTACTTAAGTATTCGGAACGTAAGGGGGTTTCGATGTATGAAGCTTTGGCACATGTTAGAGTCTTTTTAAAAGATGATGCGGAATCGTCTAAAAGATTAGAAACCTTGGCGATTACGTTAGATAAGCTGGCGGAGACTGCTAGGCGTGATACGCCGATTACTGTTTTGCATGTTGCGCTTGAGCAGACTGGGTATTTAGCGCATCTTTTAAAGCAACCAGAAAAAGATAAGGTTGAGTCGATAGCACTTTTAAATGAATTTGTGGCGCGGATTAGACGATATGAGCACTCCACAAATGCTCCGAACCTGAAAGAGTTTGTTGAAGAGCTTAGAATGGAGATTGAAAGTGGGGAGCAGGGCGCGTTACATGCTGATGCTGAAGGGGGCCCAGATATGGTTAGGATTATGACGGTGCATGCATCAAAAGGGTTAGAGTTTGATACTGTTTATTTAGTGTCGTTGGTTGATCAACGCTTTCCAACACGTAGGAGGTCGGAGGCTATTCCTTTGCCTGATGGTTTGGTGCAAGAGAGAGTACAGGAGGGAGATGCGCATATAGAGGAAGAGAGAAGATTGTTTTATGTGGCAATGACGCGTGCAAAGCGCCGATTAGTTTTATCTGGCGCAGAATCTTACGGTGGTACAAGAAAAAAGAAGCCATCTAGTTTTTTTGAGGATGCTGGGTTAGAAGTGCCTGCTACTCCATCGCGTGAGGCAGTTGATACTCATGGCTTAGAGGCGCCTAAAGTTGGATCAATAGAGCAGGATGCTTGGAGAGAGGTGTTCCCGCTTAAGCGACGTTTTTCATTTACACAGTTAGTTGCTTATAAGAATTGCCCAATGCAATATAAGTTTGCACATATTTATCGCATACCGATTTTGGGTTCCTATCAGCGTAGCTTTGGGCAATCGATCCATCTTGCGTTGCAATTGATATTGGCACGTCACTTGGAGCGTAGCGGCACGAAACAGGTGAGTTTGTTTGATGGCTCTGGTGCGTCACAAAAAGCTGAGGGATTTACTGTGGGGCTAGATGAGGCTTTGCAGATATATGAGGAGAGTTGGATTGATGCTTGGTATACAAACCGTGATTTGCATGATGAGTATTTTGCTGAAGGGAAAAAAGCGGTTAAACATTTTGTAGAGGAATGTAGTGAATATCCACCAAAAGTACGTGCACTTGAACAAGGGTTTGATTGGCGTTTGGGAGAGCATTCTATAAAGGGTAAGATTGATAGGATGGATGAAGTTGATGGTGGGATTGGGATTATTGATTATAAGACTGGCGAATGGAAAGAGGGAAAGAAAGCTATGCTTACTGATAAGGAACAATTGTGGTTGTATCAATTGGCGTCTGAGGCGCGCGGATTAAATGTAAAACGATTGGCATATTCATATGTAAGATCAAAAGTGATAGATGAGGTGCCATTACTTGAGGGGGAGGATAAAGTTAAGTTTCAGGAGACGTTAATTGATAGAATGAATGAGATTATTAAATCCACTTTTCCAGCTACACCTTCGATGTTTTTGTGTAAATTTTGTGATTTTAAACATATTTGTGAATTTAGGAAGTAATCTATTAAAAAATTACAACCAACTACGCCAAGGCTTCGCTGGTCAAGAATTACAAATTAAAAATGTTGGAGTCGCTGATGCGATATAATCATATATTTATTCCGTATGTGTTGTGAATTAAGAAAATAACTTATGGCTTGGCAATCTTTAAAATCGTTGATGAATAAATCTCTGGATAAAGCAGGGATAAATGAGCAAGTAACTGCTCAGCGGGTTTTGGATACAGCGACAAAATTGTTAGTGCAGCGTTGGGGAGATGATATGGCTGCAATGATAAGCTTTAAATCTTTTAATTCTGGAAATCTACAGGTAAATTCTACTTCTTCGGCAGCTATGCAAACTTTGAAGGTAGAGAGGATTGATTTTATGAATGCTTTAAATTATCAATTAGGAAAAAGGGTGGTTTATAAGATTAATGTAAAGCTGATTGGGAGAAGTTAAATCGTAAGCTATAAACTACAATCTAGAATTTTGAATTTAGTATCAAGTAGGTTTTTTTTAAGTCTGTTTGTTTTTTTGGTAACTGAATAACTGCTAGATACTAGATACGAGTAGCTAGATACTGTTTGATGTTATGTGGTATAATATATCTCGTTATGAGTTTTAAATGGTATGCAATTTTAATGGGAATCGGTACTGGGCTTGCATGGATTGCATGGATTATTATTTTACAAACGGTTAATCCAGATGAGGCTGGTTTTTTAGGTTTAATTTTCTTTTTTGTAACAATGTTTTTAGCCCTTATAGGAACACTTTCTATGTTGGGTTTGCTTTATAGAATAGGCCTTCGTAAAAGAACGGATATGGTCTTGAAAGAAGTTCGTGTTGCTTTTAGGCATGCATTGTTATTATCAGGAATTGCAATAATCGCTTTGTGGTTTTCGTCTCAAGATTGGTTAAGGTGGTATACGGTGGTTGGATTTTTGCTTATTGTGGTTGCTATTGAGTATCTGTTTTTGGTACTCGTAGACGCTGAAAGACGATGAGTCAAAAAATTGTTCATAGCAAATACCCTTAAAAACACAATTTGTATACGATATCCACTTGCTGGATGTTTTTTTATGTGCCTAAATACTAACCGTATAGCGTAAAGCGCTACAAAAAATATATATGATTGAACGGTTTTTAAATAGATTCTCAACTGACATAGGTTTGGACTTGGGAACATCTACAACTTTGCTCTATGCGCAAGGCAGAGGCATTGTTGTTCATGAGCCATCAGTGGTGGCAATTAATGCTAGAAATGGGCAAGTGCTTTCGATAGGGCATGAAGCAAAATCTATGCTTGGTAAAACACCGCAACATGTTCAGATGTCTAAGCCGATGCAACGCGGAATTATTTCAGATTATGAAGTGGTGGAGAAAATGCTAAAGTATTTTTTTCAAAAAATAAATAGAGAATATAAATTGTTTATCCCACGACCTAGAGTTGTTATTGGAGTACCACTAGATGTTACTGAAGTGGAAAGAAAAGCAGTTGGCGATGTTGTTATGTCAGCAGGTGCTTATGACTTTGCTTTGGTTGAAAAGCCGCTAGCCGCTGCAATTGGAATTGGATTACCTATAAGCGATCCAATTGGAAACATGATTGTTGATATTGGCGGTGGAACAACAGAAATTTCTGTTATATCTCTAAATGGAATAGTGACCGCAAAATCGATTCCGATTGCAGGAGACGAGATGAACCGTAACATTGTTCAATATGCACGTGATGTCTTTAACATTTTACTTGGAGAAAGAGTTTCTGAGGAGGTAAAGATAGCGGTTGGATCAGCAATTCCATTGAAAGAAAGAATTGAGGTTTCGATGCGTGGACGTGATTTACTGTCAGGCTTGCCTAGAGAGATATTTGTAACGGATAGCCAGATTAGAGAGGCGATAGCTAGATCGGTAAGATCAATTACAGAACATATAAAATCGATTTTAGAAATTACACCGCCAGAATTAGTTGCTGATATCTATCGAAGAGGTATTACATTAACGGGTGGAGGTTCGTTACTGAGGGGGATGGACGAAGCGATTAGAGAGCAGACAGGTATCCCTGTAAGGGTAGTGGAAGATCCTGTTACTACTGTGGCTAGAGGTGCAGGAATGTTACTTGAAACAAAGGAGATTTTAGATGATATCACTTTGCCTAAATCAGATAGGATCGTTTAAATAATATGCAACGACATGCAAAGACAATTATTATTATTTTTGTAGTAATTATATCTCTTGTTCTTTTGCATATAACAAGATTGCTTGCGCCTGTAGAAGATTTGCTACGGGGTATGTTGTCGCCACTTGGGTCGATATCTACCAGAGTGGGAGTGGGAGCGAGTGAGCAGATAGAGAATTTAGGGAGTGATAGTCAGAGTAAAGAGCAGATAGAGGAGTTAGAAAGACAGCTTATGCATCTGAGTATTGATTATGTACAGTTGAATGCGCTGAAGGAAGAAAATGCTGTACTCAGAAAAACTCTTGGTTTTGTAGAGCAACAAGGTTATGAATCGATTGTTGCTAATATTATTAGTAGATCTGTTGTGCCAGAGAGAGGTTTTTTAACTATAGATCGCGGCTCTAAGGATGGTATTGAGTTAGGTATGGCTGTAATTTTTGGTGATGGAGTATATGTTGGAAAGATAACGAAAATCCATGAAAGAACTGCACTTGTAACTTTAACTACTGACCCGACAAGTCGAGTGGCAATATCTAAAGCAGGGGAGCATCGCTTAGTTGGATTAGTTGAGGGTAAAGGGAATAGAACTGCGCTTGCAACACTGATACCACAAGAGGAGGAGATCCAGCGAAATGATGTTTTTGTAACATCGGGAACTGAAGAGAAGATACCACCAGATTTGATTGTGGGTATTATAAATCAAGTTTTGGATGAGTCTACTGATCCATTTAAAGAGGCAACTATAGAACCGGTTGTTCAGACAGATTATTTAAGTATTGTTGCGGTTTTAACACCAAAGGTACTAAAACCAGAAAACTAGTATGCGAACAATATCCTATATAGCTACAACAGGATTAGCGCTTGGTTTGGGTCTTTATGAGAGTAGTATGTTGGGTTCACTCCCATCTGGTTTTGCGTATGTCCATCCACTTGTACCGATACTTGTTTTATTCTTTTTATTAAAAAGACCTCAGGCGGCTTATATTTTGGCAGGAGCGTCAGGAGTTGTTGTTGATTTGATATCATCTACGCCATCTGGTTTTGCAACGGCGAGGTGGTTGGTTGTTGCTTTTTGTATAGACTTATTTGCAGATAATATAATCACAAATAAATCTATGTACGGAGCTTGGATATTAGTTATTCTAGCTCGATGTGTTGAGTTTGTAATTTTGGGTGGAACATTTGTTTTTTATGAATTTGTGTTAGAAAGAGCTTTTATTACATATAGCATAAATAATTATTTAGTAACGCTTTTAGTTGATTTTGGATTGATCACTTTATTATTTTTAGGTACTACGGTTTTTACTAAAAGGTTTTTGACTTTTATTCCATTTATTAAAGGTAGATATGGAGGATAACAAAAATCAATTATTTTCTTGGCCCGAAAAAAGCCCCTGGGGTCTTGGGGTTTCGAGTTCACATGAATCGCAGATTTCTAGCGAGGTAATGTATGAAGATGACGTAGCGAAAATTACTGACAGGCCGGTATTTGTTGGATTATCGATTCCGCTTTATAGGTTTTATTATGTTGCGGCTGTATTTTTAGTGATGATAGCGATTTTAATGGGTAGAGCATTTTGGATGCAAGGTGTTTCGTTTAAGGCTTATCAAGCGAAAGCGGATTCTAATAGACTCCGAACTATGGTGCTGGTTCCTCCACGAGGAATGATTGTTGATAGGCAAGGAGTTGTTTTGGCAGAAAATGAATCTACATTTGATGTAACTGTTGTGCCTTTGGATTTACCGCAAAAAGAAGGGGAGCAAAATGAGATTTTAGGACACGTTGCTAGAGTTACTGGTACTGAGATAGCATCCTTAAAAAGCATAGTTGCATCTTCGACTGTTTGGGATCGTTCTGTACCTTTGGTTAGGGATATTCCATACGAGCAAGCTATTGCACTCAAGATAAATTTAGCAGGTGTTTCGGCAGTAAACGTTGAGCATGGTTTAAAGCGCAAATATAGACAGTCTGAACAGTTTAATAGTTTGGGTCATATTTTAGGGTATGTTGGAAAGATATCACCAGAGCAGTATGAGGATATGAGGGGGGAGGGATATTTGCGAACTGATTTAATCGGTAAAGCTGGCATTGAGTCTACTTATGAAAATTGGCTGGCAGGAGAAAGAGGTGAAAGAATTACAGAAGTTGATGCATATGGTGAGAGTAAACGTATTGTTCATGCTAAAGAGGCAAAGTCAGGGCAGATATTAGAATTGTCACTTGATTTAAGGATGCAACAAGCAGCGGAACAAGCGATGAAAAAGATAATTGAAAAAAATGAGGAAATAAGTAAAGGCGCTATAATTGCACTAGATCCACGTGATGGGTCAATTTTAGCCTCTGTCTCTTGGCCGGGTTATGACAATAATGCTTTTTCTGGAAAAGTATCATCAACTGTTTATGCAGCTTTACTTGAAGATCCGAGTACTCCACTTTTACCAAGAGCTTGGGCTGGCTTGTATCCATCAGGGTCAACAATAAAACCAGTTTATGCTGTGGCGGCGCTAGCGGATGGAATTATTACACCAAATACAACGATACTATCTACTGGAGGTATATGGGTGAGTAGTAGGTTTTTTCCTGACTGGAAAGCTGGAGGGCATGGCGTTACAAACGTGCGTAAAGCAATCGCTTGGTCTGTGAATACTTTTTTTTACACGATAGGTGGTGGGACTGATAATTTTACTGGAATGGGAGCAAATAGAATGGCAGAATGGTTGGAAAAGTTTGGTTTTGGAGAGCCACTCGGTTTAGATGTTTTGGGAGAATATGGAGGGTTGGTACCAACGCCACAATGGAGAGTGCAAAAAAGGAATGAACGTTGGTATATTGGTGATACTTACAATTATTCTATTGGACAAGGTGATTTTTTAGTAACACCGTTACAAATTGCTGTTGCTACTGCAGAGATAGCAAATGGAGGATATAGAATAAGGCCGCATTTTGTTTCGAGTCAAAGCGCGTATGATTCGTTTAAAGAGCGAGAACCGATGGAAATTTCAAAAGAACAACTTGCAAATAGTGCGCATATTGAGACAGTAAGAGCTGGTATGAGAGATGCAGTGTTATATGGATCTGGGAGAGCATTGTTAAATTTACCTGTGGAAGTATCTGGGAAGACAGGTACAGCACAGTGGAGAAATGATAGGCCTAATCATGCCTGGTTTACGGCATTTGCTCCTTATGATGAACCAAGGATTGTTGTAACGGTTTTACTAGAAGAGGGGACCGAGGGTTCGGAAACTGCAATACCGGTGGCTCGTGAAATTTTTGAAGCATGGATAAGATATTCAGAGGATTTACCGTAAATTGACAGCAGTTTTTGTAAATATATTTGAAGAAAACTTTATTTTTAGCGTTTTACGTATTGACTTTTTTGTTTATAGATGTACTATCAAATTGCATAGCCACACCTGCAGTACAAGGAAATGAGGGCTCAAATGTCGATCTTTACAAACTACAAAAGTCACGAATGTAATCAAGCTTTGCGTTACGTCATTTTGTCAGGTGTTGTGCTTGGTCTCGGTGCTTGCAATGAACCGGAAACAACAACGCCCATGATGAAGACATACAGCGCTGCAACCTGCCAAGGCAATGATGACGGTTGGTATTGCTACACGAATCCAGAACTCAACGTTGCGGCTGGTGA